>Ga0126381_100006670_pt1 | contig 12793 bp, 6 predicted proteins | sample PanSoiMetPlot_28_FD_96465 | JGI IMG/M metagenome (GOLD analysis project Ga0126381, IMG submission 96465) | Tropical forest soil microbial communities from Panama - MetaG Plot_28 | ecosystem: Environmental > Terrestrial > Soil > Tropical forest > Bulk soil | place: Panama | collected 2016-02-17
TGATCGCATTTCGATGGGTCGGACCACTGCCGCACTTCAAGGAGAGCTGGCATTCCCAACCGAAATCGCTCGCCACGTGACAGGCCATCGAACTGCGCCGCCTCTGCCCACGCAACTTGAGCGTCGAGAGGGGCCGCGCGTGCATCCCAGAGGCGTGCGGTAGTGTCGTATGAGACCGTCAGGATGCGCTGGCCATCTGGCAAAAACGTGGCGCTGTCCACCCATTTCGTGTGCCCTCTGAACACTTGGAGCTGCTCTCCGCTTACGACGTCCCAGAGGCGTGCGGTTGCGTCATCTGAGGCCGTCACGATGCGCTGTCCGTCGGGCGAGAATGCCGCGGCAAATATCCATGCGGTGTGCCCGCTCAGCACCTGAAGCGGCTCACCGCTCATGGCGTCCCAGACACGCGCCGTCTTATCGTAGGATGTCGAAACGATGCGGCGCCCGTCGGGGGAAAATGCGGCGCTGCTCACGCGTTCCGTATGTCCGCTCAGTACCAGAAGCTGCCTGCCGCTCGCGGCGTCCCAGACGCGCGCCGTCTTATCGACTGAGGCCGTCACGATCTGCCGCCCGTCGGGCGAATACGTGCCGGTGAACACCCACCCAGTGTGCCCGCTCAGCGCGTGCAGCGGCATGCCGCTCGTGGCGTCCCAGACGCGCGCCGTCTTATCGACTGAGGCCGTCACGATCTGCCGCCCGTCGGGCGAGAATACAGCGCTGTTCAGAGGTCCCGTGTGTCCCCTCAGCACGTGGAGCAGATCACCGCTGGCCGCGTCCCACAGGCGCGCCGTCTGATCGTATGAGATCGTCGCGATGCAGTGTCCATCTCGCGAGTATGCGACGCCGACTACCCCGTCCGTGTGTCCCCTCAGCACGTGGAGCAGATCACCGCTGGCCGCGTCCCACAGGCGCGCCGTCTGATCGAATGAGGCCGTCGCGATGCTCCGTCCATCGGGGGAAAATGCCACGCTAGCCAAAAGCTCTGCGTGCCCGCTCAGCGCCTGGAGCGGCTCTCCGCCCGCAGCATCCCAGAGGTTCGCGCTCCGATCGTTCACGGACGTCACGATGCGCCGCCCGTCAGGCGAGAAAGCGGCTAGCGCCGCTCCCGCGTAATCCACCGGTTGCGTGCGCCGGCTCAGCACCTGGAGCTGCTCCCTACTCTCGGTGTCCCCCGGTCCCGCGGACCCATCGGCGGACGAGGTAACAACGCGCTGACCGTCCGGCGAAAATGTGGCGTTGCCCACTCGATCCGTGTGTGCGCTCAGCACCCGCAGCTGCTTGCCGGTCACGGCGTCCCAAAGCCGCGCCGTCTTATCCGCTGAGGCCGTCACGATGCGCCGCCCGTCGGGTGAAAACGAAGCGCTAGCCACCCATACCCTGTGTCCGCTCAGAATCCGGAGTAGCTCTCCGCTTGCGGCGTCCCAGAGGCGCGTGGTCGAATCTCCTGAGTTCGTAACGATGCGCGTCCCATCCGACGAGAACGCGGCGCCAAACACCGCATCCGTGTGCCCTCTCAGCACCCGCAGCTGCTTGCCGGTCACGGTGTCCCAAAGGCGTGCCGTCTTATCGGATGAGTGCGTGACGATGCTTCGTCCGTCAGGCGAAAATGCCGCGCCACCAACCCATCCCGTGTGCCCGCTGAGCACCCGGAGCTGCTCTCCGCTTGCGGCGTCCCACAGGCGCGCCGTCTGATCCGCTGAAGCCGTCACGATGCGTCGCCGATCCGGCGAGAAGCTGGCGGTGGCTACACCGTCCGTGTGCCCACTCAGCACGCGCAACTGCTGCCCGCTTGCAGCATCCCAGATTCGCGCGGTCTTATCGTCGGAGGCTGTTACAAGGTACAGTCCATCCGGCGAGAACGCGGCGCTGCGTACAGCGTCCGTGTGCCCGGACAACATGTGGAGCTGCTCACCGCTCGCGACGTCCCACAGGCGCGCCGTCTTGTCGTCGGAGAATGTCACAATACGCCGCCCGTCAGGCGAAAACGCGGCGCCAGCAATGCTGTCGGTATGTCCGGTGAGCACATGCAGCTGCCGGCCGCTGGCTGCATCCCAGAGGCGCGCCGTCTGATCCAATGAGGCCGTGACGATGCGCCGGCCGTCGGGTGAGAACGCGGCGTCAAACACCTTGTCCGTGTGTCCGGTGAAAACCAACATCTGGGCATCCGCCGCGCGTCCTTCCTGAAACACGTTCAGGGCGTCGGCGGTGTAGGACCGCTCCCCGCCTCGATTTCTCAACATTTCCAGAACGATGCCCAACGCGCCGGGCACGTCACCCTCCTCGAGGCGCCCGGCCGCCGCCTGCGTCAAGGCACGCCTCTGCGCCTGAAGCGATGCATCCCGCTGGGCGGACGCGAGCTTGGCTTCGTAGGCGGCCCCCACCGCCAGCACACCCATGGCGGCAGCAATCAAAGTCACGCGGCGCAGGGTGCGCTGCTGGCGACTCCGATGCCGATCGCTCGAGCGCTTGATGTACGCAACGAGCTCCGGCGAGAGCTCATCGGGATACTCGCGCAGCAGACGTCGGGCGTCGTTGAGATCGACGTCGGCCAACAGGCCATGCTCGGGCTCAAACCGCGCACGGAGGCGCGCGGTGAGTGAGCCGAGGCGGGTCGGAGAGCGAGCAGCTGCAGCCGCCCCTCCGTTCGTGAGCGCGCGCCAGCGCGCATGGCGCTCCTCCAGGATCCGCCGGATCTTCAGGGCTTCGGCGTTGCCTGCCACATAGTTCCGGGCCGTTTGCCACTCGCTGATCAGCGCCTCGTGGGCGAGCCGTGCGCTTGCCCCCTGGCCCGCCGCGGCGTCCGCCACCACGAGCCGTGCGGAGGGGTCCAGCAGCCCCTCGATCATCCGCCGCTTCGGCGTGCCCACCGGAAATTCCGCCAGGGGTGCCCGCCGCGCGACCGCCCGCTCCACACTCCCTTCGCCCGCGCTCATCTGCACCAGCGCAAACAGCACCTGCCGGAGCGCCGCCTGAACCTCCGGCGGCTGCGCCGCAACGACGGCATCGGCTCGCGTGGCGATAGCCCCCTTGAGGCCACCAAGCTTCTTGTAGCCGGCATAGGTGAGCGTTCTTCCCCCTGCCTCCAGCACGTCCCGCCGGTAGAGCTGGTCGAGGAGAAAGGACAGGAGCGGAAGTGCTCCCGGCTCACCGGCGGCTTCCTCGGCAATGAGGTCGTTCAACGGGATGCCGCTCGAGGGATGGCTCTCGAAATGAAGGGCCGCAGCTTCGGCCGGACCCCGGATCATCTGACTCAGCTCCGCAGGCGTCGGCGCAAGGACATCGAGCCGCCCCTCGCCGTGGGCCAAGCGCACCAGCCCCGGGGTCTCCGACGCGCGGTGCCAGAAGTCGGCGCGCATTGTCGCGATCACCCAGCCCAGTCCCGAGTGCACCAGACCCGAGAGGAACAGCGCGAAGAGCTTACGTTCGTCGCTTGTCACATGCTCCGAGGTAAAGAGCTCCTCGAGCTGATCGACTTCGAGGATGAGCTTCGCCCGCTCGTGACGCAGCATCCGGCCCTGCTCGCGGGCTTCCTCGGCCAGACGCTCCAGCACCAGGGCGAAGGGCAGGTCGGGATGCGCGGCAATTTCACGCAGGTGATGCCCGAGGTCCCTCACCGACATAGAACCGCCCAACAGCTCGGGCAGGCCGGTTCCCGGGCTGCCACTCTCAGTCAGCCGCCGCGCGAGCGCTTCGAAGAGTTCTTCTCCAGGACGGGTATCACTGACCCTGAAAAGCGCCCGCCGCAGGAACGCCGTCCCCGATACCCGGTGCGGCACCAGGAGCCGGGGCACGATGCCTGCCTTCACCAGAGAGGATTTGCCCGAGCCGCTCGCCCCGAGCACGAGGAGAAACGGGTTGCCCGCGTCGGCGTTGCCGGTCAGCTGCAGCAGTGCTGCTCCGATCGCTTCGTCGCGTCCGAAAAAGACCGGCGCGTCCTCGAACCCATAGGCCTCGAGCCCACGAAAGGGGGCGCTCGCCCATAACCGCACCGGTGTCGCGCGCTGCTCGGAGCTCAGCGCCTGAATGCGCCGGTCAATGCAGCCGCGGAGGTCCCCCTCCAACTTCGCGGCGAAACTCTCCAGGCTCGTGAACTCTGAATAGCCGCCCTTGAACGTGCCGCGATCGGAAAAGTGACGCGCCCAGAAAGCGTTGAGTGCCTGGAGCTGCGCAAGTACAGTCTCCTGGCTGTGCGCGTCCCAAGCGTCCACTTCTGCCTTCCTGCGGCTGCGGTACACCAGAAGGTCGGGCATGCCGCGCTCGCGCGCGGCAGCAAGTGCATCCTCATACTCCCACTCCGTTCCAGTGACCGGTGAGCGCCCGTCCATTCCGCGGTATTCGCGCACTGCGGTGCGCTCGGGAAGTAAAGTCCCGAGCCTCGACTCGAGGATGAGGATCACGACGTCAAAGCGGCTTGGAGGATCGATCGAGTCCTGGAAGTGCCCCGAGGCGAGCATCGGCTCGTATTCCCACAGATACGGCTCGATGGTAAAGAAGCGGGCATACGCGTGCGCCACCTTCTCGATGATCTGGGCGGCAACTTCGCGCGCCGTCGTCACATCGCCCGGTGAGGACACAAAGATCCGCAACCGCTGTTGCGTCATGTTTGGGAGGCGCCCCGCTGCGTTGGTCCTTGTTGTTTCTCGTAAGGAAGCATATCACCGGCACTCCGTCCTACTGACCGTCGCCATGGGACCCCGGCCAGGACCAAATCTTGGAACGACGCCTATGGGTCTCGATTCCCCGTATGCGTGCACGCCGGTCGCCCAGGCTCGAACCGAATGCGTCTAGGTCAACGGAGGGAAATGTCAACAAAATCAGTGCTGCTCGAAGGCCAACTCAGGCCCTCGCTCCCATTTTTCATCTTGTAAGGTCTCAGGACTTCGGTGACACACTCGCAGGCACTTTTTGCCAGGAGGCGCTCGTTGGGAGCTCGCGAGGGGTGGAACCACGATGAAATTCCTGATTCCGCATCTCAGTGACTCCGAATGGCCAACACCGGCAAGGTGGTACGGTGGTGGGCACGCGCCAGCGTATTTTCGCGTTCTTTAGATTGCCAGCACGCTCGACCATGTCGTGCCCTAAAACTGCACCGTGACCTGCCCGAACAGGTACCTCCCCAGAACGTCGTAGAAACCGGGCGCAGTGTTGCCACTGCAGAAATTGCTACTGCAGTCGTTACCGGGAATCAGCGGCGGCACCTTGTCGGCAATGTTATTGACGCCCAGCCGCAGGCTGACGTTCCTGCCCAGGTTGATGCTACCTACCAGGTCGAAGTAGTTGTAGGCGGGGATGTGCGCCAGAGGCAGGTACGGGGTGCCCGACAAAAACGAATTCGTGCTCGTCTGCTCCGACTCGACCGCTCCGATGTAACGCCAACGCACGCTGAGCTCGAGTCTCTTCCACGGTGTCGACCACCCCGCGTTGAGCACATGACGCCATTTCGGAGCCACGGTACAAATTGCCCCGAAATACCCCACACAGTCATATGACCCAAAGCCGGCCACGGGTGTGGTCTTAAGGCTTTGCAGGTGCGTACCGGTGAACCCAAACGACAATGACCCGGCGCCGGATAGGGGCACGCGGTAGGTGGCACTGAGGTCTGTGCCGGCGGTCGAGAGCTCGCCCTCGTTTACGATCAGGTCCGAAGTATACCCATCCGGGCTCAGCCACAGACTACCCAGCGAATCGCGATGGACCTGGGGGCAGAAGCGCGCCTGCTGCGCAGGATTGCCCACGCTCTCCAGGCAGTTCAGTATGATTATGTCGGCGCCGATGACCCCCATCACGCCCGCAATCCTGATGTTGAAGTAATCCAGCGATAGCTGCAGGTTCGGCACGCCACGCGGCTGCACCACGAGGCCCGCCGTGTAGGTAGTGGCGACCTCGGGCTGGAGATCCGGATTTCCGCCTGTCAGCCCGTTGTATTGGGAAATGGGGCTCGGCGGAATGTGGCCGTACTGGGTGGGCTTCACTCCGGTCAGCTCGCAGGCCGCGAGTGAAGCCGTGGGAGTCCCGGCACAGGGGTCCACGGTTCCTTCGGTAGCGATGAGCTGTGGCGAGAAATACTCGGAGATGTTCGGCGCGCGCACGGCGCGCTGGTAGCTGCCACGCAGGCGAAGGTCCTGGATCGGTGCCCACAGTAGTCCGAGCTTGTACGTGTCGGTGCCGAAGCCCTGGCTGTACCGCGAGTAGCGATAGCCTCCCTCGACAAAGAGATCGTCGGCGAGCGTCTTCTGGGTGGCGAGCGGCAGGCGAATTTCCGTGAACAGCTCCCTGACGGTAAATTCGCCGGAGACTGGTTGTACAACGGCCCCGGCGTTGCCCTGCTGTTCCTCTTCGTTCGGCAGATAGTCCGATCGCTCTCGACGCCACTCCACGCCGGCATTCAACTGCAGGCCCTGTTGCGCCGAGGGCAGCTTCACTCCTTGCCGCCCGAGGTCTCCGGTGACCGAGGCGGTAACCACCTCCTCGGTCACGCTGCCAGTTACGGTCAGGGGAATGGCCATGAATGCGAGGGCGGCGGGCGTGACTTTGTTGGGAGCCCAGATATTCCAGGGTACGCAGCTGGGGTTGGGAACGTAGGGCGTGCCCTGTGAGACGAGAGTGGTGGCTGTGGCGGAACTCGGTCCGCCGCAGATCGGTCCGCTGGGCCCCGGCAGCACGTTCAGCCCCTGTTGCGCCTGGAAGACACCGATGAAGTTCTCATTGTTCTCATCGCTCGTGACTGTGCCGCGTTGAGCGTGAACGTTGTAGGTCCACTCCCCAGCCAGGTTGCCCTTGACGCCGAGCACCGCCCGTAATGCATCGTTCACGAAGGCAGCTACCCGGCCACCGCCCTCGGCGTTGCGGCGACCGAGATATATGTTGAGACCGGGATAGTTCATCCCGTTATAGAGCTCGTAATTCCCGCCGTTGGCCGCCAGGTTCGCCGGAGTGCAGAGCGTCGCGACTTCCTGCTGTGTCAGCAGCGGATTGGCACACGGAATGAATACTGGGGGGTAGGCGAGGAAGTACGCGTCCGGGGAGATCTGCGCGTTCATCGAATTGCGCATGTACATGACATTCGCGTACAGCTGCGCGTGCGAGCCTAACTCGTAGTCCACGAATGCGCCCCCGGTCCAGCGGTTATTCGGTACCAGGAAGTAGCTCAGCTGTGAGAAGTTCCACGTGTCGGCGGGCGCGACGAAGGGACGAAACGCCCCGGTTCTCTGGTCCACCGTATTCGTGAAGAGAGAAGCCCCGTTGTTGTCGAATGCCCAGAACGTCCCGCCGGCACTGCTGAAAGAGCCACCGCACGCCAGACCCGTGTAGGGGCCGCCAATGGACATGGGGTTCAGCACACACGCGCTGTAGTCGTACTGGGTCTGCAGCGCCGCTTCCTGCTTGTCGTAGGTGACGTAGCCGCTGATGTTGCCCCGGTGCCCCGCGAAGCTCGAGCCCGCAATGAGCGATGCGTTCGCCCCCTGCCCCGTGTCGACGCCGCCGCGCGGCAGTGGATAGCCGGCGGCCGTGACTAACTGTGCTGTGCCAGTTTGATTATCGTTGTCGTGCCGGTTGACATGGTACCCGGCATCGAGTTGCACACCCTCGAAATGCGTATTGATGATGAAGTTCACCACCCCGGCGACCGCATCCGCGCCATACACCGCCGAGGCGCCACCGGTGAGGATGTCGATGCGCTCGACCAGTGCGGCAGGAATCTGATTGAGGTCCGACCAGTTGCGCCCATCGGGCGCACCCGGACCGAGCCGCAGACCGTCGACCAGTACCAGCGTGCGCTGGTTGCCGAGGCCGCGCAGGTTGACCGCCGCGGTGCCGTCCGCGACGGTAGAAAGGCCTGCGTTCGTGCTGGCGAAAACCATCGGCAGCTGGTTCAGGATGTCCTCCACGCGTGTGAGACCCGTCTGCTGGACATCGAGCGCTGAGACGGATGTGACGGGGCTGACCGCGGCCTCACCCAGCGGCGGCAGGCGTGACCCCGTCACTATGATCTCTTCGAGAGGAGCCGCAGCTGGAGTCGGTAACGGCGCCTCCTGGGCGGCGACAGTCCCTGCCGCCGCCAGCAAGTGCAACGCTCGCCACAGGCAACGGACGCGTGGCCCTCGCGGGGCGCGGCTATCGGCAGAACGAAGCAGGTCGACTCCCCTGCCGCGCACACTTGTCGTTTTTGAGTGTGTGCAGGCGCGGCTGACGCTTAGCATGCTCCCCGGGGAAGCGCGTCCGCAATCTTGCGCCGGCTCCTGGCACCCCATTCCGCCGGGCAAACACGTTCTCTCTGTCACAGGGGAAGCGAGTAACGTGTGTGGACCCTTCGATCGATCCGCGGACAATGCTCTGCGCGCATTTGAGCGCCTCGTCGGCTGTATCGAACTCGCCTCGTTTCATCCAGAACGGGTCGGGGATTTCGTAGGCTGCGTACGATTCAACGCGGTACTTCTTCGTCATGTCACCTCCAGGCCAAGACTACGCCGACGCTAAAATGGCCGATGAGCTATACTGAGCGAACACGCCGCGAACTCCGCGGCGTTTTCGTCTAAGCCACATGACTGATCACGGCGGTAAGTCTTCCGAACGCATGTCCGTCGCCGAGCGCAAGCGCAACGAGCGAGAGCGGCGCGAAGCGGAAGGATTTAAACGCTTTGAGTTCTGGCTGAAGCCCGCCGAGTGGGAAGCGGTGAAGCGCTTCATCGAGCGCTTACGCGCCAGGAAATAAAGATGAACCAGCTCAGCGCCGGCCACCCCTACGTCCTAATAGTGCGCCTTGCGCTGCAGCTCCATTAATTCCGCAACCAGCTGTTTCAATTCCTGAAGCTCTTGCTGTTGCCGCTGGACCTCGTTCAGCAGCATCGGCGCGAGCTCTTCGTAGCGCACGCCTTCGACTCTGCCGGCCTCATCCCGGATGACCAGCTCTGGATAAACCTTCGCGACCTCCTCGGCAATCAACCCGTACTGCACCCCCGCCTGTGGATCGCTCCTCAGATGGAATGTGACTGGCCGCAGGTGCTTCAACTTCGCGGTGCTCGAACCCATCGAAGCGACCCGAGTCTTGTAGCGCTCTGAGGATGCCAGTACCCCGAGCTGTCCGGCTGCGGTGACGTATACCGCAGCGCCGGTCACGTGAACTCCGTTCACTCCGGCGATGAAGGCGCTGGTCTGCGCCCCTGCGGTGCCGATACGGATTCTGCCGGCCTCGCCTGCGGCCCCGACTGCGCCGATATCGATGTTGTTGCTGCCGGTGGTCAGGCCCGCGCCTGCACCATAGCCCAGCGCGATGTTCGAGGACCCGCTCGTGTTTGCCTGAAGAGCACCTGTACCCACAGCGACATTGTGGGCTCCGATCGTATTGCCGTGGAGCGTAGAAGTGCCCATTGCGGTGTTGCCATTGCCGGTTGTGTTCTGGAAGAGCGCCTGATAGCCAGAGGCGGTGTTGTTACTCGCGGTTGTGTTGTGAAGGAGTGCGTTGACACCTGTGGCGGTGTTGCTGTTACCAGTTGAATTGGTATACAGCGCGTTGGTACCAGAGGCAGTGTTGGTAGAACCGGTGGTATTGTGGTAGAGCGCCTGCATTCCTAGGGCAGAGTTGGAAGAGCCGGTCGTGTTGACATACAGCGCCGCGAACCCGGACGCGGCGTTGTAATTGCCGGTCGTGTTCAGGTAAAGCGCCTGCATGCCAGAAGCGCTGTTCCAGCTGCCGGTTGTATTCGAATAGAGCGCCTGGTAGCCGAAGGCCGCGTTGTTACTGGCAGTCGTGTTACTGAAGAGCGCCTGGTAACCGGTAGCAGTGTTCCAATTGCCGGTCGCGTTGTTCCTAAGAGCCTCAAACCCGGAGGCGGTGTTGTCACTGCCGGTCGAATTGAAAGTGAGCGCAGATTCCCCGATGGCGGTGTTGTAACTGCCCGTCGTGTTACCATCGAGTGTGAAGGCCCCGAAGCCGCTGTTGTAGCTTCCGGTGGTATTGGCCGTAAGCGCACCGAGCCCGGCGGCAGTATTCCGAGAGCCTCCGTAGACGAGGAATTGCAGCGCCTGAGCTCCCATCGCGGTATTGGCAGCCCCGTCACTTTGCACAACGTCCGGCGGCTGAGTCCCGTAAGCCGCGCCGACCACGGCGATAGTGGTGATGAGCCCGATGAGAACTCGGCTGTAGGACTTCATGATGGCATTCCCCTTGACTAGGCTTTCCAGGTCTTTTGTGCGCCGATGTGTCGCCCCAGCGTGATTCGGCGGGCCTATGCTGGCGCCGCCCGGAAGCACGTCTGCAACACGCGTGCCCGTTGTGTGCTGTCAAGGGAGATTACGCCGTCTATGAGGCCTCTAATAGGGGTAAAGCCGGTACGTGTGCCCCCCCGACTTATGGCGCCAAGTTCACAAGCGGGCTACCGCAGCCCCACCTCGGCGCTCGCGCCAGCCAGATACACGCCGAGGCTCCGCCGTCTAACCAATCGTTGGAGGGGACCGTGAACGGACTGTTTGTGTCCGCGATGAGCAAGCCACACGTTTTCGTCAGCGTCGCCCACCTCCTCGCGGCCTCGGCCTCGCGACGACCTCGGCTCATGCGATGAGCCCTGTCGCCGGTCAAGCCTGACAAGTGTCTTAAGTCATTGGGTGAAGCGGTGGAGGCGTGCGCGGGGCGGGATCCGCGCGCTTCCGGCTCGATGTGCCCTCACCATTTTTGGTGAGGCCACCGCCCGGTTACTTCCGGGCGGTAATCAATTCGGGCGATACAGACGAAGCAGGGCTCTGGTCTAAAATGGCGTAGGCGCTGCTCGGCCTTACTAACACACAACACCTAACACACAACACATAACACGCACTTGGCTGTTGGATGACCAAAGGCACTGATCTTGGTGCCACGCTGTCGGCATCATTCTCCATGAGTGCAGCAATAACGCTCGCTCATACAACCCAACCTTTAGGAGAATTGTCATGATTAAGATCGAAGACCTGACCGTTTCGAAGGAACTTGACGTTAGCGAGATGGCCGCTGTGCGCGGCGGTCTTATAGAGACCAAGCTCAATAGCGATAACAACATCTGCGTCGATATCGGTGCCAGCCTACAAAGCGCTCTCAAAGAAGGAGGCCCCGTGCAGATGATCTCCACGGCGGTACAAATAATGGGGGGGCAGACATACGGACTGAATCCTTGTTGAGGCGACGATCGACAGAGGCCCGTCGTCGCTGGACGGGGGCCCCTTTAGTTGGTGATGAGAGCCGCACTGAGGGGGAAACCCCCCGATGTGCGGTTTTTTTAGCCGCGAGCTCTGAAACCGTAGTTCTTTACGCACTTACTTATTTTAGGAGAATCGAAATGAGCAAACTGACTATCGTTGATCTTCATCAGGAAGAGGGGCAAGCCTCAGAACTGACTGCCACAGAGCGCAGCCGCGTCAGCGGCGGCATGAAGTGGGACCCCAACTACGAGAGCCCCAACGTTATCGACGCGCGCGGAGGATATTTAGACGTCGGGCCGTGGTACGTCACCTTCGACATCAACGGCAACCCAAGCAGCGCCGGTGAACGCGGTCCCGGTGTCATCGGGTAAGAGGCCAGCCCCCGTTTCCCCGAATTGTTCGGCAGCTTTGTCTTGACCTATCAACTTGAGGACGCCGGCACACGCATCATACAATCCTGCAGGATCAATCGCGTTTGAACAACTCAGGCCGCCGGTAGACCTGACCGGGAACAACTGTACTTAACCCTGACGGAGCCGCGGGACAAGGCGGGAGGCGCAACAGCCTTTGTGTTGCGCCTCGTTTTTTCCTAGTGCTCTAACTTGAGTGCTGCGCCCGCAGCGCCGGCAGCACGAATCGCTGACGGCTTGCGGCCGTCGTTGTTTGTAAAACGGCAGTTCGGGGAGGCGTCGAGCGATTCCGGCTCGATGTGCCTGCACGTGCCGCAGGGACACGTGACCCGCACGATGAAGTCACCCAGGACGTCATCGAGCTTCTTGACGTGAGGCAGCACGCGCACGGGCGCATGGTGCGGAGCCCCGGCGTGGCCGTCCAATCAGTACTGGCTTGCGTCTCGAGCTGTATGCGGGGCCTATTCCGGCTTGGACAACTCGTCAACGAGGGCGTCTGCCCCCTGGTAGATGCGATCAAGCGGGTGCTCGTGACAATATTTATCCATCCACGCTGAAACCGCATTGTGGTCGGTATGTCGCAACTGACGAACGACGCTCGTTGCGCTCAACCACCCGAGGATTGGGAGTCAACCCGCCGATACCATCAGGGACAGCGGCACAGGCCCGCAGCAAAAGTCCGAATGTACGGGTGCAATCTATCCCTGCAAGCCATCAAAGCTGAAAGCCTGGCAAGGTCGGGGACGTCCATGTACGGACGTTCGCAGATGACGCACTCACAGCGTCACCACCGGGCTGCGCTGACAAACCTGGAGTTCGCCCTACCAGGAACGCGGGTCATGGCGAGGCCGCGCGGCCGGAGGCGTCAGCTTCACTTGGCACTTCTTGACGCTCAGCCGCGCGGGTGCAACGCTCCGTGGCCGGATGACCGTCCAGTGACCGCGCGCCGGCATCTCCTGCCGGCCCATTTCTATACGGCAGCCGCGAACTGCGCGGCTGGGGGATAGGCCAATGACCGCATCAGTGTTAGTTCCAGCCGGTTCGTCCCGGGTGCTGTTGGCTCTCTCGTTGCTTGTGAGTACCGTGACTGCGGCCCAGGTCTACACTCCGCCGCCGCCGCAGGGCTACACTCCGCCGCCGCAACAGAACTACGCGCCGCCGCCGCAGCAGAACTACGCGTCGCCGCCGCAGCAGAACTACGCGTCGCCGCCGCA
>Ga0126381_100006671_pt1 | contig 12792 bp, 6 predicted proteins | sample PanSoiMetPlot_28_FD_96465 | JGI IMG/M metagenome (GOLD analysis project Ga0126381, IMG submission 96465) | Tropical forest soil microbial communities from Panama - MetaG Plot_28 | ecosystem: Environmental > Terrestrial > Soil > Tropical forest > Bulk soil | place: Panama | collected 2016-02-17
CCCGATTCCACCGCCTGGTGTTCGGAATCAATAGCCCACGTTCGGGTGACCTGCCCTATTTCGGTGCAAAATGGCCGTGTCTGGGAGCAACCGTGCAACCATTGTGCAACCGCGAGGAGCTTGGACAGACAACGGTTTGACGACGGTTTATCTGAGGCTAGCGATACCACTTTCGCTCATCCGGAGACTCGACCTGGCTCGTCGTGGACCCTCGTGGGAATACCGGGGGCCTGCAACGATCCAAATTTGCTCATCCTGCCATTCAGATTCGAACTAATTCGAGGTACAGCGTAGGTTAGCCGAACCACCGCCTCCTGGTCCCGAATCGGGGCGTCGAAAAATCTAAAGCCTCGCGTTTGGTAGCTGCGGATGCGCCGCGATATCTCGCGTCTAAGATTCCGAGGATTTCTGTCGCTTGCCATCAAGTGATCCTCTTGGCCATCGCGCGAAGGATGACTTCCTGAGCTTTCATGACGATCTGATCCTCGGGTGTAAGGCGCCGCTGACCGCTGAAAATGTAGGTGTAATTCGGTGCCGAATGATCTGCCAGGTGTCGAGTTGTGCCCGAAAGGCCGCGGGTGCAAGCGTGCGGGCATGGGTCATTTGGAGCCAAATGAAAATATCATTTGACACCAAACTAATTTGGGAGTACTACCCATGCCACAGTGATGCCCGTCACATGCCACGGTGATGCAGGTCACATGGCTGTCCGCTCAATCAAAGGGCATGCGCATGCCGGAGATGAATGAGGAGGGGGAGATGAACGCACGACTTTTGGGATGGGGGCTTGCAGAGGCATTTCTCGCCTGCTTCGCAGTCCTTTGGTTGTGTGCCGGGGGGGCCGCAGCGCAGTCGGCGGGAACCGGAGCCTTGACCGGGACCGTGACGGACCCTTCCGGCAGGGCGGTCCCGAAGGCCACGGTGACATTGACGAACATTGGGACGAGCCAGGAACGCACGGCGACTACTGGTTCGGACGGCACATACAGTTTCTCCTTGCTGCCACCAGGAAACTATCGAGTGAAGTTTGTCGCCGACGGATTCAAGACCGCCGAAGTTGTTTCCGTAACGATCAACGTGACGGAGACGCCTGCTCTTAATCAGAGTTTGGAAATCGGCACGCTGGCGGAGACGGTCACTGTGGAGGGTGGGGCCACCGAAGCACTGCAGACCGAGAGTTCCACGCTCGGGACCACAGTGACCAATAGCACGATCGAGGCCTTGCCGCTCTCGAGTAGAAACTACACACAGATCCTCAGCCTGTCGTCTGGGACGACCGCTAGCGTGAACAACGCGTCCATCATGGGCCGAGGGACTAACAACATGTCCGTGAATGGTAACTCAGCGGGCTCGAATAACTTCCAGATGGACGGAGTGGGCGTCAACAACATTCTGGCATACGGTCCCGCCGCCGGACCTATCGACGCAAACATCTTCACCGGGATTGGGATTCCAAGCCCGGATGCAATTGCGGAATTCAAGGTACAGACTTCAACCTACGACGCCAGCTACGGACGAAATCCGGGCGGAAATGTGAACGTGGTCACTAAGTCCGGGACGAATTCATTCCACGGGTCGGCATTCGAGTACTTCCGTAATTCGTTTCTCAACGCCAATGATTTCTTTCGCAAACAGATCCAAGCTTCGAACGGCGAGCCAAACCATCCTCAAGCATTGAACCAGAATCAGTTTGGCGGCACTATCGGCGGCCCCATCAAGCGGGACAAATTGTTCTTCTTTTTCTCCTATCAGGGTACTCGTTCCAAAAACGCTGTCGACCCCGTGACTCAAACGCCGAATGTGATCTTGCCTGACATCCCAACGGGAACTCGGAGCCATGTTAAGGGGTCGCCCTGGGCAGATGCGCTCGTGGCAGCTACATGCACTCAAGGTAGTCTTTTTCCCCCATTCACAGGACTGCCGCTACAGTGTGATGGCTCAAACCTTACGCAAGTAGGTCTGAACATAATGAATCTGCCAAACAAGAGCAGCAACGGGTACCTGATTCCCTCGCCATCGATCAATCCCAACTGCGCTCTCTTGTTCCCTGGAGCTTTCCAATGCGCTTTCTTCACTCCGGGGATCTACAGCGAGAATCAGTACCTCGCCAACGGCGATTATCTGATCAACAGCAAGCAGACGCTGGCGATGCGGTTCTTCGATACCAGCAATCCCCAGACAACCAACGGCGGAAACTTTCCGGGCGACAACGTTACCAATCAGTTCGGAAACACGTATGCGGTGTTGAAACTCACTTCGATTGTGACCAACAACTTCGTGAATGAAGCACACGTATCCTACCAGCGCAACTCAACACATGAGTTCGACACGAATCCGGAGAGCTTGGGATACACGAACGAAGCCCTCGGCATTCGATCAATTCGTTCTGTTTTCGGCGAAACAACGGAGCCACCTGCAATCATTTCAATACTTGGCGGCTTTGGACTGATGAGTCCGGTAGAGCCCGCCATCAGCCCGACGAACCAGATTCAGGCCGGCGACCAGATATCCTGGTCGCATGGCAAGCAGGTGATTCGTGCCGGCTTCGAGTACGAATACACGACGTATAACTTTACGTTTCCAGGACTGGAGAAGGGGATCTTCATCACCGGAAGCTTGGGTGACCTGCTCGCTGGCGACGTGGTTAGTTGCCTATTCTGTGCGCGTGGCGCAGCGGTAGGAATCAAGCACAATTACCGCCTTCCAAACATGGGCGGCTACCTCCAGGACGACTGGAAGGCGACGTCGCGGCTGACACTGAACGTCGGATTGCGGTGGGAGTACTTCGGGATGGTCAGCGACGTGAGCGGAGACCTGACGAACACTTGGCTCAGCTTGCTCGGTTCCGTGCCGAACTCCGAGGTGCCGACTCTTGCGGATCTGGGCCCATCTGGGACATTGTGCGGAGCCGATGGCACATGTCCTGCTGCCAGCATGATGGGACAGGTCGTGCCGGACAACTATACTAGTGCACACGGCAATCTGCCCGCCCCTGCAGGCGTCTTGCGTAACGACAGCAAATATCCCACGCGGAAACATCCGCCGTATTCAAGCTTCGGTCCGCGACTTGGCTTTGCATGGCAGCCTCTGAGCAATGGGAAGATGGTAGTACGGGGCGGAGTTGGTATCTACTACGACCGAGTGGGTCTGAATCCGCTCTTCCACGCTGTGGAGCAGGGCAACCCCTACGCGGTCACTGTTGACTACAGTGGCCTAGGTCAATTGGATCACACGCAGACGCTGTTCCCCGGTCAATACGATCCGTTCCCGCAGGCCGTTCCGTGTCCAGGTCCTCTCTCCAGCTGCGTGCCTACGCCGCTTCAATGGCAGCCTCGGTATTTCGACCCGTCTTGTGCAACGTCCTTTGTCCCGGCCGCTTGCTCGAACCCTTCGTTCACTTCCAACTTGAGCACTCCGCTCCTGGCTGAAGTCGTGCATAACCCGCTCGTGCAGCAATACAACCTGGGCATCCAGCATGAATTCGCGAGGAACTGGGTACTCGAGATAGGTTATGTCGGGTCGAGCGGCATCAACCTCCTAAACGCCTTCCACGAGAGGAATCTTGCGCACTTGGCCACTCCAGGTAACGACCCCTCCGGGTTGTGCACGGGGTCCCCAGGCGCCGAGATATGCAACAGTGTTGCAAATGTTCCAGTGCGCGTTCCGTATGTTGGCTACCAGGCGCTGGGTATACAAGACACTGAATTCGACGGTAGCTCCAATTACAACAGCTTGCAGGTGAGTGTGCGGCATCAGTTCTCTCACGGGCTCACGTTGCAAGCGGCGTACACCTGGAGCAAGGCGCTCAGCCCACTGCTGAGCGGTGCAGCAAATGCCAATGATCCCTTGAACTTGGCGCAGCAGTACGGGCCAACGGAGTTCAACCGGTATCACAGGTTCATCGTGAACTACAGCTACGACCTGCCCTTTGGTCAGAAGGCGGAGGGATTAACAGGCAAGATAATCAGTGGATGGAACGTCTCCGGCGTGACCACGGCTCAGACGGGCACTCCGATGACGGTCATCGATACCACTGGCGGCTTGGCTTATGGTGACACCGCATTCAGCAATACCCCGATTCAGCAGGTCTTCAGTAGAGCCGAGCTCTGCGGGACTGGGCAGAGTGTAGCGACGACCGGAAGCACGAAATCCCGAGCGTTGAACGGTTGGATCAACGCCGCAGCATTTTGCCCTCCGCCCTTGGTGCCATTCGGTGATCCTGGGAACCCAGCGTTTGGGATCTCGCCGGCAACGGACTTCGGGAATTCGGGTAGCGGCATTGTGACGGGGCCGGGACAATGGAACTGGGATATCTCGGTCAGAAAAACGACCAAGTTGCGAGAATCCTGGTCAATGGAGTTTCGCGCAGACTTCTTCAACGCCTTCAATCACACCCAATTCGCCAATCCTGCGTGCGGCGCTGGGATGCTCACCAACTATCTTATAAACATAAGTGCTGGTCCCACCGCGTGTAGTTTGGCGTCTAAACCGCCTGCGTTTGCCGTAAGCACGCAAACAAGCGTGGCTCCTCGAATCGTGCAACTCGGTGCACGGTTCGTGTTCTAGGCATGACAGACGTTGTGCTCGTATTGCCTTAGCTGGCAACGAAGCCGAGGCTCCGATCGAAGTATTCAGGGGAGAAGTCGAATGAGAATGCGGACGATGAAGGTTTTAGCGATGACGGTACTGATCCTGGTGTCGATGGGTGGCCGCGCACACGCTCAGCTTGTCGGGGCGGGCAAAGAGCCTCCACCGGCGCCAGCGGACATGGCTCTCACCAACGGTCACATTTACACGCCGTCGGGTTGGGCGGATGCGGTTGCGATCAGTCGAGGTGTAATTGTGGCAGTGGGTGATGCATCGGTTGTAAAACCGCACATGAACTCAAAGACGCGGACGATCGATTTGAGAGGCGAGACAGTCCTCCCCGGGCTGCATGACATGCATGTCCACCCCGCGGGTTCGGGTTTGGCAGAAATGGAATGCAAGCTTCCACATGGCTCCTCGCCAGAACAGATTTTTGCGATTACCGCCTCGTGTGTGAAGTCACATAAGCCCGGCGAATGGATTACCGGACGCGCGTATGAGGCCGCTTCGTTTGGGGCGACTCCGCCAAATAAGGAAATGCTGGACAAAGTGGCACCGAACAATCCAGTAATCTTCAGCGACATCAGTGGGCACAGTTCATGGGCGAATTCCATGGCCCTGCGTCTGGCACACATCACGAAGGACACTCCGAATCCTCCCAACGGCATCATTGAGCGCGACCCGAAGGGCGAACCGACCGGACTGCTACGCGAAGGGCCGGCCGTCGCGCTGGTGTCACGGCTCGTGCCCCCTCCCACGCAGGAGCAGACCGACAAGGCACTAAAGTGGGCACTGGACGCGATTGTTTCACAGGGGATTACGTCCATCGATGATGCCTTGGTCACGGAAGACATCGCGCAAGCCTACGCCGATCTGTCGGATCGTGGACAGCTGCAGCCGCGAGTCCGCGGCTGTCTCATCTCCGCCGACGATGGTCTGATTTCGCGCCGGGGTCTGTACGCGCGCGATCGATTTTCGCCGTCGTGTATCAAAATTATCCTCGACGGTGTACCAACCGACAGCCACACGGCGGCAATGCTTGAGGATTATGAGCCGATGCCCGGACGAAATGACAACGGGCGGGAAAAGGGCATCTTGATGACGCCTCCCGAGAAGCTGAACGCAATGGTGACGCGGTTTGACGCCATGGGTCTAACGGTCAAGTTCCACGCTGCCGGAGATGCGGCGGTGCACGAGGGCGTGGAGGCTATTGCGGCCGCCCGAGCGGCCAACGGATGGGGCTTGCTCCACGATACGGGGCACAACAGTTTCGTGCAGATGAGCGACATCCAGAAAGCCAAAGAGATCGGAGCAGCGATGGAGTTCTCGCCGTATATCTGGTATCGGTCCCCCATCATCGACGACATCGAGAAGGCGGTTGGTCCGGAACTGATGAAGCGGTGGATTCCGGTCAAAGATGCGCTGGATGCGGGCGTGCTGTCGGTCCCAGGATCTGATTGGGCCGTCGTGCCGACTGTCAATCCCTGGATCGCGATCGAGGCGTTGGTTACTCGCCAGGTACCGGGGAGCAGTGGAGAACCGCTTGGGGCAGAAGAACGCATTACGCTGAAGCAGGCGATCGACATGTATACGATCAACTCGGCGCGGCAACAGTACAACTCGGACAGGCTGGGATCGATTGAGAACGGAAAGCTGGCCGACCTCGTGGTAATCGATCGCAACATCTTCGACGTGCCAATCACCACGGTCCACGACACCAAGGTGCGGATGACCATCATCAACGGCGACATCGTATACGACGCTGCCCATTCAGTTCATGAGGTGGGTAACTAGCCCGTCCTAGGTTCTTCGCCAAGCGTTTTCGAGCAGACTACTCGGTCGATTTGGCGGCAGCGGCGGCCTCGGGATTTCAAGCGCGAACTGGGGAAGAGGGACAAAATGAAGAGTTGCAGACGCATTGGCCTGACGTTTGCGGTTCTGAGTTTCGGGTTGTTCAGCTTAAGCACACCTGCGCAATTTGGGCCGGCGAACCCTCCACCACCCGTTCCTGCAGACTTGGTCTCAATGAACGGTCATATATACACGCCTACGGGATGGGCAGATTCGATCGCAATCGGTCACGGTGTGATTGTTGCGGTGGGTGACGCTACCGCAATCAAGCCCCACATCGATGCCAAGACTCGAACGATTGATTTGAAGGGTGAGACCGTTCTTCCAGGTTTGCACGACATGCATGTCCACCCGGCCGGCGCTGGGATGGGTGAACTACAGTGCAAACTGCCGCAGGGTTCCTCCCCGGAACAGATTCTCGCTATCACGGCAAGTTGTGTGAAGTCGCACAAGCCCGGCGAGTGGATTACCGGGCGCGCCTGGGAAGCTGCATCGTTCGGTGCGACTCCACCAAAGAAGGAAATGCTGGACAAGGTAGCACCCAACAATCCCGTCGTGTTTAACGACATCAGCGGTCACAGCGTGTGGGTCAACTCCATGGCCCTGCGGCTGGCGCACATTTCGAAGGACACGCCCAACCCTCCCAACGGCATCATCGAGCGCGACACGAACGGCGAGCCGACAGGGCTCCTGCGCGAAGCGGCGTCTGGGATGGTCTCCGGTTTGGTCCCACCCCCTAAACCTGCGGAGACCGCCCAGGCGCTGAAGTGGGCGCTGGATACGATGTTGGCGCAAGGAATCACGGCCCTGGATGACGCAGCCGTTGGCGAAAACGTAGCGCAGGCATACGCGGACTTGGCTGACCGCAGTGACCTCCACCAGCGCGTGCGCGGGTGCTTGATCTACCAGGATGAAGGTCTGATATCCCGGCGCGGGCTCTACGCGCGGGATCGATTTTCGCCGTCGTGCATCAAGATTTTCCTCGACGGCGTACCGACCGACAGCCACACGGCCGCGATGCTCGAGGACTATAGGCCGATGCCGGGGCGGAACGACGCCGGCCGGGAAAAAGGGTTGCTGATGATTCCGCCGGAGAAGCTGAATGAACTGGTGACGCGGTTTGATTCGATGGGCCTCACGGTAAAGTTCCATGCCGCGGGTGATGCGGCCGTTCATGAGGGCTTGGAAGCGATCGCAGCGGCCCGTCGCGCCAACGGTTACACAGGGCTGTTTCATGACGTAGGACACAACAGCTTCGTACAGATGAGCGATTTTCCGCTGGCTAAGAGTATCGGCGCTGCCATGGAATTCTCGCCTTATATCTGGTTTCCGTCGCCGATCATCGACGACATTCAGAAGGCGGTCGATCCCGAACTCATGAAGCGCTGGATACCAGTGAAAGATGCGTTGGATGCGGGGATTCTTTCGGTCCCGGGTTCGGACTGGTCCGTCGTGCCGACCGTGAACCCTTGGATCGCGATTGAAACACTCGTGACCCGCCAAGTTCCCGGTGGAGGGGGAGAGGTCCTTGGTGCGGAGGAGCGCATTACCCTGAAGCAGGCGATCGACATGTATACGATCAACTCGGCGCGGCAGCAGTACAACTCCGATCGGCTGGGTTCGATCGAGAAAGGAAAGCTGGCCGATATCGTGGTAATCGATCGCAACATCTTTGATGTGCCGATTACGACGGTCCACAACACCAAGGTCTTGTTGACGATCATCAATGGCGAGGTCGTCTTCGACGCTGCTCACCCTGGCCGCAAACAATGACACGAATTCGGCGGCGCAACCTTGGCCCCGGAGACTCCCTGACCTGATACGTCTGCGCCCCGACGTAGTCCCCGACAAGCAATAGGGATAAGATTTCTCAAAGTCTGGTTTGGGCCGAAGGAGGCGGAACGGAGATGCGCGTGGAGTTTCGACTGCTTGCTGTTTCCCGCTATTGTCTAGGCATCACGGCATTCCTTTTCTCGATATCAGTGCTTGGCCAAATTCCCGGCAAGATCGAAATAAGCAAGATGAATCCCGCAGGGCTCCTGGTTGACAAGTACAGCTACATGGTTCAGCCATACAACTTCTATTACTTCCACCACATGGATGAGCTCGGCTTTCGCACAGATGTCGTTCGAAAGGCAGACAACGCCTATCCTCTGAAGGAGGCGAGGGGTGGCTTTTCGATTCAGTATGAGTCCGGAGGCAAGCAGTACACACTTGACGACTATCTACGCCGAGAGGACGTGACCGGCTTTCTCGTCCTGCACAACGATCAGATCGTTTTCGAGCGCTACCTGCACGGCGCGCGGCGCGATTCTCGATTCGTGTCGCAGTCGGTGGCGAAATCGATCCTGTCGATCTTGATGGGAGCGGCGGTTGACGATGGCAAGATTCGCAGCGTGAACGATCCCATCGTTCAATATCTGCATTATCTCTCGAAGAGTGGCTATAGCGATGTGACCATCAAGCAGGCGCTCCAAATGTCAACAAACGTGGACTACAGCGAAAACTATCGCGATCCGAAGTCGGGCGCGGCGCTCATAGGAGCGGCCTTACTGACAGGAAGTCCTACATTCAAGGACTTCGCTGCCTCGATTGGGCCTTCGACGACCAAGCCGGGAACTGCGTTTCAGTATCAGAGTGTGAACTCACAGGTGCTCGGACTGCTGCTGGAACATGTTACCGGAGAACCCTTGAATCGCTGGGCTGAGGACAAACTGTGGAAGAAGCTAGGCACGGAGGGAGATGCGTTCTTCTATGAATCCAAGAAGCAGCCGGATACTTGTGCGTTCGCATGCCTTAACGCGACGCTCCGCGATTACGGGCGTGTGGGACTGATGATGCTGCACAAGGGAGAGCTTGGCGACACGAGAGTCCTGTCGGCATCTTGGGTTCATGAATCTACGACACCCGACGCGCCGTACCTGATGCCCAAGCCTTCGACGTCCAACGACGCCGCGACTGTTGGCTATGCCTATCAATGGTGGATTCCCTATGGCAGCGATGGCGCGTTCCAAGCGGAGGGCATTTTCGGCCAGATGATCTACGTGAATCCCACCCGAAACGTCGTGATCGTCCAAACGAGCGCTTGGCCGGAGGCCGTTGCCGTTTCTCTCGCCGCCGAGGCCGCGACAGTTATGGATAGAATTGCTCGAAAGATTAGCCCGTAAGAAGGCGTTCGTTCGGCTCGAATCGTCGAATCTACTGACAATCGACATGGATGTTGCCTTGCGAGCCCGGCATGTGCATTGATTCGGCCACGGAGGAATTGCCAATGCCTGATCGACATTGGAGAAGCTGTCGCAAAATAAGTCTTTCCTTTCTTGTTGCGATAGAAATGCTCGTCTTGCCTGGCCTCGTCATTCCGATTTCTGCCCAATCTCCGAAGCATCCTCTCGACAGCCTCACCGCGCCGGAGTTTTGGATTGTTTACGATGCATTGAGGGCTGCCGGCCACATGACGAAAGACGCGCGCTTCCCTTTCATCGAACTCCGAGAACCCCCTAAGGCGGAAGTGCTGGCCTGGAAACCTGGCCAGCCCTTCCGCCGCGAGGCCCTTGTCGTCGCACAACGAGGCCCGAAAACATTTGAAGGGATCGTGGACATCGCCGCCCGGAAAGAGATCTCCTGGAAAGAGATTCAAGGTGCGCAATCCAATCTCACCGACAGCGAGATTCTTGGGGTGACGGAGGCGGTGAAGGCGAACCCGGAGTGGCAGGCGGCTATGAAGCGCCGCGGCATCGAAGACTATCGAACGATCATGTGCGCCGGCGTTACGGCCGGATACTTTGGAACACCTGAGGAACAAGGGCGACGGTTGCAGAGGGTTACGTGCTACGACCAACACGGAGTGTGGGAATCGTTTGGACGCCCGATCGAGGGAATTGTGGTTGTGTGGGACGCGGGTGAAAAGAAAGTGTTACGCGTCCTGGACACTGGAGTCGCGCCGGTACCACAAGCGCCCGCAGACTTCGACAGAGCCTCTGTGAGTCCTCTTCGAAGCGTCCCTACACCGATTACGGTCGCACAACCGCTCGGGCCCAGTTTCCGGCTGGACGGTCAGGAAGTGAGTTGGCAGAAATGGAGTTTTGACTTTCGGATAGACCGCAGGGTCGGCTTGGTCGTTTCGGAAGTCAAGTATGCCGATGGGGAGAAACTGCGCTCGATTCTGTACGAAGGATCGTTATCAGAAATGTTCGTTCCATACATGGATCCGGATGAAACGTGGTACTCGCGGAGTTTTTTCGACGCCGGCGAATTTGCCGATGGATTCTCGACCTCGCTCGAACCGGGCGCGGACTGTCCGGCCAATTCCGTTTACTTCGATCAGATCTACGCAAACGACCAGGGCATTCCGGGACGGATGCCGCGGGCAGCATGCTTGTTCGAGCAGGACTCAGGTGACTTTGCCTGGCGACACAGTGGGTTCAACGGTTTGGTGGAAAGCCGACCCGCACGCAATCTAGTCCTGCGTACGATTGGAACATTCGGCAATTACGACTACGCGGTTGATTGGGTGTTCGAGCAAGACGGATCGATCAAAGTACGCGTCGGGGCCTCCGGGATCGACGAAGTAAAAGCTGTGGTTCCCCGGAACGCTGAGGAAGGAAACGCCAAGGGAGCAGATGAGTATGGACGTTTCGTAGCCGAGAATACCATCGGCGTGAATCACGATCACTTCTTCTGCTTTCGGCTGGACTTCGACGTGGATGGCGCAACAAACAGCTTTGTCCGGGATCGGCTCACGACCAAGCGCCTGCCTTCCCCCAGCCTTCGCAAGAGTGTCTGGGTAGCAACTCCCGAGATCGTCAAGACTGAGCAGCAAGCCAAGTCAAGAATGAACATGATGGAACCCGAGATGTGGCGGGTCATCAATCCGAGTGTCAAAGGTCCACTTGGGTATTCGCCGGGCTATGAAATCATGTCCGGAGACAACGCGATGTCGTTGCTCTCCCCTGAAGATTATCCACAGCTTCGAGCAGGCTTCACAGACTACCAACTTTGGTTGACTCCCTATCGCGACGATGAGCGGTATGCTGCGGGCGACTACCCGAACCAAAGCAGGGGCGGAGACGGCTTGCCAGCTTGGACGAAGGCGAACCGGAACATCGAAAATACGGACATTGTTGTGTGGTACACGATTGGATTCCACCACGTGCCGCACTCGGAAGATTGGCCTATCATGCCAACCGTATGGCATGAATTCGAGCTGCGCCCCTGTAACTTCTTTTCCCAGAACGCGGCCCTGGATGTCCCACCAAAGCGCTAAAACGCCATCTTAATATACGGGGAGTCCTGAGTTATGGAATCGCGGCGCGTTCTGCTTGATCTTTGATACGCTGGCCATCCGCGCTGGTAATCCAACCTTCAAAAACAAGGCGGCCCACGTCGGAGTCTACCTTCCGGGTGTAATCGGCATGCGTGGGATAGAGCTGCGTCAACCGGTCACGGTCAAACGGGACCATGTGCCCCGTGATCGGACAGGTGGGGGGCGTCGAATCAGCGCCTGCTGCGGTGCTCGTCCCGAAGTACGTCGCCGTGGGCACATCGACGTAAGGAGTTCGTACGCCTCCCTTCACATTGCCGAACTCGTCGAGAATCGGGGTCGCAGAGGGGTCACCCGGTTTTGACATGGCGATCCGGTCCGCGTGAGGCGCAGGTTTTCCGTCGCGCACCCACCGCTCCAGATTGGCAAGCGCGCCGTCGAAGACGTACTGGGTGGGGAAATCGCTCTCCCTTTCCTTGCAAGCAATCGGCTCCCTTGGAAGGCCGCCGGCGGAGACATCAGTGTCGGACGGAGCGAGCCGGTCGAGAAGGGTGACGACGTGAGCGGCACCGGCAACCTCGTAGAGGCGGTAGCGATCATCGGGAGTGTCGCTGTCGGCTCTTCTTTCTAAGTAGGTGGGAAACGGTCCGAAACGATAGAAATCGGTGAGGGTCATGATCCGGATGACCGGCGCAGCAGAGCGGACCAGCGCGCGAGGGTCGCCTCGTTTAAGAGATTGAGCGCACTGGTTGATAGTGCTCACGCCAGCCGCCGTGCCGATGAGAAACCCGTCGTAGATTGGTTTGCCGTCTTGAAGTCGCGCAATCGGCTGGAACTCTGAGACGTACGTTCCCACGTATGCACCGGTCTGCGAGTATGCGGTTTGATACAGGTACCGCACGTCCAGATTCGCGAGCGGATTCTGACGATTGTTGCTCTTCAGCAAGGCTCCGATTTGGGTCACGATGTCCCAGATGAGCCCGTCTTCGGTCCGCGGCGAGGAATGTCCGGGAAGAAGGGACGGACCCGGATTCTTGCAGGTCTGATCGAGTGGGATGGGGTTTATCCAGGACAATGCCGCGTAGCGATCG
>Ga0126381_100006672_pt1 | contig 12791 bp, 9 predicted proteins | sample PanSoiMetPlot_28_FD_96465 | JGI IMG/M metagenome (GOLD analysis project Ga0126381, IMG submission 96465) | Tropical forest soil microbial communities from Panama - MetaG Plot_28 | ecosystem: Environmental > Terrestrial > Soil > Tropical forest > Bulk soil | place: Panama | collected 2016-02-17
CGACGCCGTCCACATGGGATCAGCCCTGAGCATCCGGCGCAGCCTGACCTCATTCGTCACATACGACAAGCGGCTACTCGACGCCGCGATCGGAGCCGGCTTGCCAGCCGAATCACCGGCATGACCACGCCACCGACCGCGTAACCGTGTGCACGCCCAGGTCACTGAGGCGCTTAGCCCGCGTCGGTCATCACTTGGCGTACCGTTAGCCGGGCCCGGTTCAAGGGCGGCTAGGCGCTGGCTAGACGCCGGGTCCGCAGCCCCGGGAGCGGTATGTGGCTGCACTGTCAGGGCCGGGGTGCCGGTGTCTGGTGCCGTTCGTTTGCGTCCGGCTGGTTCTGGATCGCCGACCTGACGAAGACCTATGCCATCGGCGTCCATGTGCAGGTGCCGAGACCCCCGTCGGCGGACAAGGCAAGCGAGTAGCTGGGCCTCAGGGCTTGCACGCAATTCCTCCGTACACCGAGACGGCTGCGTCGCTTGGCGGGCCGTCCGGGCCGATCTCGGCGGGATCGGGGTGCCATGCTGGCAGTGACACGACGCCCGGCTCGACGAGCTGCAGGCCATCGAAGAAGCGCGTGACCTGGTCGAGTGGGCGAACCTGCATGATGACGCCGCTGCGCCTGTAGACGGCCGCGACCCCTTCCCACGCACCGGGATCGAAGTCGCCGGTCAGGTGGGACAGCGCGAGGTAGCTGCCAGACGGCAGCGCGGCGACCAGTCGCCCGGCAACGCCGTGCGGGTCATCGGAGTCTCCGATGAAGTGCATGAAATCCGGCCAGCGAGAACACCGCCACCCATGCCGCTGAGCAGCATCCAGAAACCATCCTCGGCACCAACCCCGAAGCTACCGGCCTAGTCGTGGTCGCGGTCCTGCTCTCGCTGCTGCTCGCCGCGGTGATCCTGACGCTCAGCTCACCCGTGGCCGCCGCCGCGACCGCGCTGACAATGACGACGTTCGCCGCCCTGGACATCGCCGAACTGGCCCACCAGCTGCACGAAACTAACTCTGGGCTCGCAGCGCTCGCCGCCACCGTCGCTCTCCTGCACCTGCTGGCCGCCGCGACCGCCGTGTACCTCGCCGCTTCCACCCGGCACCGAGCAGCCGCCACATAACCTGCCACGCTCCCATAGATTTGCGCATTCGGGTGGGGCGGCCATCACGCCCGCGGGGAGTGTCGGTGGTGGATCGTAGGGTGGCTGACGTGACCGCCAGTTCTCCGGTGCCGGACAAGTCAGGCGACCCGGTCAGGTTCTTACGGAAAGTCGCCGGCGCCGATGTCGATGTGCGCCGTTCCCGATCGACGTGTGGTTAGCAAGCAGGCCGAGCACCCTGTGGCGGCGCGACCATCCGGCGCCGGTTCCAGCAGATGGGTCGGCTGACCCGCCGGTGACGAAATAGAGGAGATTTCTGATGAGGACGCTGACCGCCGGGCCGGAGGATCCGGCCAAGCCGTTCGCCGGTCCGGAGGGCGGGCCAGCAGGTCACGCCAGCCGTGCCGGTGACATCGCTGGCCCGGCCCGGTCCGGCTACGCTGTCTGGGCTGATGGCCTGGTCCGGCATTACAACGGGAAACCCGCGGTCGACCACGTTGACCTGCGAATCCCAGCGGGAGAGATCTACGGCTTCCTTGGCCCAAATGGCGCGGGCAAGTCGACGACCGTGCGCATGCTGTGTACTCTGCTGGCGCCAACCGGCGGCCGGGCGCTGGTGGCCGGGTACGACGTCGCCGCCCAGCCGGGGGAGGTCCGGCTGCGGATCGGCGTGGCGCTTCAGGACGCGGCGCTCGACCCGAAGCAGACCGGCGCCGAGCTGCTACGCCTGCAGGGCCGGCTGTACGGCCTGGGCGGCAAGGCGCTGATCCGGCGGCTGACCGAGCTGGGCGAGCTGATCGACCTCGGCGACGCGCTCGACCGGCAGATCGGAACCTATTCGGGCGGGATGCAGCGGCGGCTTGACCTGGCGGCAGCGCTCGTGCACAACCCGCAGGTGCTCTTCCTTGACGAGCCGACAACCGGGCTGGATCCGGCCAGCAGGGCCCGCGCCTGGGCCGAGATCCGCAGGCTGAACGAGGAGCTCGGCACCACCATCTTCCTTACCACGCAGTACCTCGAGGAGGCCGACGAGCTGGCGCACCGCGTCGGGATCATCGACTGCGGCCGGATCGTCGCCGAGGGCACGCCCGCCGAGCTGAAGCGATCGGTCGGCACCGACGTCATCCTGGCCCGGGTGGCAGGCGACGCCAAGGCCGCATGTGCCCTCATCGAGGCGGTGCCCGGTGTGCTCAGCGCCGAAGCGCACGGAGCCGAGCTGATCATCGCCGCCGCCGACGGCGCCAGCGCGATCAGCCCGATTGCCGTCGCGCTTGCCAGCAGCCCGGTGACCGTCAGGCACCTAACTCTCCGCACGCCGACGCTCGACGATGTGTTCCTCGAGCTCACCGGAACCCACATCGAACGCGCGAGCACACAGGAGGACCAGTCATGACCGCGCTCACCCACACCAGCACCACAACCCCTGGCGCCGAGGTGATCCGCGCCCGCCCGGCGGGCTTCCTGCACGACCTCGCCTCGATCGCCGGCCGCGCCCTGCGCGCGGTCCCCCGCGATCCGGCGGCCGTGCTCCCGCCGGTGTTCATCGCGCTGTTCTTCTTCATCGTGAACATCGCCACGCTCAAAAAGCTGACCGGCAATCATCCGGGGTTCAGCTACACCGCGTTCGAGATGGCCACCGCCATCCTGCTCGGCGTCACCGGCGTGTCACGCGCTCCCGCCCTCGTCCTGGATGTCCAGACCCAGTACCTTGACCGGCTGCTCCTGACCCCTGTCAGGCGAGCCGCGATCCTGCTCGGCCACATGGCCGCCGACGTCGCCGTCGCGGCCGCGCTGACCGTTCCGATCATCGTCCTCGGGGTCATCCTCGGAGTCCGGTTCGAGGCCGGGCCGCTCGGCGTGCTGGCGTTCATCGTGCTCGCAGCGCTGTGGAGCCTGGCCTTCGCCGGATTCGGCTATGCGATCGCGCTCAAGACGGGAAACCCAGCGGCAGTGAACTCCGCCTTCCTGCTGTTCTTCCCGTTCTTGTTCCTCACCTCCTCCTACGTGCCCCGCAGCCAGCTATCCACCTGGCTGAACACGGTCGCCGGGTTCAACCCAGTCACCTACCTGCTCGCCGGCCTGCGATCGCTCGTGCTCGGCCACGGCTGGCAGCCAGCCCAGCTCGGCCAAGCCGCCGCGGCCATCGCATTGGTCGGCGCGATCAGCATGACGATGTGCTTCGCGGCCCTGCGCGGACGCGTCAAGCGCAGCTCGAGCGCCCGGTAGTACCTGGAATCCAGGCCCAGCGCCGCCACGCGCCGCTATGGCACCGCGGCCGTCTACGACGCGGTGCTCACCGGTTTCTCCTCTGCGGCCTGGCGACCTTTCGGTCAGGGCGCCGACTTACTGACGGTCGCAAGGAAGAACGGGCCGTTGTGGTAGAGCGGCCCGGTCATCAGGACTTGGCCGTCCGGCCGCATGCCAAGCAGGGCCGCGACGCCCGCCGACGTCTCAACCGCTGCGGGCGCTGTCGGCTTCCCGCTCGGTGATCTTTCTGCCTCGCCTGAGCCCGAGCAGCGCCGAAATGACTTCCCCGTCGAGTATGTACGGCGCGTACAAGATCTGCGATCTGCTCAGGGGAGTCGGTCCAGCGTCGGTTGACTTCTGGCCAGGAAGTTTCCAGGGTCAGGCGCCCCCATCCAAAATCTGGCAGGTAGCAGTTTCCCTGGCCCAGCGCGACTGCCTCCGCTGGCCGCAGTGCGCCGGAATAAATGCAGGCGTATAGGGCGTTGACCGCGGCCGCGCTCGCCTCCGCCGCGCTGGCCGACGTAAGTGACGGCGGTCAGTAGCTCGCGAGCTTGGCGTGGGTTCACTACGGCGCGCGTCGTCGGAGAAGAGCGCGAACCCCCAGCTGCCATTACCTATCGAACCTCCGCGATTAATGGGTCTTGCGTCGCGGTCAGTTTCCCCTATGCGCCGCACCAGGCAGAGTTTTGCTCCGCAACTGCAAGGCAGATGGCGGGGAGCAGCCGCAGTAGCGAATATGCAAGCTCGGGCATTGCGATGGGCATACGACCTGGTCGGCTGTACTGCCCTGGTTACTCGTCCTGCTGGCGCGCCAATTGCGGATGACGCGCCAGCAGGACGAGGTTTTCTTACGAAACCTTCTCAGGGTTGGCGAAGAAAGAATAGAGATTTTCTATGACGAAGCCGCATGCGCTGTCGAGCGCTGGTACCGACCGTATCAGTCCTCCCTCGCAGAGAGTAATACTTCGCGCCAGGCCGCTGATGCGCTCGACTTCGTTAGGTGTCAGGTTATGGATCTGATGGAGAGCGTATCCAAGCAGCAGCAACACGCGAGATGACAAGCCGAGTCCTGGTGCCACATGTCGGGCTATCCCAAAGGGGCTGACTGACCGAGCGACTCGAACCTTCAGACTTCCGGCGTTGTCGCTGAGGCATTGATTTGCGTCATGAATGCGTAGGTACAGCACGCCGCGGAAGCGTGCGGTGAAGCTATCGCCTCGCCCGACTTGGAAGGCAGGCCCATGGCCGACTCGCGCCAGCAGTAGCCCGTATGGCCATTTCGGGTTCAGCTTGCACCCCTGGTAGATCTTGGCATCTTCCGCCGGTGGGTAGCCGGCACCGTCAACCCGCTGGAAGTTCCGGTGGTCGACAGTCCATGAGCCGCCGGTCTGCCAGATCCCGTACATCCTGCCCTTGGCGACACGGACGCCGGTGGACTGCCAGCCTTTAGTGCTCGCTACTCTGGCGTTGACGACGCGCGCTGCGGTCCGCACCGCGTTCGTCGCAGTTCTGGCCTGCGCCATAGGTGCCACGGCCAGCATTCCTAGTGTCGCTAGGCACACCGCGATGATCTTTTTCATGATCCACCCCCTAGTTTAGGCATATCGAGTTTAATTACTTTTCGCGTGGAACCTCCTTCCACGACTGGTATCTGCGGTTTGGCGGAACTCCACTTGATTGCGTGACGAATGGATTGCCGACGTCGCTCATTTTGGTTCGTTATGTGTCACCATCATGCAGGTCACCGATCCCGCGGAGTCTTCTGCGTTCAGGGCAGATTATGGTCAGCCCGCAACCATTAGGTCAATAACGGGCAGCCGCGCAGGCGAGACCACACAGCCCCAACGCTGTCGCCCTGAATCCGGCTTGCCTAGCTGAACGATGCGGTCACATCGATGATGTGATTCGTAATGCGGACGGTGCATTGTGTTCCGTCTGCGGACACTGCGAAACAGCCGGACCAGCTCCCGAACGTCGGGGTGCCGCTAAAGGCGCTCTCGGTGAGGTTGACAAAGGCGCCGGCGACGGGGAAGTTTTCGATGCATGTTCCTTTACTGATCCCGAGTGCGGCGCCGACGCAGTTGATGACGCCGGTGTCGCTGGTCACCTGGAGCGCATCAGCGTTGAAGCCGCCGGTATCTGTGATATGCACGGTCAGCGTGAATACCGGGTTGGTCTCGACGCAGGCGATGCTGACCGAATCGGTGGCGCTCTCCTGCCGCGTGTATGTCACGCTCAGCGTGCCCGCCTGCGGGGTGCCGACGTTGCACGGAGTGCCGATTAGTGCGTCGAGGCCGCCGGCCGTGCCGGGTGGTCCCTGGGGTCCAGGGGGACCTTGTGGCCCGGTGTCGCCCTTCGGCCCCTGTGCGCCGTTGCATGCATATGCGGTGTTGCCGTTTCCGTCGGTGACCGACGCACCGCCATTGGCGCAGTTGGGGTCACCCGATAGCAGGGAGGATACGGCGGCGCCTGTGCCCGCTGGCCCGGTATCGCCCTTCGGCCCCTGCGGGCCCGCTGGTCCTGCCGGTCCTGCCGGTCCCTGCACCCCGGGCGCCCCGGCGGGCCCCTGCTGGTTCCAGGTGATCGCGGTCATCCCGGCCGGGCATGAGGTTCCCGCGGTCACCAGGTGGAGGGTGTATAGGCCGTTGACAGGGGTGTTGCCGTAGCAGCCGTGAACCACGCCCGAACTATTGATGGGGCCGGCGATGGCCGCGCCTGCGGCGGTGCCTCCCAGTAGCAACGTCAGGGCCACTGCTGAGGTGATGAGGATCCTGCGGGTGCGCGGTCTCTTCAAGGTGCCCTCCAAATCGGTATTTTGCCGGTCGGTCATTTCCAGCTGTTTCTAGGGGAATATCACGTGCCAAGCTCAGAAGCTCCAGTTCGGCATCGTTCATAGCCGATTCCCCTCCGCTTACGTGACCTAAGACTCGCACGGAAATGGTTAGTCGGCCATATCTCCATCGGCGTGGAATCGGCGGACTGCATGATGCGGCCGATGCACCAGTTGCGCGCTAAAACAACAGACGCGAGCGACGAGCAGACGGCGTGACCTTAGTGGACAGCAGGACAGGAGAAGGTCCCACAGAGCGACCGTAGGGTCTGGGCGGCTCGTGCCGCCCGGTGCTGGTGGGTGCGATCGTCGTCGCGCTTCGATCGCTCTCGGGGAGTGGCGGTCAAGGGGTTGGGGCTAGGTTCTTGGGCATGCCTGCCAGAAGACGGCCGACGCCTGAGGACGCGGCTGGATGAGGTCGTTCGAGCGCCGTCCCGGGCAGCCGCCTGGCTGACGTATGCGGCGAGGTCATGCGCGAGGCCTGGGTCCTGATTTGGCGCTTGCCGATTGGTGCACCGGGGAGAATTGCGGCAGGTCGCCGTGGATGTCTCAAGGCGGCGGCTAGGCCGATATTGGACACTGGATCCGTATGCCCGGAAGCGGTCTGTCGCTCGACTGTCAGGGCCGGGTGCCGGCGTCTGGTGGTGTCCGGCTGCGTCCGGCTGGTTGCGGGGCTTGTCGTTGGGAAACCCCAGGTCACAACTGGTTTGTGAAGGTCATCCGGCTCGCTTGATGCGAGCGGTTCCGGGAACCGTGGGCATTGGGCCGTAGCGGATGGCGCACTGCTCCCGCAACCCCGTGACCTGCCGCTATGCGCGGGCTCGCCCGGAAAGCGGCCCGGGATCGGCGGGTGGCCGGACGACTCGGCGGAACCTGTACGGAACGGGATCGGTGGTGCCGATCACCATGGCTGCGGCGCGATTCGCTTTGAACGAATCGGGCGTGGTCTCGGGCCGTCGGGCCGGGATGTAGTTGGGCGGGCAAATAATCCCGTTCAGTTCGCTGCCGAGGCTCATCGGATCAGCAGTTGGTCGATCAGCGCTCCCCATACGGGGTTGTACAGGTAGTTGCCGATGCGCTGGGAGATGAGGTCGGTCTCGTTCGAGGTGACGGTGGGGAGCCAGATCGCCAGGTCGGTGAGCTCCCGGTCAAGCTGGGCCCATAGGGCGGCGGCGGCCAGCGGATCGGTTGCTTGCAGAGCGGCAGCGTGCGCGACTTGCTCGTCGAAGGCTGGGTCGCAGAACTCGCTGTCGTCGGTCGTGGCAGGCCCGTTGCCGGGGACGAAGTAGCCGCAGGTGAGCTTGCCGATGAAGTCGTCGGAGGAGGGATAGTCGGTGCTCCAGCCGCCGTCGATGACCTGGGCGTGGTTGCGAGAGTCGTTGGTGTAGGCGTAGTAGGTGCTGGCGGGCAGCAGCCTCACCGAGGCGTGGTAGCCAAGTTGGCGGAGTGCGGTGACGGTGTCCCGGGTTTCGTCGATGGTGGCTTGGAGACCGGGGCCGTTCCAGACGGTGACTTTCATCCCGGCAGTTCCGGAAGCGGCGACGAGCCGACGGGCGCGCGCGAGGTCGGGCCCGTGCCAGCGGCCGTCCGCGGTGGGGTGGCGGGTGTAGGGGCAGTAGCGCCGGTAGCCGGGCAACTGCGGGGGCAGGATCTGGCAGGTTGGCTGGGCGGCCAGCGGGCCGCCGTAGCCGGTGACGATTTGGCGGCGGTCGAGGGCGAGGTTGACGGCCTGACGGACGCGTAGCTGGTTGAACGGCGGTGCGTGCATGTTGAGGAACAAGAAACTGGTGGCCATGAACGGGTTGATCTGCAGCTGGCTGCGATGGCGCAGGAAGTAGGGGGCACCGGCTGGGATCTGGCCGATGTTGGACATGAAGTCGCCCCTGCCGTGCATGATCGCGGCGGCGCCTTGTGCTGGACTGAGGCCAAGCCGGATAAGGATCTGGTCCGGGTAGCCGGCCGGCTGTGCCGCGGCCGACCATTCCCTGAACCACGGATTGCGCACAAGCAGCACCTCGTGCGCTGGGATGTAGCGGCGGATCATGTACGGGCCGGTCGCTGGAAGCGGGGCTCGTGGCTGCCGGCCGGGGATCGAGGCGGGCAGCACGTCGGCGTAGGTGAGTGTCAGCTTGTAGATGAAGTCGGGGTCGGGCCGGGTGAGGTGGAAGGTGACGGTGCCCGTCCGGTTGTCGGCAGCGATTCCGTGCGTAAGATCGCAGGTCCTGGGTGCTGCATGACACTCGGTGGCCCCCAAGATCGCCTGGTAGAAGGATGCCCCCGACGAGCCGAGCTGGAATAGCCGCTCGAACGAGTGGGTAACGTCGCCTGGCTTGACCAGCTCGCCAGTGGAGTAGCGGATTCCCGGGCGCAGGTGGAAGGTGTAGGTGCGGCCGTCGCTGGTGGCCACGGGCAGTGCCAGCGCGAGGTCCGGTACCAGTCGGGCCCCGGCCGGCCCGGCCACGTGGTCAAGGGTTACGAGACCGTCGTTGGTCAGCCCCAGAAACTGGGGCGATGGGATGGCTGGTGAGGTGCCGTCGCCTGGGTCGATCGTGTTGACGGCGGTGAACGCCGAGTTGATGCTGGTGAGGGTGCCGCCTCGGTGATTCGCACCGGCTGCGCGGACGGCGACCCAGAGCCCGCCGGCTGCGGCGGCGGTGAGCGCGATGGGGTGGCCGCTGAGGCGAAACCTGGTGACTGCGGCACGCTGCGGGGCAAGACGCGACAACGTGCCTAGCTGCCGGTCGGCGATCCACAGGAAGCCGCCAGATTGTGCCATCATGGCCGGTGCTCCGCCGAGCGGCACTGTCGCGGTGACCCCGCGCCGCAGGTCGACCCGCGAGATGGTCGCGTCCAGCGGGTCAAGTACCCACAGCCCGCCGGCAGTTGCTGCGATGGCAGCGGGCGCGTCCCCCACCCGGATGGTCGCCGTGACCGCGCCGGTCCGGGCATCGATCCGCTTGACGGTGCCTGACTGGTCGGTTGCCACCCACACCGCGCCGCCGGCGGTCGCCAGGCCGCTCGGGTCCCCGCCCGTCTTGACCGCGCTCTGGATTCGGCCGGTGCCAGGATCGATCCGCAGCACCGTCCCGTCGCTGCGGTTGGCAACCCACAGGCTGCCTCGGCTCGCCAGGACGTCGCTGGGCTGGCCGGCCAGGGCGATGGTCTGTGCCACTGTGTTGGTCTGCGGATCGATCCGGGACAGCGTGCGGTCGACCGGGTCAAGCACCCACACCTGGCCGCCAGTGGCGAGGATGCGGCCGGGGTGGGTACCGGCTGGCATGGTGGCGGTGATCACGTGCTGCTTCAGGCTGACGCGAACCACGAGCCCCAAGTTTGCCTCTGCGATCCACAGTGAGCCGGATCCTGCCGCCATGCCGGTGGGTGGTGCTTGCAGCGGCACGATCGCGCGCGGTCCGCCGCCGTCGGGGGAGATGAGCGCGAGAAGGTTACCGCTCAGCGGTTCATGCCGCTGCGTACGGCTGGCCAGCGGTGCGAGCGCAGCGATGGCGGCAGCGGCACATACACCGGCGAGGACAACAGCCCGTCGGGCCCGGTGGCGGTGGGTGCGCGCAACCATCTCGTTGCCTGGCTGGCCAGTTGAGGATTCCTCGGCGGGGGATAGGACCGACTCCGGCCTCCGGGCGGCTGGGGGGTGCGGCAGATCGAGAGCCGTGTCTTGCGCAAGGATCGCCAGCTGCAGCCGCTTGAGTGCTGGTCCTGGCTCGATTCCTAGGTCCTTGATGAGCAGCGAACGCCCAGCGCGGTAGGCCTCGAGTGCGTCCGCCTGGCGGCCAGAGCGATAAAGCGCCAGCATGAACTGGCCGCGGAGCCGTTCGTTCAGAGGATGTTCTCCTATGAGCCGCTCGAGTTCCGCGCGCAACGCGGTGTGCCGGCCAAGGGCCAGCTCGGCCTCGATCCGCTCCTCCATGGCACCAAGACGGAGTGCTTCGAGCCGCTGAATCTCAGACCGGGCGAACCGCTCGAATTCCAGATCGGCCAGCGGCCGACCGCGCCAAAGCGACTCCGCCTTGCGCAGCAGGACCGCGGCCTGCCCGTGATCACCCTGCCCCAGCGCGTGCAGGCCGTCGGCCACCCACCGCTCGAAGGTCTCCAGATCCAGCTCGCCGTCCGCAACTCGGAGCAGGTACCCGGGCGGGCGGGCGAGCACCCGGGGCTCGATGTCACTGTCGGCAAGCGCCTTGCGCAGGCGGGAAATCTGAACACGCAGCATCGGCTCCGCCGAATCCGCTGGCTGGTCACTCAGCAGTTCGTCGATCAGCTGGCCGCGGGAGACGACTTGGTTGGCGTGGCACAGCAATAGCGCCAGCAAGGCCCGCTGCCTCGGCCCGCCAATCCGCACCGCCGTTTCGCCGTACTTGACCTCGAGCGGCCCGAGGATGCCGAACTCCAGGTGAGTACCCACCCCGCCCCCCATCCAGTGTCCCCTACCACGGCCGTGCTGCTAGATCCCGGGGAATTCACCAGCATTGAAGCATTTTTGAAACGTCGCTGGCCGAGGCTTGGCCGCATGCTGCGTGCGGCGATTTGCACTGGCGCAGTGTCACTCGGGCCGAGCTTGAAGTGGTCGCGAAATGCGCAGTAGGTCAGGGCGAACAGCTTATGGACTCGCTCTCGCTCGGCCCGGGCCAAACCTTCCGGAAAGGAACCCAGGAATGATCAGACGCCTGGCAGGAGTGATCACCGCATCGATCTTGTGCGTAGCCCTGGCCGCCGCGACATCGCAAGCCGACCCACTGCACCCCATCCGCCGCTGGCACAGCCTCGCTGAAACCGAAGCAGTGTTGCACGCCGCAGGCATCGGTGCGCCTTTCCTCCGGGCAGGCATGTCCGCCGAGGCCTGGACGGGCGGCGGCTCTACAACGCTCGGCACGTTGCCCCGGGTGCTCGTGGGCCAGGTACCGCAAGACTCGGTATTCGACCCGGCGACAGACACGGTGTACGTAGCCAATCAGGGCGATAACACGATCTCAGTGGTCAATGCCCGTACTTGCAACGCGCGCGACACGGCGGGCTGCGGCCAGGCGGCACCAGCGTTCCCGGCGGGCAACGGTCCCTTCAGCGTCACCGTCAACGACGCCACCCACACCCTGTACGTGGCGGACGGAAACACCAACTCGGCGTCGGTGTTCAGCACCGCCACCTGCAACTCGGCGGACACCGCGGGGTGCGGGCACATCACAGCCACCCTCAAGACCGGCGGCGGCCCGGCCAACATCGCGCTTGACCCGACGACCGACACCCTTTACGTGACGGACGCTGGCGCGGGAATCAGCGGCGCCGGTGACACGGTGTCGGTGATCAACGGGGCGACCTGCAACGCGGGCAACACCTCAGGCTGCGCGCACACGCCGGCCAGCGTCACAGTCGGGCACTTCCCGTTCTCAGCCGCGTTCGACCCCGCCAACAAGACGGTGTATGTCACCGACGCGCTAGACAACGCGGTGTCGATGATCAACACACGCACTTGCCACGCCGGGCACACCGCAGGCTGCGGACACAAGCCGCTAACGGCTCCGGTGGGGAACTTCCCTATCCCCGTTGTGGCCGACACGCACACCAATACCGTGTACGTGGGTAACGCGAACGAGCCGACCGTCACCCTGATCAACGGGGCCACCTGCAACGCGACCAACACCTCCGGCTGCGGCCGCCCTCCGGCCACGCTGCACGTCCAGGGCGGCCCTGACGCGCTGGCGCTCAACCAGGCCACTCACACGCTTTTCGTGGACAACAACGGGCCGGGCAACGGCACCGGCCGCGGGAACACGATCTCGGTTGTCAACGTCGCGACCTGTAATGCCCACAACACTTCCGGCTGCGCGCAGAAGGCCCCCCTAGCCCTCGTCGGCGTCAACCCCGGCGGTCATGCCGTCGACCAGAAAACCAACACCCTCTACGTGACGACGTTCGATTACACGCTGTCGGTCGTCAACGGGGCTACCTGCAACGCCCGGGTACGCGCTGGCTGCGGCCAGCCGGTTCCGGCCACGCTGACTGCGCCACCGGCCTTCTCGGCGGCGGTCAACCAGGCGACCCACAGTGTGTACATCGGCGGCGGCGGCGAGGGCGTGGCATTCTCCGTGTCGGTGCTCAACGCCCGGACCTGCAACCCCGCGGACCAGCGCGGCTGCACCGCCCACCAGCCTGGGGTGACGACGAAAGCGTTCCCCCTCGGTGTGGCCGTCGACCAGGCCAACGACACCATCTACGCAACCAACTTCTTCAACTTCTCAACCAACCGGCCAGGCCACACGGTGTCCGTGATCAACGGAGCCACCTGCAATGCAAAGGTCACCTCCGGCTGTAGCCGATCCCCGGCCACCGCGACAGTCGGCACAGCGCCCGCCGGGATAGCCGTGAACCAGGCCACCCACACCGTCTACGTCGCCAACAGCGGCGCCGGCACCCTGTCGATCATCAACGCGGCCGACTGCAACGGAAAGCACCCGGCTGGCTGCCGGCAGCCAGCACACTCAGTGCACCTCGCTGCGACGCCATGGGCGGTAGCGGTGAACCAAGCCACCGACACCATCTACGTCCTGCACCTCGGCACGCCCGCCACCGTCTCGGTCATCAACGGCGCCACCTGCAACGCGAC
>Ga0126381_100006674_pt1 | contig 12787 bp, 14 predicted proteins | sample PanSoiMetPlot_28_FD_96465 | JGI IMG/M metagenome (GOLD analysis project Ga0126381, IMG submission 96465) | Tropical forest soil microbial communities from Panama - MetaG Plot_28 | ecosystem: Environmental > Terrestrial > Soil > Tropical forest > Bulk soil | place: Panama | collected 2016-02-17
AACAAACGCCACTCCCGCATATCCCGGCAGGACTACAGCCTGCCAAGCATCTACTAGGTTCAAATGGATCTTCCAGATCGTCTTTGTGACCATAATTTCAGTTATTTGCCAAAAATTTGACATAAGTCAAATTATTCGTCACGAAATGGGTTGAATTCACGTAAACTAGTGCCAAATTTACCTAATTTATGCGTTTCTGGGGGTTTTGGCCTCAAATCGATGAGATTTCGACCCATTTCGTTCATTTCATCAATAAATTGAATGTTTTCTACCGTTTTTTGCTCTTCTTTAGCCTTTTTGATTATGTTAGGATCGTAGAATGGATGAATGGAACCAGCTTTCGACGCATTTTTAACATAATCGGGTTGCTCCATTTTAGCAACCTTTCTTGTCTGTTCAAATATCTCCAGTGCTGCACGGGCATAAACACGACAGTCCAAAGGTTCCCCTGAAGTACGAGAAGCACCTTCCTTTTTGTATTTGTAAACGGTGTATCCCAGATTGTTAATGGTTTCGTGTTTTTGTTCACTTGTTAATCCTATGAAGTAATCATTAGTGTAGCCTTTAACATCCTCTTCGTCTTGACCCATAGGAAAATGACAAAACCCCGGTCCTGGATCTATCGTAAACAATCGTTGCATCAATTCATCTTTGCCAACAATTGTAAAGATCGGATACCATGTGGTATTGTATTTTAGGTCAAGTCGATGCCCTCCTGTGTAAGTATTCTGAATCGAGGTTTCATGCCCCGATCCCTTGCAACTAAATATACGCGGCTGTCGCCGCTTCGTGTAATAATATACGTATGGCCCAACGGCTCCATTTGCATCAATCAATCCCTTTCTAACTTGAATTCCTCTACCATCAGCAAATCTAAAGACTCGGTTAAAAACCAAATGGTCAAATATATCGTGCCATTCTTTTTCTCGGGGATCAGCCAATATCGTTCCGTATTCAATGCCCCAAGACTCATAGTCTCTTCCCCATCCGACGACCTCATAATTAATTCGTTTTTGGATATCCTGAACGTCCACCCCCGCAGTGAGCACATAGACACCATCAGGGACTTCGGCGCGATATACCTCGCGCCGTTCGTACAATACGTGACTGTCAACCCGCAAAGCGTAATCTTCATATGTCTCCGCAAGCTTAGTGTTGATGAAGACCTTCAGTAGACTATTGTTCCCGACTCTCTTTGCTTTGTTTGCTTCTAACCATTCGTTAACGAGTAATTCCCATGGCACCCATGGACTAGGAAGTGAATTTAAGAAATATCCTTTAACTTTACGATCAGGATAACGGTGAATCCACTTTCCGGTTCCAGCGAGCCACTTGACTTTTGTAAAGGCACCTTGACAATCGTTACATCTACAGACCACCTTTCCTGCAAAAGTGCTATAATCGATTTGATTCCATCGTAATTCTTGATACTCTCCGCAGGCGGGACATGGGAGCACCCAGTGACCTTGGCTTGAATTTTCATACGCCAGCTCTATTCGGCTGGCTCCTTTAATTGTTGGCGTCGAACTAAGTACGATCTTTCGATTCCAGAAGTTGACAGTTCGCGTAATCGCGATTGCTGTCGGATCGCCCTCATCACCGATGTCCGCTTTATATCGATCTATCTCATCTAGTAGGACTACTCGCATCGGAAACTGACTCAGGCTCGCCGGACGCTCCGCCCCTCCCAGCACGAGCATTCCTCCTGGGAAGGTCTTGAGCAGTAGTGAGTCGCTGGACTGATCCATCCCTCGCCATGTCGTCTTGAAGATCTTCTCCTGTAGTGCCCGGCATGCTCGGATCATCGGAGCTATGCGCTGCCGGCTTACGCGCTGCGCCATCGTCACGGTCGGGTAGACGACTAGGATCGGCCCGGGATCGTGGTCGATGAAGTACCCCAGCACGTTAAGTATGCATCCGGCGGTTTTTCCTGTTTGGCTCGCCCATTGGAGGACGACCTGTTCCGTCTCCTCATCACCGATGACGTCCATCGGCTCCTTTTGGTAAGGAGCCTTTTCCGTGCGCCATCTCCCTGGCTCAGGGCTGTCATCGGTAGTGAGGATGCGGTTGGCGTCCGACCAATCGCTGATCGAGAGCGGAGCGGGGGGCAGCAGCCATGATAGCCACTCTTTCATAAGTGGCCGGCAGGATTTGATCTGAATCGTCGGATGAGGGTTTTCCTCTTCCGCTGCCTTCAGCTCAGCCCATTGCCTCTGCTCGGCTGGATTCGGCGGCCTCGGCGGTATCGTTATCCCATTTTTTGACATCTGTCAAATTTTCTGGATCTATGTACGGGGTTGGGGTTCCGTCTATATATTGCCAATGATATCTTGTCTCTATCGCGTGCCACGTCGAATGGAAGGGTCTGACGTAGCGATGTAAGTATTTCGGCTGAGGTATGTTGGATCGTATGGTTATCGACTCGGCTAGGTGCCACATCGACGAATCTATGAAATGAAGCTCCTTCGCCTGCCGAATCGCCTCGCACCACGAGAGCGGACTATACTTACCATACGTCGCCACTCGCCTAGTCGTAATGACTGGATGCCAGGGCGGATACAGGATCGGGAAGCCTCGCTCGGGATCTTCATGAACGAGATAATATGGACCCGGGAAGATGATCTGAGTCTCTATCGAAGCCGCCTTTTCCAGAGGGCAACTATTCCATCGCTCGTCGAACGGCACTCCCAGCACCTTGTATTGCCAGTGGTCCCACGAGATCCCCTTATGCGTGTCCTTTTCGCTCTGAGCAATAGAGGTCCAGTGACATCTGATTACATGCTTGGCATCCCGATAATCCTTCAGCATCGCAGCATCATTCAGGATCTCAAACGGCACGATCTCCGGATGGAAGATCAAACACTTCCGAACAATCCTGATATACTGCGGCAGTGCCGGTATCCTCAATCCCCCATGCTTCTTCGCTAGATAGACCATCGCTCCCAGCAGGACATATAGATCCCCTAGGCCCGTGTTACATAATAGTGTAGGATATATCATTCGAATTTCTCTCGTAGTTCGCGCAGGCTATCCTGTAACAGCAAATGAACAAACTTGTCAGCTTCTTCCAGGGCTTGCGTATGACTAACGCCTTGAAGCGGCAACAGGCTCATCGCCACCTGAAGCCTGACTTTATAGACACTCGTCCCATAAGCCTCATGAAACTCTTGATGGGTCATATTTTGACATAAGTCAAATTTTTATTCGTTCGTGGCCTTTTTCACCAACTCGTGTTTTGGAGTTTTCATCAATTTTCTGTTTGTATTTCGTCATCTTCCGATTCCTGACCTCGATTTTATAAGGATCTACATCTTGAAGCTTATAGAGTCGATCTAGGATCTCTTTCTTCAGAATCTGCATTATTACCTCTTTCGGCTTATCCGCTAATAAAGGTCCAACCTCCAAATGAAATTCTGTGAAAGCGGCTTTGATGACGTAATTCATATCGCTGACAACAGCGCGCACATCATCAGCTTTGAAGTATGACGCAGCTAGAACGCTGTTCATGAATAGTTCACGATCAGCTTGCGCCTGAGTCTTCTTGAGCTGCGCCGCTGCAAGAGGATTTGGCATTCTCTAACACTAGCACAGAATTTGACTCATGTCAAGTTTTTATTTTTTTAATTTTTTGAGGTCCAAATTCACAGCGGGACAATTTGTGGTACGGAATTTGCGTCGTGCTTCGCACCCGCCCAGCGCCGACCCCCGCGAAAGGACCCGTTGACATGTCATCATGACATGTCATCGGACAGAACCGATCTAAGTAGATGACATGTCACGATGACATGAAATCATGCTCTTCCCAAATAGTTCGAAAACCGTCGAACATAACAAGAAATGAAAACGTGTTCCAAGAATGTTCGGATTAGGGGCCATCTGTAACCGTGACAGTTCCAATTAATCCAAAGGGCCATAACAGAATTTTTTGACGTATGTCAATTACCAAGGTTAGCATTGCTAGATTTTCTGGCAGCATTCAACACACAAAAATATTTCGTATTTTCAAAAAATAAATCTACCGAATCAGTAGACTTAAGGTCACAAAGGGTGTATATTTATTCAGTAAGTGAAAGTTTATTCACCAAGCATGAATCCAATAGGCGCGCAGTGCGTTTTGACTTGTGTCAAAAAATAATATTACACGAACATTACAAATAGGGTTTAGGGACTTGACAGAGGTTTTTTTCGTGCGAGTTTGCGCGTAGGCAGGATGCCGAGCATAGGAAAGGACGACAAACCGAAAGCTCAACCTAGCGAGCGATCTACTAAACTAGGCTGGCAGTGACCGTCAATCGACGATGAGACTGCAAAGGGATTTAGCGGCTACGTTGCAAATCCGGTGAAAGTCTTCGGACCATGGGACAGTGAGTGTTCACTCACTTTGAACCGTCAAGCGGATAAATGCGCGTTCTCAGCCTACCCTTAAATAAAAAGGTTTTTGTTGGTAGGCTGCTTTTTGACTTAAGTCAAAAAATGCGCGTCCAGCGTCTAATTACAACACGTCAAAATTCTCGATTAGACAATGTTGTGACACGCTAACGTTTTGCACTTAGGTCAAAAAGCAGTCTACAAACTTAGACTGCAACTGATGCATGATGAAAAATACGCAATCCCGATAATCATTCGATTATCTGTCTTCGTTGCTATACCTGTTGTTCATTGGCTTTTTCATGAGGCCGTTCACCATGGGATAGCGTCAGCCGAAAGGCTGAAAACATTCGAACGTATCACGAAGCGTTACCGATTCTTGCCAGATCTATTATTGGTTCTGGCGCTAATCGCGTTTCACTTTGTGATGGAATAAAAAGCAAATTGTTTCTCATGCTAGGTCAAAGCTGAGAAACACAACAAAACAAAAAACAAGCAAGTAAGTAAGAAAGTAACCTATGAAAAAGAACATCAAAACTACAGTTAGCGAAAAGTCCGTTGCCTCTGCTTCAACCGAGGTTTCCGCTCCCATTGTCGAAGTCAAAACGGAAGTGATTCCGTTGACTAAGCAGGAGCAAGAAGCAAAGCAATTGTTGGCAGACGGTAACATCAAACCCGATTCCGCTTTTCAAACTTTGTGGGCGGAATTAGGCGAAATGGCGAAGACAGTCGGCAACAAGTATGCTGACGTTATTGACTTCATTCGCGACCACTACGCACCTGATGCCACTCCGAAGGATGAAGAATGGTCAAAGCGTAAGCTCGGCTATAAGCAAGTCCTCAAAACTTTGCTTCTGTCCGGTATGACCGTCAGCGCAAGCTATTCAACAACCTCACGGTTGTTTGGCTATGCGTTGGCGAAAAACGCCGAACTAGTTCTATCATTCCGAGAAGGAAAAATCGGAATGGCTGAACTACGCGACAAAGCGACCCGCAAGGCGCAATTGCCCGAAGGTGAAAATGGGAACGGCAACGGTGGAAGTCGCTCGACTAAATCACCGGAGGAACGAATCGCTGACGCAATTCGCGAAGCGGTTAAGATCGCTTTGAAGCTGGAAACGCCATGGACAGTTGAATCTTTCCTTGAGAAAGCGAAAGCTGTTTTCGACGCTCAAAAAGCGATAGTGGAAACTGACAAATTAGTTGCCGAGAAGCAGGCTGCCGAAAAGCAGGCTGCCGAAAAGGCTAGCTAGTCGGTTCGAGTCTCGCTAGGCGCAAGCCTAGCGAGCATCGAATCTACAAGTTTAGATTCGGAAAAAAGCAAACCTACACAACAAAATAAACCTACGTTATGACATTAGAATGGACAGAAGAAGACGAGCAAAATTTCGAACGTGCTCGAATCGCGAAAGAATACGCTGATTTGATTGAATGCTGGCAGCACCAACACGATATCGAATATCGACGCGGAAACTATCGCGTAGCGAATGGCGTAGTTAGCGCCACTCACCGCAACTATAACCGCGAACCTAATGGTGATTGGAGGAACGAAATATGATAGTGATTGCTAGCATGGCAGTTTTTTTGCTGTCAATCGCTTTTGTGTTAGTGGTGCTCGCATATGCGAAGCACAAAGGGATTTTTTGACATAAGTCAAATTTTATGAAACCACAAATTCAGTTAATCAGTGACAGGATAGAGCGTGCGTTACGATGGCATCGTCCGATCTATATGACGGTCAAACGCCAGCGTATACGTATACTTGATTGCTTGTTAGTTAACACTCGCAAGCATCGTTTCGAATTCCTAACGGAAGTCGGGATTAGATACGTCAAATTCAATCGAGCATTAGACGAGATTTTTCTACTCCAAAGGGACTTTGAAAAAATTGAAAGCTAGTCAACAAATCGAAAAGAACCTGCAACTTTGGTTGCAGGTTCTAAAACCGTTCAGCAAACAGTCAGTGTATGAGCACCTTACCCGTCGCAAGAAAAAACCTAAAAAACGGCTATAGCGTTTCACTTCGTGAAACGCCGTATTCCTTCCATCATTATTGTGTCGAGTCCTTTTCTCCAATAGGCGAAAAGGCGACAATGGAATATTTCCCCGAGGAATTCGACGCCGTACAACAATTCAACAAACTAGTTGATTTCTTTACCAACGAAAACCTACAACTATGATAACCTACTTAATTGATATTCTAATGGTCCTATTCCTTACCTTTTGCGTATACATTGCGTTGACGCAATACCGAGAAAAAGGCGAAAAGGCGAAACGCATTAAGCCGACTAAACCACTCAACAAATGGTTGCGGTTAATCCGCAAATGTACAGGAATATAACACTAAATCAGTAGACTATTGAGGCCGTGCAAATCGCACGGCCTCTTTTTTTTGTCTAAATTTCTTAGGCCAACCTAACTTTTTGACACAAGTCAAATTGTTTTAGGTTGGCCTAACTTTCTTATCCCTACTGAATTAGTAGGGATTGCATTTTGCATGAGAAAAGTTCGTTCGAAAAAAATCGAACAAGAAAAAAGTTCGGGCGAAAAAAATCGAGCATGACGGCATTGTACCCCGAACGATCGGTCGGGAAAAATTTTTTTAGCGCCCAAATTTTTTTTTATTTTATTCGCCAGATTTAGCTTTTTCGCCAGATTTAGCTTTTTCGCCAGATTTAGTTTTTTTGTTCGCCAGATTTAACTTTTTGACTTATGTCAAATTTTCCGTTCGAATAGCCAACAGATCCGATTTGATTTACATATACAAAATACGTATCCCATCCAATCCGTTCATCATAACAAAGCCATCTAAAATAAATATCTTTTTTCCTAATAGGAATGCTGGTAAATGATCCCCATATCTTCTGTATATGTGTAGCCAATTCTTCTAACGAATTTACCTCAACAACAGTCAGCATTGCTTGCTCTAATGTGCCGCGATGTTCTCGGAATTTCATTCGCCAGATTTAGTTTTTGCCGGCAATTTTTTAATTTCCGGGATTTTTTTGGTCAAATGTTTTATCCAAGTGGCTACCATATCTTCTCCGCCTGTTTTAGTAGTTCATCTGTCTGCACCCACCATTCAGGTTTCGGATCGATATGATCGATTGCATCAGGTCTGAGTTGCTTGATCGCATCGACCAACCGTTTTCCCAGCAGGTGTTCATTCAGTGGTAATAAATCCGCCTGATTTAGACTATCCCAATATCGCAGTAGCCATCCAAGTTCACAGTATTCTTTTACGCTGATTAGCCCCGCAGTGTCATACCAGTGCTCGAACTGCATGTGATGCTTCTCTCGAAGCTTATCTAGTGTTGCATATACATTTTCACTTGTCATATCATGCCTTTTGGCGCAATCGACCGGGCGTTTCACCCGGCATGGTGCCCGTCAGCCGCCATGCCTAGTCGTCTCTACTACGAACATAGTTCGCCCATTCCAATCGCTTGACTCCATGGGTAAGGAAGCATCGTTGGTACGCTAGGTCGTCGCATTATTCACAGATGTTTTCGGATATCGCGAAGCTGTTCTTCAGTTGGTCCCCGTATATCTACCATTTTCGGTGATATCTCTGCGAGACATGCTCCGCACATCACACGCAGCTTTTTTCCCATCGACGCGGTTGGATTGGACTCAGCCCGCCAAACTTCATGCCCGCATCGCTCACATGTATCTTTCCGAGACGCCAACCGTGGTTCCCATCCTCCGACTCGGATACAAACCAACCAGTGATCGTCTGCGTCCGACTCATACAGGTGGCATCGGCCACAATAACGATTCTTAATATCTCCCGGATTATAGCTAATAGCTCCGCAGATTGGGCAGACATATTTAGGTATTGGGTTCGGATCTTTTGACATCCGTCAAATTTTCTATTGTAGCGCCGGCCGATATTCCAATCGCCGCTGATTGCTTACTGAGTTCGATTTGCCTCTTGTGATATTCAGCCAGCACGCTGGCTGCCGTATTCTCCCAGCAGGATTGCATATCATCTGATAGATTATCCCACTTAAGCATAGGTGTAGCGCCAGTTTTTATCAGTTTACTATATGCCTCGAAGGCTACTTCTCCATATGTTTTGTGCCTCATAAATAGCCAGATTAAGTATTCCAGATCATGTATTTCCATTATTCAATCAAATCCACAGTCGCGTTGATGACTTCAAGTGCTGCATCGATTTCCTTCGGCTCCGTCTGATACATGATTGTCCGCTTATCACGCTCGACAGGATCATAGTATCGTACGATTTTGACATCCATGTCAACTCCTGTTGATGACTTCGCAGTTCCTTCACGCAGTCCACGATCTGTCAGTTTGCCCCATGTAGCCAGATCATATTGTGCATATTCACGTCGTCTCCATACCCATTCTGCGACATTTTTCGTGACCTTCTTTCCGCCGAGTTCGATTGTCACAGGTGTCGCCAGATTGGTTTTCTGTATGCAGATTAGTAGCCGTATGTTCTCCTGTCCGATATCTTCGCACGACTGGAGCCACTCCTTGATCTTCCCAGCAGTCTCCTCACCATATAGTGGCGTCTCGTGATTCAATCTCGCACAGTTATTCTGTATCTTTAGTTGCAGATCTCCCATCTTGTCCTTGTTGGTTTTGATCCGCTTCATTGCCTCAATGATTTTCATTGCTTTGCTTTCTTGCTATAATAGCGATCTAGTGCGGCTCGCAGTGATAGAAACATGCGATGCTCAGGTGTTCCATCCCGGCAGTCCTTCAATGAATCACATAGTTTTTCAACTGCGCCCACTAACTCGACTATCGTAATCTCCGTTTTTCGTTTCATTAATTTGACTTATGTCAAAATTCGTTGCCTGCATGGGAAGCCTAGGAAGTTCCGACCAGTTGGCTGAACACTTTAACTATTCCTAGGACATTTTGATCGCATCCTTCCATCCTAAAACCTAACTACCTTACGCCAATGCCACCTTACCACCTTACTATCTAAAGTCTTACATCCTTGAGATGGAGCGGATAACTCCGCGTGGCATGAATAGCCGGATTTGAACCGACAATCAATCGCTCCGAGTGCGACAGCTCTACCAGATTGAGCTATATTCATTAGTTGGTTTCAGTCGATTTGTCAGTTTTTATCTCTATGCATCAACGAAAGCTTTTTAACGTAGGTTTACTCTTCCGCTTCGATGAAGTCTGCTATCATCTTGAAGTTCCACTGCAATTCATCATTCCGATGTATGACCTGATCCATGAATCCATGCGGCATCATCTCATACGCGCTTCGATTCTCACCTGTTTCCATGTACATCTGCTGGGCTACAATGATTCCGAGCTGCCCCGCACAGACCGCCCCATGTCTATTCCATGCGCCGAAACACTGCCTCCAGTTCCCTCCACGTAATGCCGCAACCCATCGACGCTTAAACTTATGATTCCATTGAAACGGTAATAGTGGTAGAGGAGTTCGTACTACCGCCTCTTTTGATATAAAGCCCGCCTGCATTAGCTTATTTAGCGCATCAGTATCGTACGTCAGTATATATTCTGGACTCATTTTGTTTTCTCCGTTTTTGTTTTCTTACTTACTCACTTGAAGGTATTTCGTTTACCTCTATTTTTGGGAATCCTTGCGACTCATTATATGAAACTGGACTTAATATTCTGTTGATTATTTGATCTGTATATTTCCTGACCCACTTCTCGTCCGCACTTCCACCTGACATCACACATGCATATAGCATCCCCAGTGACAGCAGTATTCTTTCTTGTTCTGTTCGATTATTTAAATCTACCATATTATTTGACTCATGTCAAATTTTATTTCCAATTATTTAACATTTTTCTCATCAGATCTTTTACATCCTCGCGACGCGAGTTCGATACGTATTTACCTATGGCATCTGGCGGACCTCCATGAGGATATAGCATACAGAAAAATCCTGTTCCGGGGAACATCTCTTCAATATATTGACCGATCAGATCCATTTTCCGCCTCCGATTCATTTCTTCTAGCTGTTCTTTTTGAGTAGGCATGAGTCTGTTACATCTTCCAGTTGTTTTGCATCTATGTGTAGATATCCGAGTGGAAAGCCGGCAATCCGTCTGATGTCCAGATCTAGCTTGCGTAGCTCACTCAGTGCCTCCAGTACGCCAGGATGCGATTCAGCCACATCGTGCCACATGATGGTCCCAGCACCTCGCTCCATGATTACATCGATTGCTTTACTGGAATCATTCCAGCAGTAGCCATATGAATGTGATCCATCTATGAATATGAATTCCACATTCGAAGCCTCACGAAAATCCCACATCGCTGAATCACCATAGTGCTGGATGATTCGCCCTTCATAGCCCCAGAAGTCCCGTCCCCTGGATCGCCTACTTATTAGATGAAAATCATCCTTCTGTACCCAATCAATAGGATCATTCGCGTCTGTCCAATGTGATGGCAGGTCCAGCGTATGCACTATTGCTCCCGGCAGTGTGTCAGCCATCATCTTAGTAGTTCGTCCTATATATGTTCCGATCTCTAGTATGACTTTAGGCCGATGCACCAGTAGGATTGTCAGCAATATGGCGAGCTGATTATATGGTAGTTGTCCATCTATATATTCAGGCAGATGCATCGACCGGATTATGCTCACTCCCGGCACGATGGCTGTTTTGGTAATCTGCCTCATTTCAATTATGGGAATCGCATCTAGCATATTTTGACTTATGTCAAGTTTATCTATTCGGCACTACGGTGATTGGTGAATCACTTTCGAGTGTCATCCGATATTTATGCGCCGGTGTTGGCGTAGGCGTAGGCTGTGGCGGTGTAGGCGTAGGCTGTGGCGTAGGTGTAGGCGTAGGTTGCGGTCCACCACCACCTCCTACAGCCGGACCATATTCATCAGTCGGCAGATCATCAAGAGGGTGAGGGTATTGGAAAGGAGTATAGGAGTAAGTGGTATTAGCATTGTCAGTTTTCTGTTGCCATCTCTTCATCCGATCAGGCTGAGAATCGCTTACGAAAAAGTCTCGATTCTCCACTACATTATCCGAACTGGGTATCACTGCCATGGGTGAACCATCAAACTGGAAGTTATGCCACAGATAGACCGGTGACGGGTTCGGGTTGCCTGTCGTGATGATCCCGCGACCGACGTATAGCGGTTCGCTACCTCCATTCTCATCGTAAATCGTAACGACTCCGTTACCCCACAGGTTATGTCCCGTGACATGGTTGTCGAAGACGACCCCGCTGCCCCCACGTAGCGCGATGTAGTCACTCATAGCCATGCCAGCATAGTTTCCTTCAGGCGGCGGGACATGGAATGAGTTCGAGTAGATCTCGAACCATCGTGCCCCGACTGATCCAGGCGTTCCATGCTGATCTATATGCGCGGCATTGCACTGGCAGTGACGTATCACGGTGCGCGACCCGTAGTATGCCTGTAGGGCTGATGTACCCCAGAAGTATGCATCCTGTAACGGATTCTTGCTGAAGGTGCAGTTCTCCACATATAGCGCCTCATCCGTGCCGGGATGGACATCGTTTTTCCAGCCATCCTTGTTCCCAGCACCCAGGCCCATGTTGTGGATCATCTCCGATGCTCCACCGCCGCTGAAAGTACAGTGATCGACTAACCCTTTTCCATTCCCGCCTGTCTGGAATAATAGCACCTGCGCAGTGCCACCATCGAATGTACAGTTATATACCCGGAACGTAGCTGTACTCGGATTTCCACTAACCTGTAGACATAGTTGATTAGTCCACGAAATCCCTTCCACGATAACCGGCGAACTATCACAGTTCAGATTACACACGATAGTATACGCCTGTGGACTGACCGTCTCGATTGTAGTCTTATCCACACCCGCTCCTTCCAGATAGACGCCCCGTGCGCCATTGACGTACTGCGTCCACTGAAATTTCCCAGCAGGGATCTTAACCGTACTGCCACTCGGCGCACTATTCAACGCCGACTGAACATCACTTGCCGATCCATTCGTCTCATATACATTTCCGCTTCGGTTAAAAGCGGCGCCCGGGATCGTAATCCCAGCAATCAGTATCAGTATCAGTGTTCTCTTCATTTTTTTCCTTTTTTGACCTATGTCAAATTGTATTTAAAATCCACTTTACAATTCGCTATCTATATAAAGCTCATAGCTTAATTCCTTCAATTTCCTAAAGTGAAATCTAACCCTATCTTCCAAGTAACTATCTTCAACTTTTTCTAAAACTGCTGCTATATAAGCAAGCAGTAAGATATGCCTATTTTGTTCTGCGTCGGTCATTTTTCCTCCATGGCGCGCGCGCCGGAAAGGCACTCCACTACCACTCCACTAGTTTACTCCACTCCACCCCTATATAGGGGTGGAGTAGTGGAGTGGAGTGGAGTTCCTTAGAGTGTAGTGGAGTAGTATTTATCTCCGCGTTTTTCTATTTTTTTACCTAAAT
>Ga0126381_100006675_pt1 | contig 12787 bp, 11 predicted proteins | sample PanSoiMetPlot_28_FD_96465 | JGI IMG/M metagenome (GOLD analysis project Ga0126381, IMG submission 96465) | Tropical forest soil microbial communities from Panama - MetaG Plot_28 | ecosystem: Environmental > Terrestrial > Soil > Tropical forest > Bulk soil | place: Panama | collected 2016-02-17
CTTACGCCAGGCCTGCAGCTGGCTCACGTCGGTTTCGGCGAGGGCATCGGCGTGGCCGAGCGCTTGGCAGAGCTTCCTGTCACGCCGATCGACTACGACGGCGTGCCGAGGGTGACCTACAGTGACCCCGAGGTCGCCTCGGTCGGCATCACGTCGGCGACCGCGGCCGAGCGCGGAATCGAGACCACCGAGGTGACCTACAACCTCGGCGGAAACGGCAAGAGCGTGATCTTGCAGACCCAGGGCGCGGCCAAGGTGATAGCAACGGCCGGCGGCGGACCCGTGCTCGGCGTCCATCTCGTCGGAGCCCGGGTCGGCGAGCTGATCGCCGAGGGCCAGCTGATCTACAACTGGGAGGCGCTGCCCTCGGAGGTGGCGCAGCTCATTCATCCGCACCCGACCCAGTCGGAGGCGATTGGCGAGGCGCACCTCGCGCTCGCCGGCAAACCGTTGCACTTCCATTCCTGATTCGTCGGGGATGGCCAGAACCCTCAGCGAAGGAGTCAGCGCCAGCCATGTCGGTCTCCGTATCCATGCCGCAGCTCGGCGAGAGCGTCACCGAAGGCACCGTTACCCGCTGGCTCAAGCGCGAGGGTGACCACGTCTCCGCCGACGAGCCGCTGCTCGAGGTGTCCACCGACAAGGTGGACACCGAAATACCTTCTCCGGTCTCCGGGATACTCCGCGGGATCACAGTCGCCGAAGACGAGACCGTCGCCGTCGGCGCCGAGCTTGCAGTCATCGACGAGGACGGAGAAGTCCCGGCCGTACCAGAGGCCGGGCCGGCCTACCAGCCGCCGAGCTACTCGCAGCAGCCGTACCCGGAGCAGCCGCCGGCGCAGGAGCAGCCTGCTGGCTTCCAGCTTCCGCCCGAGTTTCCGAGCCCTCCGCTGTACCAGGAAGCGGCCCCGCCGCCGGCCTCGCAGCCCTACGCTGAGCCCGCGGCCGCATATCAGCCGCCACCGGCAGCCGAAGCGGCAGCTCCGGCTCCGAAGTACCAGCCTGCCCATGCCGAGTCGGTGCCGCCCGTCGCCTACCAGCCGCTTGAGCCTCAGTATGAGCCCGCACATGCCGATGCCGCCCCGGCCACGCAGGAACGCGAGTCGGCGCCGCCAGGGCCAGAAGGTGCGGAGAGCCCGTACGTCACGCCTTTGGTCAGGAAACTGGCCGCCGAGCACGGCATTGACCTCGGCACGGTGCGTGGCACCGGTGTCGGCGGCCGGATACGCAAACAAGACGTGCTCGACGCGGCAAGGCAGCTAGGCGACCAGGCGAGGCTCACGCCGGCGGCCCCGGCTGCCGCGCCCGCGGCCGCTCCGCAGGCCACGGCCGCCGCAGCACCGCCGACCGCCCAGGCGGCGCCGCCCGCCCCCGCCGCCTTGCCCGAGCCAAAGACCATCCCAGCACCCTCCAATCTCCGCGGCACCACCGAGCGGCTTTCCCGGGCCCGCCAGGTCATCGCGCAGCGGATGGTCGAGTCGCTGCAGACATCTGCGCAGCTGACTACGGTGGTGGAAGCGGACGTGACCGCGATCGCGAGGCTGCGCGACCGGATCAAGTCCGCCTTCGAGGCCAGAGAAGGGGTCAAGCTCTCCTTCCTGCCGTTCTTCGCGCTCGCCGCGGTCGAGGCGCTGAAGGCCCACCCGAAGCTAAACGCGATCATCGACACCGCGAACGGAACCGTGACCTATCACGACGCCGAGCATCTGGGAGTCGCGGTCGACACCGAGCGCGGACTGATGGTCCCCGTGATCAGGAACGCGGGCGACCTGAATATCGGCGGGCTGGCGCGCAAGATCGCCGACCTGGCGGCACGGACGAGGGCCGGCAAGGTCAGCCCCGATGACCTGACGGGCGGGACGTTCACGCTGACCAACACGGGCAGCCGCGGTGCCCTGTTCGACACGCCGATCATCAATCAGCCGCAGGTCGGGATTCTCGGCACCGGGACGGTGAACAGGCGGGCCGTCGTCGTGGAAGACCCCGAACTCGGCGAGGTCATCACGGTGCGCTCGATCGTCTACCTGGCCCTGACCTACGATCACCGGCTTGTCGACGGCGCCGACGCCGCCCGGTTCCTGGTGACCATTAAGAGCCGGTTGGAGGAAGGCGCGTTCGAGGCAGAGTTCGGCCGCTAGATGCGCGTCGCCGTCTCGGCCGCCTCGGGTCTGATCGGCTCCGCGCTGGTGGCCGGCCTAGCCGCAGACGGAGCTGAGGTCACTCGGCTGGTCCGGCGCCGCCCGGCGACGCGGGCGGAGGTGCGCTGGGATCCTCTGGCGCCGGACGGCGGACTCGAGCCTGCGGCACTGCGAGGCTTGGACGCCGTCGTGCATCTATCGGGCGCGCCGATCGCGCCGCGCCGCTGGACCCAGGCACGCAAGGCGGTGCTGCGGTCGAGCCGGATCGCCTCGACCGCAGCGTTGGCGAGGGCGGCGGCGGCAGCCGATCCGCCACCTGCGGTGCTGCTCTGCGCGTCGGCGATCGGCTATTACGGCCAGACCGGCGACCACGCCGTGGACGAGAACGCACCGCCAGGTGCGGGATTCCTAGCTGAGCTAGCGCGGGATTGGGAAGCCGCGGCAGAGCCCGCCCGGGCGGCGGGGCTTCGCGTTGTCAGCTTCCGATCCGGCGTGGTGCTCGCCGCGAGCGGCGGCGTGCTCGGCCTGATGCTGCCGCCGTTCCGGTTCGGGCTCGGCGCCAAGATCGGCTCAGGGAGTCAGTATCTGAGCTGGATCAGCCTGGAGGACGAGGTCAGGGGCATCAGGTTCCTGCTTGATCACCCCGGCGCCGCCGGGCCGTTCAATCTCACCGCCCCACAGCCCGTGACGAACGCCGAGTTCACCGTGGCCTTGGCGCGAGCTGTCCGTCGGCCCGCGGTCTTCGCGCTTCCGGCCGGCCCGCTACGGGCCGCGCTTGGCGAGGTATCCGGCGAGCTGCTCGGAAGCGTCAGGGCCCTGCCCGCAAGGCTTCAGTCGGCAGGATTCAGGTTCAGCCATCCGGACGTCGCTACGGCGCTCGCCGCGCTGCTGGCCAGCCAGAAGCGCAAGGACGCGTGAGTGGTCAGATTCTTCCGAGCGCCTTCTGCGTGTTCGGATCGAAGAGGTAGATCCGGCCTGGCTGAATCCCGACGGCAATGGTGTCACCGGGCCGGGGGCCGAAGTCGGCGTCGGCATCGATGACAAGCCGGGATTCGTCGGTGACTGCGACGCCGACGAGGTTCTCTCGCCCAAGCATCTCGACGTATTCCACGCGCCCGCTGATCGGGCCGATCAGTCGGGTTCCGTCGTCCCATACCCGCGCGTGCTCCGGCCGGACGCCCATGATCACCTCCGCTGGTAGTTCTCTGGCCGCACCGGCCTCGAGCCGCAGGTCACCCCGAGACAGCGTGACTCGGCCGCTTCCATTGCTAGTCGCGCTGACCGCAGTGAAGCTCATAGCGGGACTGCCGATGAAACCCGCGACGAACATGTCTGCGGGCTGCTCGTAGAGTTCACGCGGGCTGCCGACCTGAGCGAGAACTCCGTCGCGCATGACGACCACGCGATCGCCCATCGTCATGGCCTCGACTTGGTCATGGGTCACGTAAATGGTGGTGGTGCCGATCTGTTCCTGGAGCCGCTTGATCTCACTGCGGGTCTGGACCCTGAGCTTTGCGTCGAGGTTCGACAACGGCTCGTCCATTAGGAAGACCTGCGGCTCGCGTACTAGCGCCCGCCCGAGAGCCACCCGCTGGCGCTGTCCGCCGGACAGGGCGCGCGGCTTCCTGCGCAAGAGTTCGGTGATGCCGAGCGTTGCTGCGGCCTGAAGCACCCGCTGCTCGATCTCGGCCCGCGGGGACTTGCGCATCTTCAGCGCGAACGCCAGGTTCTGCTGCACGGTCATTTGCGGGTACAGCGCATAATCCTGGAACACCATCGCGATGTCACGGTCCTTCGGGGCGACCCGGTTGATCACGCGCCCGCCGATCAGGACGTTGCCTGACGACAGCGCCTCCAGTCCCGCTACCAGGCGCAGCGCGGTCGTCTTGCCCGAGCCCGAGGGCCCGACCAGGACGACGAACTCGCCGTCAGCGATCTCGAGCGAGAACTCCGACAGCGCCGTCACGTCCCCGAAACGCTTCGTCACGCCCTGATAGCCCACGCCAGCCATCGCTATCCCTTCACCGCGCCGGTCAAGACGCCACGGATGAACTGCCGCTGCAGCAGCACGAACACGACGATGACCGGCACCGCCACGATCACCGCCCCCGCCGAGACCAGCGGCGTGTTCATCGTGTACTTGCCCGAGAACACCTGCAGGCCGGCCGGCGCGGTGAGGTGCTGATCGCTGGTGGTCAGTACGAGGGCGAGGAAGAACTCATTCCAGCTGTCGGCGAATGTGAGCACCATCAATGTCAGGATCGCGGGCCAGGCGAACGGAACCATGATCCGCCAGAGCAGCCGCCAAGTGGAGGCGCCGTCGATTCGCGCCGCTTCGATCAACGACCGGGGCGCGGACATGAAGGCTGCCCGCATCCAGAACACCCCGAAAGCCACCTCTCCCGAGACCTCGACGAGGATCAGCGCGGTCCAGGTATCGATCAGATTAAGGGCGCGGATGTCGTAGTAGAGCGAAACGATGGTCGCCTCGGTCGGGATGATGAGCCCGAGGATAAACGTGTAGAAGATGTCCTTCGAGCTCCGGAAGCGCATGGTTCGTAGTGCGTAGCCACCGAGAATGGACTGGACGGTCGACCCAGCGACGACCGAGACCGCTACGATCGCGCTGGATCGGAAATACAGGGCGAAATGCCCTTGCGTCCACGCCGTCACGAAGTTGTGGAAGCTGAAGTGAGAAGGCGGGCTGATCGACGTCGGCTGCGAATGGGGCGGATACACGCTCGCGAGGAATACGCCGACGATCGGATACACCGCAAGGAACGTGAACAAGATGAGCAGCGCGTAATTCAAGACCACCTGGGCGCGAGAAGCCGTGTTCATTCTCCGCGTGGCTCCAATATTTTCGTGATGCCGTAGGACACCGCGAAGACGACCAGCATGAGCGTGATCCCGATCGCGGCTGCGGACCCCACCTGGCCCTGCAAGAACGCCTGGTTGTACACCTCGAAGGCAGGCACGGTCGTCGCCGTGCCCGGGCCTCCGCCGGTCATCACGTAGACCTCGTCGAACGTGCTGAGAGCGTCGATCATCGTCAGCACGACCACGACCGTCAGTTCGTAACGGAGCCCAGGCAGGGTGACCGCGAAGAACTCGTGCCACGCGTTCGCGCCGTCGACGCGCGCGGCCTCGTACAGGCTCGTGGGGATCTTCATCACGCCGGCGATGAAGACGATCATGCAGAAGCCGTACTCTTCCCACGCGCCGAACACGCCGACAGCGGGGAGCGCGAAGTGGAAGTCACCGAGCCAGGGGCGGCGCAGGAAACCCAGGCCGATGCTGCCAAGGAAGGTGTTAAGCGGGCCGTGCGGGTCGTAGATCCATGTCCAGGTGACGGCAAGGACCACATCCGTGAGGATGGCCGGCAGGAACAGAAGCGTACGGAACACGGTCAGCCCGTGGATCCGCATCCGGGACAGCAGTGCCGCGAGCAGCAGGCCGATGGCGGTCGGGATGAAAGAGTAGAAGACGATCAGAACCAGTGTGTGCAGGTACGACCCGCGGATGACCGGGTCGGCGAAAAAGCTCTTGTAGTTGGCCAGTCCGACCCAGGTGCCTGGGGTGATTCCGTCCCAGTTGTAGAAGGAAATGTCGAAGCTCTGCACGAGCGGGACGATCGTGAAGGCGGCGTAGATCAGGAACGGTATCGCGAGATAGACGTAGGCGATCCTTCGCGGTTCACCGGGCAGGCGCTCGGCACGCCTCCATGCCCGCTTCCCGGCGCGCTTAGGTGCGGAGATCTCCGTGACGGGCAGCTGGACGGCGATGTTCTCCATCAGCGGGGTGACCCGCCGGGATCGAGGTTCATGTGCTCGCTCCTCGCCTGCGTCGACACCGCCTGCGCTCGGTCATCCGGTCGAGGTTGGCCTGGGCGAACTGGTCGCCCTCGATTTCTGGAAGGCCGAGTAGTCCGCCTCGCATTTCGAAACGAACTGCTGTGGGGTGGCCTTGCCCCCGACGAGCTCCTGGAAGGACTGGGTCAGGGTGTTGTAGAAGCTTGGGGTGCTCCAGTCCTCATAAGGCACGATCGCGTCCGTGTCGCGCAGCCGCGCTGCCGTGGCGAGCAGGTCAGATAGCAGGGTGCCCGGCTTCACACCCGTAGGCGTGAACCCCTTGTTGAGTGCGATCTCGCCGCTCCGCACGAGCATCTGCGCGGCGTGGTCGTTTGTCATCCAGTCGATAAACGCTGCTGCGACGTCGGGATGGGGCGACGAGGAGGCGATGGAGAGCGGAAAGCCCGGGCCGCCGGTCGAGACAAGCGGCCCGCCGGGAGATGTCGGCGGCATGGCCATGAACCCGAAGTCCGGGTTGTCGGCTCCGAGGTTTGCCACAATCCAGTTCCCGGTGATCATGTAGAGGCCCTGCCCCTTGGCGAAGTGCGACACCGAGTCGCCGTAGCCGACCGCGAGCAGGTCCGGGGTGAAGTAGCCTTTCCTGGTCCAGTCCTGCAAGATGGTCGCGGCCCGCAGGTTCTGCGGCGTGGTGAACGTGAGCCGGTTGTAATCGAGCCCGAAGATGAAGTCAGTCATGTATGTCTTAGGCGCGAACCGCTCCTGCACCGCCGCCCACTCGTGGATCCCGGGCCAGGCGTCCAGGTCTCCGAACTGGATCGGGATCTCGCCGGCCTGCTTGGCCACGGCAAGCGAGTTATCGAAGTCTGAGAACGTCGCAGGAACCGTCAGGCCCAGCTTCCGCAACATTCGCTTGTTGTAGAAGACGCCGACGAGTTCAGCCTCGTTGGTGAATCCGAAAAGGCTGCCCGTCCCGAATCTCTGGCCGTCGGCCGTCCAACTGTTTGCCGCATTGATGGTGTGCGGTGCCCGCCGGTCCCAGCCGTAGGCGCTGGCGAAATTGTCGAGCGGCAGGAGCAGCCCGGCCTTCACCATCTCGCCCATGTCGGGCCAGCCCTGGTTGGCCTCCACGACGTCCGGCGCGTGCGGCCCGGCGAGTGCCAGCTTCAGGAGAGCCTTCAGGTCGCTGAAGGTTCGCTCAACCCGGTCGATCGTGACGTTCGGATACTTGTGCTCGAATCCCTTGATCAGGTCGTTCCAGATCTGGCTGACCTTCCCGCTTTCCTGATCCCACAGAACCAGCTTGACGGGGCCCTTCACGGTGACTCCGGTCCGGGCGGGCTTCGGTGGTGCCTTCGCGACCCTGGCCGGGCTGCCTGGGGTGCACGAAGCTGTCGCCAGCGCGGCGGCGCCCGCCCCGCCGACTGCGAGGAAGCGCCTGCGCGTGACCCGGTCCATGGGCGCCTCCTGACCTTCTGCGGATGTCCCGAGCCACCTGGCTCGTCGACAGTCGGCCAAGACGGGGATCCGCCAAGCCGCGCCGGCCGGACGTCTTGGCTGGGATTGTATGGGGCAAACAGAGACGAAATCAAGCCATTGGTCTATATCTTGTTGGGTTAGGACTTAAATGGTTCTATCATGCTTCCCATGCGATCAGGGTCGGCCGCCACTCGCGGCCCCGTCCTGGACGAGCTCCAGCTGCGGTACAGGCGCGTCCAGGAATCTCTGGCAGACGAGATCAGGCGGGGCGGGCGCCCGCCCGGCTCGCTGCTGCCGCCCGAGCGCGGGCTGGCCGACCACTTCGGCGTCAGCCGGGTCACGCTGCGGCGCGCCCTCACGGAGCTGGAGAGTTCGGGGCTCATCGCCAGGATCAGCCCTCGGGGCTGGGCGGTTGCCGGTTCAAGGATCGGCGAACCGCCGAACGTGCTCATGAGCTTCTCGGAAATGGCCAGGTCGCGCGGATTGCGGCCAGGAGCCAGGATGATCTCGAGTCGTCTCCGCCCGGCAACAATCGACGAAGCCGACTCGCTTGGCCTCGCTCCCGGCGCCGAGCTGTTCGAGCTCAAGCGGCTTCGATCGATGGATGACGTGCCGATCATGATCGATCGCACCCGGATTCCCACCGCCTTGGCGCCCCGCCTCGACCGAGGGGACTTCAGCACGTTGTCCCTCTACGCGCTCCTCGAGGAGCGCTACGGCATCCGGCCGACCCGAGCCCGGCTGTCGGCGGAGGCCGTCGCGGCGGACGGTCACCAAGCGCGCCTGCTTGATCTGAACCCGGGCGAGCCGCTCCTGCGCTGCAACCAGGTAACCGAGGACCAGCGCGGCACGCGGATCGAATTGTGCGAGATGACCTATCGAGGCGACAGGTACCGGCTGCACGCGACCCTGGAGCGCGACGCCGTGAGCCGTGGCTCGGCCGCCGCTTCCGTACCGGTGACCTGACCGGCATGGCGCCGCCCTCCATCCTCGTGCAGCGGGACTACGACGACCTCAGCCATGCGGGCGCCGATTTCGTCGCCTCGATCGTGGCGGCACGGCCGGACGCCACCGTCTTGGTCGCGACCGGCGAGACTCCGATGGGCCTGTATGCCGAACTCGCGCTCCGGCAGAAGGCGGGCACGTTCGACGGATCTCGGCTGCGGGTCTTCCAGCTCGATGAGTACGCGGGAATAGCCGACCAGGACCGCCGGTCGCTTTATGGCTGGACGTTGCGTGCTTTTGTTGACCCGCTCCGCATCCCACATGAACGCGTCGTGAGGCTGCCGAGTCGTAGCGACATCCCCGGCGGCTGCGCGGCGTACGACCGATCTGTCGCTGACGCTGGCGGCATCGATCTCGCGATCCTCGGAATCGGAGTTAACGGGCACGTCGGGTTCAACGAACCGCCCTCTGATCGCTGGACGACCACGCGCGAAGTCGAACTCACGCCGGAAACTATTCGCGCGAACAAGCGCTATTGGGGACAGGAAGAACGTATCGTCCGGCGCGGCGTGACCGTCGGGATGACGACATTGATAAGCGCGCGCCGGGTTCTTCTCGTGGCATCGGGCACCGGCAAAAGGGACATCGTCCGGCGTGCGATGCTAGGTCCGGTCAGCGCGGAGGTTCCTGCATCCCTGCTGCGTGAAGCGGACGATGTCACGCTCCTTGTCGACCGGCTGGCCTGGAATGGGATGGCATAGGTGATGCCTCGTGAGTTCGACCTGCTATCCGTCGGCCGGCCGTCGGTGGACGTGATCTTCTCGGGACTCTCCGACTGGCCAAGGCTCGGCCTGGACGTGGATGCTGCGGGCCTGGCCGCTTGCGCGGGAACGTCGTTCAACACTCCGGCCGCGGCCCACCGCCTGGGGCTGCGGGTTGGCTATGTCGCGCTCGTCGGCAACGATTCCTGGGGTCAGATCGTGCTGCGGGAGTTCGAGACCGAGGGCCTGCCGACCGCCTTCCTGCGGATTGCTGACCACCCGCTCCCTTTCGTCTCGGTCGCGCTCAACCACGATCACGATCGGGGATTCGTCACCTTCTATCAGCCGGCCCCTGACGACGACGCCGAACTGGCCAAACGGGCCAGGGAAGTGCTGTCACATGTTCCGGCGCGGCACTTTCACACCTATGCCGCCGAGGAACCCATCGACCTCATCGCCCTGGCACACGAGCGGGGGATGACCGTGTCGCTGGACGCCTGGGGCGGTCCGTTCTGGGAGGTTCCCCTCGCGCTCGCCGACATCGTTTCTGAGGCGGACATCCTCCTCGCCAACGAGGCCGAAGCCCTCGCCATGACCGGCGAGCAGGACCTGCGACGCGCCATCAGGTTGCTCGCCGAGCTTTGCAGCTGCGTGGTGGTGAAGCGGGGGAATCAGGGCGCGATGGCGATGATGGGCAGCGAGTTTGTCGACTTGCCCGCCGAGCCGGCAGATGCGGTTGACGCCACCGGGGCCGGAGACTGCTTCAACGCGGGCTTCCTGCATGGCTGGCTCGCCGGGAAGACCCTCTCGGAAAGCGTCATCCTCGCCAACACCTGCGGAGCTCGTGCTGTCCAGGCATACGGTGGCTATCGCGGCTGCCCGAGCGGAGACGAGCTCCGTCGCGTCGCCGCCGCCCGCGGGATCTACCTGCCGTGACCATCCCACGGGAGCAACCATGAAGATAACGCTGCTCGGCGCTGGCGTTCGGACGCCGTTCGTCCTCCACGGCTTGGCGGCCACAGGGAGCGAACTCGGCCTGACCGAGGTGACTCTGCACGACGTGGATCGCCGCCGCCTGCAGATCATGCACAGGCTCGGCACACACCTGTGCCGGCAGTGGGAGGCGCAATTCAGTGTGAGCGCCGAGCATGACCCCAGGCTCGCTCTGTCAGGCGCCGGATTCGTCTTCTCCGCCATTCGCGCGGGACAAGACCGCGCTCGTGCCCTGGATGAAGAGATCCCGCTCAAATACGGGGTGATCGGGCAGGAGACTACCGGGCCTGCTGGCTTCGCGATGGCAATGCGCACCATCCCCGAGGTGCTCAAGCTCGCCCGCCTGATCGAGGAAATCTGCCCGACAGCGCTGGTCGTCAACTTCACCAACCCGGTGGGGATCATCATGCAGGCGCTGACCACTCAGACGGCCGTTCGTGCCGTCGGAGTATGCGATGGTCCGATCGAGATGAAACGCAGCGTCGCTGAATTTCTTGGCGTCCCAGCGGACGAGATGCACGTTGACTATTTCGGGCTGAACCACTGCGGCTGGATCCACCGCGTGCTCGTCGACGGTCGCGACCGATTGCCCGAAGTCATTGACCGGTACGAACAGCTCCGCACCATGGATGACCAGTGGCGGCTCTTTGATGCCGAACTCGTTCAGGCCATCGGCATGCTGCCCATGGAGTACCTCTACTTCTATTACTACCGGGACCGCGCCGTGAACCACGTCCTGCAATCTGGCGGCACCCGGGGCGCGCAGGTCTTGGCGCTCAGCGACGCGCTCTGGCCCGCGCTATACGACAGGATCGCGGCGGATGACCTTGATGGCGCTCAGCGAGCCTGGGAGCGGGCACTTGAGGCGCGAGGCGCCAGTTACTTTGCGCGCGAGCGCGGAGAGATAGTGCTATCCGATGGCAGTGCCCGACCGGAAGGCCCGCAGACCGAAGTATTCGAAGGCGACGGATACGAGGGTCTGGCGATCACGGTCATCGCGGCCGCGGTGCAGCGGCGCAAGGCCGAGTTGATCGTGAATGCGCCGAACCTCGGCGCCATCGCCGGTCTGCGTGACGATGACGTCGTCGAGGTGACCTGCCAGGTCGACGAACATGGGGCCCACCCCCTGGCACAGGGCCCGATGCCCTCCACAGCCCGCGCGCTTATCGACGCAGTCAAGGAATACGAACGGCTGACGGTCCAGGCCGCTGTCGAGGGATCGTACTCAAAGGCGCTCCAAGCGCTGCTTACCCATCCGCTCGTCGGATCGTATCCGCTCGCCAGGTCGCTACTTGACGACTACCTCGGCACCCACCCCGGCTTCCTCCAGCCCGGCGGAGCTGGACGTTAGGGAGTGTCACGCACCCGGGTCACCTAGTCGCGCTGGCGGCTCGTCGCCGACCGGCTGCGACGGCTTGCATAGGGCCGCTAGCACCGCCCTGCGCTCCGCACGCGCCTTGATCAGCCTGTTCAGCGGGGTGCCGGCGGTCGGACCGAGCAGTGGAATCTGCCAAAGCGGCGGCATGGGACCCCGGATGCCCTCATAACGCATGATCTGGCCGATGGTCAGCCGCAGCAGCCTCCTGGCCATGAAGATGGCAAGCGCCGCGAGCGGAAGCTCGACCAGGAGGGCCGACAGCAGGCTGGCAAGGAAGGACGACGAGTCGACATCGAGAACCACATCGAACCAGGCGTCGCAGACCAGCAGAGTGGCCAGCACGACTAGGCAGACGATCAGCAACTGCCGACGCCGCCACGCGGCCCAACCGGTCGCCGCGAACGCCGCGAGCAAGCCTATGTCGAAGCCGACCCACGCGCCGCGCCATGCGCCCGTGTGGTAGTAGGTCGGGAGCGTTACCGCGAGTATCCCGATCCAGGCCGCGAGCGCGATGCAGCTGCCGACGATGAAGACCAGCACCGCGTCCCATTTCCAGCTGCTGCCGGGAGTGGGCGAGGACTGCTGCTCAAGCGCTACGAGCGCCCTCAGCAGCTTGCGCCGCTCGGCGGGGCTGAGACTGGCCAGCTGTGCATGGTTGAGCGTGTCGTCCATAACATGAAAAAGGTTAGCTGACCGAACATGTCAGGCGGCTACGGCACCGAGCGACGCCGCCGCACGGTCGCAAGGCAACCGCCACGGCGACAACCCGCATAGTCTGGCGTTGTGGTTCGCGAGCTTGCCGTGGTCGGGCTTGGCTTTGGCGCCGATGCGGTGCCGTACGCCGACGCGTGGGACATCCAACGCGACCTTCATGCCCGCCGGGTCAGGTGCGACATCCCCGATACTTGCCTGCTGCTCGAGCACCGGCCGGTCTATACGGCTGGTCGGCGGACAGCGGCGGCCGACCGGCCAATCGATGATCCAGGTGCGCCGGTGATCGACGTGGACCGGGGCGGAAAGATCACCTGGCATGGACCGGGTCAGCTAGTCGGCTACCCGATCGTGGCGCTCGACGAGCCTGTCGACGTGGTCGGGTACGTGCGGGCGATCGAGGAGGCCCTGATCAGGACCTGCGCCGACGTCGGTCTGGAGACAGCGCGGGTGCCAGGGCGCAGCGGAGTGTGGGTACGCGGCACCGGCGGCTCGCAGGACAGGAAGGTGGCGGCCATCGGGATCAGGGTCGCGCGCGGCGTTACGATGCACGGCTTCGCGCTTAACTGCGAC
>Ga0126381_100006676_pt1 | contig 12786 bp, 18 predicted proteins | sample PanSoiMetPlot_28_FD_96465 | JGI IMG/M metagenome (GOLD analysis project Ga0126381, IMG submission 96465) | Tropical forest soil microbial communities from Panama - MetaG Plot_28 | ecosystem: Environmental > Terrestrial > Soil > Tropical forest > Bulk soil | place: Panama | collected 2016-02-17
GATAGGGATCAACCGTCAGGCGAGCCAGTACATTTTCTGTACTGGGCGGATTCAGTTCCTGAACTGGCTGGGCAAGCCCGATTATGCGCATTTTGGCGCTGCTTATGGGACTAGGTCCCGAGCAATAACAAGCAAAGAAAGGAAAAAGTGTCATGCCCCTCGTCGATATTCATCTCATCGAAGGCGTGTTCGACAAAAACCAGAAGCAAGCGATGATCAACAAAGTCACCGACGCGATGGTGCAAGTCGAAGGCGAAGCTATGCGCGGCGTCACCTGGGTCCGCGTCTACGAGGTTGCCAGCGGAGAATGGGCCATCGGCGGAAAAGCGCTGAGCGCCGCCGATGTCAAGGCTATGCAAGTTCGCAGCCAATAGCACCGAAACTGATTCAGATACCGCGTGGGTGTCTGAATCACACCCGTCATTAGTCGAGCGACTTCGCCGGCCCGCGAATTCAGTGGGCTTCGGAAAACACGTCAGACGCGATAGTGCGACAGTTTGGCGGCTGCTGATGGAAAGAAGACGGCTTGTTTTCGCCACAGAGCGCGCTTACGTCAAAATGCAACGAACGAATCCGGGCCCCTCTGGCGAGGACGCTGAACTATCGGCCAACCTCGCGATGTCGGATCGACTCTGTGCGAAGGCGCATAGATCTGCCGACATCAGGGCCGCAACGTTCCATCCCCCTAGTTTGGCTGATCTGAGCTCCTTCGGCGCGAACGTAACGCCGCTTTGAGGAGGAGCTTCATGGCTGTCCACTATATCCGTCCCGACATCCGCGGCGAGCTTCAGATCCATTCGATTGCGACGAACAAATCGTCAAAGCCTTAGTCACTGTCGGCGCTTTCGTGGCGCTTGCAGATGGACGTCTTGACATGATCGAGCGCGAGGAAGCGGTCAATTACATTGATCGGCAGCGTCTTGCGCCAACCATCTCGCGGCAGCGAGTCGCAGAATATTTCGATGCCGGTGCGCGGCATCTCGAGGACCGAGATTTCGCGGACTTGATTACATACGCCCTCCGACCGGTTGCCGCTCTGTCGCTGACCTTTGATGTGGTTCGAATTGCAGAGCTGGTCGCTGCGGCTGATCGGCATGCAGATCCTAATGAAGCGCAAGTGATCCAGCTCATACGGCTAGTTGTCATGACTTCTCCCAGCCCGAAGACGGTGAACTAAATTAATCGATTGGTCATCGACAGGAGCAGGAAAGGTGAAACGTCTATGCAGGGTGTATGCCTTGACCAATGAGGTCGAGGCGAGCGCCATGAGCGCCGATGACTGGCGCCTCGAGCGACTCATGGATCGGCTGCCGAAACGTATTCGTTCGACCATTCGCTTCGTCCGCCAACCGTCTGGTCGCTGGCTCAGGATCCCAACAGGGCTCTTGCTGACGGCGGGCGGCATTCTTTGGTTTCTTCCAATCGCGGGATTGTGGATGCTCCCAATCGGCTTGGCGCTGCTCGCCGATGACATAAAGCCCCTGCGATCTATCAGGTCTCGCGGGCTCGATTGGATCGAACATCACCGGCCACATTGGCTTGCTCATGGACGTCCGCGCAATGATCCGTCATGACCGATATCGATTACGAGCAGAAGCCGGTGATCGGCGCATCCATCTTTCAATGATGCGCAAACTCGCGTTGATTTGGCGATTGCAAATTGTCGTAGGTCTTGCCGCCTTGACGGCAATGCCGATGCGGGCGTCTGCGCAAACTGCCGTGGAAACGGGACGTATTCACATCACGTTGATTAACACCAGAGGCAGCGCCGGCAGCGGAATTTTATTTTACGAAAGCGAGAAGTATGGACTGGGGATCAGCGGCCCCAAACCCAAAGGAATTTGGACCACAAGAGTTGATTTGATCGGCGACGTATTAAATTTGCGAAGTGCAAAGGACATCATCGGCACTTTCACTGCTGTCGATGGTGGTGCCGCATTGCTCGGACGTTCAAGAATGGCGCAGATTGAAAATTCCAAAGGTGTACTTCTTGAGATCAGAGGCGTGAATCTGAAGCGAAGCTTCTCGCTCGATCTGTCGGGCATGACGATAACGAACGTTGGGTGGCAACCCTCACCGGAATAGCTGCACAGGGGACGCTATTGGTGAACCTCAAACTGATCGAAGGGAGTGATGCCGTGCATCGTGAACCAGTAGAAACCGATGAAGATGTTCTCACCTTTGAGATTGCAGATGACGCCGTAGAGCGTGCTGCCGCACCGAGCAATGGGCAAGCGACAACCATCGCATATTGCACCCAATGGTATGACTGCGGGTGGCCGCTGTAGACCGCCACGGCACAATATTTTTTCGGTTTTTCTTACGGTCTTTGTGGTCTATCACGTTGCTATCGATCTGCGCGACAATGGAGAAATGCGATGCCCGTGATTTCCGGCTTTGGCGTGCTTGCGGGACTGCCGTGGGAGCATATCAACGACAAGATTGAACGTCGCGTCCTTGCTGGCAGCCAGGGAATGATCGTGTGGTGGAAGATCAAGGCCGGCGCGCATGCCGCCGCACACAAGCATCCTCACGAGCAGATTGTCTGGATGATCAAAGGCAAGATGGATTTTCGCATCGGAAACGAGCAGCGCTCGATGAGTGCCGGCGATATAGCCGTCATTCCCGGCGGCACCGAACACGAGGGCTCCTTTCCCGAGGACACAGAGGTCGTCGACATCTTCTCGCCGCCACGTGAGGACTTTTTGGCCGGCGGCACGCCGTCTTACATGCGTACGCCGTAATCTCCGGTTTTGCGCTTGGGAAGCCTGCGCTTAAAGAATGCACCCGCGCCGTCAGCTACCGTCGTGGAGAACGATGATCCGTGTTCCGACGAATTTCGCGCGGCGGGGGACCTGCCAGCCGCGCTTGACCCTTTCGACAATGACCGCCAGGTGAAGTCCATCGTCGAGGGCAGCGGCAACCCAATGGTGCTGCTTGGGGACATAGCCGAGGTGAACGGCACGATGGTAATAGGACACGGCGCGGTCGCTTGTTGGACCGGTACGTTCACGAACGAGCGCGAGCGCCTCCCCCGCTCCAAGCTGTTCATAGGCGTAGCGGCAGCGGTCCACCCCGTCCGATTCGCCGCTCAGCTCCGCAATCCAGCTCCGATATGAACGCACGCTTTCTTCAGCGATCAGCGCTAGCGCATCAGCCCTTCGCCGCTGGCGGCTGATCTCTTCGGCTGCATCGGTCCGGCGTCGTCGAGGGAGGACCTGGATCATTGTGATCATCACACCGGGCCGAACGTTTGCTCGCGCCCTAATCCGGCTCGGACCGATAAATTGACCCGGAAAGTCAGCGCGCCGGCGCCGATGCGCGAGACGGCCCTGACGGTGCTGTTGCAAGCGGCTTGCGCGCGGCTACGGCGGGCTGCCGCGGCGGCGCCGGGATTTTCTGAAGTATTTCCGTATCAGCGCTCTGCAGCCTGGCGATCTCGCGCGCCATCTGATCTTGACCGGAGGCGATTTGATCAAGGCTTTGCCGCATCGCGGCAACAGTCAGCATGATCTGGTGCACCTGCTCCGGGTCGACGGCCGGCGCAGGCGGCGCGCCGGTCGCGAGCGGGTCGGTGGCGGCAACCGCCGGCGGCGTCTGCGGCACGGCTGCTTGGATGGAGGCGGTTTCAGTCCCGGCCGGCTCCTTGGTCCAGCCCAGCTCCTCGACAAAGTTCGCAATGAGCTGCTTGCTTTGCGGCGACCAGCCGAGTTCCGGTGACCGCGTCGCAATCACCTGCTTCACATCATCGCCGTAAGCCTGCCAGGTCAAAGTGGCCGCGATGCCTATGAGAATCGCGGTCGCGAAACGCGCCAATGCGCGCAATCTTCGGCGTTTGGTCTGCTTGACTATTTTTCGCGTCTGCTCGTCCAGCGCGCGCAGGCGATGATAAATCGTCGTTCGCTCCGAGGTCTCGAAGTCGAGGTGATGACTAATTCGCAACAGCAAGCTGTGTAAATCTTCGACCGGCCGCAGATGCGTGTCGCTAAGTTGAAGATTTTCGCGAGGAGCGCCCTCCTCTAACCCACGATCAGGACCGTCCACCTCGCCCACAGCGCTGGCCAAACCAGGAGCCTCAATCTGTGCGGGTGCCTCGTCTGTTGAAGTCATCGACTCGTCCCCTTACTCCATTGTGCCGTATGGCTTTTGTCACCTTGGTTACGCCGCTGAGTCGTTCTTTTTGCGGCAAATCATGGTTTGAATTTGGACCGGAATGGAAACCTGAGTAAAAGCACCGATGTGTGCTTTCCCGGCGACATTGAGATTCACGCTGCCGGAAACTGACCCTAGGATGGCCGACCCCTGGTTCTCACGTTCCGTGGGAACTCCTTTGGGCGGCTTTGAGTCGGGGAACAAGCTTTAGCCGCCGTTGGTTATCGTGAACGTGAGGCGCCAACGTGAGGTGCCTGCAATGGCAACTCAGTGCGCACAATACGAGCCCTTTGCATGGTGGGTCACGAGAGAACGTATTGGGCAGGACCTTCGCGAGTGCTTTCCGGTTCTCGAAGAATTGCCGCCTCAAGTGCTCGCGGCCTTACAGAATTTAAAGTCAGCTGAAGCGTCGTCTGGCTTGCTCGAGAAATTGGACCTCGTTGAAGGCAACCAATTGCTGCGCGCGTGCAGGAAGCGTCTGCATCGCACTTAGCGAAGTCACAAATGAAGGCTCGCTTTTTGCTTATCCTCGCCTTTGTTCTCGCAGCCGTCAGCACGCTTGCGGTCATGAACAATGCCTGCAAGACCGGTCGACATGAATGGTGCGCTCCGATCTCCACGGCACGCCATCACATCGCACGGCGTAGTTGAGCGGAGGCGACCTTGGTGCGACGCCAACCCAATAAATTTGAACAGGCTGGTTCGACTAAGTACCAAGAGGCATGGAACCCACAAGGTTATTAAAAAGTTTTCACATCGCTGCGACGTCAATCGAATTAGATGGAGTCATCCCTAAATGATATCTGCACCATGGCGCTCACGTATTTTGGCAGGTGTGGTTGCGTTCGGGCCGATCGCCTTGTGCGCGTCGATAAACGTACATGCACAAACGAATGCGCCGCCGGCAGTCGCTCCTGCGCCTCGCCTCACGCTGACCGCGGAACAGGAATACATAATCAGAGAAATCATATTCAAGAACGGTAAAGTGCAACAGGAAAATTCTGCACCAGATACGATCGGTGACGTTGTGCCGGATAGCGTCAAACTCTACCCACTTCCTCCTGAAATAACACAAAAAGTGCCGCAAGCTCGATCGCACATGTTCTTTGTCAAAAGTGATGAAGTTATTATCGTCAGTTCCAGTGATCGGCGAATTGCCGATGTAATCAAAAAGAAACCGAACGACTAACAGATCTTATCGGCGTCAATCGCCGCGATCGCACCCGCAAAACCAGGAGCGCGCGACCGCTCTCGGCCCTGCAGGGAACCATTCACATCGTAGACGCGTTAAAATACGCATTGATATGATCCAACTTGCGATCCCTGAGGCGGGGTCGCTTTTTTGTCTGCAAACAGCCGCGCAGCAGCTCCGGCACTTTGGCCGCGTTCGCGACGATGCGCGCAAGCTCGTTAACCCCGCTCGCGCTGACCGGGTTCGCGCTTAGTGTGAATCTAGCTCAGTGCGAAAAATCCCTGAGCCATCGCTGGACGCGACGATATTTGATTCGGGTTGAACGAGACTGCCCCGAGGCGCCATCGGCGGAGATGCCGACAAAACGGGAGTATCAGGGATGGATTTGATGAGCCCATTATCGGACAAGTACTTATGATATTGCGTAACGACGGCTTTTGCTTCGCTCAACGTTGCAAGCCGCCACTGGATCTCAAGGTTTTCATTTCCAGCGATACTTTCCACAACCCTGCGTTCTTCGACAAGCAACTTGAATTCATCCTGTCGGTCTTTGTTTTGCTCAGTAGCCGCATCCAATCGCGTACCAAAGTCGATGCGGCCAGTCGATAGCCAGTCGTGCTTTACGACGCCTTGTTGCGGTCGTTTGTTCTGACCTTCCATCGCTGGGATAAATCTGGTCAGCAGCAAATATGCCAAAGCGGCCGCCGTCGCTAGCGCGACAAGAGCCAGAACGATCCAGAGCGCCTGCATCTCTTTGTCCTTTCAACGTAGGTCACCAAGTGTACACGACCTCTATAACAGTTCGGCGATTTGCCAAATTTACGGAGAAATTGCGCGCATTCAACGTCTGCACGATGCGTTTAGTTCCGGCGGCGGCGAAAATACCTCGCAGCTTTGGCGCCGCGATGGGCAGCAAGCGCCCGCGTTTGCCGCTTGACGCGTCACGCTCAACAAAGGAACAGCAGCCAACGATCGATCGCCAGCGCTACGGTCTTACGCAGCCGTGAGCGTTACCTGGGCCGTAAGACGGCACGTAGAAGTCAGACGGTGGCCCCGTCATAGCCACGCGCGCGGTCCTAAAGGGGTAGAGCGGCTCAACCACTACTGGTTGGGGGGACGTGATTGAGCCGCGCGGGCCGCTGTGCGGGTGCCGGCCCGCCTGTTACGTCATCACGCGCAGATTAATGACCTGCTAATCGGGCGCGGCAGCTTTTTGGCGTTCGCAAGGTCGTTCTCTGACGATGGAACATCAAAAGAAAAGTTCGAACGCTAGTCGATGTGCGCTTCCTCAGAACGCGAACGTTGCTGAGCGCGATCGCGATGCCCGCTGAGCATCAACAACGACATCGTCGCCGGCGCTTAGATGCATCGTTAACCAAGACTTCGTCGATTTACTTGCCGAGCAAGCTTCGGTCTTAGTTTCGTCTTTCTGACAAGTTTTCTACTTGGGACTAGCTGGAGATGGGAGCAGCGCCTACCAAGGGGTGATTCAATGCCGCGATTGCTGCCGCCCATCGCTTTGATGCTTGCCGGGATGGTCGCCACTCTCGTTTCATCATGCGCGCAAGATTGTGTGGCTCCGGAAGCTGTCTACGCCCAGCGACCGCCTGCCGGCGTCGACTACGGATCAAGCCCCGGCGCGCAGCCCTACGGGCAACCTCCCGGCTCGTACCCGTACGGGCCACCGCCCGGGCCGCCGCCATACGGGCCCCCTCCCGGCTCGTACCCATACGGGCCACATCCTGGCCCCTCATGAAGCTCGATTGACGCGCCTAGACGAGACGGCGAGACGACATTGCGTTTCAGTCAAATCGCATCGGCTTTTGCAAAAGCTGGCCTTCTTACGATCATTGTCGTGAGTTTGAGCGGCTGTTCGAGCACGGTCTACGCGCCAAAGCCCGCGGCGAGGACCGGCACGGTTCGCAGCTCGACCACCAAGCAGATGGAAGCGCTCAATATGGATCGTACGGCGCCGATTCTCATCCGCATCTACAAGGAGGAAAGTACGCTGGAGGTATGGAAACAGGATCGGAGCGGAAAGTTCGCGCTGCTCAACTCGTATCCTATTTGCAAATTTTCAGGAAAACTTGGCCCGAAACTTATGCAGGGGGACCATCAAGCGCCGGAAGGCTTCTATGACATCAGTCCAGATCAAATGAACCCCAATTCGAGCGAATATCTCGCCTTCAATACGGGTTTTCCCAATGCCTTCGATCGTTCACTTGGGCGAACCGGCAGTTTTCTTATGGTGCACGGCGGCTGTCGATCCGTCGGTTGCTACGCCATGACAGATTACGCCATGGAAGAGATATACGGTCTCGTTGACGAAGCATTCAAAGGCGGGCAGGAAAAAGTTCAGCTACAAGCTTTCCCATTCAGAATGACGGCACAGAACCTCGCGAGCCACGCGGGCGACCCTAATATGCCGTTTTGGGAGATGCTCAAGGCGGGCAGTGACACGTTTTTGGCGACCGAGCGGCCACCGCGAGTCGCCGTTTGCGATCGGCGATATGTTTTCAATCCCATTGCTGCCGGCGACCTCGATCCAAACGCTCCTTGCCCGATGGGTATTGAGTCGATCCCTATGGCAGGGACGCCAGCGCCATCCCGGGAAATCTCCGCAAGCGCGTTGCCGCCGAAAACAGGAACCATAGCCTATCGGTCTACCGACCCGATCGGTCAAAAGATAAGGCAAGATCTACGCGGGATTTACTGACCGATCGGGATTGGATCAGCGTGCTGGATGGAATGTCCGCTTTGGGGCAATAACGGACATTCCGCATCATTTGACCAGCGTCCGGTTTACCGCGCGAAAACAGACAAACATTGATCGACCGCCAAAAACGCCCGCGACGTACCAGGGGAAGTTGACAGCAACGATTCAGTAAGGATTAGCCGCCTAGCATGACCGAGGACTCCGGACCATGCTGATCCTGATTACTTCGGTAGCTGCGCTCGCGATCGGCTTCTTGTTCGGCCGCGTCTGGGAGATCAGGCAAGCCATCAAGCGGCAAACAGCCAGTGATTCGGCACGCTTAACGCGCGCGCCGAGTGGGCGTCACGCTGCACTGACCGAGCAGGTAGCTACGCCACGTGACCTGCTCGCGTCTCACAACAAGTCACAGATGGGCTTTTGAAATTTCGCCTCTCGGCCGCTCACCACACGCCGAAATACCGCAAAAACGGCAGCGTAAACCCAATTGCAACGGCCGCTGCGACTTGAACGGTGTAGGCTATCGCTACGATTTTCAGCAGTCGACGGCCACTCATGATCTGAGCCCGCTCCGGTAATTTCATTTCAGGCCAGCACTACGATTAAGGCGGTTAGCCCAATCGCAACCACGAGCATCGACCAATCCACGATGTCGAGGCCAAGGAGCCTTCCCATCGCGGCTTTATCCTGATCATAAAGCATGTGAGCCCGCTCGCCATCGGCTTTACGACGGTAGCCGAAGCGTTACGAGCAGCAAGGGGCGGCAGCGTGCGGTTGCGCGAATTTGCCGGTCAACCTTACGCATTATGGTTACGCAGCAAAGCGTCAATCGGCGATGGAGCACGTTCGGCAGGCCTTCATTCGCCACGCCGATTATTAAACCGGCGGCATGCCGGAGGACGAGCGCGCATTGTCCGCCTGGTAATGTTTGGAGTGGATATCGGTGCCGTCCGTGTGTCTGAATGAGCCGCGTCTTAGCTGATGTCGATACGCATCGGGGCTCCGAGAACGGTCTGTTGTCGGGGCCTACTTCTTGTGTGTTTCACGAGCGAAGCCGGCACCGGGCACCATGCTGAAGCCAACCAGCTAGTCAATTCTGGGCAGCTGCTTACCGTTCGCAATGTCCGCTTAGGTCTGAAACAGACATCGTGACCACCTGCACGCCTCGCGCGTCAGTGCGATGGCAATAAATAAAGAACGCCCAGAAGAGCACCTTGCCATGGCACCAATATCATTAGGACCGAGAGTGAACTTATTAGAAAGATTAGGGCTATTACCGCTAGCAAGACTCCGCGAAACTCCGTTAGGTGCCGTCGCCTTTCCAAGAATTTTTGTTCAGTGTCTTCTTGCCTAACCGCGTGGAAGACAACCCTGCTTGCGTTATTCATGCTCTAGCTTCCAAGATCAAACTGGAGCTATGCCAACAAACACGAAAATACAGCGCTCTTTCCTTGGATCGAAAAATCTTCGAATTGTTTCCGGAAAAGACGGCGGCCCCGGGGCCGCAAGGTAATTCGGTGTATCTACCGAACTAACACGCTTGCCCTGTATTTAGTTCAGGGTCGGCTGTTGCCGCAGCAGCACAGTGAAGGGGAAATCGCGCGAACCTGCCTTGCAGGCCGTTGTAGCGCCACACTCTCAAACTTCACTCCGACAATCGGAGGGAAGTCATGCGCACGTTCTTTTCGGCAGCCATAACAATACTCTTATTGCTTGCTGCCCCGGCTAGTTCGCGAGCTGATGCTGTTGGCGCAGGATTCGGTGCTGGAACCGGGCTAGTGGTCGCTGGGCCTGTCGGCGCCGTGGTCGGCGGCGTTGTCGGCGCAGTTTGGGGAAGACCGTTTTGGGGACCGCCGAATAGCCCTCGCGCATGCTGGATTGATAATGGTTTTTATCGGCATTGCAGGTATTACGCCGGTCGGTGGCACTATTATTAACGCTGCGCTCGCCTGATCGACCGCGGACCCAATTTTGCTGGATGGCAATCGGCCATCTCAGAGAAGCTGACTGACACGCTCGATGTGTTCGAGCACCTGCTGTCCGGCCGGATAGCGTTCAGCGACATTTGTTGCCAACCACTCGCTGCTGGCCTCGAGCAACTGGTCAAGGGCAGCACTGATTTGAGGATTGGTATCAAAGTGTTGTCGGGCGATCATGGCGACTCTTCTGTGATAACGGTCAGCCGCCGACTCATCATTGCCGCGAACGGCGTCGCCCAAACGCATGAGCAGGGCCTGCAAGAGAAGCCGGTTGGTGGAGGCCATACTGAACCCACGCACAGTTCAGATTTATGCGCGGGGCGCGGAAGGAAAAAGGCCGCACAATGGCGGCCTTTTGAGTTTGTTACGGGGAATGGAGCGGCCCCCTCCCGTAAAGAACCGTTCCGAAGGTAAATTACAGTCCGAAGCCGGGAATAACTTTGATCTAGCTCAAATTGGCGAGCAACTTAAGGCAGGCCCCCAGGCTCAGGTGAATGCTGCCCAAACTTGCGCGCCTGCACGCTTTGACTGATCCTCGCGGCCGCACAATCACCTAGCAATCCCATGGAGAACGAGATGCTTTTTATCATGTCCTTGAACTTCACGGAGCGCGGAATTCGCGAAATCAAAAGCGACGCTAACCGCGCGCGGGCGGCCCAGGACCTTGCCAAGAAATGCGGCTGCGAAATCAAGCAGATCTTTCTCACCTCAGGCGAATACGACGTGATGCAGATCATCGAGACCGCGAACGCCGACAATATTGCCAAATACGCACTGGCCAACGGCAGTCTGGGCTTTGTACGCAGCCGCACCGCCCTCGCCTGGCCGCTGGAAGACGTCACCAGGATCGTCTCTGAATTGCCGTAGCGCCGCTCGCCGGCTGGAAAGCCGCATCACCGCGTTGCCAGGCGATGCTTGGAAGCAATGCTTGGGGTTGAGTCGCTTGCTTAGCCTATATGCCCTGCCGCCAAAAGCAGCCCTACGAGCAGAAGAGAGACGAACAGCTTACTGCAGCGGACTAACAGCGCATGCCGTCTAATTCTTTGAATCGCGAGGTTATCTGTGCTCAACGCCGGTCCTTGCCTCTGACCTGTTAAAGTTATTACGCGCGGCTTTGCAAAATCGTTCCATTACCGAGGCTGCACGGACTCAAGCACAGCCGCACGCCATTCGCGTTTGACCGGTAAAATAGGCGGCATCGGAGAAGTGTCGGGCGCCGTCGTCGGCGCCGCAACCGAATCGATGCGGTCTGTAGCCGCACCTTTTCGCATGAACAGATTGTAGATCAACCATTGGCCGCGATGACGCCGGCCTCGTATCGGGAAGCGGCCAGCGATCGACGACAGTTTGTAAAACGTGTCATATGCCCGCGCTTGACCGAGACGTAACTCGTCGCCGGACATCTGCGCCGGACGATAAACGACCTGCCCTTGGTCGTATTTGTTCCAATCGAACGAAACAATGCGATTGGCCTTCTTCATTTCATACCAAGTGAGCGTTCCCGGATACGGCGTGAGAATGGAATAGGCGCAGGCGTCATAATTGCTTTCGCGGTTGAAGCGTACAGTTTCCTCGAATACCGAACGATCGTCGCCATCGAAGCCAAACATGAACAGACCGAACACCATAATTCCGTAGGAATGGACCTTCTCCACCAAGGCAGCGAAATTTTCCGGTTTGTTTACATGCTTATGTACACTCTTGAGCGTGGTGCGGGATATCGACTCGAATCCGATGCTCAGCATCGTGCATCCGCTGTCGGCTGCAAGCTCGAGCATCTCATCGTCCTGCGCCAGTTTTGAGGTGACGCCAGCCTGCCAGTGGAATCCACGACCCTTCAGCGCCCGCATCACTTCCTTGGGTCGCTCTGGCGTGCCGAAGAAGTCAGCGTCATTGATGGAGATGAAGCGTGAACCGCAATTCTCCATTTCTCGCACTACCTCACTGACCGGCCGATAGCGGAATTTCAGCCCGTTCATCAGTGGTTCGGCACAGAACGTGCATCCCTGATGGCAGCCTCGTGAGGTCTGAACGAAGGTGCAGTTCACATAACGATTCTTCTTCAGAAGGTCATAACGCGGCATCGGCATCCCGACCATTGGATGCAGAGCGTCCGATTTGTATGACCCGCGCATACTGCCGCGCTTGAGGTCGTCAAGCAGGCGGTCGATGACAAGTTCAACCTCGCCGATGACAACTGCATCACAGTGCTTGAGCGCCTCCTGCGGCATGAAGCTCGGATGTACGCCGCCCATGACGACCGGCATGCCTTTGGCACGAAATTGATCGGCAATTTCATAACCGCGATTGACGTAGCTCGTCATCGCAGAGATGCCGACGAGGTCCGCCTTCAAATCGAAGTCGATCGCTTCGATGTTCTCGTCCGTGAGAATGATGTCGTACCGATCACGCGGGATGGACGCAGCGACCGCCAGCAGACCGGCGAGCGGCGAATAGAGCGCCCGGTTCATGTAAAGCGGCCGAGTGGTGAGAGAATCCGTCTTGGGATTGATGAGATGAATAATGCGAGTGGCCACAGAACTCCCCTTAGAAGTACGTGCCTGCCTGCCTCACGAAATGAAACGCCGAGATTTCCTCATTGGTTCGAAATAAATGTCATTGCGAGTTCTGGGACACTCCTCGAAGGTGGCGACCTGGATTTTCCAAGCAAATCGGCTGCCGCTTAGTCGGGATGCCGACTTATGAGCAGCGCAGCGGGCGTATGTCCGCCATACAGTTCTGATGACTCA
>Ga0126381_100006677_pt1 | contig 12786 bp, 8 predicted proteins | sample PanSoiMetPlot_28_FD_96465 | JGI IMG/M metagenome (GOLD analysis project Ga0126381, IMG submission 96465) | Tropical forest soil microbial communities from Panama - MetaG Plot_28 | ecosystem: Environmental > Terrestrial > Soil > Tropical forest > Bulk soil | place: Panama | collected 2016-02-17
AATGGGCCGAAGAGGGAGCGTTGGCGGTGGAGATGCAAGCCGCTTCGTTATTTGCTTTCGGGCGGTCGCAAGGGGCGAAGGTAGCGATCGTGGCCCGCGTCAGCAATGCGGTAGATAATCACGGGCAGCAGTTCGATACCGGTTCGAATGATGAGGGGCTGACGATTCTCAAGGCATTAGCACGCGCAGGCCTCTCCATTCTCCAACGCTCAACACAGGACTGATGATGCCCGACGAGCGCCGTGTTCGGAATGGATGATGAGGTCGGAAGCGGCTTCGGTGGGTCCGGGTAATAGCGGTGGAATGTTTTGGAGCCGGGGACTTACTGAGGCGCCTGCGACTGCGCGTGCCGCGTTTTATCGCGTCTCAGGATAAATGAGCTTTCCGAATCCACCGTTTCGGCGACGGCGGCGAGCTTTGGTAACCGCCCGTTTTTCCTTACAAAACCCCGGAGTTCCATCGGAGTCATTTGGCGGGATTTCAGAAATGCCCGATTAAAGTTCGAAAGGTTGGAAAAGCCCGCGCGCGCCGCAATGGCGCCGATAGTCAGATCCGTTTCGACAAGCAGCATGCACGCGTGTCCGACTCGAAGCTTGCGCAGGTAGTCGCTCACGTTGACGCCGAGATGTCCCGCGAAAACACGGTGCAGCGTGCGGGGAGACATGTTGCCGGCGGCGCACAGGTCTTCCACTCGAATCTGCTCGGAATAGTGATTGTGGAGCAGATCCAGGACGCGGTCCAGTTTCGGAGATCCGTCCCGGCTGGCATATTGTGGCTTCGCGATGGATGCGAGGGGCGTGCCTTCAAACTCCGAGAGTTCCGCGAGAAGAGCGAGGGCCGCGTGCAGGCGGACTGGGGAAGAGTCGGATAAAAGCTCGGGCATTCTCTTCCGCATCAGTTCGGCCTCGGCGTGGCCGAAGCTCAAAGTTCGCGCAGAGCGGTTCAGCAATTGCGCGATCGCGCGGTATTCGGGGCACAACCCGGCAATCTGAAAGGCCCACTTTTCCGTGAACCGGAGGACCACAGCCTGATGCGGCGATGTCCGATCGATGGCCGCGCGCGATGTCCATGTGTGGGGCATGTCAGGCGGGATGAGAACGAGATCGGGAGATTCATAAGATCCGACGTGACCGCCGACGAGCCTGAGCCCCCGACTGTTCAGCGTCAGGGTCAGTTCTACCTGCGGATGATGGCGCCACTCGAAAGGAATATGGGGAATTCGGCGATCGTAGACGCGGATGGAACAGTCCGACGGGATGCTGACGCGCTCGATTCTCGGTTTCAAAGTGGTCGGCCTATTCTGCCATCGGAGGCGAATCCGGTGGCCGAATTGTATCAATCGTTGGCCGAAGAAGACGATCAATGGGACCGCCTGCTCTCTACAATTCCTTGAGTGGGGTCGTTGGGTAGGCGAGCCTCCAAATCCGGATGCGGACGAGCATTCTACGTATTAGAGTCGCGGTGGTCGGGACGGGGTTCATTGCGCGCGTGCATGTCGAGTCTCTTCGCCGACTGGGCAATATCGAAGTGGCCGGCGTGGCGAGCAGCAGCGAGGAACGGGCTCAGGCGTTCGCCGATGAACTGAATATCGAGTGGGCTGCCAGCGACTATCGGGAGTTGCTGGACGACCCGGGCATTCGGGCTGTACATATCTGCACTCCGAATTCAATGCATTTTGAACAGACGATGGCGGCGTTCTCGGCGGGCAAGCATGTCGTCTGCGAAAAGCCGCTCGCGGCAAGTACAGATGAGGCTTCGCGGATGCTGGCGGCGGCGAAGGATTCCGGCCTTCTGCATTGCACGGTGTACAACGTGCGCGGCTATCCGCAAGCGCAGAACATGCGGCGCTTGCGCGAGAGTGGCTATTTCGGCGACATCTGGCTGGTGCGCGGCACTTACTCGCAGGACTGGCTGCTTTACGATACCGACTGGAACTGGCGCGTGAACGAGGGCCCGTCGCGAGCGTTTGGCGACATCGGCACGCATTGGTGCGACCTTGCCGAGCACATTACCGGTCTTCGGATCTCTTGTTTATCGGCGAACCTGCAGACCTTCGTGAAGACCAGGAAACGGCCGGCTGGATCGGTCGAGACCTTCAAAGGCAAGAACTATCGTCCCGAACAGTTCACCGAGACGCCCGTTGAGACTGAGGATTTCGCGTCCGTTGCATTCAATATGGGCGATGTTACGCGCGGCGTGATGACCGCCAGCCAGATCTCGGCAGGGCGGAAGAATCAGATTGCGATCGAGATCTCCGGTTCGAACGCTTCGGCCCTGTGGGACGGCGAGCGGCCGGAGGAGTTGTGGATCGGGCGGCGGGATCGGCCGAACGAGTTGCTTCTTAAAGATGGGACGTTGTTCCCCGAACCGGCCCGGTCTTACACCGAGATTCCCGGGGGTCTGAGCGAGGGATGGGACGCAACCTTCAAGCGGACATTCCGGCGTTTCTACGCGGCTCTGGCGGACGCGGAGGCGTCCGGAGAATACCCCACGTTTGAAGACGGGCTCCGGCAGATGCGGATCATCGACGCGGTTGCCGAGAGCCACCGTCGCGGGGCGTGGGTGACGGTTTCGAGTCAGGAGTGAGAAATATGTCGTTTATTGTTGAAAATCTGTCCGAATCGGTTCGCGGGGCGAAGAGGAGGCTGCGGCGACAGAACCCAGGTTATGCGACGACGTTCGCCGAGGTCGAGTCAGAGATCAGGCGAGAAGTCGCTGAGATCATGAAGAAGCGGGATTCCGGCGGCGCGGTGATTCCTGTCGTTACATATGAGGACATCGCTTCTGACCGGGTTTCTGACGAAGAGAAGGATCAGATCAGGCGGCGTGGAGCGTGCGTGATTCGGCAGGTATTCAGCGCTGGGCAGGCCGCTCAATGGGACGAACAATTGGGCGAATACGTGGAGATCAACAAGCTCGATGAGAGGCTTGCGGACGCGGCAGAGGACAAGTACTTTGGCGATCTGGCCGCATCGAAACCTCAGATTTACGGCATTTATTGGTCGAAGCCCCAGGTTCTCGCTCGCGACTCTGAATCGCTCACGAACACTCGAATTTTTCTCAATAATCTTTGGAGATCCGCCAGCGAAGGGCGGGTTCACTTCGATCCCAATCAGACGCCGGCATATGCGGACCGCATTCGCCGCCGACCGCCGGGGGCGGCCTCGCTGGGACTCTCTCCGCATGTGGACGGCGGATCGGTGGAGCGCTGGCTCGAACCGAATTTCGCCCGGGTTTACAGGCATGTGTTCTCGGGCGACTGGCGCAGTTACGATCCTTGGGACGCCGCCTATCGCACGGAGGCGCAGGAAATCGATTCGCCCGCGGCGTGCTCCATGTTTCGGACGTTTCAGGGCTGGACGGCGCTGACTCGTCAGGGCAAGGGGGATGGAACGCTGCAACTGGTTCCAATTGCGAATGCCATGATGTACATCCTGCTGCGGGCTTTGCAGGATGACACGCCCGACACCGAACTTTGCGGCGCAAAGCCGGGGAGGGCGTTATCGGCGGAGCCGGAGTGGCACGCGCCCTTGTTGGACGCGGTCACCTCGATCCCCGTGATGGAGCCTGGCGATACGGTTTTCTGGCACTCCGACTGCGTGCATGCGGTTGAGAATGACCATACGGGTAAGGGTTGGAGCAACGTGATGTATATCGGTTCGACTGTGGGCTGCGATAAGAATTGGGCGTATGTCGCTCAGCAGCTTCCGAAATTCCTTGAAGGGCGGACTCCGCCGAATTTTGCTCCGGATGATTATGAAGTGGATTTCGTCGGGAGGGCGACGGTGGACGATCTTACGGCATTGGGTAGAAGACAGATGGGTCTGTTGCGATAGAGTAAGGACGCCTCAACCCCGCGTCTCGGAAAGGGGAAGACCGATGAAGCGCGTCCCGTTTGTCCTTACGCTGCTGGCAGTTGCGCCCGTCCTGGCCCAGAACGCTCCCACCCCACGAGAGGCACTGCTGGTTATTTCGAAAGGCGATCTCACGCTCTCGATCGTCGACCCGGCGACGCTCAAAGTCGTCGCGCGAATGCCCTCCGGTGACGATCCGCACGAGGTCATTCCGGACGCGCAAGGCAGAACCGCCTGGATCACGAACTACGGCACCGGGCGCGGCGGATATAACACCCTGACCGTTGCCGACCTCGTGAATCAGAAGCAACTCCCCACCGTTGATCTCGGCCCCCTGCATGGCCCGCATGGCATCTGGTTCGCCGCGGGCAAAGTTTATTTCACGGCCGAGGTGAACAAGGCGATCGGCCGGTACGATCCCGCGGCGAAGAAGGTCGAGTGGGTCATGGGTACGGGCCAGAACATCACCCACATGATCAAAACCACGGAGGACGCCGGGCGCATCTTCACTTCGAACATTCTCTCGGGCTCGGTGACGATTATGGAGAGCTTCACGCAGGAAGGCATGCGGGCCACGCGCTTCTCGCCCGGCGCGAATGACTGGCGGGTCACGACCGTCAGCATCGGCGATCCTTCCGAGGAGTACGAAGGCTTTGATGTCTCGCCTGACTTCAAGGAGCTATGGGCCGCCAGTCCGCGCGGCAACGTCGCCATCGTAGATACGGTGAACAAGAAACTGGTTGCGACGCTGCGCGCGAACGTAGTCGGGGCGAACCGGGTCCGCTTCACGCCCGACGGCAAACTGGTCCTGATTTCCAGCATGGCAAACAATACCGGCGGCAATGTAGTGGCCTTCGATGCGGCAACCCGTAAGGAAGTAAAGCGCATCGCGGCGGGAACGGGCGCGGGTGGAATCGTCATGCAGCCGGACGGTTCGCGGGCCTATGTTTCCTGCAGCCGGGACAATTACGTCGCGGTGATTGATTTGAAAACGCTCACGATGACGGGCAAGATCGATGCGGGACCGCGTCCCGACGGTCTCGCCTGGATGGTCCGGCGCTAACTTAGAAACAAGCTCGCAAGTCCGTGCGGGTCTTCTGATCGAGGTCCGAGAAGGAAAATTCAACGGTCTCGCCTGGAAAGAGTTCGCGAATCGTCAGGGAACGATTCGGGAGACCAAGCTTGCCGTCCTTGCTGAGAAGAACTGATGCGTGTCCCGTCTGCACGGTCCCGCCGTTGCCCATCGATTCCTGGCCCTCAATCCTGTACTCGACAGGCGCATTGCCGTCCACCGCTACGGTCATCGTACGGCCTGTCTGGGGTTGCGGCGACCATGTCAACTGTATTTGGCCTACCCATGAGGAGGGGTTGCAGACTACTCTTACGCGGTACAGCGGATTGTCGGTAACATCAGGTCTCCTGGGCGGCACCTTACGAATGATGCTGGCTGAAACCAAGCCATCCTCGCGGTTGACGAACCATTCTCCGGATCCGGCAGCTTGTTCCTTCGTTGAAGCAAGCCATGCCTGCTGCGCCGCCTTATCGGGTATTCCGTTACCGGCCGCTCCCATAGCGCCAGAGTTTAATTTGCTGAGCATCATGGCCGCCAGCGGCGGGTCGCTCTTCGCGGCGTCATAGTGTTGCAGGGATAATCCCCCATTCATGGCTGCATCCGTGTGGCACACGGCGCAGTACTGTTTCACCAGGGCGTTCTGCTCTGCCGAGGGCATTGCCGCCCAAACCGGGGTACAGATCGAGGCAAATCCTATCGTCAGCCAAATTCGCATGCGCTCTCCTGCCGAGGACTGCGGAACGCCGGGTGGAAACCCGGCGGCGGGCTGGATAGCCCGCCCCACATTGGTTTCAATACTACTGTGCGTAGAATACCGCGAACTCTACTGGATCGTAATGGCGATGTTGCTCTGAGTCGTCATGCCGCCGATCTGCGCCTGTAGCGGGCGGTCGCCACTGCCCGCGTTTGGAACAACCAGGTTGATCTGGTACAAGCCCGCTTCGATCATGCCGGCAAACGTAACTGTCGCGGGTACTCCGCCAACCATGATCTGAGGCATGGCGGTGCAGGGGGCGGCGCTCGAAAAAATCTTTCCGGCAGGAACCATTGGGTTGGTGGGCCCGAATCCGACTCCGTAGAGGATGAGCGTTTCTCCGGCGTGCACGGGGCGCGTCTGGAAACTGAATGCTCCGGCAGGTCCAATGATGTCGTATCCCTGTCCACTGTTGCCGGGCCCTTTTGTCAATACAATCGCTACCGGATAAGTAAGGTTCAAAAGGCTGAACGACGGCGAGTAGGGGCCGAGATTAATGGTCGAAGATACGGTCCCGTTCGGCGTGGTGAGGAGGAGCGGCACGGGGCCGGTTGTCGGGTCGTCCGGAGCCTGAAAATTGATTTGCGTCGGACTGACGAACCACAGGTACGCGTTCTTGCCATTGACGGTGACGGTGCTGTTGCCGAGAGAGATGGGGAAATCGCCATTCCAAACGGCGGTCGCATTGGCGAGACTACTTCCGAAGATGGATACCCATGAGCCGGGCTCTATTGTTGTTGAAGAACTATACACCGGAACGACGCCGCCCGCTTTGATCGATGGCGGCATAGAAGATGGCGTGAGTTGTCTGACCAGTCCAGCGTTGCCGTCCGCAACGTAGACAGTCCCGTTGGCGGAAACGGCAAGCCCTAATGGATTGTCCAGCTCCGCGCTGGTGGCCGGACCTCCGTCGCCGGAGGAGCCCCTGTTTCCATTTCCCGCGATTGTGTAGATCGTGCCTCCGGAAACCTTGCGGATATAGTTGCCCGAACTTTGGGCGAGACCGTCAAGCCGCTCCGAAATATAGATGTTCCCGGACGCATCCACCGCCACGTGCCACGGTAAATCGATGCCCGCTTTTGTCGCCGGCCCGTTGTCTCCCGAGTAAGTTGCCTTGCCACTTCCCGCCACGGTCGTGATCATACCGTTGGGCGAAATCAATCTGACCCTGTCTCCATCCACGACGTAGATGTTTCCGGCCCCGTCGACGGCGACACCCGTCGGATATCCGAAGGCAGCCGAGATGGCGGGGATCCCGTCAGCCGACGACGAACCTCGCCCGGCCACGGTTGTAATAATGCCGTTCTTGTCGACCTTGCGAAGAGCCTTATTCAGGTCGAGGAAATACACGTTGCCGGAAGTATCCGTCGCGATTCCCAGCACCTGAGCAAGATTCGCGTTAACCGCAGGTCCGCCGTCTCCGGACGTAGTGCTGGGCGGCCCCCCGCCCGCGTAGGTGGTAATGATGCCGTTGAGATCAACCTTTCGGATACGACCGGCGCCGATTTGGTGGCTGTCGGCTATGAATAAGTCGCCGGAGGAATCGATCGCGATCGCCGTCGCGCCGAGTGCGGCGTTGACGGCTGGTCCACCGTCGCCGAGGATTGTCTGGTCGATCATGCCAGCAACCGTAGTAATGATCCCTTTTGGCGTGACTTTTCGGACCTGGCCAGCGGCGATGTAGAGATTACCGCTGCTGTCAACGACGACGTCCCACGGTTCGGCCAGAACTGCGGATGTTGCGGGTCCGCCATCACCGTTTCCGGTGGAGGACCTGCCGCCACCGGCGACCGTTGAAATGGTGTAGCTCTGGGCGCAGCACGCAAAAGGAACGAGTAAAACGCCTATTCGCCAAAGCGCAAACCGTAATACCTGGAATATCATTTGTTCTCTCTCACTGGAATTACGTAAAAGGGAAAGAAAAGCCGTCAATTCCAGTGAAGGAAATTTGTGAATGCAAGCCTAACGGGGCAAACCGGGCTTGATTTCGCAGGCTCGTTTAAGAGATTGTATTCGGGATGTAACTCAAAATTCAAAAATGACTGCAAGACTGAACTCAACCTCCTTCAGGAAACCGGAAATCATGCCAATTTATTTAAAAGCCATCAGGCTCTCTCTGCTCTTCGTGTTGCTTACGTCTTTGGCATTCGCGCAGTTCGAATCCGGAAGCGTACTCGGCTCGATCACGGACGCAACGGGCAGCGCGGTTTCGGGCGCCTCGGTAATCCTTACGAACACGCGCACAGGCACTTCATCCGAGGCGAGGACCGGCGATAACGGCGATTTCCTCTTCGTCAACCAGCGCCTGGGATCCTATACGGTTCGTGCGGCAAAGACCGGATTCAAGACGGCGGAGACGAGTCCGTTCGATCTAACCGTCGATGCGCGCCAGCGCGTGGACCTGAGGCTCGAGATCGGCGCAGTGAGCGAGTCGGTGACGATCACCGGCGCGGCGGAGCTTCTCGAATCCGATACAAGCTCGCGGGGAGAGGTGATTAATCCGGGTCAGATTACCGCGCTTCCGTTGAATGGGCGGGCGTATGCGGACCTGACGCTGCTGGTACCAGGCGTGGCCAAGTCGCCGCTCGAGAACGGCACCGATTCGAGCCGTGACGCCTCATACAACGTGAATGGCCAGCGCAGCGAGCTCAATAATTTCATGCTGGACGGCGTCGACAACAACGCCTACGGCACGAGCAACCAGGGATTCTCCAATCAGGTGATGCAGCCGAGCCCCGATGCAATCCAGGAGTTCAAGGTCGAGACGAATAACTACAGCGCCGAGTACGATCATGCGGCTGGCGCCGTGATCAACGCCACCATCAAGAGCGGGACTAACCAGTTGCACGGATCGCTGTGGGAGTACAACCGCAACACGGTATTCAACGCGGTGGGGTTCTTCAAGCCGCTCAACGGCACGCTGCCGTTCAATCAGAACCAATTCGGCGCAGCGGCAGGGGGGCCGATCCTGAAAAATAAGCTGTTCATTTTCGGCGATTACGAGGGGTTCCGGCGCGTTTATCATCCGCTTCAGTTCGCCTCGGTGCCCACAACGGCGATGGATCAGGGCGACTTCAGCGCATACGGTCTGCCGATCGCAAATCCGTTCACAGGCGCGGTGGCTACAAACGGGGTGATTCCGGCGTCGCAGTTCGGGCCGATCGCAGCGTCTCTGAAGTCGCTTCCGGCGCCGAATCTTCCGGGCCTCTCGAATAATTATGAGTCGGCTCCCGCCGACACTATTTACACCGACAAAGGGGATATCCGCGGCGATTATTACGTTGGTTCGAAGCTGAGCTTCTTCGGCCGCTACAGCCAGTTGAACACCCGCATTTTCAGCCCACCCAATATTCCGGGACCGGCGGGCGGAAATGCCAACGGAAATGTCTATATCCAGACTTACGAAGGCGTGGGCGGATTCACCTGGACCGCAAGCGCGTCATCCATCCTGGAGTTACGCTTCGGCGGCAACTACAGTCACAACGGAAAATCTCCGTCCACGGTGGGACAACCGACGGATGGATTTACCATTCCGAACCAGCCGCTCGACTCGTCATTCGCCGGCGGGTTGATCACGTCTTCGGTCGGCAGCTTTTCGCAGCTCGGACGTCAGAGCAGCAACCCGCAGTATCAATATCCGCTGGTCTACAACCCCAAGGTGAACTACACGAAGATTCTGGGGCGCCACAGTCTGAAAACGGGATTCGAGTATCAGCACATCAACACTGATGTCAGCGATTTCAATCCCAAATACGGGCAGTTGTCTTTCACCGGCTACTTCAGTAATCCCTGCTTCGCGACCAATCCTTCTTGCGTAAACAACCTGGGCGCTACGGCGAAGGACGTGTATGGTCTGGCCGATTTTCTCTACGGCGCGCCCAATAACTACACGCTGAACAACAACCCGGTGGCGCACTACCGTCAGCAGATGTACTTCGGCTACGTACAGGATGACTTCAAGGTGAATGCGAAGCTGACGCTGAATATGGGAATCCGCTACGAATTCGCCACGCCGCAGTACGAGGCCAACAACAAACTGGCGAACTTCAATCCCGTGAGCCAGACGCTGATCTTTGCCAGCAACGGCAGCTTATACAACCGGGCGCTGGTGCATCCCGATCCCAATGACTGGGCGCCGCGTTTTGGCCTCGCTTACCGCGTTGCGCCGAAAACGGTGATCCGTTCCGCGTACGGAATCAGCTGGGTGCTGTTTAACCGCGCAGGCGGCGAAAACCTGCTCGCCTACAATGGCCCGAACATCATCAATTCCTCCGTTAACCAGTTGCCGAGCCAGGGCTTCTGTACGAGCGCAGCGGCGCCGGCGGGAACGTGCTTCCGTTCTCTCGCGCAGGGCTTCCCGGCGGGTCTGGTCGATCCGTCGAACTTCAGTACCGCTATTTCGCAGGTGCGGTACATTCCAGGCAGCAACCGCAACGGCTATGTACAGAGCTGGCACTTCAGCATACAGCAGGAACTCCGCAAGGACCTACTGCTCGAGGCGGCGTACGTGGGGAATCACAGCGTGGGCCTGAACATCCTGTCCGACGCCAACCAGGCCCTGCCCAACCCGGCGGGACAGAACCTTCCTCTGCTTTCGCGGCGGCCTATTCAGGGCTTCACGGATATCGAGATCGCTTACAACGGCGGCTTCGGCAGCTACGAAGGAATGCAGATCAAGCTCGAAAAGAGGAACAGCCACGGGCTCTATCTGCTGAATTCCTTTACGTGGTCAAAGATGCTCGATAACGCGCCTGGCCATCTGGAAAATTACAACGGCGACAATTCGCGCATTAATTACTACAACCACGCGATCGAGCGCGGTCTCTCAAGCTATAACCAGCCGCTGAACGACACGCTATCGATACTTTACGATCTGCCGTGGGGACACGGCCGGCAATTCAGCTTCCGCAACCGGGCTGTTGACCTGATCGCGGGCGGATGGTCTCTGAACCTGATCAATACGATGACATCCGGACTGCCGCTGAATATCGGCTATGCGGCGACGACGCAGCAGCAGGTGAGTAATCTTGTGTCGGAGCGCCCGAATATGATTCCTGGCGTGTCGCCGTATCTGAGCGGCGGGAATCCGATCAACTATCTCAACCCGGCGGCGTTCGCGGTACCCGACTATACACAGCCGTTCGGAAATACGCCGCGGAACAGCGTGCGGCTGCCCGCGTTCTATCAGGCGGACTTCGGTCTGCACAAGAACTTCGAAATCATGGAAGGACGCGCGCTGCAGTTCCGCGCCGAGGCGTTCAACTTGTTTAACAAGACGAACTTCGCTTCCGTGAGCAGCACGAATTCCAACGGGAGCGGATTCGGGGTGTTTAACGCGACGTTTCCGGCCCGGCAGTTGCAGTTGGCGCTGCGTCTGGTGTTTTGAGTCCGGATGGCCGCGCGTCTGGCGCGGCCTGGGCCGCGGCCGAGTTCACCTCTTGGCGTATGCCGTGAAGATGTAATCCTTTGACGCTGCTAACGTGTGGCATGTGGCCCCGCATTTAGCATCGTGCCCCTGCGGCGGCTTGCCAGCCGTTGTGGCAGGCGAGAACGTACCGGATGCGGCGTCATAGTCGAACATGGCATAACCCCATCCGTGCGTGTCCGGGAACCTCTTACTGTCCTTTTCGATGAACTCGACCTCAGTGAGGTCACCCGGTACTGTGTCCGGGGTGCTCGCGGAAAAGGGAGGATCGGTTAACTTTTTCGGCCTCCACTCAATCTTCGCAATCATGGACCCCTCGGGGAAGGGCTTGCCATTGCCGGGAACACCTTGTTTGTATGCGTTGATCATCACGGGATTCGCCAGGATGAGTCTCATCACGTTTTGGGCATCGGTCTGACTCGGACCGACCGCCTGCCAGTCTTCGTATCCCCTGAATTCAGCGAACGCGAGCCCATTCGGCACTTTCAACGTGTACTTGTCCTGCTCGGCAATGGCCCAGCCGCCCATAACGGCGAGCACTCCCGTAGTCGTCGCAATCATCGCCATCTTTTTGTAATTCATTTGGGCACATCCCTCATCTGATTTACCGTGCTTAGTCCGGCCGTCTGCCATCTCCGGGATCGCAAGCAGTGCGCCAACCTTACCTCACGCCCTAATCCGCTGAAGTCAAAACCATTTCCGAAACTCTTTTGGCGTGCTGTGATGTCGAGATGTCGACGTCTGGAACGTGGATGGGCAGTTTGCGTCGGCCCAATGACACCGCAGGGCCCGAACGGGTGAATGAAGGCGATGAAAACTCGCGCCGGGACCAACATCAGGCTGTGCCGCTACTTCACTCTCGCCCTGCTCAGTCTGGCGCGGGCTTCCGGACAGACTTCCAGTCCGACCAGCATTTTCGCTCCCGCCTCGACTCCGGCAAAGTCCATTTACGGCTTCTCCTTGTTCGTCCTGGCGGTGACCGCGGTAATCTTCGTGGTCGTCTGCGGGATGTTGATCTACGCGACCGTGAAGTTCCGGAGCCGGTCCGGCGAGGATCAGAAGGAGCCGTTGCAAATCTACGGCAGCGATCAGCTCGAACTGGCCTGGACCGTGATTCCGGTGCTGATTGTGATCGTGCTGTTCATGACCTCCGCGCGGATCATTCACGCGGTGCAGGACGCACGAATGCCGGCCGGGACGATCGAGGTGACCGTCATTGGCCACCAGTTCTGGTGGGAGTATCAATATCCGCAGTACGGCTTTGTCACCGCCAATGAACTGCACGTTCCGGTCAGCGATCCGTCGCATCCGACGCCGAGGTTTCTCCGCTTACTCTCGGCCGATACAGACCACAGTTTCTGGATTCCGCGCCTCGCGGGCAAAACCGACTTGATTCCGAATCACCCGAACAGCACCTGGATCGATCCACATGAGGCGGGGATCTACCTGGGCCAATGCGCTCAGTACTGCGGAACACAACACGCGAAGATGCTACTTCGCGCGGTTGTGGAATCGCGAGCCGATTTCGACCGCTGGGTAAGCGAGCAGCGCCAGAAAGCAAACGAGGCCCCGAGCCCGCAAGTCGAGGAGGGCCGTCGCGTCTTCAACAGCACCGCATGCATTAACTGCCACAAGGTTTCGGGAAGCGGCGCGAATGGCCTGTTCGGCCCGGATCTCACGC
>Ga0126381_100006678_pt1 | contig 12786 bp, 16 predicted proteins | sample PanSoiMetPlot_28_FD_96465 | JGI IMG/M metagenome (GOLD analysis project Ga0126381, IMG submission 96465) | Tropical forest soil microbial communities from Panama - MetaG Plot_28 | ecosystem: Environmental > Terrestrial > Soil > Tropical forest > Bulk soil | place: Panama | collected 2016-02-17
GCTATATGTCGGCGGCCGAACATCGGGAGCCGTATGAGCCGAGAGGCTCACGTACGGATCTAGGAGCGCGTGGGGGTGAGATTCCCCTGCGCGACTCGCCATGTCGTGACCGACACTTCCGGCCTGCTGGTGGGTGTCGTGGTTCATCCTGCCGACATCCAGGATCGCGATGGCGCAGGGATTGTCATCCAAGCCATCCACGACCTGTTTCCCTGGTTGTGTCATCTATTCGCCGACAGCGTCTATAACGGCCCCAACCTGCGCGACGCGCTCGCCAAATTCGGTGACTGGACGATCGAGATCGTCACACGCGCCGCCGGGGTTAAGCCGCTGTCGGTAATTCGGCTAACTACGATTCTGATTCCGTCTAACGATTTCGCCGGTCAGTCTCTGATAAGTGTTAACTCGGTAGGAGATATTCTGTTGTCTGACGCTATATTGCGCCGCGATTTGTCTCATCGTCTTACCATTGTGATATTCGCCAACCGTCTCAATGATAACCTGATCTGGACCGCGTTTGATGGTTTCGCCGGTTGTCATCTTGTAACGATATATTCGACTTCGAATGGCTGAAACGGAACTTGTAGCGATCTGCCAATTCTTTCATTGTCATCCCATTACGATATGCGGTCAGCGTCTCCGCAACCATTTTAGAGGGCTGTCTTTTTATGGGCGTGTGCTTTGGAGGATCTCGGAAGCGAGGTGCGCGGTGATAAGAGCAAGCGCGGCGAGCGCCAACCCGCCCGGCTGGCGAGAAAGCGATTAGGGCGGACCGGACACCACAACGGCCAATGCCTTGCTTTCGCCCGCCGAGTTGAGCGGCTCTCCGGGTGGTTCACTGCCGCCGCCGCGTAAAACGAGGCAGGCCCATGCCAAATGGTGACGCGATGATTGCCGCTCTCGACGAGCGATCGAGCCACCTTTTCGCAAACTCGGTTCCATTTGGCGGATGTGTGGAGACCGCCATTGTCGGTGTTTCAAGGGTTCAACATCGGTAGGACTTCAAGATCACCGCCCTAGCTGCATTGATGTTGGCCATCAACTCAGTATTGCGAGGATTGCGATCGGGATGGTATCGCTTCGCGAGAGCAAAATAGCTGATCCTGAAGTCATCCCGGGTCATGGTCTCGACATTGACCCCTAAACGACGGAACAGGGCGAGAGCTTCGGCGAGGGACATTGTTTACATACTATAACACTGTTTATCGGCGTCGATGAACAGCATAGTGCTGTGTGCCCTAACATTTAACTAATTCATAAATATTAATTGTGGAGTAATCTTAATATGTGTTAATGATTAACTTCACACAATTAAGCATCTTTTCGGTTGGTTTCAAATAAAATACCTGTCATCACTGAGGGCGGCGGGAGAGCATTGCGAAACCTGTCATATATCAACTCTGAAGAGGATCTTTTTCTATGCGTAATCTTGTTACCCGTTTTGCGAAGGACGAACAGGGCGCGACCATGGTCGAATATGGTCTGCTCGTGGCTCTGATCGCACTCGTCGCCGCGGCTGGAGCCACCATTCTGGGCAATGGCCTCGATACGATGTTCACGAAAATCGGCAATGGGGTCGCCGCCGTCGCCGTACCGGCGCTCTAAGTCTAAGGCGGCACGAGCAGCGGGAGCGGCTAGTTCCGCTCCCGCTTTCTTATTCAAGTTATAGTTGGAGGATATTTTGGAGACACCAATCTTACTTTTAGGGATTACACTCTTCGTCGCCGCTGCATATGGCGACATTAAGTCCCTTCGCATTCCGAACAAACTGGCTATCGGTGTTGCTCTGCTTGGCATTCTTCGCTTGATCGTACTTGGCGATCCGAGCGCCGCAATCCAGACGATAGCTGCCAGTGCCACCGTTTTCCTCGTGACCTTCTTGCTGTTCTGGCGCGGTATTCTCGGCGGCGGCGATGTCAAGCTCCTGAGAGCGACAGTACTGTTGGTCGGTTACGACGAACTGTTTCCATTCCTATTGATAATGAGTGTTTGCGGCGCTTTGGTGGCACTCGCGGTACTCTTTATCCACAACTATCTCCCGCTTTGCCTCGGCCCAAGACTCGCGGTGCTCGTGCCAAATGCGCGAATGGCCGTGCCCTATGGTGTTGCGATTGCCAGTGCTGGCATCGTCACGCTGCTTCTTCAACCTTCTCTACTTGGGTGATCATCATGCGTGCGAAAACTGTTCTGACTATCCTGTTTGGCTTCTCAATTCTTGCGATTGCTGTCGCGTTTACACAGATCATGGGGCAGAAAGGTAGTGCTAGTGGGCCAAAGGAACACGTCCTCGCGGCCACTGTGCCCCTTCCTGCGGGTACGCTACTGCGGGCGCAGGATGTCACATGGCAAGGCGTCAGTGAGACGGAACCCGACGAGATTCTGCATCCTAGCGCCACCGCTGTGACGGAGAAACCAACTATCGTCGAAGATACGATGGCCAGTGTATATGGAGCAGTATTGCGTCATCCACTACCCGCTGGTGCCCCGATCCGCCGTAGTGATTTTGTCAAACCCGGCGAGCGCGAGTTCCTTCAAATTGTGTTGACGCCAGGGTCGCGGGCAATTGCCATCCCTGTGGCTACGGGCGGGGCCAGCACCGGCCTGTTGTCCCCCGGCGATCGTGTCGATGTCATTCTGACCCAGAATTTCAAGAACGACATGAATCAGGATTTGAAGAACACGCCATTGACCCGGCGCTCGGTCAGTGAAACGGTTGTCGAGAATCTTCGGGTGTTGGCGATCGATGCACCTGATCCGAAGCAGCAGAATAACGCCAACCCTGCCACTGGCAATTTTGGTCGCACCGTCACGCTCGAAGTGACTGCCGATCAGGCCGAGTTGATCAACGTCTCGACGGAACTCGGGAAACTGTCGCTGACACTGCGCAGCGTCAGCGGTCCAGCTAGTGCCGACACAACTCGTCTCGTCGCCGCGACGCCGTCGTCGCTTGCGCCGTCGTCTGCGCCGTCTGCTACAACGCCGCCCAAGCCAAAATGGGCGGGTGATGCATCGCCAGCATTAACCGGTGCCATGGTGGAGAAGCCGGTTGCGGTCACGCCCCCAGTCATAACGGTGTTTCATGGTTCTGGCAAAAACCAAGGAAACGTATGGACGGAAACCGTAAAGCCTGAAGGCTGAGATATCGTAGGCTCATTTGGGAGTATCGGAAATGGACACGATTATGACTGAGACGCTTGAACCTGACGCACTTCTCTCGATTGCCGCTTTGGTGGCGTCTGACGGGGCACCCAGACTCGCTGCTGGTCGCCCCCCGCTGATGGCCTTCGTCGATGCGGAAACCGACCGAGTGATACAGGAAGCCTCCGTGGCGCTCGGTCGCGGGGTGATCATGCGGGGTGGGATCGCCAAGGCGATCGAATATCTCAGTGAGCAACGCTCACCGCATCTTCTGATCGTCGATATTAGCGGCGTCAGCCTGCCGCTGTCACAGATCCACATTCTCGCTGATGTCTGCGAGCCGGGTACCACCGTCGTCGCGCTTGGCGATCAGAACGATGTCGGCCTCTATCGCGATCTACAAGAGGCCGGCGTCAGCCACTACATTGTCAAGCCGTTGACCCGTGAACTCTTGACCAAAGCACTGACCCCGAAGCCGACCAACGGCGAAATTACGAGGCCCGCCCTGAAGCTCGGGAAAATGGTGTCGTTTGTCGGTGCCCGCGGCGGCGTCGGCGCGACAACACTGGCGTGTAATCTGGCATGGCATCTGGCCAACCGCCAGTCTCGGCGGGTCGCCCTGGTCGATCTCGATCAGCAACACGGCGATTGTGCACTACTATTCAATATCAATATCGCTCCGGGCTTCCGAGACGCATTGGCGAACCCATTGCGGCTCGATCATCTATTGCTCGATCGCATCATGACGCAAGTCGGTGAGCGGTTGTTCGTGTTGGGCGGCGAAGAGCCGTTGCACGACAACTTGCAATTCCCTGCGTCCGCGATCGACACCCTGTTCTCGGTCCTGCGGTCTCAATTCCATTATGTGATCGTCGATGTGCCTCGCATACCAGCGCCGGCTTATCGGCGGGCATTGGAAATCGCCCATCGGCGGGTCATTGTGGTTGACCAGACAATGCGATCAATGCGCGATGCAGTGCGTTTCGCAAAGCTGTTCGCGGAGACCGGGGCACCCGGTACTGAGCATTCGGAGCACCGCAACATCTTTGTGGTCAACCGGGTCGGTGAGGTTGGCCATCAGGCGGTGGCACTGAAAGACGTGCAAAAGACTTTGCAGGCTCAACCGACGAGCCTGATCCCGTTCCTACCCGCTTTGGTGACGCCATCGGCTCATAATGGTCTGGCGGCGGCGAGTAAACGGGGCAAATTCGCCGATGCGGTGACCACACTGGCAACGGAACTTTCGGGACGCAAAAGGCGTCGTGGATGGCGTTTTTGGAGGGCCAAGTAATGGAAACTGGTGGATTTGGTCGTCGGGTTGTTCCATCCGACGCCAGAGACCTTACGCTGGTCTCGGAAAACCCTATACTTCAAGGGTTGCAAGTTATGGCGGGCCGGGACGAACTCAAAGAGCGAGTTCGCTCGGCGTTGATGCAGCGTATTGATCCTGCGGTTGCCGGGCGAATTCCACGCCAGCGATTGCGGGCGGAAGTCGCCCTCCTGGTCAGTGCCATTGCGACCGAGGAAAAGGTTCAGCTTAATGAGGCTGAGGAAACTGCCCTAGCCACCGAGTTGACCGATGACATGGTGGGACTCGGCCCGCTGGAACCGCTGCTCCAGGATGACACGGTTACCGATATTCTGGTCAACGGACCCTATGACATCTATGTTGAGCGGGCCGGCAAGCTGGAAAAGACTCCGGCCCGGTTTCGGGATGCGCAGCATGTTGTCAATGTGGGCCAGCGCATTGCCAGTGCAGTAGGGCGTCGGATCGACGAAGCCAGCCCACTGGTCGATGCCCGTTTGGCGGACGGGAGCCGTGTCAATATCGTATTGCCTCCGTTGGTACTCAACGGCGGCACGATTTCGATCCGCAAGTTCGCCAAACAGAGCATCACGCTCGAACAGATGATCCGCCAGGGTAACTTGTCGGCGGAAATGGCGCAATTCCTTGATATTGCCGCACGCTGCCGGGTCAATATCCTGATATCGGGCGGCACAGGCTCGGGCAAGACGACGCTGATGAACGCGGTGTCACGCCATATTGACAGTGGCGAACGCATTATCACTATCGAGGATGCAGTCGAACTGCGCTTGCAACAGCCGCATATCGTGCAGATGGAATCGCGGCCACCCAATATCGAGGGTGCTGGTGCAATTCCTCAACGCGAACTTGTCCGCAATGCACTGCGTATGCGGCCCGATCGGATCATCGTCGGCGAGGTACGCGGCACCGAAGCCTTTGACATGCTTCAGGCGATGAACACCGGCCATGACGGCTCGATGTCCACGATCCACGCCAATACTCCTCGCGATGCTCTGTTCCGGCTCGAAAATATGGTGCTGATGGCGGCTCAAAACCTGCCATTGCGGGCATTACGGGCGCAGATCGCCAGCGCTATCAATATCATCGTGCAAATCGAGCGTATGCGGGATGGCGTCCGACGTGTCGAGCGGATTTGCGAAATCAGCGGTATGGAGGGTGAAATCGTCAGCACCCGCGACATCTTCACTTTCCAATACAAAGGCGAAGGCCGGGATGGGTTCCTGGAAGGCACCTTTGAGCCAAGCCGGCTGCGTCCGGATCTTGCTGCAAAGGCGGCACACTACGGACTCGACCGGCAATTGCTTGAGTCTGTCGGCATTGGCCTCAGTGTGGTCAACTAAGATGACCAATCAATTTTTACTGCTATTATCAATATCGGCGATTCTCGGTTTGTCCGCTTGGTACGTTAGGCGGTCTGACCGCCGCCGACAATTCGTCCAGCAGCGGTTGCATGCCATAACCGTGGGAAAGGATGATACTACTGAATCAACCCCAACGGTGGCATTGCACCGGAGGATACGGCGGGGATCTCCAGGTGTGTTCCACTTGCCTCGCTCATTCGCGGCATTCGCGGCGCAAATTGATGCCGCGCTTGAAGCAACCGGTAATCGGCTCAAGTTGCTCCATCTCATGGCCGTTGGAGTTATTGCAGCGATTATTGTTATGCTGTTTACCAGTCACATCCTGTACCTCAATACTACCCTCGTGACGTTGTTTGCCGGTCTGGCAGGGGTGGCGGCACCTGTCGCTCTCTTGAGCGGCGCACAATCTCGCTACAAGAACCACTTTCTTGATGTGTTCCCGGATGCACTTGATCTGGTCGCACGAGGTGTTAGGGCCGGATTACCCGTGAATGAAGCATTGGCCTCAGCGGGGCGCGAAATTGCCGATCCGGTCGGTAGTGAGTTGCGCCGTGCTCTCGATCAGGTGCAAATCGGTGTCCCGATGATCGATGCGTTGCAGCAGATAGCTGATCGGGTCCGTGCTGCGGATTTCCGCTTCATGGTTGTCGCGTTGGCATTGCAGGCAAAAACTGGTGGCAGTCTTGCTGAGACATTGGGCAATCTTAGTGGTGTCATTCGTGCCCGCAAGGCAATTCGTCTCAAGGCCAGGGCACTGACGGCGGAAGCCAAAGCGTCGGCCTTGGTGTTGGCTCTCTTGCCGTTCTTAATTGGCGGCTACCTATATCTGATAAATCGCGATTTCGCATTGACGCTGTGGGTCGATCCACGTGGGCGCTTCATGCTCGGCATCGCCTTTCTCAGTCTCGTGACCGGTCTATCCTCAATGTATGTGATCGTAAAGAGGGCACTACGATGATCGATTTGTCTATTGAAATGTGGCTATTGGTGGCGGTGCTCACGGCCCTGCTGTCGGGAGTCCAATTGTGGCGGATCTACACCCGTGAAGAAACACAGCGGCTTCGGCTGGAAGCGTTTCGCGGTCAGTTTCGTCCACCTATACAACAAACCAGTCATCTGTCATGGCATCGCCAACTTGGTAATCGGGTTGTAGCAAGCTCTATCATTGGCACCGCTGAGCAGCAGCGCTTGCTCAAATTACTGGCGCAAGCCGGCATCAAGGGTCGTGGCAGTCTTGCTAATTTTCTCGCCAGCAAGGTATGCAGTGTAATTGTCTTGGCCCTGTTGGCATGGCTTCTGCTGGAATGGCGGCAACTGTTTGTGAGTTCGATCATACTGCGACTCGCAGTACTCACTGGTGCGCTATTGGTTGGCTGGCGACTGCCCGATTTCATTCTGAACCGGATCATTAAGCGTCGTCGGTTGCGTCTGGAGCAAGGGATGCCCGACGCTATGGATCTTCTTGTGGTTTGTTCCGAGGCCGGGCTTAGCCTCAACCAAGCGATTGAGGAAGTCAGTCGGCAATTACGACTGTCTAACACGGACGTTGCCGATGAATTTGCTACGACCTCGGCAGAAATGCGGGTCTTGCCGGATTTCGGTCAAACACTCGACAATCTCGTGGAACGAACGGGATTAGATGATTTGCGTAGCTTAGTTGCAACCCTTAAGCAATCACTGAAATTTGGCACCTCCATGGCCGAATCGTTGCGGATGATTGCAGGGGAAATGCGGACGACCCGCCAGTTACGCATCGAGGCACGTGCCGCGCGTCTGCCGGTGCTACTCGCGCTCCCGATGATGGCATTTATCTTGCCATGCCTTTTGATGGTGGTGGGTACGCCAGTGGCATTGCGCATACTGGATATGTTCAGGAACATCACCATTCCGTCGGCCTTCTAAACGGGTAAACGTCCAATGCATACACTCATAAGGCTCCGTTCGTGTTGCGCTGGTGCGGTTGCTGTCACGACAGCAATAGTGCTGCCCGTGCTGCTCGGCTTCGTCAGCCTTGGCACCGAAGTCGGGCATTGGTATCTCGCACAACGCGTGATGCAAGGGTCCGCTGATGCGGCGGCGCTCAGCGCGGCGTCGCAATGGATTGCGGATCAAAATGCCGGAAATACGTCCAGCACAACCTATCAGCAGGTTGGGGTCAACTATGCTTCCTATAACGGCGGTTTCGTGATCCCAACTGCGAATGTGTGTCTCATTCCAGTATCGGGGGCTGATAATTGCGGTACGGTGCGATCTCTCGATGCGCGCCCAATTGTCTGTACATCACCGCCGTGCGTCGTTGTCGAGATTACACAGAATACGGCACAATGGTTAACAACAAACATATCGATGGAGCCAACCAGCAACCAGTTCGGCATTCAATCAATCGCGGCCATAGCTCCGATCCTCAAGGAACGCGCCACAGTCTCGATGAGTCAGTCGACTCAAACCGTGACGACCAATGGTGCTGACTGCATTCTCTCCCTGGCAAACGCGACCAATTCGGTGACAGTTGAGGGCGGCGGCGATCTCGTAGCGAGGTGCGGCGTCGCCATTGACGGTGGCCTGGATCAGAACCCCGCCATACCAGTCATCGGTGGGATCACATTCAATGGTTCTGGCGCGAAAGCCGAAGTCGCTTCTCTGACGATCGCGGGGAACTATACCGAAAGTGCGGAATGCAATACTAACGCGCAGCACTGCTATCAATGGAATGCCACCCAAAGTCCACCGGCTGGCCTCGGCAGCACCACGGTATTGCCGGCAGCCGACTTTCTGGCGAACACCGCAACGGCAGATCCCTATGCCGCCACGGTAGCCGCGATGTTTCAGACTGGTGGCATTGGTGTCCCGCCCCAAGGCGTCGCGAGCGTAACGCTGAATCAGGCGGGATCTGGCTACACCCCCGGCACGCGAATTTTCCAACTCCAAAGCACTGGTAACACTACGGCCCCCGCTAAAGTTGTGGTGACCGTTAATAACGCTGGTCATGTTACCGCGATCGTCGGTGTATTTGATCCGGGTGTGTACACAAATGTGCCCGGAGCCGCCGTGGCGGCGACCGATATTACCAATGGCACTACTAATCCTGGTTCTGGCGCGAACTTCAAATTGACTGAGGGTTGCTTCACATTCCCGGGAATCACGGTTGGTAGTGTGGCCTGGACCCCGATTCCAGGTCGGAAATATTGCTCGATCTTTAACCATGGCCAGCAGCATATAAACTTCCCGACCGGTAATTACTACATTGCTGGTGGTGACAGTAATTGCATTGGCCTCTGCCAATCGGGCAACAATGCTGTCATGACATCGGATGTCGTGGGTGTAACCTTTTTTTTGACGAATGGCGAAGGATCTGGTACGCACGGTGTGAATTCTTATGCTCAGGTTAGTATTCAGTCCGGGACGGTGAACTTTTGTTCGCCCGGCACCAACTGCGGGACGACTTGTAGCAATAGCACTACCACTTCATGCATGCTGATGATCCAGAACCCCGCAGCACCAGGGGGCCCGCCCACAACGGTAAAGCAGTACGACAATATCGTGAACGGCAATGGCACGAACACCCTGGCGGGTCTCGTCTATCTGCCCAAGCAAACCTTCAACACGGTCGGTACCTCATCGATCGGCGGCTGCTTTGGTGTGATCGCCTATTATGTCGATATTGGCGGCACTCCGGAGTTTTCGAATGGCTGCTTGCCCGGCAATGGGATCGGCAGCACGACCACAACTACGACCAGCTTCACCCCTCCCGTTCTCTATCAGTGATCGGTGAATGAATATGATCAGGGCATTTCGCCGGCTTTTCAGAAGTTCCGACGCTACCGCTGCGGTCGAGACCGCAGTCTGCCTGCCGATTTACTTGGTCTTGACCCTTGGCGTTACCGATGTCGGGACGGGAATGTTTGTCGGGATGACGGTCAATGCGGCGACGCAAGCCGGTGCCGCCTATGCCGTTATTCACTATCCAAATTCGGGCGTCTGTGCGTCGATGACGGCGGCTTGCCTCAGCGGCATCCAGCAGGCGATGAACGATGCGACCGGAAATCCGTCGTTTTGCACGGGCTCCGTGTGTACAGCTACCTTCACGGCGTGTTCTGATCCTAATGGCGGGATATGCTTTGCCGTGTCGGCGAACGTTCCGGTCTCGCCGATTTTACCCTCCGCAACGTATACGTGGGCCACGGCCCTGAACTATTCCTTCACCACTACTGTTAGGGTTCCAACAACATGAAGTCTTTATTCAAAAACAATCGGGGTGCTGCCATGGTGGAGTTCGCCTTGGTGGCAGTGCCAGTTATCATATTCGTCCTCGGCATCATGCAAACTGCCTGGGTTATTTGGGTTGACAACCTGTTATACGTTTCGGTCGATACTGCGGCCCGCTGCGGAGCGGTTTCGACCTCGACGACACAGCCCTGCTATGGGAGCACGCTCGCGGACATGCAGCAAACGGCCAATCTGGTCTTTCAACCCTTGAGTGGCGCAACATTCAGTTCGAACGCGACGTGTGTGGCTGACGGTGGTGCTGGGCTTATCGGTACCTATTCAGTGACGTTCATAGGGGTCGTGAATCTCACGTTGACGGCACAATCCTGTTATCCGACAGTATAACAACCAACAATCGTGGTGAGGATTTACCACAATTTTGAATTGAAAATAGCGTAATTGCATGATAAACCGCGTCCATGCTATCAGCCATGCTAATCCGCGTCGGGAGCGAAGTCCTTCACTCGGTAATGGGGGGCCTCGCTCTGTTCTGCCTCTACTACTCCGCTCAAATGTCCGATTTTCATGTTGCTTGGCATCTCTTTGTCGAAGCCATAAAATGGGGCTCACTCGCCACAATCATTTGTTGTTGCAAATCAAAGTATCTCGACGCATGAACAGAAGGATTGTCGAGTACATGATACTAGCTGCCCTGATCGGCTGTGTGATTTACGAGGGCACGAGTGGCGCGGTCGGTTCCGTAACCCATACAATAGTGGTCTCGTAACATGTATGACCTCTTGATGCGGTTGCCATTATTGGGCTACGCCTTGTTTATTATGGCGATGCAAACACAGGGCCTCGTCCAGTACAGACTGCCGATCGACTCTATTTTCGTGATCCACGCTGCAATGCAGCTATCGACGATCACATTTCTACTTCTGGTCTCTGTCGTCGTTATTTCGCGGACCCGCCCTTCCGGGAAGGCGAGTGGGCTAGAGCCCCGCATTTCGGCCTTGATCGGTTCCTTCCTGATGTACGGGATTGTGCTCTTCCCGCGGCGTGATCTGTCTCTACCATTAGAAATGATCTCGACGGCGCTGATCCTGATCGGCACTGCCGGGGCGGTGGTCGCGCTTTCGCAGCTTGGACGCTCATTCAGTGTGATGGCCGAGACCAGACAACTCGTTACCTCCGGTCCTTATAGGTTTGTGCGGCATCCGCTCTATCTCACGGAAGGGATCGCAACTATCGGATTGTTCGTCCAGTTCGCGTCCGGGTGGACTGTCCTGCTCTTGGCAGTGCAAATCGGCTTTCAATTGCGGCGGATACACAACGAGGAAACGGTTCTGACCGCGAGCTTCCCTGAGTACGCCGTCTACAGTCAGATAACCGCCCGCTTGATACCAGGGATTTATTGATGTTGTATTTTCTCCCGGATTATATTCGAGTGTTGATCGGCAATACAGCGTTTATAGGTATAGTTTTACTGGTAGCGAGACAATTCGAGAAGAAATTTCCGATCGAGGCAGAGCAATCTACTACCGAGATCATCGCTGACTGGAAGTTAGCTGGCTTGAGATATGGTACGGGTCAACTGCTTTCGCCGGTAGTAAATCTAAGTGCGCTTTTGATCATCAACGCGGCGGGTGGCGGCTGGATTCAATTGCGATCCGATGGTTGGTGGTTTCTGTTTTCCTTTATGGTTCTTATCCTGGCAATCGACTTTTGGGGCTACCTTGTGCACCGTGCGGCGCATAAATTTCCTCTGCTTTGGGCAATGCACTCGCTCCACCACAGCGCCGAGGCTTTGAGCGCAGTTACCGGTGCGCGCCATTTTTTTCTCGAAGAGTCCATATTAGGCGTTTTTCCAATATTGGGGATTGTTTTCAAGGTTCCACCGGAGATGGTGACACCCCTCACGTTTGTCTATCTTCTGCCCGATGGGTTGTCTCATATGAATATCCATCTGTCGTTAGGACGTTTCGCGTTAGTTCTCAATAACCCGCAGTATCATCGAATCCACCATTCGATTGAGCCGCAACATTGGGACAAGAACTTTTGCAAACTGTTGCCGCTGTTCGATGTGATATTTGGAACGGCATGGAAGCCGAGAAAAGACGAATTTCCGAAGACTGGCTTGGTACCGCGTGAGGAGCCAGGCGGCATTCTGGACGGAATCATCTGGCCCGTTCGTCACAGACTCTCGTGGGTCAGATCGCCTGGACGGACCGTCAATCACGAGAGGGTAGAGCCGGTGTTCGGCGTTGAGGATGCGGGCCGATAGCGAGGCTTCGGTGTCGGCATCCCAGCTTCGAGCGCCTGTTCTGCGGATGAAGGCCGAAAAAAATCCGGCAGCAGCGATGATGGATATTGACGATCCGACTGCAGGATGCGCATAAATCCGGGCAGGAGATCAGATCGACCCGATTTTCAATACGATCGAGCGCAGCGGTGTCGAACGCGGTTTCTGGAATCACCCGCTTGGGATTGGATTTGATGCTCTCATCATAAAGGGTGAGGCAGGCAACCGTCTGATCGGCGATCTCAACGCCGGTCTCCACCTTGTCCTGTTAACTTGAGAACGTTCTGAGACTGATCTCTTTGACGCGACAGCAAACGGCAAATATAGTTAATTCATTAACCGCGAATAAAACTAGCATTTCCTAAAAATGCGATAGTATCGGGTTATGCAAGCAGCCTTCCCACTGCGCATCAGCACTCAAGTCCTTTCCTGCGATTATAGGTGGCATA
>Ga0126381_100006679_pt1 | contig 12785 bp, 10 predicted proteins | sample PanSoiMetPlot_28_FD_96465 | JGI IMG/M metagenome (GOLD analysis project Ga0126381, IMG submission 96465) | Tropical forest soil microbial communities from Panama - MetaG Plot_28 | ecosystem: Environmental > Terrestrial > Soil > Tropical forest > Bulk soil | place: Panama | collected 2016-02-17
AGGGTCCGGGTGCGAGGTCGCGCGCGAGCGCGACGAGCGCGAGCGCCGCTCCGGTGGCGAGCAGGAGCAGATTGAGCGCGCGCAATCGCCGCACGCGCAAGGGATGGATGAACGGGAACGGCAAGAAGGTGAGCACGGTGAGGAGCGCGATGGCGGCGGCCGTGAGCCATGGCGCCGGCCGCAGCAGCAACAAGTAGAACGCCGCACAGTTCCACAGGGCAGGAAAGCCGCGGAAATAATTGTCGTGCATCTTCATACGGCGATCGGCGAAATAGACTCCGCCTGTCACCACGATGACGATCCCCGCCGCGATGTCGAGCGGCGGGCCGAGCAACCCGCTCGCCGTCAGCGCATAGGCCGGCACGAAGACGTAGGTGAGGAAGTCCACCACCAGATCGAGTGTGTCCCCCGACCATCGCGGGAGCGTCTCGGCCACCTGGAAATGGCGCGCCAATGGCCCGTCTGCCGCGTCGACGGCGAGCGCAACCCCGAGCCAGGCGAACATCTCTGACCAGCGGCCGCGGATGGCGGCATGCAGCGCGAGGAACGCGAGAGCGGCGCCGGACGCGGTGAGGATGTGGACGAGAAAGCCAAGTTGAACACGCCAGCGCTGCGCTCCCCCTTGGGGAGAGGGGTCCGGGGTGGGGCTAGCGGTTGGATGACTCGTCTCGGCCAATTACGACCCCCCTCCCCGCCAACCCTCCCCGCAAAGGGGGAGGGAGCGCGCCGAGCAAGCGGCTAGTTGCCCCAGTTCAGCTGGCAGATCTCCGCCGAGCGGCCGGCGAAATTCCAGTTGCGACCGAACGCGCGCACCCGCGATTTGTCGGCGCGGGCGACCGTGATGTCGGGTGCGACCCAGTACTCGCTGTTGCGGATCACCACCGGCTCGCCCTTGTTCTTGCCGGCGATCGGCGTCACCGCGCCGTCGATGATTTTCTCGACCGAGAAGATGCGGGTCGCGCCCTCGACCCGATACTCGATCGGCGCCTGCTGCACTCCGAGGAAATGGCCGACCAGGATCGACAGCAGATGGGTCGAGCCCCCGGCGCGCCCGGTAAAAATGCGGGTGAGCGCCTTGACGGCATGGATCGAGGCCTTGTCGTCGACATAGAGCGCCGCAGTCCAGTTGCCGCGCGACATCAGGCCGGGAATCTCGATGATGAGGCCGCACTTGACGCCGGCGAGGTCCGTCTCGTCGAAGCGGCCCTCGTCGATGCGGATGCCGGCCCAGGTCTGGCAGTGGCCTTCGGTCGGTGGGGCCTGGCCGAGCGACAAGGTGCAGGGACAGAACACCGCGCAACTGCACGACAGGACCAGCTCGCCCCGCAGACTCCAGGCACCCGACACTCACTTCTCCCTCAGCCGCGCCGCCTCCGCACTATAGCACGGCGCCGGCCAGCCAACTCCGGCATGGTAAACGCAACCGCGGCTGCCAACAGGTCTCACGTCGGCCAGAGCATGTGCCGTTCCTGTGGAACGGAACATGCTCTGGATTCTTTGATTGGCGCATGTTCGTGTCGGCGAACCGGCGTCCACTTCGCCGGAACATGCGCTAATGCGCCGCCACCGCGACCGCGATGAAGGCGACGCCGATCGCGACGAAGGCCACGCCGACCGCATGGCTGAAGCGGGTGGTGACCGTCATCTTCTCGAGCGTCATCACCAGGGCGAACGCCACCATCCACACCACGTTCATGGTGCCGACCGCGAACATCGCCAGCATCGTGGCCCAGCAGCAGCCGAGGCAGTAAAGGCCCTGCCGGAGACCGAGGCGAAAAATTCCACGCGGCTCGCTCGACCAGTTGGCGAAGAAGAACGGGAACGGGCGCTGGCAGCGGGTGACGCAGGCGTGCTTGAGCGCCGTGAACTGGTAGGCGCCGGCGCCGATGAACACGGCGCCGGAAAACAGCGGGCTCGCCGATGCCATGGCGGAATCGAGCAGCGCCAAACGGGTGAGCGCTGCCTGCAGCGCGGTCGCCGCGACCGCGAAGCCGAGCCAGACACCCACATAGCCGGCAGTGAGAACGAGCGGCGACACGACCGGCTCGCCCTTGCGTGCCGCCGTATCGGCGATCTGTGCGTAGGTCACGATCATCCCGGCGGCGGTCGGCAGCATCATGGCAAGCGTCATCGCGATCCACATGGCGAGCACGAGCGCGCCCTGCCCGGCGGTTTCGCTCAATTCTTGTGCGCCAAAGCTCGGCCGGCACAGCACCTCGACGAGCGCGCGGCCGATGCGGTCGAGGCCGTCCGGCCGGGTCAGTAGATCGAGCAGGCCCATGCCGGGGCCGAGCGACCCTGCGTCGCCGCGCGCGGCCCATCCGGCCACCATGACGACGAGCCAGATCCAGCCGAGGCCGGCGAGCGCGACCAGGCAGGCGATGGCGATGGGCACCGGACGGCCGAGCGCGTGGCCGAGCCGTGCCGCCGCGGGCGGCAACCCGTCCAATGCATGTTCGTCGCTGCTGCGGCTCATCGCGGCCCGTCGTTGATGCCTTGCCGGCGTCCGGCTGATAAACACGTGATAGCGCAACCGAGAGCGGAACCGAAAGCGTGGCCCCGGCGCATGGCGCATACGAAGCGGAAGTCGCCGTGGTCGGCGGCGGCCCGGCCGGCCTGACGGCCGCGATCGCGCTCGCCGGCGCCGGCCTCTCGACCGCCCTTGTGGCCGGGCAGCCGCGCCGCGTCGACAACCGCACCACCGCCCTGCTCGGCGGATCGATCGCCGCCCTCGAGGCGCTCGGCGTGTGGGAGCGATGCCGGTCACACGCCGCGGCGCTGCGCACCATGCGGATCGTTGACGATACAGACCGCCTGTGGCGCGCGCCGGAGGTCCGCTTCGAGGCCGCCGAGATCGGCCGCGAGGCGTTCGGCTGGAACATTGAGAACCGATATCTGGTCGACGCGCTGGAGGCACGCGCTCTTGAGCTGTCCGCTCTCGTGCGAATCGACGAGGAGGCACGCGCGCTCGAGATCTCCGACGGCGGTATCAGGATTTCGCTCGCCAGCGGCGGCAGCCTGACGGCGCGCCTCGTGGTGGCGGCCGACGGCCGCCGCTCGCTCTGCCGTGCCGCCGCCGGGATCGAGACCGACAGCCGCGGCTATCCGCAGACCGCGCTGACCTTCAACCTCGCCCATACGCGTCCGCACTGCGACATCTCGACCGAATTCCACACCGCGCATGGCCCGTTCACCCTGGTGCCGCTGCCCGGGCTGCGCGCCAGCCTCGTCTGCGTGGTCGCGCCCGGCGAGGCCGAGCGGATCGAGGCGCTGTCGGCCGATGCGCTCGATGCGGAGATCGAGCGGCGCTCGCATTCGATACTCGGCAAGGCCAAGGTCGAGGGCGGGCGTGGCGCCTTTCCGCTCGGCATCGAGACCGCGCGCCGGTTCGCGGCGCAGCGGATCGCGCTGATCGGCGAGGCCGGCCATGTGATCCCGCCGATCGGCGCGCAGGGCCTCAATCTCGGCCTGCGCGATGCCGCCACCATCGCCGAGCTCGCGGTGGCGGCGCGCCGCGACGGGGGCGATGTCGGCGCAGCCGATGTCACCGATGAATACGACCGCCGCCGCCGCGCCGACGTTACGAGCCGCGCCACGGCGGTGGACCTGCTCAATCGCACCCTGCTTAGCGATTTCTTGCCGGCGCAGGGCGTGCGCGGGGTCGGGCTCTATGTCCTCGACCGCATCGGACCGCTGCGCCGTGCCATGATGCGGGAAGGCGTGGCGCCGCGAATGGCCGAGCCGCGGCTGATGCGCGGCGAGGCGCTGTGATCTAGGCCGCGGGCCCTGCTCAGGACGTTTGGGATTTTTCTTCGAGCGCCGGGCTCGCCTTGTTGACCACGCCATCGCGGAAGCATGGCGCGATCGGCACCGGCAGGGCCGCGATGTCCGTGCCCTCGCTCGCGACCACCCGATTGGCGAACAACCCGCGGGCCACGAAATGCGGGTCGTGCATCGCCTCCTCGAGCGACGCCACGACGGTGGCGCAGCAATCCGCCGCCGCGAGGATCGGCCGCCACTCGCTGGCAGGCCGTGCCGCGATGAGGCGGGCGACCGCGGCGCGGGTCGCGGCCGGATCGGCGGCATCGTCGATCAGCGCGGAGTCGAGCCCGATTGCGGCGCAGAACGCCAACCAGAACTTCTGCTCCAGCGCCGCGCAGGCGATGAGCGCGCCGTCACGGGTCGGATAGAGCTGGTAGCGCGGCGAGCCGCCGGCGAGCTGCGCCGCGCCGGGCGCAGGGTAGCGGCCGGTCACCTGCCCCTGCGCGAGCGCGTGCCACGCAAAGGTGAACATGGCGTCCGCCATCGCGATGTCGAGATGGCAGCCCTCGCCGGTGTGGTCGCGCCGGCGCAGCGCCAGCAGGATGTTCATCACGGCCGGGAACGAGCCGCCGGCGATGTCGGCGACGAGCGCGGGCGGCACGGTCGGCCGGTCCGCCGGCCCGGGGTTGAGCGCGAGCAGGCCCGTGGTGCCGATGTAGTTGAGATCGTGCCCGGCCTCGCCGGCGCGCGGGCCGCTCTGGCCGTAGCCGCTGATCGAGCAATAGACGATGCGCGGATTGGCCTGCCGCACGGTGGCGTAGCCGAGGCCGAGCCGCTCCATTACGCCCGGCCGGAACTGCTCGACCAAAATGTCGGCGCGAGCGATGAGCGGCGCGAGCCGCGCCTGGTCGTCGCGATTCTTGAGATCGAGCACGAGGCTGCGCTTGCCGCGGTTGAGCAGCGCAAAGGCCACGCTGTCGCGGTTGAGCATGGGCGGATGGCGGCGCATCTCCTCGCCGCCCGGCCGCTCGATCTTGATCACCTCGGCGCCGGCCTCCGCCAGCATCAAGGTCGCGAGCGGCCCGGGCAGCAGCGTGGTGAAGTCGAGCACGGTGAGACTCGACAGCGGCTGCGGCATGGCGTTGCTCCCGGCGATCGCGACCGATGGTTTCGGGCGAACCATCGCACGAGAAGGGCCGCAATCGGGAATCGGGTCGAGCCGGCCGCAGCACTAGTGCCGCGAACCCGAAGTTCGCACGACCTCGCGGCGGGCAGGGTTGCGAACTTCGGGTTCAAAAGCGGCACTAGAATCATAGAGTTGCCAGTGTCCTTTTCGATTCCGAAGTTCGCTCAGAGCTCGCTGCGAATGCTTGCGAACTTCGGAATCGGGACACTGGCGAGCGGCCATCGCGGTCGATACATGGGCGGTGCCGCCAAAATCGGCTTGGGCGGTCACTGGGCCCTCGCCCACGATCGCGGGCCGAACGGAAGGACGCGCCCATGAAGCTGCCGCGCAATTTCTACAAGTCGCTGGCGATCGGCGCGCCGGCGCCGCTGCGCGAACTGCCGGTGCGGCTCGAGCGCATGATCCATTTCGTGCCGCCGCACATCGACAAGGTGCGCGCCAAGGTCGGCGAGCTCATCGCGCAGGTCGACGTCGTGCTGGGCAACCTGGAGGACGCCGTGCCGTCCGACCAGAAGCTTGCGGCACGCGCCGGCTTCATCGCCACGGCCGACGCGAACGCGTTCGGCGCAACCGGGCTGTGGACCCGCGTCAACGCGCTCAACTCGCCGTGGATGCTCGACGACGTCACCGAGATCGTCGCCGCGATCGGCAACAAGCTCGACGTGATCATGCTGCCCAAGGTCGAGGGTCCTTGGGACATCCACTACCTCGACCAGCTGCTCGCCCAGCTCGAGGCGAAGCACTTGGTCACCAAGCCCATCCTGATACACGCCATCCTGGAGACCGCCGAAGGCGTCGACAACGTCGCCGCGATCGCCACCGCCTCGCCGCGCATGCACGGCATCAGCCTCGGGCCGGCCGATCTCGCCGCCTCGCGCGCCATGAAGACGACCCGGGTTGGCGGCGGCCATCCGGACTACGTCGTGCTCGCCGACGCCAAGGGAGACGGCAAGGGCCAGAAAGATGATGCGCCGCGCGCGAGCTTCCAGCAGGATCTCTGGCACTACACGACGGCGAAGATGGTCGACGCCTGTGCGGCCGCCGGCATCAAGCCGTTCTACGGCCCGTTCGGCGACTTTTCCGATCCGGCCGCCTGCGAGGCGCAATTCCGCAACGCCTTCCTGATGGGTTGCGCCGGCGCCTGGACGCTGCATCCCTCGCAGATCGCCATCGCCAAGAAGGTTTTTTCGCCCGACCCCGGCGAGGTGACGTTCGCGCAAAAGATCCTCGCTGCCATGCCGGACGGCAGCGGCGCCGTGATGATCGACGGCAAGATGCAGGACGACGCCACCTGGAAGCAGGCCAAGGTGGTGGTCGACCTCGCCCGCATGGTGGCGGCGAAGGACCCCGAGATGGCGGCGCGTTATGCTTTGTGATCAGGCACCGCGCCCTTGTTCCGGCCGGCTGCGTTGCGGTATCTAGTGCCCGCCATGAACAAGATGCGAATTGCCAAATACCAGGTCGGACAAGTCGTCAAGCACCGCGTGTTTCCGTTCCGCGGTGTCGTGTTCGACATCGACCCGGTCTTCAACAATACGGAAGAGTGGTACCAGTCGATCCCGGCCGAGGTACGGCCGCACAAGGACCAGCCGTTCTACCATCTCTTTGCCGAGAACGCCGAGACCGAGTACGTCGCCTACGTGTCGGAGCAGAACCTGCTGCCGGACACGTCCGACGAACCGGTGCGTCATCCGCAGGTCGCTGAGGTTTTCGTCCGCGACGCCAAGGGCAGCTACCGGCTGCGCAACGCCACGCTGAATTGACGTGCGTTCCCACCCTGCAAAACAAAAGCGCGCCCTGAGGCGCGCCTTTGCCTCGTAATCGACCGAGCAGCTTATTTAGGCGCGGCCGGCGCACCTTGCTGCTGCTCGAGCTTCTTGCGCAGCTCGTCGGCCTTCTTCTGCAGCTCTTCCTGCGTCTTCTTCTGCTCTTCCTCGTATTTCTTCGGATCGGTCGCCGGGCCCTCGTTCGCCTTTTGGAAATCGGCGAGCGCGAGCGGGAAGCTGACGATCTGGTTCTGCAGGTTGACGGCCTGGATGGTCAGCATCTGGCCTTTCTTGAGCTTGGTGACCAGGTCGGGCGTCGCGTCGTACTGGGCGATGCAGCCCATGTTCGGGCTAAGCGGCGCGCAGGTCATGAACGGCATCTGCAGCGGCGGATTCTGGTCGACAATCAGCCGCGTGCCGGTCGACACGGAGAGGCCGAACGGCAGCGTGATGCGGAACGTCTTCTGCGGCTCGCCTTCCATCTCAACCAGTGCGGCCGCGATCACCGGCACGCCCTGCTCGGTGCGCGCGTCCTTGCCGGTGAAGCACATCAGCTTCGGATTGGCCTGCTGCTGCCCGTTGGTCGGCGGCGGTCCACAGAACTTGGTCCACGGCGAATAGACGAAATTGGGCATCTGCGCGGGCGGCGGGCCGGCGGCCTGCTGCTGCTGTGGCGCCGGGGGCTGGGCCGGCTGCTGCTGCGCCTGCGGGGCGGGCGTCTTGGGCGCTGCGGCCGGCTTCTTGGGATCCGGCTTGGGCTTGGTGGCCGGCGCCGGCGCGGGCGCCTGGGCCAGCACGGCGGGGGGCACGGCGAGCATCGCGAGCGCGGCCGCGACGGTCGTGACGAGCGACCAACGCACCGGCCGGGCCGGCGCGGACACGATCCGTTTCGTCATGTCAGAATCCTCTCTATTGCCGATTCCGGCTTTTGGTCCGTCGAAGCGGACACCCCCTCGAAATGGCTGTCTCAACGGCAAATGAGGCAGCAAAGTGGCTCCCATGGCCGGCCCAAAACGCCGTCCTGCTCGCCCCGAGAAAGCCTTATCCGAAATGATGGTGATAACTTCAAGGCGGCTGCGCCGACGGTGGGGGCTGCAGTCGGCGGCACGCGCCTGTGTGCTACGTTTGGCGCCGTACCAACAAGGCCATGCCCAACCGACCGATGCGGCCGATCATCTTGAGCTTCGCGCATGCTTTTGCCTGCGCGCTCGCCCTGCTGACGGCCGGCAGCGCGCCGGCCGCGGCCGAGCCACGACATGCCATCGCGATGCATGGCGCGCCGGCCCTCGGGCCCGACTTTACAGCCTTTCCCTACGTCAATCCGGACGCACCCAAGGGCGGCACGCTGGTGCAGGGTGCACTGGGAACCTTCGACAGCCTCAATCCGCTGATCGTCAAGGGCTCGCCGGCGATCTCGCTGCGTGGCTACGTGATCGAGAGCCTGCTGGCGCGCGGCTACGACGAGGCGTTCACGCTCTACGCGCTGCTCGCCCAATCGGTCGAGACCGACGCGGCACGGTCATATGTCACGTTCCGGCTCGATCCGCGTGCCAGGTTCTCGGACGGAACTCCGGTCACCCCCGAGGACGTGATCTTCTCCTGGCGGCTCCTCCGCGATCACGGGCGGCCGAATTACCGCACCTACTACGCCAAGGTCGCCAAGGCGGAGGCGCTCGACGGGCGCACCGTCCGCTTTGATCTCTCCGGCAGCAACGATCGCGAGCTGCCGCTGATCCTCGGCCTGATGCCGGTGCTGCCCAAGCATGCCATCAACGAGGACACGTTCGAGGAGACGACGCTCAAGCCGCCGATCGGCAGCGGGCCATACACGATCGGAGAGGTCGACGCGGGACACAGCGTGACGCTGCGCCGCAACCCCGACTACTGGGCCCGTGATCTGCCGGTCAACAAGGGCCAGTGGAACTTCGACACCCTGCGCTTCGACTACTACCGCGACATCAATGCGCAGCTCGAGGCCTTCAAGCGCGGCCTGTTCGATGTTCGGGTCGAGATCGACCCGGCGCGGTGGCAGACCGACTACGACTTTGCGGCGGTGCGTCAGCATCGCGTCGTCAAGGACGCGCTGCCAAGCGGCCTGCCCAAGGGCACCTATGCGTTCGTGTTCAACACCCGCCGCCCCGTGTTCGCCGATCTGCGCGTGCGCGAGGCGATCTCGCTGCTGTTCGACTTCGAGTGGATCAACAAGAACTTCTACTATGGCCAATATCGCCGCTCGGCGAGCTTCTTCGCCGACAGCGAGCTATCGGCCTATCGCCGGCCGGCCGATGCGCGCGAGCGCGCCCTGATCGCGCCATACCCCGACAGCGTGCGTCCCGACATCCTCGAGGGCGGGTGGTCGCTGCCAGTGAGCAACGCCAGCGGTCGCGACCGGACCATCCTGCGTCATGCACTCGCGCTCTTCACGGCCGCCGGCTACCAGCTCGAGGGGACCGAGCTGCGCGACCGCGCGACCGGCCGCCGGCTCGAGTTCGAGATCCTGGTCACCACCCGGGACCAGGAGCGCCTCGCGCTTGCGTTCGGGCAGAGCCTGAAGCTCGCCGGCATCGCGCCGCACATTCGCATGGTCGACGCCGTGCAGTATGATCAGCGCAGAATCACCTTCGACTACGACATGATCCAGTACCGCTGGGAGCAGTCCTTGTCGCCGGGCAACGAGCAGGCCTTCTATTGGGGCTCGGAAGCTGCCGACCAGCAGGGCACCCGCAACTACATGGGCGTGCGCAGCAAGGCGATCGACGCCATGATCGCTGCCATGCTCAAGGCGACGGCGCGCGAGGATTTCGTCGCAGCCGTGCGCGCGCTCGACCGTATGCTGATGTCTGGGTTCTACGTGGTGCCGCTTTTCTATCTTCCGGATCAGTGGGTGGCACGGTGGGCCTATATCCGCCGTCCGGACAGGACATCGCTCTCGGGCTACGTGCCCGAAGCGTGGTGGCACGAACCGGCCCAATGAGGCCGCGCCGATGAGGTCTGCATGATCGTCGGGCAATCCTCTCCGCAGCACATGGCCATGATCGCCAAGGCAGGCCGGTCGACCCTCGACGACATTTTTTGCCGCGCGGCTGCGCGCCGGCCCGACGCGATCGCGCTCGCCGATCCGCCCAATCGGGCCGCCATCGCCGGCGGCGCGCCGCGCCGCCTCACCTTCGCCGAGGCCGACCGCATGATCTCGGCTGTGGCGGTGCGGCTGCGGCGGCTCGGCCTCGGCGTCGACGAGGTGGTCGGCCTCCAGATGGCCAACACGGTCGACGCCGTGGTGACGCTTCTCGGGACCTTGCGCGCCGGGCTGATCGCGATGCCGCTGCCGCTGTTGTGGCGACAGGCCGAGTGCGTCGCCGCGCTCAACCGAGTTGGCGCCAAGGCGCTGATCGTGAGCGGCCGGATCGGCTCGGTCGACCATTGCGACCTGGCGATGAACATCGCGGCCGAGGTTTTTCAGATTCGCCAAGTGGGCGGCTTCGGCGACAACCTGCCGGACGGCGTGATCGGGTTCGACGATCTCTATGCGGCGCCGGCGGGTGAGCCGCCGTCCGCGATCAACCGGTCGGTCAATCCGGCCGCGCACGTTGCGGCGATCACCTGGGACGTCGGGCCGGACGGTTTGGTCCCGGTCGCGCGCAGCCACTTCGAGCTGCTGGCGGCCGGCGCCGCGATTGCGCTCGAAGCCCGGGTCGAGCACAACACCATCCTCCTCACCTCGCTGGCGCTGCCCTCGCTCGCCGGACTCGCGGTCGGCGTCATCCCCTGGCTGCTGATCGGCGGCACGCTCGCGCTGCATCACCCGTTCGACGACGAGGTCTTCCTGCAACAGGCGCGCGATCAGCAATGCAGCGTCGCGGTGGTGCCCGCCGCCCTCGCGCTGCAACTCGAGGCGAGCGGCGCACTCGGCCGGCGCGGTGAAATCAAGACGATCGTTGCCGCCTGGCGCGCGCCTGAGCGCATGGCCGCGAGCGCCGCCTGGCGCGATCCTGTCGTCGGCATGGTCGATGTGGCGGCGTTCGGCGAGACTGGCGTGCTTGCGACGCGTCGCGGCGGCAACGGCCGCCCTGCCCTGCTCGCGCTCGGCCCCGTGACGGCGCCGCGCGGCGTGCCCGGGGCGCTGCACGTCGGCGAGATCTCCCGCACCGCGGCCGGTACGGTTGGGCTGCGCGGGCCGTCGGTGCCGAAATTCCCGCTGCTGCCCGAAATCGATTCCGTCGCCAAGCCCGCGTTCGCGGTCGGCGCCGACGGCGTTGGCGACACCGGCTTCCCCTGCACGGTGGATCCGGCGACCCGTACGATCACGATCACCGGTCCGGCCGCCGGCGCCGGCAGCCGCTACCATTCGGCGGAGCGCGCGCTCTCCGATCGCGCCGCCTGACGTGTCAGCGGGTCTTTAGCGCGATTTTAACGCTCATCGTTGACCCGCCGTTAATCGCGTTTCTTTAGCTTTGCCGGGTCGACCAAATTCTCCGGCGAACGGCCCCCCGGTCGCCGCGGTCTCTAAACCGCGTGGCTGTCATGGCGTTGCAAGGTCCGATCGTCGTCATCGCCGACAAGAAGGATGCGGAGCTCGTCGCCGCGCTCGCGGCCGACGGCGCCTTTCCGATCGTCGAGGCGACCTGGCGCGACGGCGCCGACGCCGTCGCTCGCATCGAGCCCGCCGCCGTGGTGACGTCCGAGCCGGAGCGCGCATCCGAGCATGTCGCTGCCGTGCGCGCGGCGATCGCGAAAGCCGGCACACCTTACCTCCCGGTCGTCGCCCGCGTCGGCGACGTGGCCGCGCCCGCCCTGGCCGACGCCCTGCCGATCACCGGCCGCGCGCCGCCCGCCCGCATCACGGTGCGGCTTGCCTCGGCGCTGCGCGTGCGCACGCTGCACGCGACCGCGCTGCGCCGCGCCGACGCGCTCGAGGGGCAGTGCGACGACCTCCCGGTGCTCCCGTCGAGCGACCCGATCGAGGACGCGACCGTGATCGTCACCGGCCGCGGCCGCGGCTACCCGGCCCTCTCCACCGCGGTCGGCGAGCGGGTCGGGCTGATCGGCGCGCTCAGCGTCGAGACCGCCGCGAAATATCTCAACGCGCGCGACATCGACGGCCTCGTGATCGGCGAGGGTTTCAACCCGCGCACGGTCGAGGCGTTCCTCACCGTGCTCGGCGAGGATACGCGCTTCCGCGACCTGCCTGTCGCGGTGGTGCCGGAGATTCCGCCCGCAGTGGACCAGAGCCTCCTGCCCAACCTCGAGCACGTCACGGGCGACCCGGCGGGAATCGTCGCGCGCCTCCTGCCGCTGGTGCGCCAGCATGCCTTCGAGGCGCGGCTGCAGCGCCAGCTCACCGCGCTGGAAACCAAGGGCCTGCTCGACCCGCAGACCGGCCTGTTCACCGTCGCGGCGTTCCTGCGCGAGTTCAACCGCGCGGTCGACGAGGCCAGGGTGCGCGGGAACGCGCTCACGCTGGCCCGATTCACCTTCCCGGCCTCCGTCGACCGCCGCGCCAACATGGATGCGGCGCGCCTGACCAGCCGGCTGGTGCGGAGCGCCGACTTCGCCTGCCGCGCCGGCGACGGCTCGATCCTCCTCGCCTTCGCCGAGACCGCGCTGCGCAGCGCGCACGTGGTGGCGCGCCGCATCGCCAATGTGCTGCGCCACACCATGCTGCAGGCCGATGGCGACGACGGAAAGCCGGTGCGGGTCGATCCGACCATCACGCTGGCGACGCTCAAGACCACCGACACGGTCGAGTCCCTGCTCGCCCGCGTGTCCGAGCCGGTCGCGGTTGCGGCGCAGTAGCGGCGCGCCTATCTTTGGTGCTCCTGCCGAAGGAGCGCGCCAATGACCTCAACCTCCGAACCGATCACGATCGACGTCGTCTCCGACGTGGTGTGCCCGTGGTGCTTCATCGGCAAGCGCCGGCTGGAGAAGGCGATCGCGTCGCGCCCCGATCTCGACGTGCAGGTGCGGTTCCACCCCTACTTCCTCAACGACTGGGTGCCGCGCGCGGGCATCAGCCGCGCCGAGTACCTGACCACCAAGTTCGGCTCGCCCGAGCGCTACAACCGCAACGTCCC
>Ga0126381_100006680_pt1 | contig 12785 bp, 11 predicted proteins | sample PanSoiMetPlot_28_FD_96465 | JGI IMG/M metagenome (GOLD analysis project Ga0126381, IMG submission 96465) | Tropical forest soil microbial communities from Panama - MetaG Plot_28 | ecosystem: Environmental > Terrestrial > Soil > Tropical forest > Bulk soil | place: Panama | collected 2016-02-17
AGAGCGGCGACGCCGAAGGACGCTCTCCGTTCCTGCAGTTGAAAGCTATCGAGTCGCTGGGCAGGCTGCGCGACAGCGAGGCCACAAGCGTGCTGCGCGAGCTGCTTGAAACCAAGAAGATGTGGAAGTGGGTGTATCACCGCGAGATTCGCATCGCGGCGGCACAGGCCCTCGCTAAGATCGATCCGCGCTACGGAGGCCAGATTCTTTCCGATAGCGGCCTTGAACCCAGCGAACTGGCCATCGCCGCGCTCGATTGCGCGCCGGCCTGCCCGTGGGTCCGTCAGCGGCGCTACGAGCGCATCGTTCTCGCTAAGGCTCTTTCAGCGACGATTTCCAGCTCGTGGGGCAAGTCGAGCATCCTGATCCGCGAGATGAGTTTGGGCGGCGGCATGGGCACTAAAGAAGACAACCTCCGCATCGGCTCGGAAGCAAACCTCGACATCTCGATGGGTGTACGCCACGTGCGCGCGCAGGTTCTGCTGCGACGTGCGCGGGTGAATGAAGTGGGATTTGAGATCGTGAACACTGACCTTGAAAGCCGATACCGCTTGCGCCGGATCCTGGTCGAGGCGGTCGATCGCGCGCCGGAAAGCCGCGGCAAAGAGTGGGATGGGGAACGCAAGGGATAGGCAGTCGCCAGTCGTCAGTCGTCAGGTGGCCGGTCTTCGGTATTCGGTGTTCGGTTCAGATACCGGTATTAGGTGTCGGGTTTCGGGAACAATTCTCACATCGTTTTGTACTCACTACGATCAGTGCACAAGAACAAAGCCTCTGCCAAACGGCAGAGGCTTTTGAATTTAAAGCGAGAAGCTAGAGCTACGAGCTGCTTCCTACTTCACCTTCGCGAAGATGATGACCAGCGTGTAGAGCGCGAGGGACTCGATCAGCGCTAGACCGAGAATCAGTGCTAGCTGAATTCCCGGACGTGCCGCCGGATTGCGGGCGAGACCTTCGGCCGCTGCCGCGGTGGCCTTCGCCTGTGCCAGGCCGCAGATGGCCGAAGCAATCGCCATCGAGAAGCCTGCCGTGATCGCGACCCAATTTACCCCAGTGGCTTCCCCACCTTGCGCGAATGCCGGCATCGCGAAGCAGAGGGCCGAGAGCATCATGAACAGATAGCTGAGTTTCCACATGGAACGTTTCTCCTTGTATCAATCGCCGCCAGTGGGTGGTTGACGTCAACCCGTGCAGACGCCCTCACGCTGATGGCCAGAAACCTTTCTTGAGTTTCGGGTTTCAAGTTTCAGGTTTCGAGACGGAGACTCGTACGGCACTCGAAACTGGAAACTTGAGACTCGAAAAGCATCGTCAGTGACGACGCAGCCTTTTCTGACCCGAAAGCAGGTCCTTCAGCTTCGCTCGGTCGCTACGCTCCTTCGCTCCGCTTCAGGATGACAAACTTATGAATTTGAGATCGACAACCACCCTGTCTTTTGGGCGACCTGCAGTACGCCTCGAAAATGCAGAAGACAAAAAACGCCTTCACACAACCACTCGAAACTTGAAACCTCTCTAGTGCTCTTCTGCGACTGCGCCGGCAAGATAGACCGTCGTCAGCAGAACAAAAATGTAGGTCTGCAGTAGCGAGACGCCGATGTGCAGACCAAGGAACAGAATTGGGATCCCTATTGGGACCAGTGAGAAAAAGACGAGTGTGACCATGTCTCCGGCGAACATGTTGGCAAAAAGACGAATGGTCAGCGACAGAACGCGCGCCAGATGGCTGATGATTTCGATCGGGATCATGAGAGGCGCGAGCAAAGGCATCGGGCCTGCGAAGTGCGCCAGATACTTGATCCCCGCGTGCTTGAATCCCTGCCCCTGATAATAGAAGAACGCGACAATCGCGCACCCGAGCGGCACGATGGGGACGGCAGTTGGAGACTCGAAGCCGGGAATTACTCCGATCAAATTGCAAAACAGGATGAAAAGCGCCAACGAAACCAAGAATGGAGTGTGGGCCTCGCTGTGGGGGCCGATAATCTCGTGACTTTGCTGCTCGATCCCACCGTGAAGCAATTCAAAGGAGTGCTGCAATGCGCCGGGCTTGTTGACGGACAGCCGGGTGCGCACGATAACGAACAGGATGATCAGGAAGATACAGACCAGGATCTCCATGGCCACGGAGTTCGGGATTGGCGCTTCGGGGTGGTGGGGATGGATGTGAATCGCCTCCATCAGGCCCGCGACGGCCGTTCCGAACGCGCGATTCAGGATTGCGGTAAACCAAAGCTGCTCAGGCATTAAAGGCAGTTCTCAGTTCTCAGTTCCCAGTTCCCAGTCATACGCCCGCATCGATCGATGTTTCGCTGGCGACTGGAGACTGACGACTGAAGGCTGGTGTTACAGACCACGCGCCAAGGCCACGTAAGCTTCGTAGGCGGCTTCGCACGCGATGGCCGCTACGGGAAGGAACAATCCGGCAAAGAGCCCGTAGAGGCTCGCGGGGGAAACAGTTAAGATACCATACGCTACGAGCCCCATCAAAACGTAGCGAACCACGAAGCGAAAGACGATCCCCTTGCCTGACTGAGACTTACCCGCCTGCACGATGCGGTCGGCCAATCCCTCGACGCCACCCTTCAACCAGTGAAAGTTCAGGTAGGCGACCGCACATCCGAGCAGCATGCCGAGGGTGATTCTCCAACCGAAACGCCACCAGCTTATGAGCGTTGCGGCGACGGCTAGAACCAGCATCACGCGGCGAATGCGGTCCAAGGCACCAGAGTAAATGGTGTCTGCTGCGGATGTGTCTGGGTTAGACATGGAGGCAGGCATCTGGGTCACTCAACCTCAAAAGCAGGTCCTTCGCTTCGCTCAGGATGACAACTCCTAAAATGAGAAACAGGTCGTTCGGCTCCTGAACAGGCCGGTTCTATTCCTTCGATTCAGAAGACGTCACCAGGCGGATCAGCTCAACAAATCCCGCGATGATTCCGAGGATTAGTCCGACGAGATACAGCCACGTAGTGTGCAGCCAGCGGTCGAGCGCTTCGCCTGCCAACCATCCTACGACCGTCGCTGCTGGAAAAATGAAGGCCAGCTGGCTGTAGTTGACCAACTGGACCAGCATGTTTTTCTTGGGACGCTCGGGAGGCTGATCGGCCATGAGCTATTCCTTCTCGGCGGGAGCCCGCGGAGGTCACCGCAACAACTGTGCGACCGGCGAGACCGGGCCCAGGCCCAGCACGTGATCGACCGTGCGAATGACGGGGTCCGGGAAGATGCCGATCCAGACGGTGACGATTGCGCTGAGCGCCAGCGCCAGACCCATCATCGGGCTGAGCCGCAGTCTTTCAGTTTCCAGCGGCTGCCGAATGAACATCGCATTGGCGATGCGCAGATAGTAGTACAGGCCGAACACCGAATACACCACGGCGAGAGTGGCAAGCACGTAGTGTCCGCTTTCGATCAGGCTGAAGAAGATGAAGTACTTCCCGTAGAAGCCGGCGAGCGGCGGGATTCCGGCAAGCGACAACAGGAAGATGAGCATCAGCACGGCTTCGACGGGAGCGCGCGTGTAGAGGCCGGCGATGTCGTCGATTTCGTCGCCAATCACGTTGCGGTGCCGCAGCGAAGTGATCACTGCGAACGCGCCGAGGTTCATGAACGTGTAGACGAGCAGGTAAATCAGGATGCCCTTGATCCCGGTGGAACTGAGATTCGTCGAAGTCCCGGCAATCAACCCGAGCAGCATGTAGCCGACGTGCGCGATCGAAGAGTACGCCAGCAGTCGCTTCAGATTGTTCTGGGTGAGTGCTGCGAAGTTCGCACCGGTCATGGTAGCGATCGAGACGAACACCAGAATCGGCACGTACACGGGGCGGAGCGCCATCAAGCCCGGTCGATACACCTGGCCGCCGTAGAGAATCGGGTAGCCGAAGACGCGCAGCAGCATCGCCCAGCCCGCGGCCTTTACGGAAACCGACATGAAGCCGGTCACACTGGTCGGAGCACCTTCGTAGGCATCGGGCGCCCACTGGTGGAACGGAATGGCCGCGATCTTGAAGAGCAAGCCGGTCGCCGTGGTGAGCAGCGCGACGATCATGATGGGATCGAAGTGTCCGTTGGCCCGCAGTATCCGCTGCTGCAGGGTGCTACCGATCACGATGAGGTTGGTGCTGCCGGTGATTCCGTACAGCAACGACAGCCCGTAGGCAAAGATTCCCGACGAGAATGCGCCCAGCAGCATGTACTTGAGCGCGGCTTCGTTGGAGCGCTGGTCGCGGCGCAGAAAGCCCACGAGAACGTAGGTGGAGATCGCCATCAGCTCGAGGCCAATGAAGATCAGCACGATGTCGATGCCGGCGGCCATGCACATCATGCCAACGACCGAGAACAGCATCAGCGCGTAATACTCGCCGTGGTTCTCGTGCTCGATCTCCAGATACCGCGTGGAAATCATGATGGCGACAGCGGTTCCCGCGAGAAAGAGGTAGAAGAAGTAGATGGCTACGCGGTCGACCAGCATTGTCACGCCGAACGCAGGTTGCATAGCCACGTCGTGAAGGTTGAAGAAATGCTGAATGTTGAAGACGCCCGCTGTCGCGAAAGTGACACCCGCCAATGCAGTCGCGGCGTTGACCCACTTCCACTCCGCAGGCAGCAGCAAATCAATCAGCAGGATACCGACGGCGAAGAGCGTCAGCAGAATGATCGGCAGGGCCAGCAGGTAGTTGATCCCTGCGAAATTTTGAGCGATCTCGGTCACTCAGTCCTTCCCTTTCGCAGGCGTCGTCGAGAATGTCGCCGTGATTGAGCCCGCAGGGGTCACAGGTGTCACGACGGGTGTGCGCGCCACAATTGCTCCCGCACGTTGATGCACGTCGCCGGAGATTTGCGTTGCCGGCTGCTCGAGAATCTGGAAGAACGGCTTGGGATAGAGTCCGATCCACAGCGCGAGGGCGAGCAAGGGGACGAAGGTCGCGATTTCGCGCGCAGTAAGGTCGTGCAATTTTTCATTCTTCGGATTGGTCACCGGCCCGAAGAACACGCGCTGGTAGAGCCAGAGCAGGTACGCTGCGGCCAGAATGACACCCGGGACGGCCCACGCGGCCCAGCGCCAGTTCTCCATGAACGTACCCCAGAGGATCGTGACCTCGCCGACGAATCCATTCAGCAACGGCAGCCCCATCGACGACAGGAACATGATCAGCGTGATGGTGGCATAGATCGGCATGACGTTCGAGATGCCGCCGTACTCGGCGATCTCGCGCGTGTGCCGACGTTCGTAGAGCACGCCAACAATCAAGAAGAGCGCGCCCGTCGAGATGCCGTGATTGATCTGCTGCAGCACCGAGCCACTGAGTCCCAGCGGGCTCAGGGCGAAAATTCCCAAGGTGCAGAAGCCCAGGTGGCTGACCGACGAGTATGCCACCAGCTTCTTCATGTCCTTCTGCATGAGCGAGACGAGTGCGCCGTACAGAATGCCGACGATCGATAGCCCGATCATCCAGGCGCGCACCGTGGGATTCATGACGACTTGTGGGAAAAACGGCAGCGAGAAGCGAATGAACCCGTACGTTCCCATCTTCAGCAGAACGCCGGCCAGGATGACAGAGCCTGCCGTGGGCGCCTCGACGTGCGCGTCGGGCAGCCACGTGTGGAAGGGAAACATCGGAACCTTAATGGCGAAGGCGAAGAAGAACGAGAAGAACAGCAGTGTCGCTGCGCGGGCGCCGTAGTCGGTGTAGATCGAAGGCGCTGACTGGTAGAGCGCCGGAATACTGAACGTGTAGACGCCGGTTGCCGTGTGATGGTGGTAGTAGAGGAACAGGATGCCGAGCAGCATGAGCACGGACCCGGCCAGCGTGTAGAGGAAGAATTTGATGGCGGCGTACAGCTTGCGCGGGCCGCCCCAGATGCCGATCAGAAGGTACATCGGCACCAGCATCGCTTCCCAGAAAACGAAGAAGAGGAAGAAATCGAGCGCCATGAAGACGCCGAGCATGCCGGTCTGCAGAACCAGGAACCAGACGTAATACTCTTTGACGCGATTCTCGATCGCGGTCCACGACGACAGGATCGAGATCCAGCCGAGCAGGGTCGTGAGCATGATCAGCAGGAAGGAGATGCCGTCGATGCCCAGGAAGTAGCCGGCGCCGATGGTGGGGATCCAGTTGTTGGGGGCGCCTTCGATGAACTTGAATCCCGACTCGAAACGCTTCTCCCAGAACATCGGGATCAGGGGCAGTGAGATCAGCAGGCCACCGAGCGCGAAGATGTTCGCGATCCAGCGAATCGCGTCCTTGTTCTCCTTGGGAACAAACAAAAGCACGATCGCGCCTACCAGCGGCGTGAATAAGATGATCGAGAGAATGTGATTCTGCATAAGAACAGTTCTCAGTTGCCAGTTCTCAGTTAGCTACGAGATGCGAGCCTCGAGCACGCACATTTGAAGTTGCTCGTAGCTCGTCGCTCGAAGCTTTCTTCCCAGGTTAGCGTTCAAAGAGCGGACGCGAACCTGGGGCACCGTCGAAAGCTCGCGGCTCGAAGCTCGCAGCTATCGCCACGCATAGTAAAAAACAAATCCCAGCAGTCCGGCGATCATTACCAGCGCGTACCACTGCACCTGTCCCCATTCGAACAAGCGGAATGGATAGGAAAGGATGCGTGCCAGGATCGCTGGGCCGTTCACCCCGATGCCGTCGATGATCCACTTATCCCACCAGCTCGACAGAGTCGCGATGGCCTTGGTGCTCCAACTCGTTCCATTCACGACGCCGTCGATTACGTGGACATCGAACCACGCGGAAGCGTCGCCTAGACCCAGCACTCCGAGCCGAGCTTTTCCGATTTTGCGGCGTCCGGTGAAGACGTAGTCGTAGGCTTCGTCGACGTACCACTTGTTGTAAAGGGCGGTATAGAGCGGCCTGGACGTAGCCTCAATCGGCTCGACGTAACCCTTGTCGGCATGGCGATAGAACTTCCACGCCATGCCCCAACCGACCAAACCGGCAGCTACCGAAAGAAACATCAGGCCATATTCGGTGCCGCTGGTGTGCTCTTCTTCTTTCTCGCCTGCAGCGACCTGCGCCGCTTTACCCTCTTCGCCAAGAACGCGAGCCTCTTTGGCGAATACCGGCTCCAGGAATTTCACGAATCGGTCATTGCCGCCCAGGCTGTGCGGCCAACTCAACATCCCGGCGAACACTGAAAAGAAAGCTAGGACAACGAGTGGCCCGGTCATCGACTTGGGCGATTCGTGAATGTGGTGCTCCACTTCGTGGCTCATGCGGGGCTGGCCGTGAAAGGTCAGATACATGAGGCGGAACATGTAGAACGCAGTCATCAGCGCGGTTCCGTAGCCGATCACCCATAACCAGATGTAGGCGCCGTGTTCGGACGTCCATGTCTCCCAAAGAATCGCGTCCTTGGAGACGAATCCGGCGAACGGCGGGATGCCTGCGATCGCCAGCGTCGCGATGAACATCGTGATGTGCGTGGTGGGCGTGCGGTGGGCGAGGTCGCCCATGTTGCGCATGTCCTGCTCGCCGCTCATCGCGTGGATCACCGAGCCTGCGCCCAGAAAGAGTAGTGCCTTGAAGAATGCGTGCGTGAAAACGTGGAAGACACCGGCGGCGAATGCCCCCACTCCCAGCGCGAGGAACATGTATCCCAGCTGCGAGACGGTGGAGTAGGCCAACACTCGCTTGATGTCGTTTTGCACGAGGCCGATCGAGGCGGCGAAGATTGCTGTCAGCGCGCCCACGATCGCGACGACTTTCATCGCTTCCGGCGCGAGCACGAAGATTGCATTCGAGCGGGCCACCATGTAGACGCCGGCGGTCACCATGGTCGCGGCGTGGATCAGCGCGGAGACCGGGGTCGGGCCCTCCATCGCATCGGGCAGCCAGATGTAGAGCGGCAACTGCGCGGATTTTCCGCAGGCGCCCACAAAGAGCAGCAAAGCAGCCGCCGTCAGTACAGGATCACCGATCTGGAAGTGTCCGCTGCGGGCCATGGCGGTGACGTCGGTGAAACGCACAGAACCCATCACCCATGCGATCGTGAACATGCCGAGCAGGAATCCGGCGTCGCCGATGCGGTTCACGATGAACGCCTTGTTCGCCGCGTCGCTGGCTGACTTGCGCTGGTAATAGAACCCAATCAGCAAATAAGAACAGAGACCGACGCCTTCCCACCCGACGAACAGCTGCGTGTAGTTGTTCCCCAGGATGAGCGTCAGCATGGAGAACATGAAGAGGTTGAGATACCCGAAGAAACGGTAGTATCCCTCTTCGTGCGCCATGTAGCCGGTGGAATAAATATGGATGAGCAGGCCGACGCCGGTGACGAACAGCAGCCAGATGCTCGAGAGCGGATCGATCAGGAAGCCGACCTGCGCTTTGAACTCTGCCGGGAAGCCGTCGCGCGTAGTGTAGGTGAGGTGGGTGGTGTCGCTGCCGAGCCACGTGTAGATCGGCTTGTCGAAGGCCGTGTTGCTGCCGTGAACCGTGACGTACTGCCAGACCGCGCCGCATGACATGAGAAACGCGAGCGCGATGGCTCCGACGCAGACGATGCTCACGGTCTGCTTCTTGAGCTTGCGCCCGAAGAAGAACATGAGCGTCGCGCCGAAGGCCGGGAACAGCGGGACAAGCCAGATGTTTTCTAGGAAAACCATGTCGTTAGTCGTCGGTCGTCGGTCGTCGGGTGAAAACCATGTCGTTGGTCGTTGGCCATTAGAACCATCGTGTCGCTTAGCTTGAAGTCCTTCCCGTTCTCACGGGCCAGATATGCCTTACTGTCGATCGGAATGCCAATTCGTAGTTCCAGTAGAACTCGATGTGGTCCTCGCACAGGCTTACGGTCTTTCCATTTGCATGAAGCATTTCCCAAACAGGCGATTCATGGCATTCGGCTGCAAATCCATCGCCACCAATGCGTAAAGCAGAACAAGGCGAGCTTGAATGGCGAACGAGTTTGTAAGTACCGGTTCCCATGCGCTGCTCACCATTTCAACAGATCCACTTCGTCCACGTTGACCGTCTCCTTGTTACGGAAGAAGGCGATCAGGATTCCCAGGCCGACGGCTGCTTCCGCAGCGGCGTCGGTGATGACAAAGATCGCGAATACTTGTCCGTGCAGATCGTACAAGCGCGAGAACGCGACCAGGTTGAGGTTGACCGCGTTCAGGATCAGCTCAACCGACATCAGCACGATGACCACGTTCCGGCGCGTGAGCACACCAATCACGCCCAGCACGAACAGGGCGGCAGCCACGACGAGATAGTGGAGCGTTGTGATATCAGCCATAAAAACCAGTTCTCAGTTCTCAGCTCTCAGTGGTCTACGCACGTGAGGCTGAGGACCGACGACTGACGACCGACGACTAAATCCTTTTCTTCGCCATCACGACGGCGCCGATGATGGCTACCAGCAACAGCAACGACGCGATCTCGAACGGAAACATGTAGCCGCTGTACAGCATCTCGCCGACGCGCTGGGTGTTGTCCATCTCGACCGGGGGCTTCATGGAAGCCGGAAAAATGTCGCGCCCTTTCAGGTAAATCGACACAAACAGGCCGCCCAGCGCAAGCGCGGCCAGCACGCCCGCGATCCATTGGCGGTTGAACTGCTTTTCTTTCTCAGAGCGTTCCAGGTTCACCAGCATGATGACGAACAGGAACAACACCATGATCCCACCGACATAAAGAATGATCTGCACGCCGGCGACGAACGGCGCGTAGAGCATCAGGTACAACCCGGCCTGTGACAGCAACGTAAGGATCAGCGCGAGCGCGGAGTGCACCGGGTTCCTGCGCGTAATTACCAGCACCCCGCTGCCGATCGCCAGCGCCGCGAGCAAGTAGAAGAAAAATGTTGTTGCTACCGGTTGCATATCACATCCATTGCCGCACCAGGGCGCCGAATTCGTGCGCGGCCTGCACTCCAAACGTCCACAACTCAACTCGCAATGCCACCATGCCGGTGGCCATGAGCACGCCGATTCCCATCGGCAGCAGGATCTTCCATCCAACTTTCATCAACTGGTCGAAACGATACCGCGGGAACGTTCCGCGATACCAGATATAGAGGTACATGAATACCGCGATCTTGGCGACGAACCAGTAAATATCCTGAATGCCCGCCCTCACATACGGAATCAGCAGGAGTAGTCCGATCACCACGAACACGCCGCCGAATGCGCCCAGCCCGATGGTCTGCAAGCGGAAATACGGATGCTTGGGCATGCGCATCGTGCTGTAGAACGTGAGGCCGGCGATCCCGAAGAAAGTCAGCGCGGGAAAGAACGAGAACGCCAAATCCCAGGTCGGGCGGCTCAGCAAGTTCGGGAACGGCCGCATCCATCCGCCCAGCCATAACGTGATCGCGATCGACGACACGGCGATCATCGCGGCATATTCGCCCAACATAAATAAGGACCAGCGTAGGCCACTGTATTCGGTGTGGAAACCCGCAGTCAGCTCCGACTCCGCTTCCGGCAGATCGAAGGGCGCGCGGTTGGTTTCGGCGACCATGGCGACCGCGAAAATGAAGAACGCGATCAAGCCCAGCGGGAAGAATTTGAAGATGAACCACGTGTGCTGCGCGTACTGCGCCTGGACGATCCCGATCATGCTCAGAGTGCCGGTGCCGGAATCGTTGAGGCTGGTCATCAGGATCGCCGAAATAACCGCCAGCCCCATGGCGACTTCGTATGAAACCATCTGCGCACTCGAGCGCAGCGCGCCGATCAGCGGATAGTGCGAGTTCGACGCCCATCCCGCCATCACGATGCCCAGCACGCCCAGCGATGAGACACCGAGCATGAACAGAATCCCGATATTCATGTCCGTAATCGCGTGGGTCGGGCCGAACGGGATCACGCAATAGACGCTGAAGACCGCCAGCAGAATAATGAGCGGTGCCAGCCAAAAGACGAAGCGGTCGGCGCCGTCAGGGATGATGTCTTCTTTCAGGATGAGCTTCAGCGCGTCGGCGATCGGTTGCAGCAACCCGTGCGGACCCACGCGCATGGGACCAAGCCGCACCTGCATGTGCGCGAGAATCTTGCGCTCGAGCCAGTTCATGCAGACCACCGCAAGAGAAACGCCGCCGAAGACTATGAGAATGTAAACCAGCGCCCAGAACGGGCTGCCGGCCTGGCCGGGCGTCAGAGTACGGGGATCGTTGATGTAATTGGTGATCCAGCCGGGCATCAGCGGTCCACCTCGCCGAGAACGATGTCGAGTGTACCGATGACGGCAATCACGTCGGCAACGAGTTGCCCGCGGCACATGACATCGAGCGCCTGCAGGTTCACGAACGACGGCGGCCGGACGCGCACCCGGTAGGGTTGGGTCGAACCGTCGCTCACGATGAAGTATCCCAGTTCGCCCTTGGGGGCTTCGATCGAGTGATAGATCTCGCCAACCGCCGGCTTCATGACCTTTGAAACCTTCGCCATGATCGGGCCTTCGGGAATTCCATCGACGGCCTGCTGAATGATGCGCAGCGACTGGCGCATTTCGGCCATGCGTACCAGGTACCGGTCGTAGGTGTCGCCGTTCTGCCCGGTGGGAATCTCGAAATCGAATTGCTTGTAGTTGGCGTAGGGCTGCGCCTTGCGCAGGTCCCACTTCACGCCGCTCGCGCGCAGCACCGGCCCAGTCACGCCGAGTGCGATGCAGTCTTTCGCGGAAATTGTGCCGACGTTCCTGGTGCGCTCGACCCAGATGCGGTTGGTGGTCAGCAGCTCCTCGTATTCGTCGATCTTGGGCGCGACGAAAGCCACGAACTTCTTGACGTCTTTTTCGAAACCCTCGTAGGTCTCGTACTGGCAGCCGCCGATGCGGAAGGCATGCGTGGTCAGGCGCGCGCCGCAATACTTTTCGAAGATCTTCAGAATCTCTTCGCGATCGCGGAAGGTGTAGAAGAGCGGCGTCATGGCGCCGATGTCGAGCGCGTGCGTGCCCAGCCAGAGTTGGTGGCTGGCGATCCGGTTCAGTTCCGTCAGGATGACGCGGATGTAATTCGCGCGCGGGGGCGCTGCGATGTTGAGCAGCTTCTCGACCGCCTCGCAGTATCCCAGTCCGTTTGAGACCGCAGCCACGTAATCCATGCGATCCACGTAGGGATTGAACATGGTGTAGGTGCGGTTCTCGGCGATTTTCTCGACGCCGCGATGCAGGTATCCGATCACACATTCGAGGCCGAGAACCTTTTCGCCGTCGAGGCGGAGGATAACGCGCAGCACGCCGTGGGTCGCCGGATGCTGCGGCCCCATATTGAGGATGAGCTCGTTCGCGTCGAGATACGTTTTCTCGGGGGTGTCGAGATCGAGCGGGGAAACGGGGATGGTCGGATCGCTCATTGGCCGCTTTCAATCCCCAGGTTGATCTGCACCCACTCCTGATCCTGCTGGATGATGCCGTAGTCCTTGCGCAGCGGATGACCTTTCCAGCCGTCGGGCAGAAGGATGCGCTTCAGATCCGGATGTCCGTCGAACTTGATGCCGAACATGTCGAAGGTCTCGCGCTCGAGCCAGTTTGTGGTCGGCCAGATCTCGACCGACGACGGAATCGACTCGCTCTCGGTGATCTCGGTCTTCACGCGGATGCGCTCGTTCTTCAGATGGGAGTACAGGATCCAAACGATGTCAAATTGGCGCTCGCGCTTGGGATAGTGCACCGCGGTCAGATCGACGCAGTAGTCGAATTGCTCTTCGTCGCGCAGCTGCTTCAGGATGTTCGGAATGAGCGAGCGATCTACGCGCAAGTAGTTCTGGCCGAGATAAGTCTGCGCATCGAATCCCGATCCATATTGCTTTCTCAGCT
>Ga0126381_100006681_pt1 | contig 12785 bp, 4 predicted proteins | sample PanSoiMetPlot_28_FD_96465 | JGI IMG/M metagenome (GOLD analysis project Ga0126381, IMG submission 96465) | Tropical forest soil microbial communities from Panama - MetaG Plot_28 | ecosystem: Environmental > Terrestrial > Soil > Tropical forest > Bulk soil | place: Panama | collected 2016-02-17
ACATCCTTATACTCATCGAACAGCCCGGCATTGTGCATCTGCCAAGCAATCGGTCCCGTGCGCCCGGCCGCGGGATCGCGAAAGGTCAGCACCTCCACCGCTTTCGCGTCCATCGGCTGAGCCACCGCCATACGCGCGGTTCCCGCCGTCGCGTCGGCCACGATCTCGACGCGGCTCCATTCGTGCGGATCGAAGCGCGTCTGCGTTACCTTGGTGAACTCCGAGTTACCGGCGTTGTTCATGCCGGGTCGGTAGTCCCAGTGGCCTCCGTTCGGCACCTGAAACTGGATGCCGCCTAGCGCGTCGAGCGGCTTCTCCTCGCCCCTCGGCGGCTGACAGAAGATCAGCACGCAGGCCTGATGGTCCGGATTGCCGACGACGTGGCGCATCGTGAACATCAGACGGAACCGCGTGAAGTCGCGCGCCGTGTAGATGACGCCGCGGCCCACCCCGGTACTGGCCATCGCGCTGTCCTTCACTACCCAGCCCGTGGAAACACTCTTCGCCAACTCGCGCGGATACGCATCTTCCAGGAGCAGCTTGTTTAACCTTGCCAGCCGTTGACCGGACTGTGTCTGTGCCACCAATTCCACGGTTTCAGCGCGCAAGGCTATGCCATGGAACCGCGCCGCGTCGTACAGCGGCGGCCCGGCGATCTGCTGGTTGAGATACTTCAGCAGCGCCGCGATCACCGCCTTGGCGTTTTCCGCCGATGGCGAATACACCGGCAAGTCGGCGCGCAGTCCCGCGGTCATTCCCGTGCGCAGGAAATCGGAAACCGGATCGGACCCGGTCGCGAGTTTACGCGCGAGTTCCGCCGTATCCAGAATGCCCCCGGTCCCCAACGTGGTCGCGCTGTTTTCGATCTGCAGCCAGCCATCGAGCGTCCGGCCGTCGAATAGCGGCGTGGTCGCTTGCTGCTCGTCGGCCCGCAGGGACAATCCCGTGGCCGCCATTCCTGCCACTTGCATCCATTTCCGGCGCGTCGGATCGGTTTGCTCCCGCATGGCAAAAGTTTAGCCCTAAAATCAGACCCATGGTAAAACTCGTCTCGCTTCTCCTTGGGGCGTTGCGGCCGCCGTGGCGCAGCCGAAATGCGGGGCGGGAGGTTCCACATCCTGGAGTTGCGTACCGAGGGCGTGGAGACATGGGTGACGGAAGCTCTCGCATCTATTCACTGCATAACAAATTTCAATTGGACTGACCGCAACTTTTCAGCTAATCTTAGCCCAATTGGCGGTCACGTCTCGCCGCAGAGGCTTGTTGCCTCAAGTTTCGGGGACCCGGCGGTCCTTCCGAAGACCCACATTTGAGGCGAATATGAAATCCAGAATTGCAATCGTGGCGGCCGGCGCGCTTCTTGCGGTAGCATCGTTCGGTCAGACGTTTCGCGGCGGCATCAATGGCGTGATTACCGATGATTCAGGAGCGGTGATCGCCTCTGCCATTGTCAAGGCCACCAGCCAGGGTACCGGTCTCATCTACTCCGCGCTTTCTTCCAGCGCGGGCGACTATTCCTTCCCGGATCTACCGCTAGGCGATTACACCGTGGCCGCCATGCAATCTGGCTTCGAGACCATCTCCATCAAAGACGTGCATGTCTCGGCTGGTGGGGTCTACACCCTGCCGATCAAGTTGCACGTCGCACGCGCGGTCTCGACTGTAGAAGTATCGGCCGCGGCGGTTGCGGTCGAGACCACAACGGCCGTTCAGACCACCGCCGTCCCAACCAAGACCGTTCAGGACCTCCCTGTGAACGGCCGTAACTTCACGCAACTGGTGGCGTTCGCGCCGGGCTTCGCCGGTTACGGCGGCAGCGGTTCCATCAACGGGTCGCGGTCCGGCCAGACCAACCAGCAGATCGAAGGCATCGACAACAACGACGGCGCCAACAACTCTTCGGCGGCCAACCAGGGCGGCATCCAAGGCATTCCCGGCGTCATCATGCCGCTCGATGCGCTGGAAGAGTTTTCGGTCCAGACACACAGTGGTCCCGAGGTAGGGCGTGATTCGGGCGGCACCGTCAACCTCATTATCAAGTCAGGCACCAATCAGCTTCACGGCTCAGCCTACTATTACAACCGCAACGAATTCTTTGCAGCCGCCTCACCGTTTTCCGCGCCGGGAACGCCCAAGAGTGAAATGCGCAACCAGCATTTCGGGTTTTCGGTGGGCGGACCCATCCATAAGGACAAGACCTTCTACTTCGCCAGCTTCGAGGAGCAGAAGTTCATCATCGGGCAGGCCACTTACTCCACTGAGCCTTCTTATGCTTATCAAGCCGCAGCCAAATCGCTGCTGGCCCAGTACGGCGTACAGGTCAATCCCGTGATGCAGACGCTGTTGAACACACTGTGGCCGTCATACGCCCTGAACGGCCCGGCCGCGGCCAATAATTATTACGCCACCACGCCTGAGACCGGCTACAGCCACAACGGTCTGATCAAGATCGATCACAGCATCAGCGAGAAGAACCGGCTGTCGGCGCGGTGGTACATAGGACAAGGGAGCCAGACGGCACCGCTTTCCAGCTTCGTCCCATATTATTACCAGGTCGGCCCGATGCACGTGCACAACATCGCCACCGTGCTGAACACCACGTTCTCGCCGCGCGTCACCAACCAGGTGCTGCTGGGCGTTAACTATTTCCACCAGGCGTTCCACGATGCATTCACCGGCTTCGATCCCACCTCCGCCGGATTCGTTACCGGAGTCACCGGACCTTACCTGCAAGGCGCGCCAAACCTCGCCATCAGCGGATTCGACGCCACCGGCTTGAGCCCGGTCTCCGGACGCCAGGATTACACCGGCCATGCAATGGACATCATCTCGATGGTTTTCGGCAAACACCAGTTGCGACTGGGCGGCGAGGTACGGCAGACATATTTCTTCGAGATCGGCGCCGGCGCGGGCAACAATTGGGGCGGCCGCGGCAACTTCACCTTCAACGGCCAATCCGGTCCGTGGTCCGCGCTACTGAGCAAGAGCGGCCAGGACACGAATGTGGTCGCGCTGGCGGACTTCCTGGCCGGCGACGTGTTCACGTCCACCATCGAGGCCGGCAATGTGAACCGCAACGTCCACTACAGCAACTTTAACGGCTTCGCACAGGACAACTGGCAGGTCACGCGCAAACTGAATCTCAATCTCGGTGTGCGGTGGGACGGGCTGACGCCCATCAAAGATAGCAACAAGGATCTTTCGATCTTCGATCCCGCCGTGTCCGGCGGCTTGGCCGTTGCGGGCAAAGAAATCCCGCAGATCTATCCCACCGATTGGAAGATGTTCAGTCCGCGCATCGGTTTCGCTTATGCGGTTGCGGACGGCCTTGTGCTGCGCGGTGGCCTCGGCTTGTACTGGGATACGCCTTCGGGTAATACGTTTCTCGCAGGCAGCTCATCCAACGGGGGCTCCATCGGCGTGGATGCCAATCCCGCGGGAGCGTCGCCTGTTTACGCGATTTCGCGTTCCAACTACACGATCGCTACGGGGCAGCCGATCTTTCCCACGGCTCTGGCCGTGGGCGGCACTAACCTCTTCGGACTCTTTTCGGTGAACCAGAACTTCACGCCCGGCGACACCATGAATTTCGACTTCAACGTGGAAAAGAGCCTCGGCGGCAACGCTATGCTGCAGGTTGGGTATGTGGGCTCCCAGGGACGGCATCTCGCAACGCTGCTCGACATCAATCAACCGGCGCTCGGCAGCAGCTTCATCAGCAGCAAGAACGCGGCCGGGTTCACCGCGCTGCAGGCGAGCCGGCCATTCTACTCGATGTTCCCGAACTTCGCCGCAATTAATCAGCTGCAGAACGGCGGCACGTCGAATTACAATTCGCTTCAGGTAGTGGTGAAGACGCGGAGCTGGCATGGCCTGATTTCGCAGTATTCTTTCACCTGGTCGCATTACCTCGACGAGGAATCGAGTGCCGCGCTGCCCCAGGACAGCACGAACCTGAAAGGCGACTACGGCAATGCCACCAATGACATCCGCACCCAGTTCAAAGGCTACTTCATCTACGACATCCCGAGCCTCCAGCACGGTCCAAAGTGGCTCTTACGCGGCTGGCAGGCAAACAGCAATCTTTACCTGCGGACGGGAAAGCCGGTGCTGATCAAGGCCGCCGCAGATAACAGCGGGACGCAGGAAGGCACCGAGCGCGCCAACATCGTAGGAGACCCCTTCGCAGGATTGACGCATACCTTCGTCACCGGCCAGTCCCTGCGTTGGCTCACGCCTTCGGCGTTCGTTAATCCGCCGGTAGGGACATTGGGCGCGATGCAGCGCGATTCGGTATTCGGTCCCGGGTTCGCCAGCATGGATCTTTCCCTGTTCCGCACATTCGTCATCAAAGAGAAGATGCGTCTGCAGTTCCGCGCCGAGGCGTTCAATCTCTTCAATCGCGTCAACATGGCGCAGCCGAGCGCCAAAGTGGGCAGTTCGCTGGGACTGATCGGTTCCACGATCGGTGCTTCCTCCGGCCAGCCTGGCATCGGACCAGGGGAACCGTTTAATATGCAGTTGGCGGTGAAGGTGTTGTTTTGAGGAGTTAAAAATTAGGAGTTAGAATGCGAAGTTTTGCAGGTGCGCGGATAGCGGCGTTCTCGGTTTGGGTTGCCGCGGCCCAGGGCGCGTCGCTCAGCGGGGAGTGGATGGCCGAGGTTTCGAGCGCGGCCTCGGAGCCGCAGTTTGCGCGAGTCGTACTGCGTGAGCAAGACGGCAGGATAAGTGGGATGTGGGGCGAGTCGAGAGTCGATGGAGGACTCAGTTCTCGCACCATCAGTCTGCGCCTCACGGGGAAGAACGGCGAGGCGGCGGGAACGCTCTTGGGCAAGCCTTCCGGCGAAGAATTTTCCGGCGACGGCAGCCTGCTGCTGCCGCGCCGCATGGGTACCGCCGGCGGCGATCTGCAAAAGATCGCCTGGAAACTCAGCCGTATTCCGGAACGTTCCGGCGGCCCGCAGACCTGGGAGTTCGAGCCGAAGGTCTTCTACTCTTACTACTCGGCGAAGAACCCGCCCGCCCTGCGCATCTTTCCCGGCGACACGGTGCATACTTGGACCGTCGATGCCGGCGGCCTCAGTCCTAAAATGGAGCGCCTGTCGCGCGGCGGCGACGCCACTGCTGGCCCGTTCTACGTGGAAGGCGCACTTCCAGGCGACACGCTGGTGGTGAAGCTGGACCGGGTGCGCACTAATCGCGCGACCGCCCGCCAGGGGAGCCGCATCAACGCGCATGCCGTCACCACCGCTTATGCCGCCGCCGCAGACTATTCGCCCAACTTCGACGGCGAGTGGCTACTGGATGGCGACCGAAAGACCGCCCGCCTCTCGCACCCCACGGAACGGCTGAAGAACCTTACGGTTCCGATTCTGCCGATGCTAGGATGTCTCGCAGTGGCGCCACCGGGCGACGAAGTCTATCGTGGCACCGATCTTGGAAACTTCGGCGGCAACATGGACTACAATCAGAACGTCGAAGGAACCACGCTTTATTTCCCTGTGTTTCATCCCGGAGGCCTTTTCGTTCTCGGCGACGGCCACGCAGCGATGGGCGATGGCGAGGTGACCGGCAGCGCTCTGGAAACATCGATGGACGTAACGTTTACCGTCGAACTCGTCAAAGGCTATGCCACCGCGGCACCGCGTGCGGAAACTTCCGAGTACCTGATTTCGTTCGGCATCGCCGGCTCCGTGCCCGAAGCGATTCAGAATGCCACCTCTCAACTCGCGAGCTGGCTCAAACGTGCTTACCGCTTGAACGACAGCGAGGTCGCCCTGCTGCTCGGCGCGGTCATGAAATACGACATTACAGAACTTGTAGACCCGAAGTATAACGTCGTCGCCAAAGTGCCGAAGAGCGCGCTTGCGTTGATCCAGTAGGAGTGAAACGCTCAACTCCCTTTGCCGGTACGGTCCTGCTGCTGGGAGCGGCCGCTCTTACCGCGCAATATGGTCCGGGACGCATCTGGTGGGACGCCGGCCGTGGGGGCATTCTGACCTGGGATGAAGCCTACGATGATCCGGATGGGCAGGTCGGCATTGTCAACGCCAAAGGCCCGGTTCATGCCGAGGGCCACCCATTCTTCGAAGCGCTTGGGACGAACGGGCGGGCCTGTATTACGTGCCACCAGCCTTCGAACGCGATGAGCCTGAGCGCGGCGACGATCCGGGAGCGCTGGCGCGAAAGCGGCGGCCGCGATCCTATTTTCGCAGCCGTGGACGGATCCAATTGCCCGGATGCGAAGCAGGAGACTGAAGCCTCTCACTCGTTGCTCCTCCGGCGTGGTCTCTTTCGCATTGCGCTGCCGTGGCCGCCAAAAGATCCGCCGGAATTCCAGATCGAAGTGGTCCGTGATCCCACCGGCTGCAACACCAGCCCGATTTACGGAATTGGGGGCGAGCAGCATGCGGTTTCCGTGTTCCGCCGGCCGCGTGTGGCCGCGAATCTGGTGGAGGCTACGGTGCTCATGGCGGATGGCCGCGCGGTATCGCTGGAGGGGCAGGCCACTGAGGCCGCGCTGGCGCACGAACAGGCTGCCGCGCCACCAACGGCTGTCGAGCTTCGCCGCATCGTCGAATTCGAGCGGCAGATCTTCACCGCTCAGAATTCCGATGTTCGCGGCGGTCTGCTGGGCGACACGGATGGACCGGCCGCCCTCGGCCCGGCGAACCTGGCGGCGGGAAAGCCCGCCGGTCTGGCGGGCGCGGCCACGGCCTTCGGCATCTGGGCGGCTCCGAAGACTTCGGGTGAGGGCATCCAGCGCGATTTCCGCGCTTCGGTAGCGCGTGGCAGTGAACTGTTCTTCCACCGGCAGTTTGCGGGCAAGACCTGTGCCACCTGCCATGCGATGGACATCGCGCGTTGGATGGATATCGGGACAGCTAACGTCGCCGAACGCGAAGCATCGCCCGATCTGCCGCTCTTTCGTATCACCTGCAACGGCGGCCGCGTCTTCTACACGCAAGATCCGGGCCGCGCTCTGATCACTGGCCGATGCGCCGACATCGGCATGATCGCGATCCAGCAGTTTCGCGGGCTCGCTGCGCGCGCGCCCTACTTCTCGAACGGATCCGCCCCGACCCTCCGCGATGTGGTTGAGTATTATGACCGCCACTTCGCGATTACGCTCAGCGAAGGCGAGAAGAACGATCTCGTAAACTTCCTCAAAGTCCTCTGAAGGTTGCTCCCTTTGCACGCGATCAGGCGACCTGATTGCCTGGTTGGGGCTCTTTTTGCGATCGAACATCGTGGCCCCATCTTGATCTCCCGTGGTGTTTGCCTTCTATCCTGAATTGATCGGGCTGCCATTTCCAGCAGAGACTCGGCGACGGCGCGAAACAGAACGCTATAGATGACTCTGGGATTTTACAACGCCAGGGGTGTGACCTCATGGGGCAAGGTGAAGACCACGTGAGCATACGTGACCGGCAGCAGTTCTTTGGCTCGTTCGGCGAGCCATTGTTCGCGCGCCCGGCGGTGGCACTTGGGGCAGTGCCGATTGCGGCGTGATCGGTATTCGACCACTTGATGAGAGCAGTGGTCGCACTGCTGCACGAATTCGCCCAGTGCGGCGGTGCATGCTCTGATGTCCCGGAAGGCTTTCCGCTGCTGAGAAGACAACCCGATTCCCCAGCGGTCGAGGAATTCCTGCCCGTGCTGTCGGAAGACATCGGCGACTTCCAGGCGATTTTCGTTCACCTTCTGCGGCCATCATCTTTACCGGGCTCAACGGGACTGAATGGGAGTGTATCGAAGGGGCTGCGGATGGCTTTCAGCCCCTGCAGCGATACGCGAAGGTATCGCGCAGTGGTTTGAATATCGGCGTGACCCAGCAAAATCTGAATGGTGCGCAGATCGGCCCCCGCATCGAGCATATGGGTGGCACAGGCATGGCGAAACAAATGCGGATGGACCATATCGGAAATACCGGCTCTGTCGCCTGCTTACGCTGGCCTTCCCGAGGCCTCTTCTTCCTTCTTTTGTGATTCGGAGGAGGTACCTACGCGGCCCCTCTGGCGGTGCACCTCCCCTGTAGCGGATACCTATGTGGGTCTGACGTGCGGTCGCTTCGAATCCGAACGTGGAGACCCTCCCTATGCTGATGAGAGTCTCTCCATCGTTCGATGGGACGTTAGCCTTATGTCAACGCCGGCTGAAAATCCCCCATTTTCGCAGGTTGAAAAATCCCCACCCCAAAGCTTTGCATTCTGCCCCCTTTCCCTCATCCTAGGAACCGTCCCCAGAACGGCCCGGAGCGGTCAAGGGCGCGCGGTTTTTGCGCGGCGGAGCGGACCCTTGACCGCGAGGACCGTTCTGTACAATCTCTGCGGAGGGAAACGGGACAGTTCGGCCGCTGTCCTCGTCCGTTCGCACTGGCGATTCGCGACCTAATTGGGGGGACTCTGGGGGGACCCCATGAGGAACACCTCGAAGCGTCCGCCGGCAGATCGGAGGAGGAGATTTCTTCGCCACGTATGGCGCCGCCGGCCATCTGTGAACCGAAGCCCACCACGTTGACAGGGGACATCCGACTTGATAGCATCCGTCTGACTTTTTTGCGCCCTTTATTGCACAATACGCAATTCGGTGGAAAGGACCTTATTCATGCTCCGGAAGACGATTTGTGAAATTACGATGTTCGTCGCCCTGGCTTTGGCCGGGAATATTTTTGCTCAAAACCGAACCACCGCGGAGTTGGTTGGCACTGTGACCGACCCGAGTGGTGCGGTGCTGCCGCACGTTCAGATCACGGTGACCAACGAGGACAACCAGACCGTTTTGCGCGTGGAGACCAACCAGGCGGGATATTACGATGTTCCGTTTCTGCAACCGGGCGCATACTCCATGACATTTGAGGTGGCGGGATTCAAGATGCTGGTGCTCAAGAACATCGCACTTCAACTTGCCCAGACTGCGCGCATGGACGCCACGCTGGAACTCGGAACCACCCAATCGACCATTACGGTGGAGGCTGCCCCTCCGCTGGTGGACAGCGCTGATTCGCAGCGCGGCACGAACCTCTCGAACACGATGGTGGGTAACCTGCCGCTGGTTGGACGAGACCCTTCCTCGCTGGCGGTCCTGGCTGCCGGCACATCAACCGCACAGAGCGGAGTAGCGGCGAATCCAGACCCGGGACGCCGGAACATCAACGGCAATCGCGCTTTCACCATATCGGCGACGGTGAACGGCGGTTCCGTGATCCTGCCGCAGAGCCAGAACTTCGGCCCGTCGATCCTTTTGCCGCCGCTGGCCGACGTCAGCGAATTTGAAGTGATCCAGGACAACTACAGCGCGGAATACGAGAACGGGACCTCGGTCCTGAACATGATCACGAAGAGCGGCACGAACAAGTACCACGGCTCGCTGTTCGAATTTTTGGAGAACGATAAGCTAGATGCGCGGAATTTTTTTGCGCAGACGAATCCGCCTCTACGCTACAACCAGTTCGGTGGCACCTTTGGCGGGCCGATCAAACGGGACAAGCTGTTCTTTTTTTTCAGCTATCAAAACACGTTGAATCCTAACTCCAGCATCGTGCTACTGACGGTGCCTACCGATGCGGTAAGGGCCGGCAACTTTAACGGGGTGGCAACCGTGAAGGACCCGCTGACTGGCGCGGCGTTTCCAGGGGACCAGATCCCCACCAGCAGGTTCGACGGGGTGGGAAAGGCGATCCAGACATATTTCCCGGAGCCGAATCGTCCCGGCGTAGCAAACAATTTCTACAGGGCGAATCCCAATTCTCCCGAGACGCCATATGAGGATGGCAAAGTGGATTACAACATCTCTCCGGCGAACCAACTCACGGGGTCGTTCCACGTGCTGTTCTTCACCGATCCGTGGCAGAGTTCTTGGGGCGGGCCGGTGTGTAATGGATCGGAGCGTTGTGGTACGCAGGTCACTCACAACCAGCAGTGGCAACTCTCGGACCGCTGGACGCTGGGCCCCACGAAGATCAACGAGTTTCGTGCCAACTTTATCCGGCAGTATTACAACACTGTCAGCCCCAGTGCGAACCAAGATTATCCGCAAAAACTGGGCCTCAACAACGTGCCGCCCTATTACTTCCCCACGATTTCCATTACCGGCGCCATCGCCACCAACCTGGCTCCGGGAAAGATCGGCGGGGGAACCCAGAACGCATTTTCCTTTGGAGACAATTTCACCTGGATCAAGGGCCGGCACACCATCAAGATGGGCGGGGAACTGACCAAGGAGGAGTACAACACGTTGGCAACGTGGAGTTCGGGGGCCTTCACGTTTTCCGGACTGTTCAGCGGCGTGGGTTACGGCGACCTGCTTCTGGGGCTTTCCAACTCGTATTCGCTGACCGCGAACCCGGTAACGTTCGGTGCGCGGGAAACGGTTTTAGGAGCATTCATTCAAGACGATTATCATGTGTTGCCGAATTTGACGCTCAACCTGGGCGTGCGTTATGGCTTCGAGGGTGGATTTAGCGAAACTCACAACCGGCTTGCCAATTTCAATCCTGGCCTGATCAATCCGGTGACAAACACCCCGGGAGCGATTCAATTTGCCACCTCCGGCAATCGGACCTTGCAGGCGAACCACCCGGCGGTGTTCGCGCCCCGCATCGGGCTGGCCTGGTCGGCTGCGAAGAACTGGGTGGTGCGTGGAAGCTATGGCATTTTTGTGGTGCCGCTCAGCGTGCAACGGGGTTTCAATAGTTCTCCACCGGGATATGCCATTCAGCAGAGTCTGCAGACCACAGACCTGCACACGCCAATTTTCCAGATGGCCCAAGGGCCGCCACCCTACCAGTATCCGACCTTTTCCAATCTCACACCGAGCATCCTGAACGGACAGGCGATTTCGTATTGGCCTTACAACGCCCACCAGAGCTACGTGCAACAGTGGCAGGTCAGCGTGCAGCGGCAGATTGGACCCAGTATGGTGGCGGAAGCCTCTTACGTGGCGAACAAGGGCACCAGCCTTCTGTTTCCACGAGACTTGAACCAGGTGCCGCCGATTCTGTTAGGGCCCGGCAATGCGCAACTGAATCGTCCGTTCCCGCAGTACCAGGGCATCACTACTTACTTCGACGATGCGAACTCGAATTACCAGGCGCTACAGATCCAGTTGAACCGGCGCTTGTCGCATGGAATCACGCTGCTGACCAATTACACATTTTCGAAGTCACTCGACAATTCGTCCTACGACCTGACCACGGGAAGCGGCGGCGAATATCAAATTAGTACTCGGCCCGATCTGAACCACGCGCTGTCGCAATTCGACCAGACGCACCGGTTTGTGCTGGCAGCAGTATATGAGCTGCCGTTCGGCAAGGGACGGCAGATGCTGAACCGGGGTGGTTTGCTGAACGCAGCGTTTGGTGGGTGGCAGACATCGGAAAGCTTCACTGCCAATACCGGATCGCCGTTTACGGTACTGCAGGGCGGGGCCAACACCAGCAACTCGCTGGCAGCCAGTCTCTTCCCCAACCGGCTGTTGAACGGAAGCCTTCCCTCTGGTCAGCAGTCCATCGGCGAATGGTTCAATACCGCGGCTTTTGCCGGCCCGACGACTTACACGTTCGGAAATTCGGGGCGTGACATTTTGCGGGGCCCGGGCTTTTGGGATTTCGACCTTGCCCTGATGAAAGACTTTGCGATTCCGCTGCGCTTGGGCGAGCAGCCGCGACTCGAGTTCCGGGGCGACTTCTTCAACATGCTGAATCACCCGAATTTCGCGCTGCCCAACGGCACCACGGGCTCGGCGGCATTCGGCACGATCACCAGCGCATCGCCGGCGCGGACAATACAAGTCGGACTGCAATTCATGTTTTGACACTCGGCGCGCGTCGACGCGAATGGACAAAACCCCATGATAGACCGAAGAACTTTGATCAGAACCGCGGCCGGTATGGCCGCCGTTTCATACAACCGGATCATCGGCGCGAATGACAGGGTCGCGCTCGGCCTGATCGGGTCAGGAAGGCAGGGAAACGCCGACTGGAAATGGTTCGTGGCCAATCCCGATGTCACACCCGTTGCAGTGGCGGATGTTTATCAGCCCAGCCTGGAAAACGGCCTGGCAAACGCCGGAACAAAGGTGGCCGGCTATAAAGATTTCCGACGCCTGCTGGAGCATAAGGACATCGACGCCGTGGTGGTGGCAACGCCGGACCACTGGCACGCTCAGGCCACAATTCTGGCATGCCAGGCCGGAAAGGACGTGTACTGCGAAAAGCCGCTCTCGCTGACCATTCGGGAAGGGCGCGCCATGGTGGAGGCGGCTAAGAGATACGGCAGAATTGTGCAAGCTGGAAGCCAGCAACGGTCAGGGCCGCATTATCAAAAGGCGGTGGAAATTGTGCGCAGCGGCGAGTTGGGAAGGGTGGCGCACGTGACCGCGAGCCTGGTCCGCAACGCCGTGCCGGGCGTGGGCAAGTATCCGGATTCGAATCCGCCGGAGGGGCTCGACTGGGACATGTGGCTCGGGCCGGCGCCGTACAAGCCGTACAACCAATTGCGGTGCCAGTACAATTTCCGCTGGTTCTGGGACTATTCGGGCGGCCAGATGACGAACATGGGTGCGCACGAGCTGGACATTGCACGATGGGCTCTGGATGCGCGCGGCCCGGTTGCGGTAGCGGGTTTCGGCGGGCGCCTGTGCTTGCGCGATGGCGGTGAAACGCCGGACGTGCAGGACGTGGTGTACCAGTTTCCGGGCGGAACAATCGTGACTTGGTCGGTGCGGGAGATGAATGCCGCGCCGCAGCCGCAACTGGAATTTCACGGGAGCAAGGGGACGCTGAC
>Ga0126381_100006682_pt1 | contig 12783 bp, 10 predicted proteins | sample PanSoiMetPlot_28_FD_96465 | JGI IMG/M metagenome (GOLD analysis project Ga0126381, IMG submission 96465) | Tropical forest soil microbial communities from Panama - MetaG Plot_28 | ecosystem: Environmental > Terrestrial > Soil > Tropical forest > Bulk soil | place: Panama | collected 2016-02-17
CGGGCCCGCCACCGGCGCACCGGGGAGGCCGAGTTCGCGTTCCCCGACGACGGCCGCTGGGCGCTGACCTGGGAGTGGCTGCTCAAGCTGCGCCGGCGCGGCGGGCTGCCCGGGCACGCGGAGATGGAAGGCCGGACGCTGTTCCTGAAGTTCAACACCGGCCCCTCCGGGCACGGCATGCCGCCGGCGGCCGGCGAGGCCCTGGCCCTGAAGCTGGCCGGGGCGAGTGAGGTCAAGGTGTTCGTGTTCGAGGGGGAGGGCGGGCTCACCCCGGGCTCGGCGCACGAGGTCAAGAACATGGCGTGGGGGCTGGGCCTGGACAACCTGGTGTTCCTGGTCGACTGGAACGACTTCGGCATCGACCCCCGGCCGGCCTCCAGCGTCGTCCACGGCACGCCGGTGGACTGGTTCGAGCCGTACGGCTGGCGGGTCACCGGCACCGAGCACGGCATGGAATGGGGGCCGGTCACCGACACGGTGCTGGAGGCGGCCTGCGGTGCCAATCCCGGCCACGTGCCGACCATGGCGTGGTTCGTCACGCAGAAGGGCCGCGGCTACGGAAAGGTCGACGCGGCCAGCCACGGCACCCCCTTTCCCATGAACGCCGAGCAGTTCTGGGCTGTGCGCAAGGGGTTCATGAGCAAGTACGGCGTCGAGTACCAGGGCGTCGACTCGCCCGCGCCGGCCGGCCCCGAGGCGGTCGGGGCGCAGGCCGAGGCGAACCTGCGCATCGCCATGAGCGTCCTGGACCGCGACGACGACCTCGTGACCTGGCTGTCGGACCGGCTGGCCGCGATCGCCGGCACGGTACCCGACGACATCAAGGACTTCCGGCTCGGCGGCCCGTCGCCCGGGGTATTCACCGACCGCCGCATCTTCGACGTGAACAGCTATCCGGACGGCATGTGGAAGAAGCCGGGGGAGAAGGCCGCCAACCGGGCCGGCCTGGCCGCCTGGGGGTCGTACGTGAACTCGCTGGCCCTGGCCGAGCACGGCCGGCCGCTGTTCATCGCGGCCTCCGCCGACCTGGCCGAGTCCACCAACATCGCCGGCTTCGGGCAGGACTTCGACGGCCGGCCCGGCACCGGCTGGTACGAGCGGGACCAGAACCCCACCGGGGCGCTGCTGCCGACCGAGATCACCGAGTTCTCCAACGCCGGGCTGGTGGCCGGGCTGGCCACGGTCAACCTGGCCGAGGACCCGTTCGAGCAGTTCGACGGCTTCTGGGGGGCTTGCTCCACGTACGGCTCGTTCTCCTACCTCAAGTACGGGGAGATGCGGCTGTTCTCCCAGCTGGCCCAGGACAGCGAGCTCAAGGTGGGCAAGCTGCTCTGGATCGCGGGGCACTCGGGCCCGGAGACCGCCGAGGACTCCCGCACCCACTTCGGCATCTTCGCGATCGGCGTGACCCAGCTGTTCCCCGACGGGCACGTCATCGACCTGCACCCGTGGGAGTACAACGAGGTGCCGGTGCTGCTGGGCACGGCGTTCGCGCTCGACGTCCCGATCGTGGCGCTGCACCTGACCCGCCCGCCGGTGGAGATACCGGACCGGGAGGCGCTGGGCATGCCGTCCCACTTCGCCGCCGCACGCGGCGCCTACGTGCTGCGCGAGTACCGGCCCGGCCGGCCCAAGGGCGGCACCGTGTACGTCCGGGGCACCATGCCCACGCGCAACCTGGTCAGCGTGCTCCCGCAGCTGGACGCGGAGGGCATCAACGTCAAGATCGTCGCGGCGATCAGCCCGCAGCTGTTCGCGCGCCAGCCGGAGGACTACCGGCGGTCGGTCATCGGCCCGGCGGACCGGCTGGACGCCATGGTGATCACCAACGGCGGCTTCAAGCTGATGCGGGACTGGGCGGACGACCCGCAGGTCCGGGAGTACTCGCTGTCGTCCGACTGGGACGACCGGTGGCGCACCGGCGGCTCGGTCGCCGAGGTGATCGAGGAGGCGCATCTCGACGACGCCCACATCCTGGCCGCGCTGGAACGCTTCGCCGCCGACCGGCCCGAACGGTTGCGCCGGCTCAAGGAACGGCTCGACGGCGCCTAAGGCCGGCCTAGGCCCGGTAAGGATTGGCCTGGCGGCGTGGGAAACCGCGGCTCTGAACGGCGCAGCGCGCTCAGAGACTGCCGTTGCAGGAGGAACAGCGCCGCCCACACCACCAGGAACGCCGCCGCCCCCACCGCCACCGCCGAGGTCGTGGCCGCCCCGGCCTTCCGCATGGCCAGCACGGCGATCGCCGCCGCCAGGGCGGCGTCTACCGTCGCGACGACGGTTGCCGTGTTGCTCAGAAAGTGGCCCCAAGGCCGCAGGCCGCGACCTTGGAACGACAGGTAGCTCGCGGTAAGGCCGCGCTGGTCGTCGTGGGGGCTGGTGCTGAAGTAGGGCTCCAGGGCGGGCGCGATCCGCAGGTAGGCGTTCCGCAGCCGGTTCATGGCCAGCATCAGTTCGATCTCGGCTTGGTTGATCTCCACCACCCGGATGTGGGTCGCGATGCCGAGGAAGAGCACCACCGGCAGCAGCACCAGCGCCAGCGTGACCGTCCGCGGCCCGAGGCCGGTCACGTTGGCCACCAGCGCCAGGGCGACGGTCGCGGCGGACAGCGCACCCAGGAAGATCGTCGTGCGGCTGTACGCCTCATTCCACAGCAGCGACCGAGACCCGATCAGGCTCCAGTGCTCGGTGGCCAGGATCGCGACGGCGTCTGGCCCGAGCGGATGGTCGCTGACCGGGGCGGACCCTGCCGTGCCTGCTTCGGCCGCAGGAGCGGCGGCCAGCTCCGGCCCTGGCGGCTTGCCGGTGTTATCGGCCGCATCCATGCCGTTGCTGGGACGCGAGGCCGGTGTTGCTGCGCACGTACACAGTATGAAGGAGACTGCTTCAGGCGTTCGCGTAGGACAGGATGACCGCGCCGTTGCGGCGCTCGGTGACCGAGACCAGCTGCAGGTTCGTGCGCTGGCCGGGGCGGAACAGCGTAGTCCCGCCGCCGGCCATGACCGGGTTGATGACGAAGGTCAGCTGGTCGACCAGGCCGTGCTCGAGCAGCGTCTGGGCGAGCTGGCCGTAGCCGTAGATCACCAGGTGCCGGTCTCCCTGCTGCTTGAGCTCCCGGACGGCGGCGACGGGATCGCCGGGGATGATCGTGGTGTTGTTCCAGTCCGCCGTCGTCAGGGTGGACGAGAAGACGTACTTGCGCATCTCGTAGATCCGCTCCAGGTACGGCCCTGACGGGGACGACCAGGCGGGGGCGAAGTAGTCGTAGGTGTTCCTGCCCATCAGCATCGCGTCGCTGTCGAGCAGCACCGCGAGCGACTCCTCCGCGGCCTGCTGGTCGAAGTAGTCCCCGATCCAGGACTGCGGATCACCGTGGATGCCGTCGAGTGAGACCAGGCTGCTCACGATCAGGGTGCGCATATCGCCTCCCGTGGCTGCTGGCGGGCTGGTGCCCGGACCTGCCGTCGACGTATAGACCTGCCCGGCCGCCCAAAGTCGTCGCGGCTGCGGTCTCTGGCCGGGCCTGCGCCGGATCGTCAGGCGGGCAACGTAGCCGGCGGCGGCACCAGCTGGGCCGGCGGCCCGTTTCGGGGATACTGATCGTGTGCGGCAGGTGCTGTGCCCGGTGCTGGTGGGGCGGGATGACGAGACCAGCCACCTGCAGGCCGCCCTGGCTGGGGCGCAGGCAGGCCGGGGCGGCGCCGTGTTCCTGACCGGGGAAGCCGGGATCGGGAAGTCGCGGCTGGTCCGCGAGACCGCGCGGGCGGCCGGCGCGGGCGGCCTGGCCGTCCTGACCGGGCGGGCGGTGGCCGGCGGCGTGCCGACGCCGTTCCGGCCCTTCGCCGAGGCGCTGGTGTCGGCCGGGCGCGCCCGCGGCCTCCCGGACAGCGCGGAGCTGGACCCGTTCCGGCCCGCGCTCGGGCGGCTGGTCCCGCAGTGGCGGCCGCCGCAGGGCGCGGTCGGCGATGAATCCCTGGTCGTCCTCGGCGAGGCGGTGCTGCGGCTGCTGCGCGTGCTGTCGCCCGCGGCCGGGTGCCTGCTCGTGCTGGAGGATCTGCACTGGGCGGACCTGGAAACGCTGGCGCTGCTGGAATACCTGGCCGACAACCTCTCGGCCGAGCGGGTGCTCTGCCTCGGCACCCTGCGTGACGAGGAAGGCAGCGGCGCGGCCGGCCTGGCCGGCGCGCTGGAAGCCCGGGGGTCCGCGGCCGTGCTGCCGCTGCGACGGCTGGACCCGGCGGCGATGGCCCGGATGACCCTGGCCTGCGTGGGCGCCGCCCACCTGCCGCGTCCCGTCCAGTCGTTCGTCGCCGAGCGGGCCGAAGGCATCCCGTTCCTAGTCGAGGAGGTCCTCGCGGGCCTGATCGCGGAAGGGGCGCTGGCCGAGCGGGACGGTACCTGGCAGGCCGGCGACCTGGCCGCGGCCGGGATCCCGGGCACGTTCGCGGACGCGGTGCGGCGCCGGCTCGACGCCGTCGACGCGGACTCCCGCCGCGTGCTGGGCGCGGCCGCGGTCCTCGGCCGCCGGTTCGACTGGTCGCTGCTGGGCCCGGTCACCGGCCTGGCCGGCGCGGCCGTGGTGGCGGCGCTGCGGCGCGGCGTCGGCCTGCAGCTGGTGGTCGCGGACCGTGACAGCTTCCGGTTCCGGCATGCGCTGACCCACGACGCGGTGCTGGCCGGGCTGCTGCCCCCGGAACGCGCCTTGCTGGCGGGCCAGGCGCTGGCGGCGGTGGAGGCGGCGCATCCCGGCCTGCCCGGCGAGGCGTGCATGCTGGCCGCCGACCTGGCCGAGCGGGCGGGTGACCCGGCCCGGGCCGGCGCGCTGCTGCTTGAGGCCGGCCGGCGTGACCTGGCCGTGGGCGCGCTGGCCAGCGCCGAGCACACGCTGACCCGGGCGCGGTACCTGGTCGGCCCGGGTGACGCCCGGGCGCGCGCCCCGCTGGACGCCCCGCCGCTGGTCCTGCTGCTGACTCAGGTCGACGAGGCGCTGACCGAGGTGTTCGCGATGTCCGGGCAGGTCGACCGGGCCATCGAGATGGGCCAGACGCTGCTCGCCCGGCTGGACCGCCAGGTTCCGTCGGCCCGGGTCGCGGCGCTGCACCTGGGCATCGCCCGGGCGGCGATCGCCGGCGCCCGGTGGGCGGAGGCCGCCGCGAGCATCGAGGTCGCCCGCGAGTCCGGGGCCGATGCCGCCCAGGCCGACGCCTGCGCGGCGCAGGTCGCCGTCGGCCGGGGACACCTGGCCGAGGCGGACGTGCTGGCCCGGTCCGCGTTGCGCGAGGCCGAGCGCGCCGGGCGGCCGGACGTGGCGTGCGAGGCCCTGGAGGTGATCGGCCGGGTCGCCCGCCAGCGTGACCTGGAAGCCGCGGAGCGCGCGTTCGCCCGGGCCGCGGACCTGGCCAGCGCGAACGGGCTGCGGCTGTGGCGGCTGCGGGCGCTGCACGAGCTGGGCACGATCGACCAGCTGCGCACCGAGAGCGTGGACCGGCTGCTGGAGGCGCGTGAGCTGGCGGTGGCCCAGGGCGCGCTGGCGCTCACGGCCATGCTCGACCTGCAGATCGCCGCCGGGCTGAACAAGCAGTTCCGGGCCGATGAGGCCCTGGCGGCGGCCCGGCGGTCGGCCGACGCGGCGCGCCGGTTCCGCCTGGCTGCGCTGCCGATGGCGCTGATCTTCCAGGCCACCGCGCACGCCATCCGCGGCGAGGCCGCGCCGATGGAGGCCAGGATCGCCGAGGCGGTCGCGCTGGCCCCCGAGGACCAGGACGTGCTCGGCTGCGCCTGGGGGCACTGCCGGGCGACCCTCTCGCTGCTGGCCGAGGACCCCGGCGAGGCGCACGCGCAGATGGCGAACGGGGCCGCGCTGATCCTGAGCTCGCCTGCGACGATCGCGCCGCCGTTCCTCGGGCTGTGGCCGCTGCTGGGCGCCGCGCTGGACCGGGACGGCGGCGAGGCCGCGGCCCGGGTCAGGGCCGCGCACGGCACCCGGCACCTGGTGGTCGCGGCTCTGCTCGGCTACGCCGACGCGGTCCGGGCGGGCCGGCGCGGTGAGCCGGCGGAGGCCGGCGCCACGTTCGCCGCCGCGGACGCGCAGATGGGGCCGCTGGTGGCCTGGTACCGGCAGTACGCCCGCCGGATCGCCGCCGAGGCCGCGCTCGCCGACGGCTGGGGTGACCCGGTCGGGAGGCTGCGCGAGGCGGCGGCGTACTTCGCCGGGCGCGGCGACGAGCGGGTGGCGGCCGCCTGCCGCGGGCTGCTGCGCCGGGCCGGGTCGCCGGTGCCGCGGCGGCGCCCCGGCCAGGGGGAGCTGCCCGGCCAGCTGCGGGCGCTGGGCGTGACCGAGCGTGAAGCCGATGTGCTCCGGTTGCTCGCGGCCGGGCTGAGCAACCGGGAGATCGCGGAGCGGATGTTCCTGTCGCCGCGCACCGTCGAGAAGCACGTGGCGAGCCTGCTGGCCAAGACCGGGCTGCGCCGCGCCCAGGTAGCTGGGTATTCCGCCGCGCTAGGCGGGTAGCCGCCGCGGCGCGGATTGGGTGGTCGTACCGATGTGACGGCCGGCGGCCGGGCGCCACGATGGGCGCATGCTGACACAGCAATCCACCCTCGCCGTGCTGGAGCGGCCGGGCGGCCGGCTGGCGTACGAGGCGGCCGGGGACGGGCCGGCCGTGGTGCTCGTCCACGGCTTCGGGCTGGACCGGCGCATGTGGGATCTGCAGGCGGAACACCTGGCGGCCTGGTTCCGGGTGGTGCGCTACGACTGCCGCGGGTTCGGCGCGTCTGGGCCGTTCGACCCCGCCGTTCCCTACACCCACGCCGGCGACCTCGTGGCGCTGCTCGACCACCTCGCCATCGGCGACGCGGTGCTGGCCGGCCTGTCGTTCGGCGGCCGGGTGGCGCTGCAGGCCGCGCTGGCCGCGCCGGCCCGGGTCCGGGGCCTGGTGCTGCTCGACGCGGTGCTCGACGGCGTCCCGTGGGACCCCGGGTCGGCGGCCGGGCTGGACGAGGTCGCCCGGCAGATCCGGGCGGGAGGGGTTCCGGCCGGCCGGGAGGCCTGGCTGGCCCACCCGCTGTTCGCCGCCGCGCGCCAGCGGCCCGACCTGGCCAGCCGCCTCGCCGCCATGGTCGCCGGGTATCCCGGCCAGCACTGGCTCGGCCAGGACCCGCACGCGCCGGCCCGGCCCGAGCCGCTCGACGTGCTGGAGCACGTGACCGCGCCGACGCTGGTGGCGGTCGGCGATCATGACGTGCCGTGCTTCCGCGAGATGTCCGCGGTGCTCGCCCGCCGCATCCCCGGCGGGCAGTTCCGCGTGATCCCCGGCGCCGGCCACCTGGCCAACCTGGAACAGCCTGCCGCCGTCAACGACCTGCTGACCGGGTTCCTGGCCGGGCTGCCGCCGTCCGGCCGCGGGGAACCGGCCGGGCCCCCGCGCCAGTCAGGGGACGAGTGATGACGCCGGCGCAGGCGGCGCCTGTGATCGTGGCCGCCGTCCAGGCCGCGCCGGTCCTGCTGGACCGGGAGGCGACGATCGGCAAGGTGGTGGCGCTCGCCGAGAAGGCGGCGGCCGACGGCGCCCGCCTGGTGGCGTTCCCCGAGGCGTTCGTGCCCGGCTATCCCGACTGGGTGTGGCGGACCCGGCCGTGGGACGCCGACGCCAGCGCCCTGTACGCCAGGCTCCTGGACCAGGCCGTGGTGGCCGGATCGCCGGCCGCGGGCGTGCTCGCCGAGACCGCCCGGCGGCTGCGGATCTGGCTGTCGGTCGGCGTGGACGAGCGCGACGAGAACGGTTCCACCATCTACGACTCGCTGCTGCACTTCGCGCCCGACGGGTCGCTCGCGGCCCGGCACCGCAAGCTCATGCCCACCGGCGGCGAGCGGCTGGTCTGGGGGATGGGCGACGGGTCGACCCTCAAGGTCATCGACGCCGGCTTCGGCCGGCTGGGCGGGCTGATCTGCTGGGAGAACTACATGCCGCTGGCCCGGGCCGCGCTCTACGCCCAGGGAGTCGACGTCTACCTGGCACCCACCTGGGACAACTCAGAGGTCTGGGTGCCGACCCTGCGCCATATCGCCCGGGAGGGCCGGACCTACGTGGTCGGCGTCACGTCGTGCCTGCGCGCCACCGACCTCCCCGCGGACCTGCCCGGCCGGCCGGCCCTGTACGGCGGCCCCGACGACTGGCTGTCCCGCGGCAACACCGCGATCATCGGCCCGGAGGGGGAGGTGCTGGCCGGCCCCCTCGTCGGCCAGGAAGGCATCGTGTGCGCCGAGATCGACCCGGGGCGAGCCCGGGCCAGCCGCCAGCAGTTCGACCCGGTGGGCCACTACAACCGCCCCGACGTGTTCCGCCTGCTCGTGGACACGTCCCCGCGTCCCGCGGTCATCGAGACCAGCGGTGCCGCGACAGGAGGTGCCGCAACAGGCGGTGCCGCAAGCACCTACGAACCGGCGGAGGACTAGATGAATACAGCAACACTCCAGAACGCGGCCGGGCCCGGCCGGGCCGCCGCGGACGACGTTCTCGTGTCGGCCGAGTGGCTGCAAGCGCACCTGCATGACCCCGGGATCCGGGTGATCGAGGTCGACGTGAGCAGGCTCGCCTACGACGAGTGGCACATCGACGGGGCCGTGCTGTGGAACATCTACGCCGACCTCAAGGACGCCGTCTACCGGCTGGTCGACGCCGCGGCGGTGCAGCGGCTGCTGGCCCGTTCGGGGATCGGCCCTGATTCCACGGTGGTGTGTTACGGGTACGGCCCGGCCATGGGATTCTGGCTGATGAAGCTGTACGGTCACGCCGACGTGCGGATCCTCGACTGCTCCCGCGACGCGTGGCGGGATGAGAGCCGTCCCCGGAGCAGTTCCGCGGCCGAGCCCGCCACGGCGCCTCGGCCATCTGCTCGGGCACCCGGGCGTGGGCGGGCCGGCCTGGACCCAGGGCGTCGCGTCCGGCACCATAGGCGCGTGAGTCATGTGCTGGCCCAGGTCAACGTGGCCCGGCTGCGGGCGCCGCTGGAAAGCCCGGCGCTGGCCGACTTCGTGGCGGCGCTCGATCCGGTCAACGCGGCCGCCGACGCCGCGCCCGGTTTCGTGTGGCGGCTGCAGACGGAGGACGGCAACGCCACCTCGGTGCGGGCCTTCGAATGGGACGCGGCCGGCAGCGCCGGGGTCATCGTGAACATGTCGGTGTGGGAGTCGGCCGAGGCGCTGGGCGCGTTCGTCTACTCCGATGTCCACCGGCGGGTCCTGCGCCGTCGCCGCGAGTGGTTCGAGCAGATAACCGAGGCCTACACGGCCCTGTGGTGGATCCGGCGCGGCACGACCCCGGCCACCGCCGAGGCCGAGGACCGGGTCCGGTACCTGCGCGCGCACGGGCCCACGCCCCGCGCGTTCACGCTCCGCTCGCACTTCCCCCCGCCCGGTGGCACCGAGCCGGGAGGGGCCCGGGCCGGCCGGGAGGAATGGATGTGCCCCGCCTGAGCCGGCGCCTACCGGACGAGGGTTAACGGAGTTAACATTGCCGGTGAGGATCTGCCTGGCTGCAGCCATCCGGTCACGTCATCGGGTGCCGGGCCCAGAAGGGGGAACCACGTGACTATCGCCGATGAGACCCTGGATCGCATCGAAGTCGAGGACCTCAGCGGGCTCGGCCGGGCCGACATCGACGACGTGATCGAGTACGTTCACGTCCCCACGGCGCGGCTGCCCGATTACCGCAAGCTCTACGACCGGTATCTCCGGCAGCGCTGGAACGTCAACGACCTCGACTTCACCGAGGACCGGGTGAACTGGACCGAGCGCATGACCGACGACTCGCGGAACTCGTTCCTGTCGATCGCCTCGGGCTTCCACCACGGGGAGCGGCAGGTCGAGGTCGAGCTGGCGCCGCTGCTGTTCGGCGTCAGCGAGGACTACAAGGTGTTCCTGACCAGCCAGCTCGAGGACGAAGCCCGGCACACCGTGTTCTTCGACCGCTTCTACCGCGACGTCGTCGGGCTCGACGGCGACGGCATCATGGACGTCCTCGACGGGTCGTGGCCCTACATCCAGGAGACGTTCGTCGGCCCGTTCGGCCTGCTCGCCTACCTGACCGACGACCTGCGCCGGGACCCCTACGACAAGCACCTGCAGATGAAGTACGCCACCACGTACTTCGTCTGGATCGAGGGGGTTCTCGCCCTGTCGGTGATGAAGATCACCCTGAATTTCGCGCGCGACTTCCGGGTCCTGCCGGGCTTCTACACCGGGTTCACCGCCACCTGCCGGGACGAGGCCCGGCACGTGCAGGCCGGCATGCGGTTCGTGCGGGACCTGCTCGCCGAGGATCCGGCGTACGTGAAGGACCTGCACGCCACGCTGCGGACCCTGCTCACCATGAGCGCCGCCCGGTCGAGCTACGTCTACTACGAGCCGCTCGGCTGGTCCGAGGACCGGGTCTCGGAGCTGTTCATGAACCAGTTGCACCGGAAGCTGGCCATGGTCGGCGTGTCGCTTCCGGCGGACATGGAGGACATGCTGTCGATGGCCAAGCCGACGCTGGCCGGGGGGTGAGATGGCCGGGTTCATGACGCAGGCCTGGGCGCAGGACTGCCGCAGCGCCTTCAACGCGTGGCCCAGCGAGGAGCGCAAGGCCAGCAAGCTGCAGGACTTCTGGGACTGGATCAACATGATCCGCCCGTTCGTGACCGGCCGCCTGGCGCTCAGCGTGCGGGACATGCCGCCGGGCGCCGACGGCGACACCCTGGTCTTCGACTTCGACGGCGGCACCGCGACCGCCGCGTCGGTCCTCGACCGGGCCAGCGCCGAGGCCGGCGCGGTCTTCCTGCTGTCCGGCAGCTACGCCGACTGGCAGGCGATGCTCGACGGATACGACGTCGGCAAGATGGTCATGTACCGCAAGCTGATGCTGGAGAAGGGCGACACGCTGCAGTTCTTCACGGCCGCCTTCTTCTGGACCGAGCTGCTCGCCATCATCGGTTCCGTCCCGGTGACCGTGGCCGAGCCGGCCTGACCCGCTCAGGCGCGGCAGGTCACGGCCCAGACGGTGGCGGTGATCTCGATCGGTTCCGCGGGGAACTGCCGCCGGCACCGCTCGCGCAGCAGGGCGCGGCGCTCGGGGTCCAGGGACGCCGCGTAGGCCCCGGCCGGGCCGACGCCGAGCGTGAACGGCTCCCAGTAGTCGTCGAAGGTGGCGTGCCGGGCCCGGACGGTCAGCGTCGCGGCCCGCGCCGGCCCGAGCCCGGCCTCCGCGCAGCGCCGGGCCAGGTCGCCTTCGCTGGCCCCGGCCAGATCCGACTCATCGTCGGCGTCCGGGTCCAGCTCGCGCGCCGCCCGCCAGAAGGGCGCCACCGGGCCGCGTCCGCCGGCGTGATCCCACACGCAGGCCGCGACCACGCCGCCCGGCCGGGTCACCCGGCCCATCTCCCGCAGCCCGGCCACCGGATCGGTCATGAAGTGCACGACCAGCTGCGCCAGGGTGGCGTCGAAGGTCCCGTCCGGGAAGGGCAGCTGCTCGGCCGCCGACCGCCGGACATCGACCCCGGGCAGCCGCTGCGCCGCCGCCTCGGCGAACGACGCCGACGGTTCCACCGCGCAGACCGCGTCGGCGCCCAGCCGGCCGACCAGCTCGGCCGCGAGCGCGCCGGGCCCGCACCCCACGTCCAGCGCACGCTGCCCGGAGCGCACCCCGGCCAGGTCAGCGAACTGCGCCGCCAGGGGCTCGGAGTACCGTCCCATGAAGCGCAGGTAGGCGTCCGCGCTGACATTGAAGCTCATCCTGCGAACCTACCCGCAGCGCCGGCGGATCCCCGGATTACCGAACCTTCTTCATCCTCCTCATGGCTGCCCACGTACTCTGAGCCCGAGGCCGGCGGATGAAGAAGGCTCGCTGTGGGCCAGACCGGGAACCCGGGCAGCAGCGGAGAAGAGGGGGCGTCGTGGCGGAGGAACACGCGGACAGCCGGCTCGCCGCCAGGGCGGGCCCCGGGATCGACACCACGGTCGCGCATCCGGCCCGCGTCTACGACTACTGGCTGGGCGGCACGAGCAATTTCGCGGCCGACCGCGAGGCGGCCGAGCGCGTGCTCGCCGTCACCCCCGGCCTGCGGGCCCGGGTCCGGGCGAACCGGGCGTTCCTGGCCCGGGTGGTGCGGTACCTGGCCGCCGAGGCCGGGATCCGGCAGTTCCTCGACGTCGGTACCGGCATACCCTCGGCGAACAACACGCACGAGGTGGCCCAGGCGGCCGCTCCGCAGGCGCGGGTCGTCTACGCCGACAACGACCCCATCGTGCTCATCCACGCCCGGGAGCTGCTGGCCAGCGGGCCCGAGGGTGCCACCCAGTACGTCGAGGGTGACCTCAGGGACCCCGACGCGATCCTGGAGGCGGCGGCCCGCACCCTGGACTTCACCCGGCCGGCCGCCCTGATGCTGCTGGGCGTCCTGCACCTGATCCAGGACTCCGAGGAGCCGTACCGGATCGTGGCCGGGCTGATGGACGCGCTGGCCCCGGGCAGTTACCTGGCCATCTCGCACCCGGCCAGTGACATCCACGCCGCCGCCCAGGCGGAGGCCCAGAAACGCTACAACGAGCGCGTGTCCACCCCGCAGACGCTGCGCAACCGCGCCGAGGTGACCCGGTTCTTCGACGGGCTAGACCTGGTGCCGCCTGGCGTCGTCTACGTCCACGCCTGGCGGCCCGATCCCGGGGATGTCCCTCCCGCCGACGGGGTGTCGGCGCACGGCGGCGTGGCCCGCAAGCCCTGACAATCGCCAGCGCCTGCGCCCGGCCCG
>Ga0126381_100006683_pt1 | contig 12783 bp, 8 predicted proteins | sample PanSoiMetPlot_28_FD_96465 | JGI IMG/M metagenome (GOLD analysis project Ga0126381, IMG submission 96465) | Tropical forest soil microbial communities from Panama - MetaG Plot_28 | ecosystem: Environmental > Terrestrial > Soil > Tropical forest > Bulk soil | place: Panama | collected 2016-02-17
CGGCGGGGGTGTGCTTATGAAACGGCGGCCGTGTTGCTGTTTGTTTCTGCTTGGGTTGTTCTTGATCCTCAGCGTGTTGGGCACTCAAGCCCAGTTTGCTGACCGCGCTGTAGTCACCGGTCTTGTCACTGATGCATCTGGAGCCGCGGTTCCAGACGCACAGGTCAACCTGATCAATCAGGGGACCGGAACAACCACCACCGTCGGCTCCAACAGCGCCGGCAACTTCAGCACCCCACCTCTCCAGATTGGCACCTACACAGTTGAGGTGCGCAAGGAGGGTTTCAAGCTCTATTCCCACACCGGAATCGTGTTGGGCGGCGGCCAGACCGTGCGCGAGGACGTGAAGCTTGAGATCGGCGCCGTCTCGCAGAGTGTCGAGGTCAAAGCCACCACGGTCGAGATCAACACCGAGAACCCGACCGTCGCACACACCGTCAGCGAGACTTACTACAAGGAAATGCCGGCCGTGATGGGGGCCGACATTCGACTCGCTGAGTCCCTGCTCCAGTTGCAGCCGGGCTTCGTCCCTATGCAGCCTAACGGCGACGCTATCTTCCGCGGCAGCCAGTTCACGTCCCGCATCAATGGCGGCCAGACCATGGCCACTGCCAACTGGTTTGATGGCGCAGAATTCGGCTACGCCGAAGGCCACCAGGGCACGCAGGAGAGTTCCCTCCCCTATCCTTCCGTCCAGGAAATGACAGTCGTTGAGAACACCTTCTCCGCGCAATACGGACATACCAGCGGCGGCTTCATCACCTATACGACGAAGTCAGGCACAGAAAAGTATCACGGCAATCTGTACGACTTCTATGGCACCGATAAGTTCGACGCAGCGAACTGGTTTGTGGGACCGCAGTTGAAAGCTCAAGGTCTGAATAACACGCTGCCTCTTGGACAAAACAACTGGGGCTTCGCCCTTGGCGGCCCCGTTCCTAAAATCAAAAAGCTGTTCTGGTTCTTCAACCTGGACGGAATGGATTACCACAGCACGGTCAACACCGGGTTCGTGAACACGCTAGCTACGCCGCTGCAGAAGAACGGTGATTTCTCGGAGTTTCTCGATACGACGAAGATTATTGCCCACGATGCGAAAGGGCGGCCAATCTATCAGGGCGAAATCTTCAACCCAGCGACTACACAGTTGTTCAACGGAGTAAATATCCGCGATGGCTATGGCTTTGACTCGGCCGGCAATCCGATCGCCGGACAAGCCAATATCATCCCTGCTAACGACCCCCTTCGAAGTGCGGTTGCTGCGGCCGTAATTCCTTTAATGCCTGGGCTTGATCGAAACACGTTGCGGGCCAACGGTTTTGGTGGGACTTCTGACGATAACAACAAGATCAACGTTCGAACCTGGCTGTTGCGCATGGACTACACCATTAACAACAAGTTCTCCATCAGCAACACCTATTACGAGAACATCCGTCCACGCACGGCGCATTGCGGCGGCCCGCAGGGATGCAACACGGAACACAACGGGCAGACCGATCCATCGGCAAACGACACCTACATTGGACAAGGCTTCTTCCAGCGTATTACTAATCACTTCGATCACGTCCAGATGAACTACGTGATCAGGCCGAACCTGTTCAACCACACCACTCTTGCCTACGACCGCTGGCTCATGAAGGGTCACATGCTGTCCGGAGGCGTAGGTTGGAATCAAAAGCTCGGTCTCGGGCTGCCCGATTCGACCATCTCGAACAACGCCGGTTTTCCACAAATCAATTTCAGCGGTCCAGTCGGATATACGCACTATGGAACGCCCTGGGCTAGCGACGGCGCCGACATAAATAATCGCTACCAGTTCCTCGATGACGTGTCCTGGGTTACCGGCAAACACACGATCAAGGCGGGATTCGAATACCGCTATATGACCTTCCCGCAGACTGGTTGGGCTGTCAATACCGGCGGATACTTCAACTTCGCCGCGAATGAGACGGCCGGCTACGATGCAAAAGGCACTAACCTGAACGGATCAACGGGAAACGAATTTGCATCCTTCATTCTCGGCCAAGTCAACGATGCAAATTTCTCGATACCCTTCAAATATATGCCGAAGATGAAGTATTCGGCCCCGTGGGTGAACGATGATATCAAGTTGACCACGAAGCTGAACATCAGTTTGGGTCTACGTTTCGATTGGACCTCGGGTCTTTCGGAAGAGTACAACCGATTCTCTACTTTCGATCCGACGGCGCAGAATCCGGCGGTTAACCATCTTGGAGCGACCGTATTCAATGCATCGAAAGCGACGGGCGATAGCAGTTGGAGCGTTGGTCCGCGTTTAGGATTTGCCTACGCGCTGAATGATAAGACGGCCATCCGTGGTGGCTACGGTATTTACTATGCGGGTGTGCAGGCTGACTCGTGGGATCCGTATCCGGTGGATGGTTATCAGACCAATCCAACCGCGTCCAATACGACCAACGGGCAATTCCCATCCTTCTATTTCGCAGGCACGGCGGGAGGTTCGAGCCCAGCGTGCACGTCATCATGGGCGACTAACAACGCCATTCCGTGCAACTTTCCTCAGAGCAATATTCTTCAACCGCCGCAGCTAAGGGGTGACGTGCAGAATGGTGGCAGCCCGGTCGGTGTTTATCCCAAGATGTACACCATGCCGAGATACCAGAACTGGTCCGTATCTGTGCAGCGACAGGTCGGCAACAACATGGTGCTTGACATCGCTTACGTCGGCAACCATGGCACGCGCTTGATCGATGGTCGAAGCTCAGGCGGCGTCTTCGATAACATGAACCCCGCGAGCGTGCTCAACCTCGGCTCGACTGTACTTGGTACGGGTTTTGTGAATGGTGTCTGCCAAGCTGATTGCGGCGGAGTCGCCGCTCCTTATCCGAGCTTCAGTGGGAGCGTCGCTCAAGCACTGCGGCCTTGGCCGCAGTACCAGATCATTAATTGGCGCTTCTTCAATTATGGAAAGAGCCGATATGATGCGCTCCAACTGGCGTTTGAAAAACGCATGAGTCACGGACTCCAGGCGAAGGTCGCTTACACCTATTCGCATCTGAAGAACAATGGAGCCGAGACCGGATTGGGAGCCGGAGGGCCTCCCGTCCAGAACCCAAGCGACTTTAGCAATATGTACACAGTTAGCTCCGACGATGTGCCGCATATCCTGTCCTTGGGATGGGTCTACGAGCTACCTTTCGGCAAGGGAAAGGCGGTTGGTAGTGGCGCGACCGGCTTTGTGGACAAGGTGATCGGTGGCTGGAAGGTCTCAGCCGTGCAAACGTACCAATCAGGCCGGCCGCTGTCTGTAACTATGCCCAACAATATGAGCGGCATATTGTTCACGAACGCTAAATTCCCCGACAAGGCGGGCAGGGGCCTCACGGGAACGTTCAAGAACGCGTATACCGACAGTTATCTCAATCAGGGTGGTTGGTCGGCTCCTGGCGGCGCTGCAGACGCCCTTGCATTCGGTAATGCACCCCGCGAGGATTCCAGCATCCGCGGCTTTAAGTACTACAACGAAGACTTCACGCTCATGAAGGACACGTATTTTGGTGAGGGGAAGTACGTTCGATTCGAGTCAGACATGGGCAACGTCTTCAATCGTGTGTACTTCTGTAACCCCGATACCAGCTGGCAGCCCAATAATGGCAATAATAACTTTGGCCACACGGGCAGCCAGTGCAATATCCCGAGACGCATCCAACTCGGCCTGCAGCTCTTCTTCTGACGCCGCTCGCCCCGCCGTACCCCACGCGGCGGGGCATTCTTTCGTTTGCGGGAAGTGCCTTAAGGTCTATCCTCTCATCGTCGATGGAGCACCGAGAACGATGGAGCGCCGGGCGTCCCGCCCGGCAATACGAGCGAGACGCCCGTCTCTTCACTACTATTAAGGTCATTCCCGAAATGGGAACGCACCCAAAATATTTTCGCCCTACCTGTCCCTTTCCACAGGCAGTGTTCCACATGGAACATTTGTGACGACGGTTCCCACTTACTAACTTCTCTTAGCCGACCATCTCTCTTTCCGAACGATCCCCTTACCCTCTTGCAGCACCAGCAACTGATTCGCGTCGACGCTCTTGAAAGACTCGCGCAGTCCCAACGGCCATTGAACCTCGACCACGTCAGCCCGAGTCGCCCTGCCTAAGCCGAAGTGAAGTCGAAGATCGTTCTGCGACATGAATCCAGAGCCGCTCATCACTTCGTTGATTTGTGAGTGCTGTCCCACGACCACCCGCACGCGCGCGCCGATAGCGCTGCGATTCGATTTGGTGCCAATGCACTTGATCTTGAGCCAGCTGTTCTTTGAGCTGCAATCGTTGCGCAGGAGCGACGGCGCTTCGTTCATGTTGATGACCACTACATCGACGTCGCCATCGTTATCGAAATCCCCAAACGCTGTGCCGCGACTGCCCCGCGGCTGAGACACCGGCTGCCCGACGTCGGTGCTGACGTCGGCGAAGCGCCCGTGTCCAAGATTCTTGTAAACAATTTTTCTTTCTTTAAAGCTCACGTGCAGGCGGCGCGTATCTACTTCGGGAAACACGTGGCCATTCGACATGAAGATGTCGGGCCATCCATCGTTGTCGAAGTCGAACATACCCACGCCCCAGCCGAGAAACTTGGTGTTCCCTCCCATGCCGGCTTGAAAGATAGCGTCATAAAACGTGCCGTCGCCATTATTGTGGTACAGATTCGCGGTCTGATCGGAATAGTTCGTCTTCGCGATGTCGAGCCAGCCGTCGCAATCGTAGTCTCCGACGCCCACTCCCATTCCGCCTTGCGCAGTGCCGTTCTCATTGAGAGCGCACCCGATATCGCTGCCGATCTCTTCAAACGTGCCGTCCTGTTTGTTGTGATAGAAGCGGCTGGGGACCGAGTCGCAGGCCACGTAGAGGTCGGGCCATCCGTCGTTGTCGAAGTCGGCGGCGCATACACCAAGACCATACGAGCCGACGGGAATCCACTGAACCTTATCGATGGTCGGCGCAGACGGGCCTCTGGGCACGCTGATGCCGGAGCGGTCGGAGACGTCTTCGAACGTTCCGTCGCCGCGATTGTGATAGAGGATGTTCGTCCCGCCGCCCATTCCCTGCGGTCCGCAGCCCACTGACAGCCCGTAGTACCGGCAGTACTGGTTGTCGCCAGGCTCGGGGGCGGACTGGGGATCAAAGTTCACGTAATTGGCGATGAATAGATCGAGGTGGCCATCGCGGTCGTAGTCGACAAAACAGCAGCCTGTATTCCAGCGCCGGCCTTTTTGGGTCAGGCCGGCCTTCTCGGTGACATCGCTGAACGTACCGTCACCGTTGTTGTGGTACAGAACGATTCCTCCCCAGTACGTGACGGCCAGGTCATCGTAGCCATCGTTGTCATAGTCGCCGATGCAGCATCCCTGTCCCCATCCGGATCGAACGAGCCCGGCCTTCTCAGTCACGTTGGTGAAGGTTCCGTCGCGATTGTTGTGAAAGAGAAAATTCGCGGGCTGATGCTGCGGCGGGATGCCTTCGAAGCGCGTGCCATTGACGAAGAAGATGTCGAGCCAGCCGTCGTTATCGTAGTCAAAAAGGGCCACTCCGCATCCGATCTCCTCGAGCAGGTAGCGCTTGCGTTCGATGCCACCAAAGACGTTGACCGCTTGCGACAGTCCAGCCTTGGCTGCAACGTCGACGAACGAGAACCCGGGTCCAGTTCCGTGAGCTGTTGCCGTTTTCGCTCCTGATCCTGTGGTGCGGGGCTTTTGTAGAGCTGCCGCCCATTTTGCCGGGAGAAGAACCGATGCGGGTAGAACAGCACCGAGCCTGGCGATCGTTCGAAGCAGCTCGCGCCGTGAAAAACGGCCGAATGACATGGTTGAGCCCGGGGACCTCCACCCCATGTGGAACTATCTGATCTATGCCGTCATTCTGGAAGCAGCAATCGAAGATGCGTGTCGGTTTGCTGCCGCCGTTCGCTCTCGAGCTTGCGTGACTCCGCGAACTGCTCGTCCGACTCTGCGGTCTTACCTATGCGCTTGAGTAGCAGGCCCAGCTGATAATGACCTTCTACAGAATTTGGGTCCAATGCTACAGCGCGCTCGAGGTCTTTTTGTGCCTCTTCATATTGGTGTTGCCTTAAGAGAATGCTTCCCAGCTTCACGTATGAAGGGGCGTGATCCGGATAGCTTTTTAGGAGATTGCGAAAGGTTTCTACCGCCAGGTCATCCTGACCTTGGGCCGCGTAGCTGAGGCCCAGATAGTAGGGCGCTGCCACCTGGTCAGGCTTTCCGCGAAGGCTCTCTTTCAGCGAAGCCTCCGCCTCCGCATATTTTGCTCGCAGGTAATAGACAGACCCGATGGCGTAGTTGAGCACCGCATCATGAGGATGCTTTTGCAACAGCTGCCCGAAGAGGTCAGCGGCTTTCGGCAAGTCGTGCTTGGCGACGTAGGCAGACCCAAGTACATAGACATACTGTTCCTGGTCGGGCTTCAACTCGGCTGCCCGCGCCAAGGCGGGCACCGCATCTTCAAGAAGATTTCTCTCGAGGCACACCTTTCCGAACTCAAACAGAATTTCGGGATTGTTCGGATCGAGTTTCTTGGCCGCGATCAGGTACGCTAGCGCCTTCTCGGAGTTTCCCTGCTGTTCCGCAATCGTAGCGAGGCTCTGGTTACATGGAGCGCAGTCCGGACTGATGCTAAGGGCACGTTGGAAATTGCTCGCTGCTTTGTCCAGGTCCCCGAGTGCAAGGTAGCTTCTACCCAAGGCGAATGCCAGCGAAGACGATTGATTGGAGGCTAATTTTGTCTCTTGATCGTCGATGATCTCCTTCGCCTGGGTCTTGAGTCCGCTGGTCGCGAGAATCCCGCCAAAGTCCAAAGAGGCTTCCGGTGCGGGATTGGGCAGTTGACGCCAGTTTTGGACGAGCCCCAGCAGTTGGTCATTTTTGCCGAGAGCGCCGTAGTTCGTCGCCAGCAGCAGGAGCCCATCGTCGGATTCCTTCAGCTTGTCAGCGATCGGGGCGATCAAGTCCAGCGACTCCTGGAAGTGTTGCTGCGACGCTTCGATCTTCGCAAGATTGAATCGCGCATCAACCTTGCCGGGGTCCAGCTTGAGAACCTCCTGGAAGCTTTGCTTTGCCAAATCGAGCTTGCCTTGCAGGACGTACGCAGTTCCAAGGCTCGATCGAGCTCCCACCAGATGCGGGTTTAACGCCAACGCCTGATTGAGGAGAGTTGTGCTCTCCGGGTACTTTCCTTCCTGCAGGCGGATCGTGCCCAGCATCGCAAGCGCCAAGGGCTTCGTGGTGGGATCGGCCAAGGCCTTGTGTGCTTCAGATTCCGCCTGGTCCAGTTTTCCCTGGCCCAGTAATGTTGCCGCCGTCTCGACGTGGTTGATTTGTGCGAAGGCGAAGCTGGAGGGCATTATGATGAGGAGGGCGAAGGCCAGCGGCCAGCGCAAGGCCGTGGAACCACCGTAAACGTCTCTTGAATCGCGCTTTACGCGCTTGGTGCCGCCCCTCATGTTCGCTTCTTATAGCATGCGGGGATGGCGTACACAACATCGCAGAGCGTCGCTGCTCGGAGCGCTGCTGAGTTTGTCTCGCGCTTTACGAGCGCTGAAACTGACGTGAAATTCGCTAGGGGAACAAGGGGCTCGATCGCTTGGGGAACAAAAAATCTCTGATGGAGATCAGTTCGCGGCGCGTCTTCCTGAAGACGCTCGCCGGCGGCTTCATCGCACACCATTGTTTGAGATCCACGCCTGCGTGGCCGCTCGGGTTAATGCCCGGCGGCAACGAATTCCCATTCGAGCTCATACTGCCCGACGTCAGCGGCATCAAGTGGGTTCATCAGAACGGACGCTCGGCAGAGATGTATCTGCCGGAAACCGTGGGCGCCGGTTGCGCGTTCCTCGACTACGACAACGATGGTTGGCAGGACATTTACCTCGTGAACAGCGGCAAGTGCGATTTCTACGATCCACACCCACCGCTACACAACGCGCTCTATCACAACAACCGCGACGGAACGTTTACCGATGTGACCGACAAGGCCGGAGTGGCCGGTGGCGGTTATGGAATGGGCGTCGCGGTCGGCGACTACGATGGCGACGGCTTTCCTGACCTGCTGGTGACTCAATACAACGGAGTCATTCTCTATCACAACAACGGCAACGGTACCTTCACCGACGTGACCAAGAAAGCGGGCCTTCCCACCGAAGGTTGGGCATCGAGCGCGGTCTGGTTTGATTACGACAACGACGGCAAGCTCGATCTCTTCATCTGCCGCTTTGTGGATTTCGATAAATCGAAGAACAAGTTTTGCGGAAATCGTGATACGGGCGATCGCTACTACTGCATCCCTCGGGTTTACGACCCGATGCCGAGTTGGTTGTTTCACAACAATGGCGATGGAACGTTTACCGACGTAAGTCGCGAATCTGGCATCGCAAAGTCTCTCGGCAAAGCCTGGGGCGTAGTGGCGTGCGAAATAAATAATGATGGGCGCATGGACCTGTTTGTTGCCAACGACACGGTGGAGAACTTCCTGTTCGTCAATCGTGGCAATGGCAAGTTTGAAGAGACAGGTCTATCTGCGAATGTTGGTTTCAGCGCGGAAGGGCGGGCGCGCTCAGGAATGGGAGTGGATGCGGCGGACTACGATCAGGACGGCTGGATGGATCTGTTCGTTACCAACGTAGATCAGGAGATGTATTCGCTCTATCGCAACAATCGCGACGAGACTTTTGATGACATGGCGGGATCCTATGGGATTAGCAAGGTGACGCGCCTGATGAGTGGATGGGGCGTGAAGTTCTTTGACTATGACAATGACGGCAATCTCGATCTGTTTCTTGCCGATGGTCACCCCGACGACAAGATTGAGGGACATGCCACCGAAGTTAAATATCGTGAGCCGATGCTTCTGTTTCACGGCACCGGCAAAGGATTTGAAGATGTGACAGCGTCCGGCGGTCCACTTTTCGCAACCCCGTACGCCGCCCGGGGAATGGCGATCGGGGACTTTAATAATGATGGTGCTGTTGATGTTCTAGTCGCGATCAACAACGGCCCGCCGCTGCTGCTCAAGAATCAAATCGGCCGCCGAAACCACTGGCTCGGAGTGCAACTTGTCGCCAAACACTGCAATCCAGATGCGGTGGGTGCATCGATTACTTGGCGGTCGGGAGATTTGAAGCGATCCTACTTTAAGACGGGTGGCGGAAGTTACCTGGCCTCTCACGATCCGCGAGTGGTCCTGGGCATCGGCAAGAGGACGAGCATCGATTGGGTTGAGGTGAGTTGGCCACAGCCGAGCGGACGCGTCGAACGATTCACGATTTCGCAGCTCGACCGATACGTAAAGTTGGTCGAAGGGGAGGGTATGGTCCGCAAGATGTAATGTTTTGCCTCTCATCTTCTGTCCAGCCTCGTCAAAATAGGCCCCAATACGAACGCGACGAAGAATCCAACTGTATAAATACTGGCGGAGACCCAAAGCAGGGCTTTGCTGAAGTTGCTTGCGTCATCGCATGCGTACGGATCGTCTGGGCTGCAACCCTGTGCTCGGAACCGCGGTGCAATGCAGTACATGTGGATGAAGCTCAATGCAATCAAAATGCCGGACAGCACAAACGTCCATATCTTGTGGTGCGACAGCACGACGAGCCAAGGTACAGCGGACAACATGGAGGCTACGGATGCGCCCAGGCCGAACAGGACAAATAGGGATGGAAGAGCACAGCAAAGCAACGTCCCCACCGATGTGAACAGCGAAAAATAACTCAACACTGCTGATCGTTTCCCAGGTGGAATCGCCCTGGTATTCATTTCAACTGTTCCTCAGTTATCGATCGATAGCGAAGTACATCGGGCATCTTGCCCTTTCCTGCTTCGGGTACGACACCGCTCACAACTACCGACTTCCCCGTCACGGGTGCGGCGCTCTGAGCTGATCCGTCTGGAATCAGCGTGAGGACATCATTCGATCCAGAGACGCGAAGGACGGCCTTCCCGTTTGATTCACCAACTGTTCCGGCGACAGTGGCGACTGAATCTTTCATGGTGAAGCCACTCTTGGAGATTGCTTCGTTGAGTTGTTTGAAGCTCACCGAATTCCCGGGTTTCATCTTCACGACTGCGAGCCCATTTTCGAGGCTTACCTCAACCGACTCCACTCCCGGAACCGCCTTTAAGGACACGCGCACGGCGTGTGCACATACCTCTCAATCCATTCCAAAAATCGTCATGTCAATCGATTTGATCTCCGCCGATGCGGAAATTGCGAGCATCAAGGCTGTTGAGAGCAAGGCAAGTATTCTTGTCATTTCGTTCTCCTAATGTGAGTGTCCATGCTGAAAAAGCAGGTAGCTGAAGTTAACCGCGAAGCGGACATGTTCCTTTGGAAACGCCGAACCGACGTTCTGATAGATCGGAAACTGAGCGCCGAAACTGACGGTGTAGTTGTGAAAGATTCCCAGAGCGGTTGGCCCGAGGAATACCTGGTGCGCTTGCGTGTTCTCTACTGGAACGTTTGCCTGGAGGAAGCGATTCGAGCGTTCGCCAACCAATTCGCCGAACAATCTCCAGTCCCATTTGACCGGTGGTCGTCGCCACTTGGCGGGCCGATAACCGTACACCAGACTGTAGTTGAGTACATCGGGGCGTTTGTCCCCGTTGTGTTCGTAGAATTTGGTGTATGTGCTTCCAAGCCAAACATAGTGACTTCGCGATGCCATGCCGCTCACGATGCCAAGCATGGTGCCCGGTACGTTCGTTGTATGGGCGATGCCCCTGAACCCTGACTGTGGGCCGGGCACAACCAAGTCCGCGAATGCGGTCGTCTCTATCCGCGTACCGACCTTAGTCGCGCGATGCTGAAATCGCCATGCCACTGTGGAGTCGAAATCGGCACCGGGCTGAATCCGCGTCGGCGGCAACGGCGTGCTCCCGATAACGGCGGGCAAGGTGAACGACAGAGTCAGATGCGGTGTGAGCCCGTAGCCTAATAACTCCCGGAATGAAGCTTGAGCACCAAGAGATGTGTTTCGCCCGAATACTCCCTGGTCAAAGCTCCACTCACCTTGGGAATTTGTCGGTGTCGCCAAGCCGAAAACTGGCCCGTGGGTGGCTGCAATAGCTAACCGGGGCAAGCTCAGGACCACCAGCAGCATTACTGCAATTCTCATAGAGATTCCTCCGTGGTATCGGACACACACGTGTACACACGCGAAGACACAAATCCGCGGAGGGTTAGACTCTCAGGATTGAATCCGTACCGGGCGGTGCGGGCGGCGGGATGCCGATCTGAGTGTGGCTTGATTCAGCTTCTGTTCGAAGATCAAACGCAATGTCGGTGAGGAGAGCAACCAAGGTGAAGACGGGATGCAACTGTACCTCGGCCTGTATTGATGGAATGGGAGAAGGCGCGGTAGTGACGGTTTTGCAGCAAGGGTGCTTCCCAGCACCCATGCGGCAATCGCCCGCCATCTTCTTGCAACAGTCCATCTCCGCTTGGGTCATCTGGGGATTGGGCAGGCAGGCGAGTGCCGGAATCGAAGACCAAATCGCAAGGAGAGCAAATACGACGATGGGCCGACACCGCATCACAACTACATGCTACCTTTCCGGTGAGCCACCCCGCAACCGGCGTCTGTCACTGGGCGCAGGCTCCCTATTCACGCTTGGTACTATTTCAGAATGCATACGCTCAAGATCATTCTTGGTGGCTTTCTCCTGCTAGGAGTGTGCTTTCTTGCCGGACGCTGGGTTGGTGCGGCAACAAGCGCAGCGATGAAGTACTTCCTCGCGCTCTGGTTAATCGGGACACTCGTCAACATGTGGGTCGGCGTGAGCCGCGCAGGATATTCGGTTCGGGATGAGGCTCTCCCGTTGCGCTCGTCGTCTTTACAGTCCCGGCGATCGTTGCGATTGTGATCTGGTGGAAGTCCGCTTAGCGAGCGCCTCGTCGTACATGCAAGCCCACTTCACTCTGCGCTCTATTTATCCCACGCTAAACACGCTGTCAAAAGTTACGGTTGTTGGGCATCCCTAGTCAGCCTACCTTCACGAACTACTGCACTTCGTAACCACTGCTTGTTACGTTTCGAGATCCTGAACGCCAAAAGGAACTTTCCCGGAGCTAGTTCTAGCCAGGGGAGTCGGGCCTCGCCGGTCTCAACGACGGGGGGGTTACGACGTTGCAACTTTGGAGATTTGATGAAGCCGAGACGGGTGGCATGGACATGCATTGTCATTGCCCTCACGGTCACAGCGATCGCATGGGTTTATCCGGAACATCGAAGCATCGCACTGTTGGCGTTGGAGAAACTCGAGCCGGCGGACCGGTCAACTCTGGATAAGCTCTGGTCGGACGCGCGCGTCGGACACGAAGCCCGGTTGTGCACACAGATTGCCGAGGCGTCGCAGGGCGCAAACCCAACATGCCTCGACTACGCGGCCTGGACCGCCATTTCCGGGGACCATTCGTGCTCCGCAAAAGACATGCTCTCCACGGTGCTCGACAGCACCTGGATCCTCAAGGTTGCCGGCGTCGCGGACCACTTGAAATCAAATCTTGCTGCAGCGAAGCGATCGGACCAACGACTGAACGCAGTGCGTGCGTCCGATATCGCGCTGCTGCGCGCCGATCCTGCTTATGTGACACGTGCCGGGTCGAACAATGCGCATTTTCTTCTGGCTCGTCCGGATGTGGCGATGTCGACCGACGCTTACGGAAAAGTGGCGTTGGGGCCGAATGCTGAGATGAACGCGCTGGCAACGTACATGTGGTATCACCTGCGGGCCCTGGCGAA
>Ga0126381_100006684_pt1 | contig 12781 bp, 9 predicted proteins | sample PanSoiMetPlot_28_FD_96465 | JGI IMG/M metagenome (GOLD analysis project Ga0126381, IMG submission 96465) | Tropical forest soil microbial communities from Panama - MetaG Plot_28 | ecosystem: Environmental > Terrestrial > Soil > Tropical forest > Bulk soil | place: Panama | collected 2016-02-17
AGCTCCTCGAACATGACCCGCAGCTCGCGCCTGGCCAGGTTGGCGCCCAGGCAGAAGTGGGTGCCCAAGCCGAACGCCACGTGGCTGCCGCGCCGCCGGGTCACGTCGAAGCGGTGCGGCTCGTCGAACTCTAGCTCGTCGGTGTTGGCCGCGCCGTACATGAGCAGCACCTGGTCGCCTGCGCGTAGCCGCTCGCCGTGCAGGTCGTGATCAACCGTCACCGTCCGCCGCATGTTCAGGATGGGCGTGGCGTACCGGATGAACTCCTCGACCGCGGTGCCGGAGAGCAGCGACAGGTCGGCAAGCAGGATCTTGCGCTGGTCAGGAAAACGCGCCAGGTTCCACACGGTCTGCCCGATCACCGAACGGGTCGTCTCTGCTCCGCCGTCTAGCAAGAGCAGGCCTTCCTGAATGATCTCGGGAGTGTCCAGCTGTTCGCCGTCGACGGTGCCGTGAATCCAGGCGGAGACCAGGTCGTCGCGCGGATCGGCCCGGCGTGCCTCGACAAGCTCGTAAAAGGCGGCCGCGAATTCGGCGACGGCTTCCGGCGACCCTGCGGGCTGACGCGGGTCATCGTTGCGGAAGCCCGCAGAGCTCATCGTCCGTTCCGACCACTCCTGACATTTCGGCCACAGCGCACGCTCGAAACCCAGGAGCTCAGCGATCACCATCGCCGGCAACGGCGCCGCGAGATCGGCTACGACCTCTACAGTGCCCTTCGCCTGCGCCGCCGTGATCAGCTCCGCCGCCAGCGCTCGCACACGCTCTTCGTGCCTGGCCACCGCGCGGGGGGAGAACCGCCCGGACACCAGCTTGCGCTGCTGCTTGTGCCTGGGGTCATCTCTGTTGATCATCGAAGCGCTCATCTCGATCAGCGGGCGACTGCCTCTGGCCGAGCTGTAGCGAGCTGTGTCGCGCTCCATGGACAGCACGTCGCGATGGCGGGAGATACCCCAGATCTCGTTGACCGGGTCCCAGTAGGCCGGCGCCTCGTCCCGCAGGCGCTGGTAGGCCGGATACGGATCCCCTGCATACATGACGGGATCGAGGAGATTCAGCGGCGCGCCGGAAGTACAGCTCAGCAATGACGGCTCCGACTGGAGGTGGCCGAATAGCCGGCCCGACTGAATGCCTCGATTTCCGGATCTTAAGGTACGCCGCCCGTCGAGGCCAGCAAGGCCGGCTGGCTCACGAAGGCCCATTGGTTATGGCCAGAAGATTGACCTAAGGCTTCCGATAAAGGTCGGGCTAGGATTAATCGCATCAGTGCACCCGTCTCGGAGGTCCGGCCATGACGACGACTGCACCCGCGACTGGTGCCCAGGACACGCACGAGATCCAGGACGCCGGTCACGTGGACGTCCTCATCATCGGCGCAGGGGTCTCCGGCATCGGCGCCGCGCACCACCTGCGGGACCAGTTCCCCGACCGGACCTTCGTCGTCCTGGATGCCCAGGACAACCGGGGCGGAACCTGGTGGACCCACCGGTACCCTGGGGTGCGATCCGACAGCGACCTGTTCACCTACGGGTACCGGTTCAAACCGTGGCGCGGTCCGTCAATCGCGGCGGGCGAGGAGATCCTCGCCTACCTCGACGAGGTCATTGACGAGGACGACCTCAGCAAGTACATCCGCTATCAGCACCAGGTCACTGCGGCCAGCTGGTCATCCGAGGACCGCCGGTGGACCGTCGAGGTCACGCGCGGCGACACCGGACAGCAGTTGCGGTTCACCACCGGGTTCTTGTGGATGTGCCAGGGCTACTACAACCACGCCAAGCCGTACCGGCCCCAGTGGGAGGGCGTGGAGCGCTTCCAGGGCGCGATCGTGCACCCCCAGCGATGGCCCGAGGATCTGGACCTAGCGGGCAAGCGCATCGTCGTGATCGGCTCTGGCGCCACAGCCGCGACGCTCATTCCGGCGATCGCCGGAAAGGCGGAGCACGTGACGATGCTGCAGCGCTCTCCCTCCTACTTCTTCGCCCCGCCCGCGACGGCCGAGCTGGCGGAAACGCTACGCGGTCTGGACATCCCTGAAGAGTGGACACACGAGATCCTGCGGCGTCAGTACATCCAGCTCACCGACTGGCTGGCCAAGACGGCGCGGGAGGCGCCCGGCGACCTGCACGCCTTCCTCATCGAGTCCATGCGCCCGCTGCTGCCTGAGGGCTTCGATGTCGATAAGCACTTCACGCCCCGCTACCGCCCGTGGCAGCAGCGCATTGCCGTCGTCCCGGACGGCGACCTGTTCGCGGCGCTGCGCGAAGGGAAGGCCTCGATCGTCACTGACACGATCGAGACGTTCACCGAGGACGGGATCAAGGTCAGCTCCGGCGAGGAGATCCCGGCCGACGTCATCGTTACCGCCACCGGCTTCAACATGTCGGTCCTCGGTGACGTGGCGTTCACCGTCGACGGCGAGCGGGTTGACTTCAGCGAGCGCGTGACCTGGCGCGGCATCATGATCAACGGCGTGCCGAACATGGCTTACGTATTCGGCTACTTCCGGCACAGTTGGACCCTGCGCGTGGACCTGGTCAGTGACCTGGTGGGCCGCCTGCTTGCAAAGATGCGGGACAGGGGCGCCACGATGGTGATCCCTGCCCTGCGGCCGGAGGATGCGGACATGCAGTTGCGGCCGTGGTCCGATCCGGAGAACTTCAACGCCGGCTATGTCATGCGCTCGCAGCACATCTTGTTCAAGCAGGGCGATCGCGAGCCATGGATCCACATGCTGGAACACGAGGAGGAGCGCGAGATCCTGCCCAGGGCGGACCTGGACGACGGGACGCTCGTCTACCGCTGAGCAGGCTCAGACCGATTCAACGCTCAGCAGACTGATCCAGCCGGATGTCAGCCTGGCCGTATTACTGCTACCTCATTGCCGCCTGACTCGGTGACCCAGAGGTAACCGTCGAGTGCTGCGATGTCGTTCGGCTCGGAACTCAGCGCTAGCGTGCCGATAACAGAGTTCGTCTCCGGGTTGATTCTGGTCAGGGTGTCAGCAAGATAACTTGCGATCCACACCGCGCTGCCTGCGACCAGCAAGCCGCCCGCATCCGCTGGCGTGCGTATCGTGTGCTGGACCGCGCCGGTCTGCGGATTGAACCTCGTCACGGTGTCGTCCGGACCATTGCCCGTCCAGCCGCTGCCTAACCCGAATCCGACTTGGACAGGCATCGAGCCGACCTCAGCCGCGCGTATTGTCCTGCCCGTTGCCGGGTCGACAGCGATCACCTTGCGCGAGCCGCCCTGAAAATCAGGAACCCATAGCAGCCCGCCGTGCACGGACGCGAATCCGGCTGCGACCCGGATGCGTAGCGTTCGGACGACTCTCACGGTGCGGGGGTCGATGACCGATGCGGTGTCATCGCCCTGGTTAAACACCCAGAGCTTGCCGTGTGCCACGAGCAGCGACACCGGCTTTGGTCCGACCCGAATCCTGTCATTCACGCGGTTGGTCGCGGGATCGATGCGCGTAACCGCCGCGGCGTCGTAATCGGCGACCCAGATCGCCCCGTCAGCAGCTAGCAGGCTAATCGGGCCTTTTGGCACGCTGATTGTCGCCGTCGCCTGTCTGACAGCCGGGTCGATGCGGGAGACCGACCCGGAGTACAGGTTGGCTGTCCAGAGCGAGCCAAAGGCTGCGAGAATTCCGTCCGGATAGGCACCTACCCGGACCTGAGCCAGCACCTTGCCGACGAGGCCGCTCCCTTTGACCGGGCTGGCCGAGGAGCCTGCTGCTTGCGAGTGAGCCGTCGGCCGAGAGCTGGGCCTGGTGGCAGGGCGGAGGTGGCCAGCCGTCCCGCAACCGACGCATGCCACTCCGAAAGCCACGCCGGCCGCGAAGAGCTTCCAGCGGTTCATAGCTACGTGATAGCACCGGACGCGCTGATTTCCAGCGTCTCTGCTGCCGATCAATCAAACGGACAACTTGGCGTGCGAGAGCGCCAGCCAGACAGGGCACGCCAGACTACGAATAGCATCCCGTCGTCGCGGTTGCGACTGGCTTTCCCTGGCCTATCCGGACACTTACCCGCGCCAGCACACACCCAGGAACGGTGAGCAGCGGGTCGCCCTCAACTGCGACGATCGGTGACACGGTGAGCGTGGTCGTCGCGCCGTCCGTCGGGCGGCGCGACTGGAGCGTCAGGCTGCCTCCGGAGTTGCCGCTGAGCCATCCCGCCGGCAGGAACCTTGTCCACGCCAGTGCGCACCGAGGCGAGAATCTGAGTGCGACGACTCCGATCACCGTGCCCGCCGGGTAGTCATGCCCTGTCTGCGTCATGGGTGCCGAGAGCCTGAGCACGGTCTGAGTGAGAACCACAGCGCCAACATCACACGGCGAAACGCCGATGTATGGCGCCGGACTGGCCAGGCCCGCAGAAGTTAGGTGCTCCGAATGCGCTGCTGGCCTTAACGGACTAAGCATTGTCCAAGCTGCCGCGCCGGCAATCGAGGCGACCGTTATCAGCGCAGCTATAACCAGGCGTCTGTGGCTCGCCAAGGTCATGACTAGAGAGCCGGCCGCTCCAATGCCGCGATCGTCGCCGCCTGAATGGCCGGCTAATGCGGCGGCTGCCCGGCTATGCCAGGAAGGGTGCTGCGGCTGCTTTCGATCTGCCGGTCTCGCTGTCGCCTTCGCTGAGGCGTCGCACCAGCGCCGCTGCCAGTACTCGGCCGGGCCATCGCAGGCATGGACAAACGCCAGCGTCACGTCCAGCGACGGGAGTGCCGTACCAGCGCAAGCTACAGACAATGTCGTTGCGGAATAGTGTGCGCGCCTCGCGAGCTGGCGGAACGTCGGACTTCCGGCCCGCTCGCGCAACTGCCGGAGCTCGGCTGCGAATTCCTGGATAACCCCTGCGGCCGGATCGATTGGGCGCATCGGCCTGCCCATCCGCATCATCCCCGTCATCAGTACCAAGCTGGACTGACCGTTTCGAACCGAGCCGACAAGAGTCTAGCGACCAAACCTGGCCAGAACGAGCACGCGGCGCCTGGGGAGGGCATACGACGCGGGATGGCTGTTGCCGCCAGGGGGTGGCAACAGCAGCGCTGGGGCTCGCGGTTCGGTGCGCACTGGTGCACTGACAAGGTCGCGCTGCCAGTAGATACCCAGCGCTACGATGGCGGAGAATCGGCAGCGCACCGGCAGGCCGGCCAGCACGAGGCGGGCAAGTGAAGTTCAACCACGTCGGAATCCCCACGCAGCATCGGTTTGCCGGTGAGATTCCGCTGCCGCACCTTCAGATGACCGTGAGCGATCATCAGGACAACCCGTTCGGCATTCAATGGCAGCGGTACTGGGATGGCGCACCGTATCCAGACCTGGTCAAGACGGTGGCGCACGTCGCATTCGAGGTTGACGACCTGCAGGCGGCGCTGGACGGCCATCACGTCATCATTGAGCCGAACAGCCCCAGCCGCGGCGTAATCGTCGCCTTCGTGGAAGTCAACGGAGCTCCGGTTGAGCTGATGCAGATCGATCATCAGGTCCGGCCTGACCTGTAAATGGCGCCAGGCGCCGCATGACCCGCGCCCGGCGCAGTGTCGCGGCGATCCGTCAGAACGAGGCCACGATGGTAATGGCGGTCCAGGCGCCGATGCAGATCGTGTCGCCGCTAGTCAGGGGCACAGGCTGGCCGACGGGAATCTCGCTGCCGTTGACGATCATGCCGTTCTCCGAGCCTGGATCCTCGACCGCCCACGATCCGTCCGGCTGCGAGACGAGAATCGCATGCAGACGCGAGACTCCAGGGTCGGTTGGCGGCCCGGTCAGGTCGATCTCCGGGGCGACCTCGCGAGAGGCGCTCCTTCGGCCAACCCGCAGGCGGGAGCCAGCCAGCCGGAAACTCCGCTCCGGCCAGTCGGCCGGAAACTCAATCTCCTTCGACTCGGCCACGCCCCGAGCCATGACCGAGTCGTAGTGCGAGCGGCTCGCGCGGACAATCGCCGTCCAGGTCGTGCTGGGCATGGCGACGCCGGTCCCGGCAGTGGCAGGTGGTATGGGAACCGGTAGCGAGGCCGGATCCGAGCCCCGGACCGTGACGACCGATCCCGTCGCGAAGCCGCACGCTTCACAGAACCTTTCCAGTCCAGGTGCGCCACATTGCGGACACACTGCGGACGACCGGGCAGGCGCCTGAGTTGCCGTGACCGCGGGCCCCGAGCTGCCCGTCTCGGGGGCCTGAGCGTCCATCCGGATCCCGCACATGTCGCAGTAGTCCGCGGCGCTGGACTCATGACCGTCCGGGCATAGTGCCACCAGTGGCCTCCGAGCTACTTCTTGACCCGGACTGTCTTCGTCGATCTGGTGTCGAGCGCCATCTCGTCCGCGTCCACAACCCTGGCCTTCAGCCTGACGGTGCCAGTCACCGGATCGACGACGTCGACAACCTTGGCCAGCAGGTCCTCGGTGTCCTGGTTGCCGGACTCGTGGGCTAGCGCAACTGCGCGGCCCAGCTTGGCCGCCGCAGTGGCATCGTCGCCGACCTTCCTGGCCTCCAGGCCGTCCTGGATCGCCTGAGCGAGCTCGGCCTGGCCGGTGTAATGGGCAACGTGCCCGTTGATGCGAGTCGATAGTGCTTCCTCGTCGGTCCAGATCGCCCGGACTAGACCCTGACCCAGAGTCTGCGGTCCGGCATCCGTGCCGACCACCAGGCTGATGCGGGCGGCTAGCATTTCCTGTCCGACCACGCCAGGCTGCACCTCCACGCAGACGTGGTAGTCGCGGCTCTCAGCTCCCCACGCACCGGTGGGGTAATCTCCGACCTGCGGCGATACTTCGGCGCGCCTGCCGCTGAGATCCTCGACTGTTGGCGCGACTTGCTTGACGAACCGGAGCGTGGCGTGCTGCGGTGTCCAGACCCGCAATGCGACATCAGCCACTTCCTTGCCCATCGAAGCCTGCATCATTGCCTCGAAATCCGCGGCGAGCCCGGCCGCGTCGGGCACGATGTCGACGGTGCCCAGCAGCGCGGTCGAGATCTTGCGTAGCTCGCTGACTGCCCAGTCGGTCCCGACGCCCCGGCAATCGCAGCTGAAGGCTCCCTCCGATCGCCTGATCTCGGCTTCGAGCTCTCCTGGCTCCTGCCCGTTCTGGCCATCGGTGAGCAGGATTGCGTGTCGTAGCGCATGGTCGTCAGTCTCGAACACCTGGCGCGCCAGTTTCAGCCACTCGCCTATGGCGGTCCCGCCCTGCGCCTTGAGGCGTGTCAGCGAATTCCTTGCGGCCTCCCTCGTCCGGCTGCCTGCGACCGCAAGAGACCCATCAACCGGATAGACGGGGGACGCAACATGGGTGCCCGATATCACCGCGAACGCGACACCGTCCCGGATAGCGTCAATCGCGACGGCGGTCGCCTGGCGAGCCTGGACAATCTTTGACCCAGGTGCGCCCATCGACCCCGAACAGTCAACGATGATGATCTCTGCAGCCTTATCGGCAGCAGTCCGCGGCTGGGCGGGAGCCGAGCCAGTCGATGTCACGGTCACGATCGCGTTGACCTCGCGCGCGCCGTCAGGCAAGTACTCGTTCTGGAAGATCTCGGCAGTGAACTCGGGCGGGTTCATCGTGGCATGCTCCTCTGAAGTGCCGGGGCATCGTTTCCGCGCGGCGGGAAAGCGATGAGGACGATGGTGACGTTGTCCTGCCCGCCGGCCTCGAGTGCGACGGCGAGCAGATCGGCGGTTGCGCCCGCCAGGTCGCCAGGCGACCTTGGCCGGGCGAGCCGTGCCAGGCCGCTAGCTTCCGGCTGGTAGTTCCAGAGGCCGTCGGTGCACAGCAGCAGCAGCCCGGGACCGGGTGGCTGGAGGGACACGGCATGAGGCTCTCGAGTTTCCGCGTCTGCCCCGAGCCACCTGGTGACGACATGCGCGTGCGGCGAGCTCTGGGCGTCAGCCTCGGACAGTGCTCCGGCTTCAATCAGCTCAGCGGCGAGCGAGTCGTCTCGGGTGAGCCGCTCGGCGTCGAGGCCGGGATCTTCCGGAAGCCAGTACGCTCGGCTATCACCAATCCAGTGAACTGCTATTTCGTCGGCCGTGACGACTCCGGACACGATCGTGGCAGCGGGCGCGTCAAAGGACTGGCCGGCCAGGTCGCGTACTGCCGCGTCAGCCGCCAGAACCGCAGTCGTGAGCGCCTCGGCCGCTGTTATGCCTGCCCGCAGCCTTTCTGTCAGGACAGGCAGCGCCGCTTCGGCCGCGGCCAGTGACGCTTCTTCTGGCCGGGCCGAGGTGGAGACTCCGTCGCACACGACGGCCAGCGCGGCCGTGCCGGTCGGAGTCTCGGTCAGCGCGAGCCCCATGGCATCCTCATTACGCAGATGGCGGCGGCCGCGATCAGTGACACCAGCGAGCGCACCGAGGTCGATCTCGACGTGATCGCGGCCCGATGGCGCCTTCTGCCCGCACCGTTCGCAGTAGCCGTCAGCGGCGATCTCCGCTGACCCGCAGTCGCAGCGATGGCTGGCTGGAGCTGCGCCGGTGCTGACTGCTGCAGAGGAGAGTTCCCGGCCGCACTTCTCGCAGAAGTTATCGACACGGCTGACCTGGGCGCCGCATGCGGGGCATCTGCCGTCGGAATGCTGCTTCATCAGGTCAGTGTCCGCGGCCGGACGTCGTTGGCGAGATCGATGAGTGCATACCGGCCAGGCTGAGTAGCGGACAAGCGAGCGAGCGCCCGGTAGGTGCGTTCCAATCCCAGCCTGAGTCCTTTATCAGTCTGCTCACAGCCGAGCAGCCGACCACCACTGCCGAGCATTCCAGCCTGGAGCACGCTCAGAGCCGCATTCAGGACTTCTGCAGCCAGCGTATGTCGCGTCGAAGCATCAAGCTGCAGACCCTCGAGCCTGCTGCCGGCATCGCCGATATCAGCGGCCGACAGGCTGGCTCGATCGGACGGCGTCAGCCGGGCTCGGATGGCGGCTATCTGCGCAGCAAGAAAGTAAGTCGAGGTCTGCGGAACTGTGCCCAGAACATCGACCGCTGGCGCTATATCCCCAGCGGCTAGCCTGACACGGGCCAGCCCGAAGGCCGCACTGACATACGTCCTGTCAGTCGTCCAGACAGTCCCGAAGTATCTCGCGGCCAGGCCATTGTCCCCGGCAGCCTCGGCGGTGAGTCCTAGCGCGAGCTTGGGCGCGAGTTCACCGGGCAGGAAGTCCAAGACAGTGTCGAATGCATCTCGGGCCTTTTCTGCCCGCCCGGCAAGCAGCTCGATCAGCCCCTGATACCAGGTGACGCGCCAGTCACCGAGGCCGCGGCCGGCCAGCTGAGTAAGTGGCCGACCGGCACCTGCCAGATCCCCGAGCGCGATCCGGGCTCGGGCCAGGGCAAGGTACGCCTCGGCTCCGACGGCCACTCCGGCCGATGTCCCTGGCACCGCAATGGCCTGCTGCAGGGCATCAGCCAGCTGCCGGGGTCCGAGGGTGGTCAGGGTCGCCAGCAAACCTGCCGCCGGGTCGCCGCTGTCGACGAGCGGTACCGGCAGGCCGGCCACTATCTCGCCACTGCCGGGAGCCGCCCACGTGCCGGCGGCATCAGCGGATGCGGCCGCGCCTATCGCCCTCAGTTCGGGAGTGAACCTGGTGCTGAACGAAGGGCGCGGCGTGCCGTCCGTAGCGGACAGGACCTCTCGTAGCACGCCGGTCATCTGCTCGGCCATGTCGGCCGCGACAGCGAACCTGCGCCGCGGGTCGGCGTCGGTGGCCCGGCGCAGCAGCCGGTAGAACGATGGCTGCTCGGCCAGCACCGGGACGACTTCCGGATCCGGCAGGCGGTGCTGGTATGTACCGGTGTAACCAGAGAACTCGAAGGTCAGCACGGCCAAGGCGCGTCCGACCGTATAGAGGTCTGAGGAGGGTGACGGCCCGACAGTGGCGACCTCCGGCGCCTGATAGCCGGCAGTCCCGTAGATAGGACTGTCGTCATCATCTATGCGCCGCACGCCACCGAGGTCAATGAGCTTCAGCTGCTCTTCGACCTGGATCACGTTGTCCGGCTTGAAGTCGCAGTACACGAGCCCTAGCCGGTGCAAATATCCGAGCGCAGGCAGTACCTCGATCGCGTACGCCAGGGCATGTGCCACCGGCAGGGATTCGTGAGCCTTACGCCGCTCCAGCACGATCTCGCGCAGCGACTGCCCGCCGACGTACTCCATCACGATGTAGCCGGTCGGGTCGCCGGTCTGACTGTCGGGATGCTGCACGAAGTTGTAGATACGAACGATGCTGGGATGTTCGACCTCGGCCAGGAAGCGGCGCTCCGCCACTGCGGCTGCCTGCGCGTCTGAGTCGCCTGAGTTGAGCAGGCCCTTGAGCACCACCCACCGATCGCTGACGTTGCGGTCTCGGGCGAGGTAGATCCAGCCGAGTCCGCCATGCGCCAGACAGCCGAGCACTTCATACTGGCCAGCTACCAGCTCGCCGGGCCGCAGCCGTGGCTGAAACGAGAAACGGGCACCGCAGTTCTTGCAAAAGCCCTCGGTCCGGCCTGGCGTCTCGCCGCTGCCCCGTCCTACTGGCTGACCGCAGTTGCTGCAGAACCGCCTGCTCTCCGAGACCTGCGGATCAGCCATGACTGCGTCGGCCGGATCGCTCGCACGGATGGGCGGTATGTCGACCAGCCCAGCGCCGAGCTGACCGCGTCGTGAGTCACCGGTCTGACGAGACGGCATGGTGCCGGCGGACGGTCTGCCGGACAGCCCGGAAGAGGCCGTACCGCCATCCTCATCGATCCGAGCTGCTGCATCCTGCCCGGCGGTCCTTCGCACCGCGCCAGGCGCCGGAGCGACGCCGCAGACGTTGCAGTAGCCGTCTTCGATCGCGCCGGCGCACTCTGGCTGCGCGCATGCCAGAACTGTCATGATGCTCTCCCCTGCAGCGCTATCACGGCGTCCTGGTAGTTACGTACGGCGTCGTCCGCAGCGGCCAGATCACACGGCGCGGTCCACAGCAAGTCGCGGGCAGCCTGGAACCGGTCCGTCAGGAGTGCATCCTCGGCCGCCCCTAGCCGGTTAGCTTTGGCTCGGTAGGCGTCGAGCAGTCCGCGCAGCTCGGTCCGCCGGTCCAGTGGCTCCCGCGAAGCCACCCCGACACTTCTCCATTGCTCGGCTGCCGCGGTCGCGGCTTTCTCGACCGCGCTCAGGTCTGTCGCCAGCTGCTGCCATCGGCCGGCAGACCTGAGCGCACCCAGCCCGGCCAGGCGTTCGGCCAGTGCCGAGGTCCCCGCCGGAAGCGCGGGCAGCTGGGTGGGAACGACCTTGGCTGCGGCCTCGTCATAGGCACCACGTGCGTCCTGTTCGCGGGCACGCGCGTCGGCCACGACGCGGCCCACCTCGGCGATGCGCCGGTCGGCGTCCTTGATGAGCTGTGATACCTCGCTCATCCGCGCTGCCACGGCCTGCGCTTGGCGAAGCAGATTGTCCGGCCCGGTGAGATCCACGCCGTCGTCGTGCCAGAGCGACAGAGGATCGGTGTTCAGGAGCTCACGCATGCGGCGCAAGTCGGCGTCCGCACCTCGGACGGCGCCGGCAAGCGCGTCGTCGGCGACATCGTCGGCCTGCCGGATTGCCGGGCCCAGCGCCGATGCGACCTGGTCCAGCCGGTCCGAAACCTCGTTCCAGACGGTCTCCGCCGCGGATGTGACCTCGGCAATCTGACTGAACGCGACCGTCATCCGCCGCACCGCCTCGGCGAAAGTGACCTGCTCCTCGGGCTCGCCACTGCCGGTGAGCTGACGCCGCGCCAACGGCACCTGCTCCCCCTTCAGCATCACCGACGGTCCGGTCAGCAGCGCCGTCAGGTCGGCTGAGAGCGCGCTCGTCGGACGGCGCTTGCTGTCCCGAAGCCCGGCCGCCTGCTCGACGACCGCTGAATACGCGGCGAAGACTTCCCACACCCACGCCAGGTCGGCGGATGCGGTTTGCCAGCGCACTTTCGTCGTGCCGGTCAGGGTGGCCCCAGAGAGCAGCCGTTTGCCGAAACTGGCGTCCAGCTCGAACAAGTTCGCCTGGATCCGATCTCGCTCCGCGATCCGCTCGGCGACCAGTGCGGCTGCCTCCGCTTGAGTGAGTAGCGCAGCCACGATCAGCCCTGGTAATGAGCAGGTGGTGGTGGTGGCACCGGGTTGCCGATCCAGCGTCTGTAGCTGGCGGCCCACTGGCCGTCGGCGCGCAGCTTCGCCAGGACAGCATTGACGAAACGCACAAAGTCTGGGTGCTGCTTAGAAATCGCCAGGCCGTATGGCTCATTACTCAGGCGCGGTCCAATGATCACGGTATAGGGATCCTGGGCCGCGAGCCCCGCCAGGATCGAGTCGTCGGTCGAGATGGCGGCGACATCGCCTTGCTGCAACAGCACCAGGCAGTCTGTCCAGTACGGCACGGCGACAGGGATGGCCGAAGCCGCGTGAGCCGGGTCGAGTCCGTTCTTGATAAGGCCAAGCGAGGTAGATCCCGACGTCGCGCAGACCTTCGTTCCATCGAGGTCAGGCAGGCTATGGATGCCGGAGTTCTTGAGGACGAGTACCCGCTGGGCCGCATCGAAGTAGACACTCGAGAAGCCGACCAGTTGCAGCCGGGCGCAGGTGATGGTCATGGTGTGTGCCACGATGTCGACCTTGCCCGACTGGATTGCCGGGATCCGCTCGGCGTCGGAGACGGCCACGAACCTGATCTTGTTCGGGTTACCGAAGATGGCCGCGGCGATCGCGTGCAGCATGTCGATGTCGAACCCCTCGATCTGACCATCGAAGGGGTTGAGGTAACCGAAGTGATAGG
>Ga0126381_100006685_pt1 | contig 12781 bp, 9 predicted proteins | sample PanSoiMetPlot_28_FD_96465 | JGI IMG/M metagenome (GOLD analysis project Ga0126381, IMG submission 96465) | Tropical forest soil microbial communities from Panama - MetaG Plot_28 | ecosystem: Environmental > Terrestrial > Soil > Tropical forest > Bulk soil | place: Panama | collected 2016-02-17
AGGCGATGCCCGGCGCCAGAAAGGTAATGAGCAAAACCGCGAACAGCGAACCGATAAAAGATGACGTGAAGGCTGCGGTCAGTGCTTCAGCTGCCTTGCCCTGCTGCGCCATCGGATAGCCGTCGAATGTCGTGGCAACCGACCAGGCTTCCCCCGGAATGTTGAACAAAATAGAGGTGATGGCGCCCCCAAACAGCGCGCCCCAATAGATGCACGAGAGCATCACGATGGCGGACGTGGGATCCATCGTGAAGGTGAGAGGCAACAGAATCGCGACGCCGTTTGGTCCTCCCAAACCCGGCAACACACCGACAAAAATGCCGAGCACCAGCCCGACCATCATCAATGCCAATGTCTTCCATGTCAGCAGAACGCCGAAGCCTTGAATGAGCAGTCCAAACGCTTCCATGGAATCAATATCCAAACAGGGCTTCGAGTGGCCCCTTCGGCATGATGACGTCGAAGGCGATATCGAATGTGATGAACATGGCTATCGAGAACACAAAGCTGGTCAGCAATGATTTCCATAGTGCGATCCGTCCGACCAGCCACATGAACCCCGCGATGAGCACGAAGCTCGCGACGTACAGTCCGAGCCATTGCGTCAACAAACAGAAGAGAAATGTCGGGATGAACACCTGCATCACGCGGCGAAGCTGGTCGCGCGTGACGAATACCTTTCCTTCGTCCAGCCGACTCAAGAAAATTGAAACCAGCCCGTAAATGCTCGCCGCTGCCAGGATCATGGACAAATAAAACGGGAAATAGCCGGCCTGCGGGCCATCTGCTTCCCAGCCCATCCCGGTTCGCCAGTTGTCGAATGCCAGCAACGCCGCGAGCCCTGCCAACAAAACATAGACGACGGTTTCGACTGTACGCGTCGAAGCAACGGCCGGCGATTCCTCGGCCGGTGCATCCGGATCTTCGACGACGATTTCGGAATCAGATTCTGACACTCATATCCTCAATCGATTATCAAGCATGACAAACAGCCGTGGCTGTCATCATCCGCGAAAACGAATAGTCGGCAACCCCGACACCATGAAGTGCGGTAGGGCTTCGGAGCACTAGATGCCCCGTTTTCACGGGGCGCATGACGACCTTGGCACTTGATTTACTTTGCGACGAATCCCGCTTCTTCCATCAGACCCGAATTGAGTTTGTCGTCTTCCTCAAGGAATTTGACCATGTCCTTGCCGGTCAGGAAGATCGGCTTGAGCGCCTGTTTTTCCATGTAGTCCTTGTACTCGGCGGTCTGCGCGACTTTCTCGAGCAGGTCGACGTAGAAGGCCGATTGTTCCGGCGCGACTTTGCCGGGCAGAAAGAACGCGCGCAGCATCAGATATTGCACGTCGAGCCCTTCTTCCTTGCAGGTCGGGATGTCATTCCAAGACTGGGTGTCGGTGACCTTGGCCTTGTACGAGATGCGCTCCTTGTCGAACACGCACAGTGCGCGCACCTGACCGGCGCGCCACACTTCGAGATTCTCCGACGGATTGTTGACGTTTGAGGCGGTGTGGTTGCCGACCAATTGGGTCGCTGCTTCCCCGCCCGATTTGTAGGGTAGATACGCAAACTTCGCTCCGGTCTTCTTCTCCATGAAGACCGTGAGGATGTGGTCTTCGCGCTTGGAGCCGGTTCCACCCATCTTGAACGGCTGCGGAGAGGCCTTCGCCGCATCGACGAATTCCTTCACGCTCTTGTAGGGGAGCGTCGTGTTGTCCCACAGCACGAACTGATCCATCGCGGTAACCGCAATCGGCGAGAGATCGCGCCAATTGAATGGGATCTTCGCTGACAGCGGCAACATGTAGATCAACGAATAGGCGAGCAGCAGCCGGTTCGGATCGCCGTCACTCGATTTCATGTACATGAGCGCTTCGGCACCCGACGCACCGCCCTTGAGGGAGACGACCATCGGTTGCTTCATTAAATTGTTCTTCTGAATGGCGGCCTGGATCATGCGCGCCATCTGATCCGATGCGCCGCCCGCGCCGGCAGCGACCACGATTTCGACGGGCTTGGTCGGCTCCCAGGCCACGGCCGGCGCATTTGCCAGTGCAAAGGCTGCAGCGGCCGTGCCGGCCAAAATAAGGCTTTTCATCGCTTCCTCCCTTTAGGCTCGCGTCGGTTCTATCAACGGATAGGCCGCGCTCTCCTTGTTCGTTGGCCCCATTTTGCGGTTATTGGGCGCAAGTTCAAGCCGCCGTTCGGCTAATGTCCGTGCTGCTCGCGCCGCACAATATCTGCGCCCTGCACCATCGCCTGCATTTTCGCGAAGGCCACATCGCGCGGCAGATATTTCATGCCGCAATCGGGAGCAACCACGATGCGGTCGGCGGGCACATGCAGTAACGCCTTGCGGATGCGCGCGGCGACAATGTCCGGCGTCTCCACGTTCATGTCGGAAAGGTCGATCACGCCGAGGATGATCGTTTTCGACGGCAGTTTTTCGATAACCTTGAGATCAAGCTTCGGCTGCGCCGCCTCGATCGATACTTGCGCGGCGCGCGAATCTTCCAGTTCGGGGAGAAACGAGTAGCCCGTAGGCTTGTCGTGCACCACAGCGGCATAACCGAAGCACAGATGCACCGCGACCGTTCCGCTCACGCCGTCGAGCGCGCGGTCGAGCGCCTTCAACCCATAGACGCGCGCCTTGTCCGGATGCTGTTGCATCCATGGCTCATCGATCTGCACGATATCGGCGCCGGCGGCAAACAGGTCTTTGATCTCTGCGTTTACCGCCGCCGCATAGTCGAGCGCCATGGCTTCATCTGATGCGTAAAATTCATTCTGCGCCTGCTTCGACATCGTGAAGGGCCCAGGCACCGTCATCTTCACCGGCTTTTTCGTACTCGAACGCAGGAATTGCAGATCGCGCAGCTCCACCGGATGCTTGCGCCGGATCCTTCCGGTCACGCGCGGCACGGGAATCGGTTTGCCGCTGCGATTGAGGGTCGTGCCGTGGTTCTCGGTATCGACTCCTTCGAGCGCGGTGGCGAAACGGTTGGAATAGCTCTCCCGTCGCTGCTCGCCGTCGCTGATGATGTCGAGGCCGGCACGTTCCTGGTCCTTTATGGCGAGAAGCGTCGCTTCGTCCTGTTTCGCTTCAAGCGCTTTCGGATCGACCAGCCAGAGATCGCCCATCCGCACGCGCGGCACGATCTTGGACAGCCGCGCCCGGTCGATCAGCCAGTCCGGCTGTGGATAGGAACCAACGAGCGAGGTCGGGAACAATTTTTCTGTCATCACTTTGCGCGGCCTCGCCGTTCAGTTCGCGAGCTCGGCCCGTACGATCTTGGCGCCTTCAACCATGGCGCACATCTTTCCGAACGCGACTTCGCGCGGCAGATATTTCAGCCCGCAATCAGGAGCAACGACGATGCGATCGGCGGACACGTAGGGCAAAGCGCGCCGTATGCGCGCCGCCACTGTTTCGGGCTTTTCGATGGTCATGACGGAAAGGTCAAGCGTGCCGAGAATGATGGTCTTGTCCGCCAGCGTGGCAAGTACGGAGCAATCAAGACCGGACTGTGCGGTTTCGATTGAGACTTGTCTGACCCTCGATCCGGCCAGTTCGGGCAGGAACGAATATCCCTCTGGCCGCACGTGGATAATGGCGGCATAGCCGAAACAGATGTGAACCGCCGTCGGCCCAGTAATTCCCTCCAGCGCGACGTTGAGCGCTTTGAGCCCATATTTGCGGGCTTTTTCAGGCCGTGCCTGCATGTATGGCTCATCGACCTGCACGATGTCGGCGCCGGCTGCGAACAGATCCTTGATCTCCTCATTGACCGCGGCGGCATAGTCGAGCGTCATCTCCTCCTCGTCCTCATAGAAATCATTCTGCGCCTGTTGCGACATCGTGAACGGACCAGGCACAGTCATCTTGATCATGCGGTCGGTGTTGGCGCGCAGGAATTTCACGTCCTCCACTTCAACCGGATACCGGCGCCTGACTCTGCCCGTCACGCGCGGTACCGGATTGGGATGACCGGAACGATCGAGTGCAGTCCCCGGATTATCGATATCAACTCCTTCGAGCGCAGTGGCGAAGCGGTTGGAATAGCTTTCACGTCGCATCTCGCCATCGGTAATGATGTCGAGCCCAGCGTGCTCCTGATCACGGATCGCGAGCAGGGTCGCATCATCCTGTGCTTGCTTGAGGTAGTCGGGCGCAACGCGCCAAAGCTCTTTCGCGCGCACGCGCGGTGGAAAACGGGCTGCCAGCTTGGCGCGATCAATGAGCCATTCCGGCTGTGCGTAAGAGCCGACAAGCGAGGTGGGAAGAAGCTTCGGCATGCGCCTAGTATGATGGCATCGCGCCCGCTGGACCAGCGGCTGCCACACTCATCGCCAGGACCCGCGCGACATGGGCAGCCTCCCGTTCACTGCCATCGTGAATCTGGTGCCGGCACGACGTGCCATCGGCTACGATCAGCGTGTCAGGACCGGCCCTGCGCACCGCAGGCAACAGAGATAATTCGCCCATCTTGCGCGATACATCGATGGTCTCGGCGTTGTAGCCGAATGAGCCGGCCATGCCACAGCAACTCGACTCGATAGTCTCGACCGAAAGCTGCGGGATCAGCCGAAGCGTGCTTTCGACAGCGCCCATGGCATCGAACGCTTTTTGATGGCAGTGGCCGTGCAGCAGAACCTTTTTCGGTAGCGGGCCAAGCGGCAGGCTGAGATTACCCTGCTTGTGCTCGCGGGCGATGAATTCCTCCAACAAAAGCGCGCTCGCAGCCAGTCCGTCGACAATTTCTCCCTTGAATAGAGCGGGCAATTCGTCGCGGAAGGTGAAGAGACAACTCGGCTCGAGCCCGATGATCGGGATCCCGCGTGCAATATAAGGAGCAAGGATGTCCATCGTGCGCTGCATTTCGCGGCGCGCTTCGTCGATTAGCCCGACCGCGAGGAAAGTGCGGCCACAGCACAGTGGACGATCGTCAGGATCGGCAGGCATCGGCGCGTAGACGCGATAGCCGCCTGCGACGAGGACGCTCAACGCGTCATCCAGATTTTCGCGCTCGAAATAGCGGTTGAACGTGTCGGCGAAAAGCACCACTTCGCGCGCCGAACCATTCTGCTCGGCCGTTGTGTAACGCCAATCGGAGCGATCGCGGTAGGTGTCCTTGCGCCATTTCGGCAGGCTGCGTCCGGAGGAAAAACCGGCGATCAGTTGTGACGCCTTGCGCAAAAACCCGCTGTGATCTCGCAGGTTGAAGAAATGGCTCCATTTCGTGGCAAAAGGCGCATAGTGGGGCAGAAAGCCGACCAGCTTGTCGTGCAGCGAAAGTTCATATTTTGCAGCACGTGCGGCCTGCACTTCGATTTTCATGCGCGCCATGTCGACGGCCGTCGGACACTCGCGACGACAGCCCTTGCAGGAAACGCAGAGCTTCATGGTCTCGGACATTTCATCGGAAATAAGCGCGGCGGGCCCAAGTTGTCCGCTGATGGCGAGCCGCAATGTATTGGCGCGGCCGCGCGTCACATCGCGTTCGTCGCGCGTGACGCGATAGCTCGGGCACATCACTCCGCCGGTTAATTTGCGACAGGCGCCGTTGTTGTTGCACATCTCGACGGCGCCTTGAAAACCGCCGCCAACGCCCGGGTAGGCCGACCAGTCGAAATGCATCTTGACCGGCTCGCCGTGGTAATCCGGTGCGTAACGAAACAGGCTGCGGTCATCGAACTTCGGCGGGCGCACAATCTTGCCCGGATTATACAAACCGTTCGGATCGAACCGGTCCTTCACCTCTTCGAAGGCACGCGCGAGCCGCGCGCCGAACATCGACTCGTTAAACTCCGAACGCACCAGCCCATCGCCGTGCTCACCCGAGTGCGATCCCTTGTATTCGCGCACCATTGCGAACGCCTCTTCGGCGATCTCGCGCATGGCATGCACGTCTTTCTCCTGGCGCAGATTCAGGATTGGCCGCACATGCAGGCAGCCGGACCCAGCGTGCGCGTACCAGGTGCCGCGCGTTCCGTGCTTTTCGAAAACTTGCGTGAGGCGCGAGGTATATTCGGCAAGATGCTCCAGCGGCACCGCGCAATCCTCGACGAAGGAGACTGGTTTGCCTTCGTCCTTCATCGACATCATGATGTTCAGGCCTGACGTGCGCACGTCGGTGATCGCAGCTTGCAAATCCGGGTTGAGCACCTCGACGACCCCACCCCACTTCGCGCCGCTCTTGTCCCAGCCGAAGCCCAGATCGCCCATCAGGTCCTTGAGCTGCTGAAGCATGCGAAGATTGATTTCGTGATCGTCTTCGCCGAATTCGACCAGCAGAATTGCTTCCGGTGTCTCGCGCACGAATTTTTCCAGCGTCGGCTGGAAAATCGGAATCTGGCGCGCGAGTTCGATCATCGTGCGGTCGATCAGCTCGACGGCGATTGGTTTGAGCCGCACGATTTGCTGCGCGGAATTCATCGCCTCGTAGAAGCTGCCGAAATGACAGGCGCCCACCGCCCTGCGGCCGAGCAGCGGTGAAAGCTTCAACTCGATGCGCGTCGAGAAGGCGAGCGTCCCCTCGCCGCCGACCAGCACATGCGCGAGGTTGATGTCGTTCTTGCCCGGCACCAGCGCGTCGAGATTGTATCCGCCGACCCGCCGCTGGACCTTTGGAAACCGTGTCGCGATCTCATCGGCTTCGCGCGCGCCGATTGCGAGGAGATCCTTCGCGATCGGACGCAGTGGCCCCGGCACATCCTTCAGGTTGCCGCCAATGCGGCCGAAATGCGCGAGCGTGCCGTTTGCGAGCAGCGCCTCGATCGAGATCACGTTGTCGCGCATGGTGCCATAACGCATCGAGCGACCGCCGCAGGAATTGTTCCCGGCCATGCCGCCGATCGTCGCGCGCGAGGAGGTCGAGATATCGACCGGAAACCACAATCCGTGCGGCTTGAGCTGCCGGTTGAGATCGTCGAGCACGATTCCCGGTTCGACCGTGCAGCGCGCCCGTTTGACGTCCAGGTCGAGGACGCGCGTGAGATATTTTGAGCAATCAATGACCAGCGATTTGCCCACGACCTGTCCGGCCTGCGAGGTTCCACCCCCACGCGCCAGCACGGTCGCGCCCTCGCTGCGTGCTATCGCAATCGCCCGATCGGCCTCTTCGATGGTACGCGGGGCCACCACACCGACCGGCATCACCTGGTAGTGGGACGCATCGGTGGCATAGCGCCCACGGGTAAACCGGTCGAATTGAACCTCGCCGGTCAATTCGGCCCTCAGCCGCCGTTCCAGACCTGGCATGACTACCGCCACGTTTTCTTATCCTTTTTGGGCTGCGCGACGCCTATGCATAAGGTCTAGTTTGCCTTTGCGGAAAACTGCTTGACCGCAATGTTACATTCATAGTTCAACGCCACAAGCGTTGCTCCCCAGCCGGGACCGCGCCGTGGCAAGATCCACGAAATTCCCTAAAAGCTGCCGTTCAGGAGCGGATTTTTTATGGCTAAGAATTCCTCGCGTCCGGTCGGGCGCCATTTTCTGCACATTCCCGGACCCTCGCCGCTGCCGGACAGGATTTTGCGCGCGATGGACACGCCGATTATCGACCATCGTGGGCCGGAATTTTCCCGCTTGGCCAAGAAGTGCCTGGACGGCATCAAGACCATCTTCAAGACCACAAACCCGGTCATCATCTACACAGCGACGGGAACCGGCGCTTGGGAAGCCGCGCTCGTCAACACGCTGTCGCCTGGCGACAAGGTGTTGATGGTGGAAACCGGCCAGTTTGCGACGCTGTGGAAGAAGATGGCCGAGAAGCTTGGCCTCGTTCCCGAATTCATTACGACTGACTGGCGTATTGGTGCGGATCCGGCCGCGGTCGAGGCGCGCCTGCGCGAAGACAAGAATAAAGAGATTAAGGCGGTCTGCTTCCTGCACAATGAAACGTCGACGGGTTGCCTGTCGCCAGTAGCCGAAATTCGTAAAGCAATCGACAAAGTCGGCCATCCCGCGTTGCTGATGGTGGACACGATTTCCTCGCTCGCTTCGGCAGATTATCGGCATGATGAATGGGGCGTCGACGTTTCCGTCGGCGGCGCGCAGAAAGGTCTGATGCTGCCACCTGGCATGTCGTTCAACGCCGTGAGCGACAAGGCTCTGGCGGCGAACAAGACGTCCAAGCTCACGAAATCGTTCTGGGCCTGGGACGAAATGCTCACAATGAACAAGCAGGGCTTCTTCCCGTACACGCCGGCGACGCAGATGTTGCATGGCCTCGCTGTCGGCATCGAGATGCTACACGAGGAAGGCCTCGACAATGTCTTCGCCCGCCACGATCGTCTCGCCGAAGCGACTCGCCGCGCGATCAAGACATGGGGGCTCGATATCATCTGCCGCGAGCCGAAATATTATTCGCCGACGATCACCGCGGTGCTGCTGCCGGAAGGACACGACGCCGACGCGTTCCGCGCCCTGGCGCTCGACCAGTTCAATATTTCCTACGGCGCGAGCTTCGGCCGTTTCACCGGCAAGATGTTCCGCATCGGCCACCTCGGCGATATCAACGACGCGATGCTGCTGGGTGGGTTGGCTGCAACCGAAATGGCGCTCGCGCTTGCCAATGTCCCGCACAAGAAAGGCGGCGTTCAGGCTGCGATGGACTATCTCGTCTCGCAGCACGGGTCTTCGGCGAAGCAAGCGGCGGAGTAAGATTTGGGTCCCCTTTCGCAGGGACTACGGGAAGGTTACGCCGCCCTCACCCACGCATTCGCCAGCAGCACCTGACCCACAAATTCCGAAATCGCGGCAAGCGTTGCCTCCGGCGCGTCGCGTTGCGGCGAATGGCGGGCGCCCGGCAATAGCGCGATCTCGACCGGGCAGTAGCATTCCTCCTGCGCGACCTCGATCTGTTTCACCGTGCCGTACTGGTCGTCCTTGCCCTGCACGATCAGTACTGGCACACGGATATAGGCGAGAAACTCGGTGATATCCCACTTGCGGAATTCCGGATCGAGCCAGGCATCGTTCCAGCCCTTGAAGGTGTTGTCGACATCGGCATGCCAGCGCGACAGGCGAGCGCGCAGATCGCCGCTTTCATAGGCTTTCTTGGCCTCGGCGATCGAAGCAATGCCCGAGTCCTCGGTGAAGAAATGCGGTGCGATCAGCACCAGACCGCCGACACGGTGATCCTGATGGCTGCCGGCATAAATTGCGGCGATCGAAGCCCCGTCGCTGTGACCAATCAGCAGCCCACGCTGAAAACCGATCGCATTGAGCAGGCATGGCAGCGTTTCCTGGGCTTCGTCGTGCATATATGACAGCGGCCGCGGCAAGTTGACTGGCGATGATTGGCCGTACCCGGCGCGGGAAAAGACGAACACGCCGGCGCCCGTCGCGGCCGAAAGCTTTTCGGGAAAATCGCCCCACAGGCCGACGCATCCGAGCCCTTCGTGCAGCAGCACCAGGGTTGGGGCTTTGGCGGGTTGCGGACCAATAAAGCGATATTCCAGCCGGCACCCGCCGATATCGAGGAAGCCGGATTCGTGCAGGTCCATCAGGGCGCGCCCGCTCCTTCCGCCCTCAGCTTGAATCGCTGAATCTTGCCCGTCGCTGTTTTTGGCAGATCTTTGCGGAATTCGATCCAGCGCGGATATTTGTAGGGCGCAAGCTTCTGCTTGACGTGCTCCTGCAGCGTCTGGACCAGCGCGTCGTTGGCCTTTTCCGGCGATTTGAGAACCACGAACGCCTTGGGCTTGATGAGCTTCTGCTCGTCGTTCCATCCCACCACTGCCGCCTCCAGCACATCCGGATGGGATGACAGCGCGGCTTCGACTTCAAACGGCGACACGTACATGCCGGAAACTTTGAGCATGTCGTCCTGCCGTCCGCAGCACACATAGTATCCGTCAGCATCCTCGATGTATTTGTCGCCCGAACGCGTCCATTCTCCCTGGAAGGTCGAACGCGATTTCTCGCGATTGTTCCAGTACATGATGGCGCTGGTCGGCCCGCGCACATACAATTCGCCCATATCGCCTTTCTTGACCGGACTGCCGTCGTCGCCGACGAGCTTGATCTCGTAACCCCGCACCGGCTTTCCGGTTGTGCCGTATTTGGTCGCGCCCGGCGCATTGGTGAGATAGATGTGCAGCATCTCGGTGGTGCCGAGCCCGTCGGAAATTTCGACGCCGTAGCGGTCTTTCCAACGCTTGGCAATTTCTTCCGGCAAGGCCTCGCCGGCGGAAATGCAGCGGCGCATTTTCACTTCCGATTTCTGCGGTGCGCTCGGGCTTGCGAGAAACGCCGCATAGAAGGTCGGCACGGCGAAAAAAACCGTGACCGGATGTTTGCGCAGCAGAGCGGAAATGCCGTCAGGCGTCGGCCGTTCTGCATTGAGCACGGTTGTCGCGCCGACGGTGAGCGGAAACGTCATCGCATTGCCAAGGCCGTAGGCGAAAAACAGTTTCGCCACCGAATAACAAACATCGCTTTCCTTCAGGCCAGCGACGGGAGTGCCGTAAAGATCGGCGGTCAGCTTGAGGCTTGCGTGAACGTGCACGGCGCCCTTTGGCTTTCCGGTCGAACCTGAGGTGTAAAGCCAGAACGCCATGTCATCGCACGTGGTCGGCGCGGTGTAATCTTCGGACTTTGCCGCTTGCAGCAAATCCTCGAGGCGCTTGTGACCGTGCGCGTTTTCCCCGGAGACAATGACGTGCGCAAGATCCGTGCTGTCCTTGATCAGCTTTTCAAACCGGGGATAGAGCGCCTCCGATACCACCAGGCATTTCGCGCGGCTATCGGCGAGCATGAAGCGGTAATCGTCTTCGGTCAGCAGCGTATTGACAGGCACCACGATGACGCCGGCCTTGAGGCAGCCGAGGAACGCCGTCGGCCAATCGATGGTGTCGAGCAGCGCCAGCAGGACACGTTCTTCGCGTTTGATTCCGAGCCCGCGCAGCACGGCGCCAAAACGCGCCACGCGCTCGGCAAGCTGGCCATATGTGTGCGTGCCGTACGCATCGATATAGGCCGGTTTATTGGCGCGGCCGGCCGCGAGGTTGGTTTGCAAGACGTCGGCGGCAAAATTGTAATCGCGTGGGATTGCGCCCACGGCACCTGCCGTGGCCGTTTCTGCGACACGCAGCTCCGCGACTGACATTTGTATATCCTCCCAAGACTGTGCGTATTATGCCCGCCAAAGAATGTGCTGCAAAGCGCACCATATTTCCGAAGGAGTGCAGTTAATGATCTTCAGCCGAGACCGCATTTTGACCACCCATGTCGGCAGCCTGCCGCGCAATGAAAAGCTGTCCGACCTGCTGATGGCCCAGGAGGAGGGCAAGGACTACGACCCGAAGGCTTTATCGTCCGAAATGGATCAGGCGGTTCGCCACGTCGTCAGCAAACAGATGAAAGCCGGCATCGACATCGGCAACGACGGCGAGCAGCGGCGGATCAGCTTTCAAACCTATGTGCCGCAGCGCATGACCGGTTTTGGCGGCGTATCGAAGCGCCGGCGCGGGCGAGAGTTTGAAGAATTCCCCGAGCTATTGGCCTATTTGATGCGGCGCTTTCCCAGCGCCGCGAAGAGCCAGCAAGCGGCGCCGGAAGCGCAGGCTGACATCAAATACAAGGACCTCAAGCCGATCACCGAGGAGACGGCCGGCTTCAACAAGATCGCCGACGAGCTTGGCGCGTTTTCCGAGCGCTTCATGACAGCGCCCTCGCCCGGGATCATTTCGAGTACGATGCTCAATGCCTTCTACAAGACGCACGACGATTATCTCGACGCAATCGCGCGCGAGATGAAGAACGAATACCAGACCATTCACAAGGCCGGTCTGATATTGCAGATCGACGCGCCCGATCTCGCAATGGATCGCACCATGATGTATCGCGATCTTGATGATGCCGGCTTCGTCAAGCGCGTCGAGCGGCACGTGCAGGCCATTAACGATGGCATCGCGGGTATTCCGCGCGATCGCGTCAGGCTGCATGTCTGCTACGGCAACTGGGAAGGTCCGCACATTCACGACGTGCCGCTGGAAAAAATCCTGCCGGCGCTTTACCAGGCGAAGGTCGGCGCGCTCTCGATCGAATTTTCCAATCCGCGCCATGCGCATGAATACGACGCGTTAAAGAAGCATCCGCTGCCGAAGGATATGCTGCTGATCCCAGGCGTCGTCGAGACCACAAGCAATTTCGTCGAGCACCCTGAAGTGGTGGCGCGCCGCATCGAGGAAGCTGTCCGCACCGTCGGCGACCGCGAGCGCGTGATTGCATCGACCGATTGCGGGTTCGGCACTTTCACCAAGCGGGAATGGGTCATCGAGCCGGTCGTTTGGCTCAAGCTCGCGGCGATCCGTCAGGGCGCCGACATCGCCTCGGGGCGTCTGTGGGGCAGGAAGGTGGCATAGTCACCGAGTGTCGTCCCGGGCGATGAGTCAGCGAGGCGCGGACGACCGCGGAATTTCGCTGCCGCACATGTTCTCTGAATCATTCCGGTGTTCAGTTGTCAAACAGCCAAGCGTCATCGCCCGTATTCTTTGATCGAGGCCCCGGGTAGGCCCGTCGTCGCTCTCTTCGTCTTGCCCCTCGCGAAAAAGCGAGGGGGATGGCGCGCCAAGTGGCGCATCCTTCATTCGTCAGTGCCCGCGCTCCCTCTCGGGATCGCGGGTGCGCCTCTCGGCGCGCCACCCAGACAAGCGTTAGGCCGCCTGGGCTTATTTGCGGTGCTCTTCCTTACGGCCCGGGCCGCGCTTTTCGTTGGCCGGCGAACCTTGCCGGCCATCCGTCAGCCGAGCTCCTGGCAGGCGG
>Ga0126381_100006686_pt1 | contig 12780 bp, 13 predicted proteins | sample PanSoiMetPlot_28_FD_96465 | JGI IMG/M metagenome (GOLD analysis project Ga0126381, IMG submission 96465) | Tropical forest soil microbial communities from Panama - MetaG Plot_28 | ecosystem: Environmental > Terrestrial > Soil > Tropical forest > Bulk soil | place: Panama | collected 2016-02-17
GGTTTCGTAATCAGCAGGTCGCCACTTTCAATTCCGGCGAGTGGCTTTATCCTTTCAACAGTTACGGTGCTTATCGGATGCGCTTAAGGCGTGAGAGAAGCTCGGGTTTTTCGGCCGTCAGAATGTCGACTTTACTCGCCGGATCGTATTTGCGCGAAGTCATGTAGCGGTCCCGCAGGTAGTAGTGCGCCAGGTCGAAGGCGGGAGTGTCTTTTCGAACATAGGCCGAGATCATATAGCGATGCGGGTCGTGCGTGGGTTCGCCAGGACCCCAGACATAATCCGCAATGACAAAGATCCGGGAATCGGAGATTGATGGCTCGCTCCATAGCGCGTGGCGACTTTGGTTAGAGGCTTCGATTGTGCCGAAGAAGAGGTCTTGGAGTTCTCGGCCGCCGCCTCGGGTGAGCAGGGCGAAGTGAGTGCCGTAGTCGGTTGTTCCCTCGGTGTTCGCGGTAAACAGCAAGACTTCCAGGTCTTTGGAGACTTGGACGGGTTCGGCATGGGGAGCTCGGCCGTAGCCTTGCGGGGTGGAATAGCATTGGCGTTGTTCGGGCCACTCGATGCAGATGGACGCCGGCGCGCCTTCCTTGGCTTCGGTGAGGGTGACGTCGCGGCCCTGGAATTTTAGGGTGGGTTGAGCTTGGAGTGTTAGGCACGCGAGGAGGATCGCTGTGCGTTTGGGAGGCATTCTTGTTTAACGTAGCATTGGTGGTTTAAAAGGGAGGGGCTTGTAGAATTGGGCTATCAGTGGACGGCGGGACTCCAGTTTCGCAGCAGGTCTCCCACCGGCTTCTGTGTTTCCTAGTTTCCAGCAGCCGGGACTGGAGTCCCGGCGCGGATCTGGAGATCCGCCGTCCCGCAGTACATAGCTTTATGGCACGTAGAGGCGTTTTACTCTTGCGCTTATGCCACAGAGGACGCTGTAAGAGATTGTTCCGGCTGTTCTGGCCATTTGCTGCGCATCGATCGTTACGCCGCCTTCTGAGCCCAGCAGTATGACTGTTTCGTCGATTTTGAGTTCGGGGACGTTTGAGACGTCGATTGTCGTCAGGTCCATCGATACGGCGCCGACTATAGGGGCGAGTTTGCCTTGGGCGATTACGCTGCCTTTGTTCGAGAGACGGTGAGGGATTCCGTCAGCGTAACCTGCCGCGAGCACTGCGACGCGCATGGGCTTCGTTGCTCGGTGGATGCCGCCGTAGCCGATTTGCGCGCCGGCTTCCAGATTCTTAATCGCGAGAACACGTGTCTTCCAGGTGAGCGCGGGTTTCACATGCAGGGCGTTCTCGGGTGCCTGTCCGCGGGCGGGAGAGACGTAGCCGTAGATCGCGTGGCCGGGGCGGACGAGATTGCCCCACGCCTGGGTGCGGCGGTAGGCAATGGGTATGGTGCTCGACGAATGCGTGTAGCGTGGCTTGGTCTTCAAAGCGTTGAGCACGGTTTCAAAGCGGGCAATTTGAGCTCCCGTTTGCGGGCTTTCGTAGTTGTTGGATGAAGCGAAGTGCGTCATGAGGCCTTCGAGCTCAGCAGGGGCGCTGGCGATGGCCTCGGCGATCGCCTCGGCCGATTCTGCGGCGCCCAATCGGCTCATGCCGGTGTCCACCTTGAGGTGATAGGGAACTTTTACCTCGGCCAGGTCGGCCAGGGAGTGGATTACGGGTGTGAGGTGATATTCGGCCAAGGCGGCTCGTTCTCCGGGGAGGAAGTCGGCCATTACCAAGATGCGTGCGCGGATGGATGCTTCGCGCAGCGCGATGCCTTCTTCTACGTTCGAGACAGCCAGCCAGCGGGCGCCTTCCGCTTCCAGTGCCCGGGAGACTTCCACAGCGCCGTGGCGGTAGGCGTCGGCCTTCACGACGGGCATAACGTCGATGGATTCGCCGACCAGATTTTGGACTGCCCGGAAGTTGTCGCGGATTGCGCTAAGGGAGACTTCGACCCAGGATCTCACGGAAGTTAAAAACGGGCTTAATGGCCCACGCGGGCAAAACCCAACATCCATCTTACCGAGCTAAACGGCTTGCCGAGCTAAACCCTTACCGAGCTAAACCGGTGAGAAGCTGCTCATAGTCATCGGTTACCCGGTCCCAGCTGTAGCGTGTGCGGACGCGTTCGATTGCGCGGGATCGCCAGACCTCTCGCTCGTGTTCTTGCATGTCCAAAACCGATTGCAAAACAGCGGAAAGATTGGAATGCGTGAAGGGGAGTCCTGCGCCTCCCGCAACCTCGGCGTTTTCGGGTGTGTCGAGATAAAGCGTCAGCGCGCCGCGGCCCATGGCCTCGATTAGAGCGGGATGCGTGCCGCCAACTTCGGTCGCGTGAATGTAAGCGAAGCAATGGGATCCGAGCTCTTTGTAGCCGGTCCCGTAAATCGCTCCCGGAATGACGATGCGAGGGTCCTGCGTGGCGCACACACGCGCGATGTACTCAGCCGCGTAAGGCGCGTCGCCGATTAACGCGAGCTTCAGCGAAGTGTTCACTCGCTCGAACGCTTCGCGCACCAGGAGCGCATTGTTTTCCGGCTCCATGCGGCTGACGTACAGGAAATATTTCTTGGGTTCGAGCAAGAGGCCTGCAAGGACATCTTGAGAATTTACGGGGCCCAGCTCGGCGCCGTAGGGGATCATGGTGGATTCTTTCTTGTATTGCTGCTCGTAATATTCCTGAATTGCTACGGCGTCGGTGACGATACGGTTGGGCATCCACGTTGCCAGCCATTCAGAGACGCGATACCAGCTTTTCGCCAGCGCGTTCCATTTTTTGCGGTTGCGCTCCAGGCCGTCGACGTTCAAAGCGACAGGCATTCCGAGCAGGCGTGGCAGCCAGGTGAAGATTGCATTGGCGGCATTGCAATAGAGTAGGGCGTCCTGACGATGAAAGATCAGGTGCCATGTGGAGATGCAGGTATGCGCAAGCGTATCCAGGTATTTGTGCTTCAGCGTGGGGAGGTAGACGAGATTAACGCCTCGGTACGTGGGTTCGGTGTGGCGTTCGCGGCAGTAAACCGTGATGCGATGGCCGCGCTCCGTGAGGCGTGTGGAAAGCTCTTCTGCGAAGGTCTCAAAACCGCCGTACCGCCCGGGAATTCCGCGCGTTCCGACGATGGCAAAGCGCACTAGGGACCTAGTGTAACCTAGCTGCGAGCGGCCTTCGCCCGTCCGCGCGCGGTGGGTCTTGCAGCGGGCCGGCTGACTGGCTGGAAGGAAAACCAGCTTGACATATAGTCGTCTTTTGCCCTGCGGCGCTTCATAATTTCCTGGCGTTTAACCCATACTCGCCGCCAATTCTGGGCAAGATAGGCAAATGCTTTGAGCGAGGTGTGCTCGTGGAGAAGGCACGCGCCGACGACGACGATATCGCGGGCTGTGATCGAGAACCAGTTGCGGCGATAAAGATCCGGCGTCATGTTTTTGATGCGCATGAGGAACCGGTTTTTCACCGAATGCATGTTGATTTCGGGCGGAAGCGCCCGGCGATTGCCGGGAAGCACATTGCGCACATGATATCCGCGCGCGAGAGGTGTGTAGAGGCAGCGCCAGCCGAGCAGTTGCGCGCGCCAGGCGACGTCGGCGTCTTCACGATAAACGAAGAAATCCGGATCGAAAAACTCGTTTTGAATCGAAATGTCTTCGATCATCGCGCGACGATAGAGAGCGGCTGCCGCAGTAGCCCCGAACACATATTCGAAATTGAGGTAATGGCCCTGATCCACTTCCTGGCTCCCGCGATCCAGATGGCGCATGTGCGGGGTGAAATAGATGCCGGTAGAATCAACGAGCTGTTCTTCGGGAAGGTCGAAAGTAGCGAGAATCGAAAGCAGTTTTCCGCAGATAGTGCCCACTTTCGGATCCATATTTCCGGCTTCCACCAGATTTTGGATGAAATTCGGCAAGAGGAGCACGTCAGGATTCAGCGTTAGAACCCATTCTGCGTTAGAGAGCGAAATAGCCTGATTCTGAGCGGCCGCGAAGCCGATATTCTTATCGTTGTAATAAATGCGGCAGCGGGAGGCGAAGGGCTCAAGGATGTCAACCGTGCCATCAGTAGAAGCGTTATCTACAATGATGACTTCCAGGTTCGGGTACTTCTGGGCGAGAACCGATTCGAGACAGCGTTTGATGAACCGCCCGCTATTGTAGGTCACCAGCGTGACCGAAACCAAGTCCTTAAAGATCATTTTCTCTCTTAGTAACGTTTGGACTTACATTCCGCGGCGGCGAAATGGACCGCCGTACTGCTAGTGCTACAATTTCAAACCCCGTGCTAACCGGAGCAAAAGACCGCTGCGCAAACATCCCCGCAACCGAGCGGGGCAAAGCGCCCAAAATTGTCGTCAGGCAAATGGCCCGATACTCCCACGGAGAGAAGTACTTAGCCGCATATCTAAGAAGGCTATCATACCAGCGGACGGCTCGGCATCCCGAGGATAGCTGACGGATCGAATGCCCCCCTTCGTGGGTGGCAACCACGTCGGGCAGGTACTGAATACGATAGCCCGCGTCCACAGCCCGTTTACAAAAATCTACGTCTTCGAACCACACCGGTAAAAAACTCTCGTCAAAACCTCCTAGCCTTTCCCAAACATCTTTCCGAAACATGAGGAATGCCCCGGCCGGCTGCTCAACGAGATCCGGCTCTTCGAGATCGCGGTCGAGATAACGGTACCTGCGGTTAACCCCATTTGAGGGGAACAGCCGGTTCAGCCCTAGGGTCTCGAATGCTAGAGCAGCAGGAGTCGGAAACCGACGAATGGTGAATCCGCGCTGAGATTGGCCCACTTCGTCAACAAGCTTTCCCGCAGAGAGGCCGTAGGATTCGCTGGCGGCGACAAGACTTTGGATGCCGGTTTTCAGGCGAACGTCAGGATTAAGCAGCAGAACAAACTCTCCGCCCGACCTGCGAACACCCTGGTTTACCGCAGCTGCGAAACCCATATTTCGCTGGTTTTCAATAATTTCGATGTTCCCCAGGAAAGCAGGAGCACTGGAACGCACCCGTTCTAAGGTTTGATCCCCTGATGCGTTATCTATGACTACACAAGAGGCTTCCGGATCCATTTTTTTTAGCGCTCGAAGGCAGGGCCCGATAACAGCTTCGGAGTTGTAGGTGACAATTACGGCGGTGACAGCCAGAAGTAGGCCCTCCAGTACCTGTCAAAGCCGGTCTGTTTTTGGAGATTGAAGATGGTTTGTTCGCTCGCACGGAGTAACGGTGAGAGGGACGGTTTCCCCTGCCGCTTGAGATCTTCCTTTCCGGAAGGCCCAGACCGCAGCCCTTCGAATTTGCCGCGCATGTAAGACCAGCCGCGGCCGTGACGCAAAGCCAGGAATCCCCACAGCAATTGTCCAGCCATTATGGGGAATCGTGGTTCTCCCGCGAAGTACTTTTGAATCAAGCGAACCTGGTTACGGGAAATGCGGCGGACCGTATCAGGATTCCACTCGCCCAGGGTAGCGCTTCCGCGATGATGCGCAACGGCTTGAGGGACGTAGAGACCCTGGAAGCCGGCTAGCGAGGTTCGAACGCCGAAGTCGATATCTTCCAAGTAGGATTCGAAGGTTTCGTCCAGGAGCCCGACGGTTTTAAAAAGGTCGGTTTTAAAGAGAGCCGCGGTCATGGGGGCTATGCGAATTTGGCGGGGCGTGTTCCAAATAAGAGAGTCGGGCTTGCCGGAGCCGCAACGCCAGGCGCAGCCGGACCGGGCCAGTTCGTCGAACGTGGCGTCTATTAAGGTTGGGTTAGCGGCGGAAAGGATTTTGCCTGTCGCGAAGGTACACGGGCTAAAGCCTGTGCCACAGGTTAGGCTTTCCAAGAGCGCTTGCAGCCAAGTGGGAGTCAGGGTAACGTCGTTGTTTAGGATCGCGATCCAGTGTGATTGCGCGGCTTCGATGCCTCGATTGACAGCTGGGGCGAAGCCTTGGTTCTGGCCTAGGGCGATCCACCGGGCGTTGTGGAACTGCGCGACTTCGGCGGAGTTGTCGCTGGACCCGTTGTCGACGATGATGATTTCGTCGAAGGGGCGGGTTTGGAGGGCGAGGCTTGCAAGGAGTTCGGCAAGGAGGTCGGCGCGGTTCCACGTGGGGATGACGGCGGCGACTCTCATGTGGCTTCCGAGGCTCAAGCCGCGCTTGATTTCAATTCCTCTCGGATGATCCTTCGCAACGTTTCCTCAAACCGGGGAGATTTGCCATCTAGGTACTCGCGCAAGGCGGCGTTGATAAGCGTCTGGTAGCCGGTGGAACCGGATGCCTCGGCTAGTTGGAGGAAGCGATCGAGGATATCCTGGTCGAGGCGAATCGTGATTCTAGTCTTGCCTTCTGGTTCAGGTTCGGCCGGAAGTATTCTGCCGCGCTTGCCTTTGCTAAAGTCGTACTTTTCTTTCATCGGTGTTGCCCTTATTCACTTCCTTCGTATCGCTTACGCTCGTGAGGTTCTGCGGTACGCGCAAATATGATTCGAATATTCTCCGCACGCCATGTGTAGGCCACCACAAGCAGCCGCCCGAGCGCTCCCATGCCAAGCGCGACAAATCGCTGCTCTCCCGGATTCGATTCGTCATCCAGGAGGAGGATCGAATAGGGATCGTCAAAAACTGGAATTGCTTCTGGCATGCGGACGCCGTGTTTACGAAAGTTGCTTCCTGCCTTGCTTTGCTCATCCCATTCAAACCCCACGTACCCAATGTAAGTACAAATGGTACATACGTCAAACGGTTCAGCGGGTTCAATGAATTGGTATGGTCAGGAGAAGCGCTTCTTGATTAGGAACCACAGGTTGTAGAAGCCGTCGCGCCAGGGGTTAAGCTTGATTTCACCCAGGCGTGAAGTGTACATGATAGAAATTTCGGCGAAGCGGGATCGGTCTTTTTTGAGCGCCTCGATCTTGATTTCTTCGGAGAAGGCCATGCCGTCAGAGGTGACTTTCATGCCTTCGAGGAACGATCTCTTGAAGACCCACATGCCGGATTGCGAGTCGCGGACCCAGCGGAAATAGAGGACCGACATCGCGAGCGAGAGGACGAGATTACCCACTTTGTGTTTGAAGCTCATCGCGCGAGGATCGCGGACGGGGAAGCGGGACGCGTTCAGGAAATCGACGTCGAGATGAAGAAATGCTTCGAGCAAATATGAGATGGCATCGGGCGGATAGCTGTGATCGCCATCGAGCGTGATGATAATGTCCCCACTTGCGCTCGAAAAGCCAGTCTTGTAACTGCGCCCGTAACCTCTAACATCTTCGCGAATCACGCGCGCCCCGAAACTTTTGGCGACTTCCGAGGTTTTATCCGTAGAGCCATTGTCGACGACAATGACTTCGTCGACGAATTCCGGCATGCGGCGGAGGACCTGTTCTATTCCTTGTTCTTCGTTGAGGCACGGGCTGATGACCGTGATCTTCTGCGACTTATACATTCACTGGGCTTATAAGAGAATAGCGTCTCAACGGAAGACGCGTAATGAAACGGCATTCGACACTGACGCTCCAACGGTTTAGAAAAGCACGCTCTATGCGAATACAAACGCAAAAGAGCGGAGTTCTGGTCAGCGCCGAACACGAGAATCCCGCCTCCTATCGTGACGAAGCCGGACGCTTCGTGATCACGGCGTCGAATAGTAAACGCTGAGCGAGTTCCTTGCAGCGGATTGTTATTCGGCGGCGGTCGCGTATATCAATGCAGAAGTAGCGATCCGAGGCGAGCTCACGGAAGCGATTCGTTTTTTTCGCCGGCGTAACCACTCCAGAGCGCGCCAATGGCGGTTTACAACACTCGCGAATTCAAACACTACTGGACGGCGTACGAGCCGACAAGAAGAAAGCTGTGCGCGATATTCAGTTTCACTATGATCGATCCAACGACTTCTATCGCTTGTTTCTCGATTCGCGCATGGTTTATTCCGCAGCGCATTTTGCGCGCCCGGACATGAGCTCGAAGATGCTCAACTTGAAAAACTGGAGCGGATTTTTGCTGCGCTGAATCTTCGCCCAGGAGAACGCCTACTGGACATAGGCTGCGGATGGGGCGCACTGGTCACACGCGCCGCGGAACGTTACGGCGCCCCCGCCGTTGGCTGCACTCTAAGCCATAGCCAGTTCGAGTACGCTCAAGAACTCGTTCATCAGAGAGGACTCGACGAACAAGTGAGCGTAGTGGAACGGGACTACAGAGATCTTGATGCACAATTCGACAAGACTACCTCCATCGGGATGTTTGAGCATGTGGGCAAGGCGCATCTTCATGAATACTTTCAGGGTGTCCACACGCTGCTCAAAATCGGCGATCGTTTTCTGAACGGCGGCATCGTGCGGCCGGAAAATATCGCGAATAATCCGGAGACACTCTTCCTGCAGAGATCGGTTTTTCCCGGTGGCGGCTTGGTGCATTTGGCGGATGTAATACGGGAAGCGGAGAAGGCCGGTTTTCAGGTTCTCAGCGTCGAAGACTGCCGGATGCATTACGCAAGAACGTGTCGCGCGTGGCTCCAGAGACTGCAGAATAATGCACGATCCTGCGCGGCGCTCGTGGGGACCGCTGCCTACCGAACGTGGGTGCTGTATCTGGCGGGATCGGTAGCGAGCTTTGAGGACGGAACTTCAGGTTGCGTCCAGGTTTTACTGGCGAAGAACTAGTCAAAGATAGAACAGACTCAGTCTGGGTAAATTCTGATCTTCAAGCATCCTGCGTTCGAGGAATTGTTTTTCGAGCATCGCAATCTGGTCCGCCGTCATCTTTCCTCGGTAAGGCTTGAGTTGAAGATCCAGCGCCCGCCGAGCTTCGAACAGCGATTCCTCCGTGGCTTGAGTCCGCAACCCCGCGATGAGTTTCTCCTCGATCGCAGTCAGCCGCTGCTCCAGTTGTTCGAGGTCGGTATACAAGGTCTCAATGTCCAGAGACTCAAGCGAAGCTGCCGTCTCTCCCTGGTTCGCCTTCCGCAGTGCGTCTGCATTGCGAATGACGAAGGCGCGAACATCCTCCAGCGCAAACGGAGGCGCCGTTTCTTTCTTCCTGACGGGTGAGTTATTCGCAATGGCCTGCGCCTCTACCGAAATCGCCTGAGTACAATAGGCGATCGAATTGACCATTTGCATTCGTGCTTTTGCGGGACGTTTGCGCCACTTCTCAAATGCCGCGTCAATTCCGCGAAGCACTGCTTCCAGAGGAATCCCCGCGTTCTTCCACGCCTCAATCAGCGCCCAATCCATCGGAGATAGCAGGAACAGACCTGTTCCCCGGGCCTTGCGGAAATGCTCCTCGATTTCCGTGAAGTAATTGAAATAGTTTTCGGTCAGCGCCGGCGCTCCCAAATAAGGCGGAGGCCTTCGAGGGTCAAATCCTCGTCGTAGATTTTGGCGAAGCGCGAAGCCTGAACAATCATGTGCCCCTGGCCGCCGGTCGCGATCGCCTTCGTCGAAGGACCAAGCTCCTGAATCAGTCTTTCTAAAATGCCGTCGATCATTCCGATGAACCCATAGTAGAGTCCGGACGTGATGCTACCGACGGTGTTCGAACCAATCAGCTTTTCCGGCTCGCGGAAGTCGACCATGGGAAGTCGTGCCGTGCGAGCGAAGAGGCCTGAGATCGACATGCCAATGCCGGGGCAAATCACGCCCCCCAGAAAATCGCCTTTTTGCGAGACGATATCGAAGTTGATCGTGGTGCCAAGATCAACTACGACGCAAGGCCCGCCATATTTCGTGAATCCCGCAACCGCATTGGTCAGCCGGTCCGCGCCGACTTCGCGCGGATGGTCATAGCAGATCTTCATTCCTAAATCGACTAGAGGACTCACGAAGAACGGATCCCGCTGAAAGTAGCGTCTTGCCATTGCTTCTAAGGGCTGATCCACTGCGGGCACGACGCTCGAGATTACGACGCCGTCCACAGACGCCAAATCGAGCGAGGATAGCGTGAACAGATTCCGTATGAGAATACCCCATTCGTCCGCGGTCTGTTCCTTGATTGTGCGCAGCCTCCAGCGGCCTCGGAGTTGGGCTCCGTCAAACGCACCGATCGTGATGTTGCTGTTGCCTGCGTCAAGCGCCAGGAGCATGGAATTTCCTCATTAGGCCGGTCGAACGCCGCCGGCAAGGATTGTGGTCTGGGCTCCGTTATCCTCTCGCACCAGCAGGAAGCCCGAGGGGTCAAGGCCGCACGTCACTCCCTCAAGTGTACGGCCCGGTTGATCGACGCGCACCCGCCGTCCTTTCGCATAACTGGAAGCTTCGGCGAACCGGCGGAGAATTTCTTCTGGATGGCGCGTGAGCATCTCCGTCCAGCGATCGATCGATTCCAGAAGCTGAATCAGCAAGTCTTCCCTTCGCACTTTAGCGCCGCGTAAAAGGAGCGAGGTCGCTGGCGTTTCGAGATTGGCCGGAAATAAGGTCTGACTTACGTTGATGCCGATTCCCGCGATAATCGCGTCGTGCTCCCAAAGCGCCAGAATGCCGGCACACTTATGTCCGGCGATCAAAAGGTCATTTGGCCAGCGCAAGTCGGGAGAAATGTCCGCCAACGCTTCAATGCTCTCTTTGGATGCGAGGCCTAGCGCAAGCATCGTGAGGGGCAGCGATGATCCCTGCACCATAAGCCGCAGAATGATCGATACGTATAGACCACTCTCCGGCTGCGAGTCCCACTTTCGCCCGAGCCGGCCCATTCCAGCGGTTTGTTCGTCGGCTCCGACAACCGTTCCGCTCGGCGCTCCTTCGCGCGCAAGCTCTCCGGCAATCGTCATGGTCGAGCCTAAGACTTCGTACCATTCGATCCGCCTCTGAGGAAAGCGGGCGCGGACCGATTCGACCTCGAAAGACATTACGCCCCGATAGCGCTGTTGTTCTTGTCGATCTGCGCCTGATATTCCGCGCGCTTCTGGCGGAGGCTTGCGATCACCTTCTCCGGCGCCTTGGATATGAAGTCTTCGTTGGACAACTGCCGGTCATTGTTGGCGATCAGTTTCGCAAGCTGTTCGTTTTCCTTTTGCAGTTTTTCCTTGTCGATGGGCTTGCCGATGGGAATGACCTTGTAACCCTCGGCAACCTGTTCAGGGATGAACTTCAGCGACGCCTTGGATAGTTTCTGGATGACCTCGCGATTGGCTTCCGCGACCTGGAAGGCCTCGCCCGAACCCCTGATTTCCGCATCTGTGATGCGCAAACCTCGGATGTAATTTACGATGTTCTGAAGCGCGCCGATCTTTTGTTCGGCCTCTGCGTCAGTGAAAGTGGGGTCGGATTCCGGATAGCGCTCCAGAGAAATGAAGCTCTCATTGCCCAGGCGATGCCACAGTTCTTCCGTAATAAAAGGCATCAGCGGATGCAACAGCAGCAATGCCTTCTCATGGATCTCGTACGCATGCCCCCAGCCGGTCTCGGATTTCTTGAGCTCCAGATACCAATCGCAGAATTCATCCCAGAAGAACGTCCAAACCACGTCCGCGGCTTCATGGTAACGATGCGACTCATACGCTTTGTTGGCCTTCTCGACGGCGGCGTTCAGCCGCGAGCTGATCCAGCGATCCGCGAGCGAGTGAATGGGCGCATCTTTTTCCTTTCCGAACAACAGCCGCGATGCATTCCAAATTTTATTCGCGAAGTTCCGCCCTCGCGCAATCACTTCCTCGCTTAGAGCGATGTCGTTGCCCGGAGCGGCGGCCACTAGCAAACCGAAGCGGACCGCATCTGTGCCGAACTTCTCGTTGATCACAAGCGGATCGATCACGTTGCCCTTGGTCTTCGACATCTTCTGCCGCTCAGCGTCGCGCACGAGTCCGTGAATATGGACCTCGCGGAACGGCACGTCGCCCATCATCTCCATGCCGAACATGATCATGCGCGCGGCCCAGAAGAAAATAATGTCGAAGCCGGTCACCAGTAGTGAAGTCGGGTAGAACGTACGCAAGTCCGGCGTCAGGTCCGGCCAGCCTAGCGTCGAAAACGGCCACAATCCCGAACTGAACCACGTATCGAGCACATCGGTTTCCTGCGTGATGTTCTTCGAGGCACACTTTGTGCATTCCGCAGGAGTCTCGCGGGCCACGGTTACGCCTTTGCAGTCGGCGCAGTGCCACGCTGGAATCCGATGCCCCCACCAAAGCTGCCGCGAAATACACCAGTCGCGAATGTTGTACATCCACTCGAAGTAAGTCTTGGACCAGTTCGCCGGCACGAACCGGATACGGCCGTCTTCCACCACCTTGATGGCGGGCTCGGCCAGCGGCTTCATGCTCATCCACCACTGTTTCGAGACCAACGGTTCCACAATGGTTTTGCAGCGATGGCATTTGCCGACGCTCAGCTTGTAGTCTTCGATCTTCTCGAGAAGGCCTTGCTCCTTGAGCGCCGCGACCACTGCCTTTCGAGCCTCAAACCGATCGAGCCCCGCATAGCGGCCCGCCGCCGCGGTCATCCTTGCGTGAGTGTCAATCACCTGGATGCTTTCCAGCCCATGCCGGCGGCCGGCTTCGAAGTCGTTGGGATCATGAGCGGGCGTGATCTTCACAGCTCCCGACCCAAACTCGGGATCAGCCATGTCGTCTAATACGATCGGAATTAAACGATCCGTCAACGGCAGGCGAACCTTCTTGTCCTTCAGTTCCTCGGCGCGCTTATCTTTCGGATTGATCGCGACAGCCGTGTCGCCGAGCATCGTCTCAGGCCGCGTGGTCGCCACCACAAGCTTGATCGAGCTACCTTCCACGGGATAAACGATATGCCAGAGATGCCGCTGCGTTTCATCGTGCTCGACCTCCAGATCGGAGAGCGCCGTCTGGCACCGTGGGA
>Ga0126381_100006687_pt1 | contig 12780 bp, 8 predicted proteins | sample PanSoiMetPlot_28_FD_96465 | JGI IMG/M metagenome (GOLD analysis project Ga0126381, IMG submission 96465) | Tropical forest soil microbial communities from Panama - MetaG Plot_28 | ecosystem: Environmental > Terrestrial > Soil > Tropical forest > Bulk soil | place: Panama | collected 2016-02-17
GAACCTCGAAAGCGCTGGCCGCAGGGGGCAACGGCTTGCCAAAACTTACGGTCACCGGATATGGGATGCGCTGCGGCAATTTCCAAAGAAAGCGGTTTCGCTCAAAGCTGAAAATACTTCCCCACACTCCATGGAGATTCACCGGAACAATGGGGGCATCAAGTCCCTTCATGATGCGCTCCATGCCACGCCGGAAAGGAAGCAGTTGGCCGGTTCGAGTGATCTGACCTTCGGCAAAGATACAGACGATTTCGCCGTCGCGAATGGCATCACTGGCGGCACGAAGGGAACGAATCATGTCGCGGGGACGAAACTCCGAGGAGATAGGGATGGCACCCATCATCCGAGCGAAGGGTTTGATGAGGGGGGAATCGTAGATTCCCTTGTACATCAGGAAACGTATGGGCCGATCTGTGGACTCGCTCAGCAGAAGCACATCCACAAAAGACATGTGATTGGAGACGAAGAGCGCGCCGCCCGTTTCAGGAATGTTGTCGCGCCCGATCATGCGGATGCGATAGATGGTGTGCGTGGGAAGCCACAGCAGAAGGCGCAGGAACCAGTCAGGCAGCAGGATGAGCACGTAGATGGTGCCGGCAAGCGTGATTGCGGCCCCGGTCAAAAAAACGCCGCGTGGACTGAGATGTCCTTTACTGGCCAAGAGGTAATAGACAGCGGATGCCGCGGGCACACCTAAAAACGACAGCAAATTTCCGGCGGCGATAATGCCGCCTTTCGTGCCGGGAGCGGGACGATGCTGGATCAGGGCATTGACGGGAACAGCGAAGAATCCAGCAAAGAATCCGAGCAAGGCCAGAAGAGTACCCGCGGCAAAGAAGGAGTGCGACATGCCTCCTACGAGCGCCGCCACAACAGTCATGCCAAGGGCACCCAGGGGGATGAGCCCATATTCGATCTTGTTACCAGACAGATAACCGGCAATCGCGCTGCCGATGCCTATGCCGAGCGCCGTACCCGCGTGAAGAATCGAGTTTTCACCGGGCGCCAAATGGAAAACGTCAGTGCCGTAAACCAGGACGGTCTGGAGAAACAGAGTTCCCAAGAACCAGAAATATGTGTTGCCAAGAATCGCGAGGAAGAGCGGGCGATCAGCCCGAATGATTCGGACCTGCTGAAAGAGATCACCGAGAAAATTCGGTTTGAATTTTTTCTCCGGAGCTGCTGGAGGATACTTGCCAATAGCCAGACTGAAACCGAGCCCAATCACGGCTAAGACCAGGAGAACGACGCCGACGTACGCTTCCCGGCCATGAAAGCGGCCGGCAAACTGCGCCGCAGAAATCATGCCGGTGATGATGGCGAGAAACGTTCCCAGTTCCAGAATTCCATTGCCCCAGGAAAGCCATTTCTCCGGAAGAATTTCCGGCAACAGACCGTACTTGGAAGGACCAAACAACGCGGCCTGGGTAGCCACGAGGAACAACGCTGTGAGTTCCAGCGGCCAGGACCGAATGGCCAAGGCGACAACTGCGATTGTCATGGCGACGATCTCAATCAGCTTGGTTGAGATGGTTACGCGACGCTTACTGAAACGGTCGGCCAGGAAGCCGCCAGCCATGCTGAATACCAGAAAAGGAACCGCCAGAAACAAAGGAATAATAGAAACCAACTGATCGCGCTTGTTGTGCACCAGCTCTGTAGACAACACCATGTAGAGAAGAAGGTATTCAAAGGCGTTGAGGCTGAAGGCACCCTGAAATTGGGTGACAATCAGCGCCCAGAAACTTCGTCTCCAGTTAGGTTGAAAATCCATGAAAAGCAGTCAAGTCTTCCGTAAAGCTGCGGCGTGGCTAGTCGTGCGGCTGTCTCTTTGATGGGACGTTAGTTGGAAGCTGCCTAAAACGTCCGCGCTGGGAGGCCGGAAGCAGCGCAGGCATCAGCCAGCGCTCATACCGGTCTTTCCAAGAGGAACATAGCCGGCAGCCCACAAAAGTAGATCTCCCCAACAAGTCCGTAGAATGTGGTCTTAGCGACCTTTCCAAGACGCCAGCGCCGTCACGCAGCTACTTCATTTCCGCAGTCACAAATAAATCTCGTCCCAGGTTTTCCAGGCTGATCTGCGCTTGGTGATGATTAGCAAACAGCTGCCTCACCTGGCCTTCCGTGTAGGTATATAGTTCGCAGCGTGATTTATAACGCAGGTTTCTTTGCCAGGCTAGAAATCCACCGGCTACAGGAAAGCTAAAAAAGGCACGGACCGCGGTTAAGGAGAGGGTCTTCTTGACGACTTCCGCCGGCTGACTCGCATAATCCATAAAACCCATCACGATGCTGTAATCGAACTTCCGTCCAAAGTCGAAATTGAGGAAATCCCTCTTCTCGAACCTGCACGTGGTGAGACCTTCGCTTACCGCACGCTCGTGGGCGATTTGAAGCATACCGTCCGCGAAGTCGATACCCAGAACCTCGCTTGCTCCCCGTCTTGCCAGAGCAACGGAGTAATGTCCTGGCCCGCAGCCAATATCGAGCACGGAGCGGCCTGCAATCGGCGAACAGCCTTCCAAGGTCTTCCGATAGCGACGCGCCATGCTGCGACGAAAAAGCTTGTTAATCGTGGAGTGAAACCAGCCATTCTTGTTGCTGTAAATCGCGTCAAAATCGCGCGCGTAACCGTCAAAAAACTGTGAGACTCTGGATTGGGGCATCAATTCTCTCCGTGAACTTTGCTTGCGGCCATGATTTCGCCAAATGTTGTGAACGTGAAATCGTTAAGGATCATTTCCATCTTCGAACGGGTCGTATTCAGATTTACATAGGACTTGAATCGCGCGACAGGATTCATGGGCATTCGCGGATGGCCAGGATCGATCTCCCGTGGGTGCACATAGAAGATGATTGGACGGCCTTCCTGCAGAACCTGCATGCCCATTTTTTTTATCAGCGGATAGGGAAACAGCCGTAAATAGCCGCCGCCAAAGTAACAGATTGGTCGGCCGATGGTCTTGACAACTGTAATGGGAAACTCCGCGATCCGCCCGGATGCCGTGTCAACTTCGCTGGGGAGCCAATTAGAAGTCTTCAGACCTCCAAACCGATGCGCAGCCGGAAATATGGAAGAGTCGAATTGATACCCCGCCTGCAAAAGCTTATCGAAAAACCATGGTGTGTCTTTGGTAACAGAAAAACACGGTGCGCGATAGCCAAGGACAGGCGCCCCAGTTATGTCCTCAATGATGTGCTTGGCTTTACTGATATCTTCCAGAAACTCTTCTGGCGTCATTTCGTATGCCAATCTGTGGCAGTAGCCATGACAGGCAATCTCATGCCCCTGATTCCACGCTTCCCGGACCAACTCAGGAAAATGTTCGGCTACCCAGCCTAAAAAAAAACAAGTTGCACGAACCTTTTTGGCCGCAAAAATTTCCAGCATGATGCGAAAATTCTTGCTAACACAGGAGGGGAGGGCCGACCATTCAGCCACATTCTGCCCCTTGGATGAGCCAATATTAAACCACTCTTCAACATCCACTGTGAACAGGCATTTTCCCTGGCCTGGCATCGCCATTGCAAACTTAGTCTTGTTATCGACCATTTCCGTTGTTGGCATCCGCTACCGCCAAACTCCTGGGACAACGCTGATCATAAAAATCCAAGATCTGCCGTTTGACCGGATCGAGCCAAAACCTGTCTTCCACATGTTTCTTCCTGCCCATCCCAACTGTTGCCGCAAATTGGGGTCCTCAAGCAAGCGCCTCACATCTGAACTTGTAAGTCTCTGGTTGGAAGTACCAAGCCCGGTTACACATCGTGAACGATTTCTCTGCAGCCAGGCATGTCACGTGCAACAAACAGCGATTTTATATCACATAGGATAGATTGGTTACATTAGTTTTCCAGGAGCGCTGCGATGCCTGAGCTCTAAGCTTTCGTCGTCATCACCCACACAACGCCTTCAAGTTTTTCGCGGCGGTCAGCGCGGCTAGTCGTGCACCTGGTGCTTCGGATAAAAAGTAACCTGAAAGCTGCCCAACACATCATGCTGCGCGCCTGGACGCAGGGAGGGAATCAACCAGCGCTCATACTGCACTCTGGAATCAACGCTCCATTGCGGCCGTACCTGCCACACAAGGCGTGTGCTGGCATCGCTCTGAGTGCCGCCCCCAGGGAGGAATCCGGCGCTGGTCCTGATATCACGATAGGCAACCTGCAAGGTACTAGCCGCAGAAAAATGATAAGTACTGGAGACGTGATATGAACGTCCGTCCCGCCCGGTTGGATTTCCGAATAGAAAACCTTTGTTGGTGTTGGCATCATGATATTGAGTATTGAAGTAGAAGAAAGTGCCGCCCCGGTCAGTTGACGTGAGCGATTGCGTGGAAACCATTTCAAGGCGAAGATCGAGCCGCGAAATCATGGGGAAGTGTGACAGATAGAGACCAGGATTAATGGCCGCGCGGCGAGGATTCGCCAGCGGAGATGGATCGTCATCGCTATAGGAATCGCTGTACAAAGTGAGCCAGTTACGCAATCCGGGAAGCTTATAAGAAAAATCGAATCCGGATTTTCGGTCGCCCGGATCGGTGCGATCCCCGAAGCCACCGAAGGTATCGCCGAACGAACTGAAATTTCTTTCCAGACTATGGAAGGTGAATGGGTGTCCAACTCCACCCCAGACCGATGCACGGGTAAAACCAATCTCCAGATTCTTCGTAGGATGAAAACTAATTTTCTGCAAATTAAAAAATGGACGCGCCGGGAATTGGTGGCCCGATAGCTTGGCGAACAAAAATTCTGCCCGCACGTGTCCCAGGATGTGCAGGAATGAAGGCAAAACCAACGGAGAAGTGCGCGAGAGACGCACCATATACATGGGATCTGCATTGTCACTCAACATGAGAGGGCCACTCTCGCCCGGTCCGAGCCAGACGCTCTGTTTGCCAAAGGTGAGCGCGAACTGGCCCATCTGGACGCCGGCATACATGTCGACCGGATAAAAACGATCGATGCTGGAAATGGGCGCGGGCGACGGTCCCACCGGATTTGGTGGTCCCGTATTGGCATCGAGAGCATTGACCAGGCTTTGCTGAGCAGGGGTCAAGGCAGCTCGGCCAGGAGCGTGCTGGTATTCGCCACGAAGATAAAAGAAGAAGCGTCCGGCGACCGCACTGGCGGATGCGCCGCCAATGAAATTGAAGCCTTGATCGAAAGGCCGGCCGAAATCGTTCCAGATAGTCTGACCGAAGTGATAGCTGTCGCGGAGCGGAGCGCTGCTGATGCCTGTGAACCGCGCATATATGTCATCAATCTGAGCGGAGCGGAAGTGCTGATTATCGCGGCTGAACTCTGCTTTCAATTGATTGATTTCCCGGATGATGATGGAATCAGGTGGAAGGTCCTGGGCAAAGTATTCCGCTTCTTCGATCTGACGAATGCACTCGCGGCGCGTCCAAGGCCTCAGGCCGACAAACTGAGTCTGAATATAGCCGAGGGCGGCCAGGCGCTCCAGTTCCGGATACACCCAGCTATCCAGGGACACGAAACTCGAGCCTAATTTGTCACGATCAAATTCACCCGGTTCACGAACGAAGGCACCGTAGTACGGCCCGTCGAGCTCCTCATCATGATGCGCGCGATAGACTTGGCGTCCGATCAGCCATCCGAGTGCTGCTCCTACAACCACATCAGAAGGAAAATGCTCTCGGGCTGTGACGCGAGCGACGCTCACTGCAGCGGCTGTCCCGTAGGCGAGAATTGACAATATTCCTCCGGGATACTCATGCGAGATGACGGACGCGACGGTCCAGGTCAAGGCTGAGTGAGTTGAGGGAAAAGAGGCATGGCTGAAAGTTTGAAAGAAGCGTCCGTGGCCATCTGTCACCGTGGGGCGTTCACGCTCGAATATAACCTTCAAAGCCTCGTCCACGGCAAAGCTGTTGATCAAGGCTTCTCCAGAGAGCAATCCGGTTTCGCGCGCTTTGGGAGAACCTTGCAGGCTGCCGAACGCATACATCAGGACGGGAAGCGAAACCATTGCCGCCGCCCCGCCGTTAGACACATTTGAGCTCAAATTAACAGCATCCGCATTGGATCGCGCGCGCACCATGCTGTGGCGATCACTGCCAAGCAGAACGGCGGTGGTTCCAAGCACCGGCAGAAGCCATGCCGAATCGCGTGGATGCAGGTGAAAAGGACTGGTCCAGATTCTTCTTTGATCGCCAGGCAGATTCAGGATCACCTTCTTGATAGAGACCGAATTATCAGTCGTAGAATCCTGAGCCGACGCTCCAGCGCTGGATGGTGAGGAGAGATTTTCATCCTCACAAACCAGTTCGGACTGTAATGTCTGGCGACGACATTGGCCATTTGCAGCTACTAAAAGGTTGATTAAAAAAAGACCCAGCACTCCGTTGCGAAAAACCAAATGAATGCGCATGGATGGAGAGAATCATAATTGAAGCAGCGGCTTGCTGCCAGCGCGATGATATAACCGGTCAAAGCCGTTCAAGGCTAAGAAGCAAACCAAAACTGGGCCGATTAAAGCCCGCAGTCTGCATGCGCGTGTGCAAATTGGTTATTGTTCTTTTGCCGACACATTGGTGTTCGCGACGGTTTGGACGTCTTTAAGTTCCGGCGCTGGCCATGAAGGCTCGTCAAGAGGAGCCCACCCATTGTCAACCGGTTTGGCTGGAGATCCGTTGGAGGATGGGAGGTATTCTTTCAGCACGCCATCTCTCTCCTCGTGGCGATTGAAGACTCGTCCGATGGTGCGCAGAATGATCCACAAGTCACCCCAGAAACTGGCCTTGCACAGGTATTGAATCTCTAACTTGAGCTTCAGCGGCATCAGCGTGCGCTGATAGACTTCTTCCACTTCATCCGGAGAGAGTGGCGCAAGGACATCTTCTTCATTACGAAAAACCAGGGTGGTGTGACTCGTAATGCCAGGCCGGACAGAGAGAACGAGACCCACGTCCTCTCGAATAGAAGGCTCGCTCCACAACCTTGTAGGCTGCGGTCGAGGCCCTACGAAACTCATATCTCCACGTAAGACATTGAAAAGTTGCGGCAATTCATCAAGTTTCCACTTACGGATGTAACGGCCAAACGACGTGATTCTCGGATCATGCGCTCGGGTCAACACTGGTCCTGCCTGTTGAGCATCAGCGATCATCGTCCTGAATTTCAGGATGGAGAACTCGCGTCCATTCTTGCCAGGACGCTTTTGCTTGAACAATACAGGGCCCGCAGAGGTCAATTTAACGGCCAAAGCCACAATCAAAATCAATGGAAGGAAAACGATTAAGAGGCAAATAGCCCAAAACAAGTCCCATAATCTTTTAAGTGGGGAATTGCACCACGGGCTGACGGTAGAATCCAGTTTTGGTTTAGACTCGAGGAATTCTGTAATACGACTTCCAGGTGTCACCTCTACCTCGCAGACAGAAAGCCCGACGCTCGAAAGACAGGGTTGAGGAAAACATAAAGCCGGGATTCCTAATGCAAGTATCCTAAAGACCCACCGGTATCTTCGTCAAGATTCGCAGCCAACGGTTTTTTCAATCAAAAGCTTTTGCTGTTCGATGAGGCATGGTAAGGGAGCCAGAATGCAGGAGTATCTGATATAAATCCAGAGTTTCAGCGATAACCGCCTTCTGGGAGAATTCGTTGACCGCAATTTCCCTGCCCTGATTTCCCATTTTCAAGCGCAGTGCAGGATCGTCGAGTAATCTGCGGATGGCTTCCGCCAACGCAAAGACATTTTTCGGCTCAACTACAAGACCATTCGTTTCATGTCGCACGATCTCGCGACAACCCGGGACGTCAGTTGTGACTATCGCCCGGCCACTGGCAGCGGCTTCCATCAGAACTCTGGGTATGCCCTCCCCGCCATGTGAGGGCAAACATACAATGCTTGCCTGCCGAAATACTTCCTTCATATCTTCTTGATGCCCCCACCATTCGACGATCCCTGCCGCCTGCCAGTCAAGAAGTTGTTGCCGAGGCACGCATGACGGGTTGACTGGATCGGTACCACCCGCTAAAACGAAGCGTCCTGCAACGCCTCTCCGCCGAAGCAGGTTAGCAGCTGAAACAAATTCTTTGATGCCCTTAATCCCTAACATGCGCGAGGCGAACAACACGATCGGCGCACCGGACTCGGGTGGCGGCAGTGGTTGAAAACACTCGACATCTACACCTGCGCCACGACTGACGATAATTTTTTCTTTGGCCAGCTTCATCTCTTTGATAAGTACGTCCCTGTCATCACAGTTTTCGACGACCACTCGCTGGTCCAAACGCCGCAAGAAGTGTCCGAGGACGGTCCATATCATTGAACGGAAAAACAGAACTGTTCGCGAAGGAGAAGCCCCTAAGTAGCCAAGGCCAGTGACAGCATTGACCGCCCTTATATTTTTTTGACCGACCGAGGCGATTGAACCGTAAAGAGCAGGTTTCCATGAGAAGTGATGAACGATATTGGGTTTTTCGGTCTGGTAAACGCGCCTCAACTGCATAAGGGCGCGAAGTTCGTTCCAGGGGGAGTTGAAACCGCGAGCCAGCCTCAAAGGAATGAAACGGAACCCTTCCTGGATGATCTGCTCCGGACAGCTATGCGTGCCCGCAGCTACTATTACCTGATATCCGTTTCGGAGAGCCGCTCTTGCTACAGGAAGCGGATGAGCCCAAAAAAAACGGTCTTCAGTCGCCAGGAAAAGTATCTTAAGCTGGGCGTCTTCGGAGGACATGCAGTCCTATATACTGCCGGCCATGTGTTCCACCATTGCAGACTTCTTGTGCCCATTCTGCATGACCACTAGTTGCTGCGAGTGATGTCGAATAGTGTTCAGTAGAATCTCGTCCAGAGTGGTGGTGGGAGCATAACCGATCAATCGATTGATCTTGGTCAAATCAGGAACACGGCGCATCATGTCCTCAAATCCCTGCTCGTAAGCCTGATCGTAAGGAACGAAGACGATTTTCGATTTTGATCCTGTGAGTTCTCTGATTTTGCGCGCCAGTGCGAGAATGGAAACTTCCTCAGTGGACCCGATGTTATAAACCTCGCCATTGGTGTCCGGATGCTCGGCGAGGGTAATGACAGCAGATACGGCGTCACTGATATATGTGAAGCAACGTGTTTGACTGCCATCGCCGTAAACGGTCATATCGCTACCGTTCAATGCCTGCTTGATCAGACTGGGAATCACCATTCCGTAGCGTCCGGTTTGGCGGGGGCCGACAACATTGAATAAGCGGGCAATTACGGTGGGAACTCTCTTCTCTTTCCAGTAGGCTACAGCCAGGAATTCATCGATGGCTTTTGAGCAGGCATAACTCCATCGGCCCTTATCGGGAGGGCCCAGGACCAGATCGTCGTTTTCTCGAAAAGGCACGTGGTTGCGCTTTCCATAAACTTCCGAAGTGGAAGTCATTAACACGCGCTTTTTCTTTTTTGCTGCCAGCTCAAGGACCACCTCCGTCCCACGAATATTGGTTTCCATGGTGTGTGTGGGACTCTCAACAATCAAGCGTACGCCGACGGCAGCAGCGAGGTGATAAATGATATCCGCAGAGTCAATGAGTTCGGCCATTAAGTGCTGGTTAGTGACCGTATCGAGAAAGTAATCGAATTTGGGATTGCCCTTTAAATGCCTGATGTTATGAACGGACCCCGTCGAAAGGTCATCGATAATGGTTACGTGTTCCCCGCGTTCGACAAGACGCTCTGCGAGATGTGAACCAATGAAACCTGCGCCGCCCGTAATGAGTGCGTTCATTTCGTCTCCATTTTAATGAGAATTTGCAAGCAGAATTCTTCTTTCTTGCTTAAACTTCTTCATTTTTATTAAGTTGCGGGGCCAATCAAAAAATCTAGGTTACCATACCCGGCACGTTTGGGGGTTGCACTCGCAAGAACCTTTTATTAGATTCTTTTAATGTTACCGAAGGGCTTGTCCTGAGAACGCGGTACTAAGACGGCAAAAATCCTTACTTTCGTCACCCGCATGAAACAATAGCAAAGCATTGCACCTGTCGTAAAGTGGATTTTCAGCCCCCAATGATTACAAGCGGGCCTGATCAACCGTGTTGAATTCTAAACCACGGCGGAGGTGATATTTCACCCCCGGTAGCAGCTTGCCTTCAGCAAAATCGCGCTTGCAGGATAAGAGCGGTGCAAGCACAGCCCAGCACTTGGATTTAGGTCGCTCCGCTCAGGTTGCTGCCGGTGTGTAAGTCCAGGAAAGAGGCAGGGCGTGAGCCGAATTATTGGTCGTCACTAGCAGAGGTCTTTTTTGAGTAATTTCAGGCAACAGCCGTGCAGGCGCGCTCCCGGGGAATATCTGGGCCTTCGCAATAAACTTTTCCCCAGAGAGCAGTTTGGTTGCAAAAATTACCTTCAGGAATAGGCAGATTCAGAGGGCAGCCCCCAAAAAAAATTTCAACCGTGCAAATGCCGTCGATAAAGACGTTCGTAACGTTGAACAATCATGGGTAGGGAGAATTCGGCCTCGATGCGGCGACGGGCTGCTTCTCCGAGTCGTCGCCGGCCGTCTGCCCCCATTTGGAGAAGTCCGATAATTCCCCGAGCCAGAGCAGCGGGATCACGAGGTGGCACGACCACCCCTGTATCAGCGACCAGGTGAGCACTATCTCCCACATCAGTGACAACACAAGGGATGGAACAAGCCATAGCCTCACCAATGGAATTAGAAAATCCTTCATTTGAGGAGGCTGAGCAAGCTATGTCGAGACCTGCGGTAATAGAAGGAATATCTGTTCGCGGACCAAGAGGAAAGACCCGACCCTGGAGTTGCTGTTCCGCGACAATTCGCTGGAGCATGGGATCCTGGTTCACTCCGGGTCCAATCAGCACGAAACATGTCTCGCGACACTGGCGCGCAACCAATCCGGCTGCTACGAGGAAGGTGTCTTGACCTTTCACCGGATGAAGCCGCGCGACTAACCCGATCAAAAGGGCATCACTACTCACTCCCAACTCAGCTCGGAACCGCAACCGTGCTTGTTCATCAGGCCGGAACGACAGACAATCAAAGCCGTTGGGGATTATTTCGCGCCTAGCCGCGTGATAGCCGATGGCCTCGTGTTGTTGCGCACCGCTGGAGCTATTGTAGATGATGGTGTCCGGTGTCCGGGACAGGAGTGCGCCTGCTCGGATAACACGTCGCGTGAGCCAGCGATCAACGGTAACATCCTCAAGGGCCTGACGGATGTTCCATAGCACTGCAGGCCGTGGCTCCACGGGCCATGCCGCCAAATTGGCTGCAAGATTACCGTGATATAACCAGCCCTGTATCAGATGGGGGGCGAAGCGACGGGCGATGCTGCGAAGACGTAAGATACGCAGGGGGTTTGGAAGATTCCGATACAACCCTAAACTGTAAACTGGCACGCCCAGAGCTGTGATGGCTGGTGCAAGTGTTCCGCCATCAGCCAAGGTAACGACTAAAGATTCAAAATCCGAGCTCTGTGTTGAGAGCAGCTTTTGCAGCATGCTCTGAGCGCCTCCGACCGTCAGCTCGGTCACAAGGTGCATGATGCGTGCCATCAAGCTACCTCAGTTGCCACAGACTGATTTATAGAACCAATCATTTTCAAAATGCCGTTGTGAGCAGGTGAACGTGCAACGATCAGCCGCTTGTTTACCGAGCGAAGGGAGTTCTCAGCCGCCAGCGGATTGAAACAACGGTTTAAAATCAGGAGTAATCCCTTTGTTTTTGGATCCTATCAATGACTGCACAAGATTTTAACAATGCTGTGCGCGTACAGGAAATCAGAAGGTTTCTTGACCGCCACGGCAACCTGTTTGCGGGTAAAGATCTTCTGGAAATCGGCAGTGGCGGCGGCGCGCAGCTTCAGGTGCTGGCGTCGGTTTGCAGATCTGTCGTGGGGATAGACATTGCAGTCAACAATGATTCGAACCGGTTGATTCAGGTCCAGCAATATGACGGACGGCATATTCCGTTCGCTGATGCATCGTTCGATGTTGTTTTTTCTTCGAACGTCATCGAGCACATACGGGATGAACAAGCGATCCACACTGAAATGCGCCGCGTCCTTCGTCCAGGCGGGATTGCGGTGCATATTGTTCCTACAGCCACCTGCCGAATCTGGACTCTACTTGCACACCATCCTGCTCTAATCAAGATGATCCTTACCAGGCGACACCGCTCACAATCCAGGGAAAATCAGGGCTCTAAGTCCGGGAATGATTCGCCGGTCACATGGGCGCGATGGCGTTCCCGTCTGCTATACGCACTGGCGCCACCCCGGCACGGTGAATTTGGCAATCGGCTGACCGAATATTTCCTGTTTCGGGTGCGCTCATGGCGCAGGCGCTTCGAAGCCCACGGCTGGCGCGTGGAAGGAACTGAGCCGGGCGGTCTGGCCTATACCGCGCACTATCTTTTTGGCGAGCGCATTGGCTGGACCGCCCGCAGCCGATTGTCGCGGATTATCGGATCGTCCACGGTTGCTTTTATCCTTCGGCCTAATTGATTGCAACGCTTTCAATTGGTTTTAGGGGCGGGAAGTTTGTTAAAGGTCACACCCACCGGGGTATTGTGGAACCTACGGATGGCTTGGATGAGATTGGTTCTGGAGACCGGACAGGAAGAGATTGCGAAAACCCAGCCCGGCTCGTCAAAGCGCACGAGGCGCAAATGATACCGAGCACAATCCAAAACAGATGGGAATCGGAAGCTGCTTCGGACAACGCAGACACTAACAATAATGCGAGCCACCCCATCATCACTGGCTTGAGCGGATGGTCACTGTGAGCAATCCTGCGGCGAACGC
>Ga0126381_100006688_pt1 | contig 12779 bp, 10 predicted proteins | sample PanSoiMetPlot_28_FD_96465 | JGI IMG/M metagenome (GOLD analysis project Ga0126381, IMG submission 96465) | Tropical forest soil microbial communities from Panama - MetaG Plot_28 | ecosystem: Environmental > Terrestrial > Soil > Tropical forest > Bulk soil | place: Panama | collected 2016-02-17
AATGAAATAGATTCACACGTGTTACGGGAGGATACTTAGTTCGGGTTATTTAATTTTTTGCCGCACAGGGAGTGTGATGGACCATCCCATATGGCAACGATTTCAGGAATCTTTTGAGAGTTACTGGAATCTCTTATTCGTAACTTTTAAACGTGATGTTTTCTGGTTACTCAGTAAAAACTTACAAACGCTGAAGAGATGCAAGTGAACGAAGCAATCAACCATAATCGGCGGCAATTTCTACACGCAGCGGCGATGACGATTGCAGCTTCTCAATTCGGCCCGACCAGTTTCGCGGCAGCATCATTATTCAGCGAAGGCAGCTTGCCCTCTTTCGATGGCGCGACCGGATGGCTCAATTCGCAGCCATTGAAGAAAGCAAATCTGCGTGGAAAAGTTGCTCTAATCAACATCTGGACATATTCCTGCATTAATTGGCGTCGCCAACTTCCGTACGTCCGCGCATGGGGTGAGAAATACAGGGAACACGGGCTCGTTGTTATCGGTGTGCACTCGCCTGAATTCGGATTTGAGCATGATGTAGAGAACGTGCGCCGGGCCGCGAAGGAGATGAGGATTGCCTATCCGATCGCAATTGACAACGAATTTGCGGTATGGCGTGCTCTCGAAAACGAATACTGGCCAGCGCTCTACCTGGTCGATGCACAGGGGCATATTCGATATCACAAATTTGGCGAGGGAGATTACGAGCAAACAGAATTGGCGATTCAGCAATTGCTGAATAAGGTCGGAGCCAGCGGTTTCTCTCGCGAACCTGTCTCTGTGGATGCCACTGGCGCAGAGGCAGCTGCTGATTGGGCTGATTTGCAGTCTCAGGAAAATTATGTTGGATATGAGCGCACGGAAGATTTTGCGTCTCCCGGCGGTGCTGTATTCGACAAACGCCACTCCTATATGTTTCCCGGACAGCTCAAACTCAACCACTGGGCGCTGGCAGGTGATTGGACTGCGCAGAAGCAGGCGATTGCATTGAATGCGGCCAATGGACGTATCGCGTATCAGTTTCATGCCCGCGATCTGCATCTCGTTATGGGACCGGCAACGTCTGCAGGACCGTTGCGATTTCGCGTGCTGCTCGATGGACAGATGCCCGGCGCGGCGCATGGAGTTGATATCGATGAGCAGGGCAACGGCGTGGTTACGGAGCCGCGGATGCATCAGCTGATTCGGCAATCGAAGCCAATCGGTGATCGAAAGTTCGAGATCGAATTTCTCGATCCGGGCGCGGAGGTCTTTTCATTTACATTCGGCTAACAACCGAACTCTCTAATAGCTGAGTGTTGCCAATCAAAGGTACATTCATGAATCTCTTTACATGAACGGTAAATCATTGGGTTGCGTTGATTACCGCAGGAAAAGCGCAGAGCATGATTCTGCGAGAAACAGGAAGTTAAAGTATGGCAGGCAATAAGACAGTGATTGTAACGGGTGCTTCACAGGGTATCGGTGCGGCAATTGTTCAGGCGTTTCTGGATCGGGGTTATAACGTCGTTGCAACTTCGCGCAGCGTTTCCAAAGCCGGCTTTGCATCATCATCGAACCTTGCAGTAGTTGATGGAGATATCGGTCAGGCTGCGACGGCAGAGAAGGTTGTACAGACTGCGATCAGCAAGTTTGGCTCGGTCGACCACCTTGTCAATAATGCGGGCATCTTCTCAGCAAAGCCTTTTACGGACTATACGGCCGAAGAGTTTCGCAATCTGGTCTCGACCAATCTGGAAGGCTTTATCTTTATCACACAGCTTGCGGTCAAGCAGATGTTGTCACAGGGCAAAGGCGGCAGCGTGACGAGTATCACGGCTTCACTGGCCGAGAATCCCATCCTAGGGCTTCCGGCGTCGATTCCGATGATCACCAAGGGCGGATTGAATGCGATTACCGTGAGCCTGGCGAGTGAGTACGCGAAGGACAACATTCGCTTTAACGCGGTCGCTCCGGGTGTTGTCGATACGCCGCTTCTCAAAGATGTTCCGAAGGATTTTCTGAAGAGTCTTTCACCGATGGGGCAGATTTCCGAGACGAAAGACATTGCGGATGGTGTGGTGTATTTGACGGAAGCTCGTACGGTAACCGGGGAGGTGCTGCACGTGGACGGCGGTGCGCACACAGGCCGGTGGTGAGCGGGAGAGGTTTGCAGCCGGACGGTGCGGAACGCCGGCTGCAGGAACTTGGCATTCGGCTTCCTGCCGCTCCAACACCCTTTGGCAACTACGTCGAAGCGCTGCAGACGGGAAATCTGCTTTTTCTGAGCGGGATGCTTCCGGTGGTGGATCATAAGCCGAAGTATCTTGGCCGGCTTGGGAAAGAACTCGATGTTGAGAGTGGACGTGATGCGGCGTACACAGCGGCACTGAGCGCCCTCGCAGCGGCGAAAGAGTATCTGGGCTCGCTCGATAGAATCTCACGCGTCGTCCGTTTCAGCATATTCATAGCTACCCATGGAGATTTTTTCGATCAGCCAAAGGTTGCGGACGCGGTGTCGGATCTATTTCGAGATGTATTTGGCGCTGAGAAAATACCAGTGCGAATGGTGATTGGGGTTGCCAGCCTTCCGCTTGGTTTGCCGGTAGAACTTGAAGTCATTTTTGAAGTCGCAGAATAGTTGATCGGCAGGGATCAATCAGGCTAAGGATCTCAGCCAGAGCACTCAAGTTGGCTATCGGAGCATAGTTTAGGGTTATGGAACAGCAGTCTGTTGACGCGTCGCCACATTGGAACGAGACTCGCGTCTCTTCTCGCCTCGGAATCGAATATCCAATCATTCAGGGACCACTCGGTGGTTTGTCGACACAACGATTGACGGCCACAGTCTCGAATTTTGGTGGACTTGGTTCATTCGGCGCGCATGGCCTGAAGCCTTCGGCGATTAAAGACGTGATTGATGAGATCCGCACGCTGACTTCGAAACCATTTGCGATGAACTTATGGGTCTCGATGGAGGACGAGGGAGCGCGGACTTCCGGCAGCGAAGCGTTTGCACGAAGCCTCGCGCCGCTTGCGGGACATATCCAAACCTTGGGTGGCATGCTGCCGACGTACAAGCCGTATGTCCCGATGAAGTTTGAAGACCAGGTGCGGGTGTTGCTTGACGCGAAGGTGCCTGTGTTCAGCTTCATCGTTGGAGTCCCGCCAAAGGAGATTCTCGACGAGTGCCGCATGCAGGGAATGCTGACGATCGGAACCGCGACGACACCGGATGAAGCTATCGTTCTGGAGCAGGCCGGTGTCGACGTGATCGTAGCCTCGGGCTTTGAAGCAGGCGGGCATCGCGGTTCCTTTCTGCTTCGCTCCGAGGAATCTCTCACGGGAACTTTCTCGCTTGTTCCTCAGGTCGGAGATGCCGTTTCGATTCCGGTTGTTGCTGCCGGAGGTATCGGCGATGCTCGTGGTATCGTTGCTGCCTTTGCTCTCGGAGCCGAGGGGGTGCAAATCGGCACTGCTTTTCTCGCTTGCGAAGAATCCGGTGCGAGCGCGCTTCATCGCGAGACGATTCTCGGCGGGAAGGCTCGCAGGACGGGGTTGACGCGAGGCTTTACGGGGAGGCTGGCACGCGGCGTCCATAACCAGTTGCTCGAAGAACTAAATCGCTCAGGTGTTGAGATTCTTCCTTATCCATTGCAGCGCTTTCTCTTGAAAAACCTGACTGCTCTTGCCGAAAAGGCTGCGAAACCAGAACTGCTTCAGCTCTGGGCTGGACAGAGTGCGGATCTTTCGCGGCAGAGCAATGCAACGGCGCTCTTGCAGACATTGGTTTCGGAGGTTTCCTCTATTGGCGGCCCGGTTCTTCATTGGAACAACCGACGTGGCGAGAGATCACTCTAAAGTTGACCTCAGTTTTTATCTGACAATCAAACGGCCCAGCCAAGACTGCGGCACTACTCGGGTCTGACAGAGCCAGTTTCGCTGGCCTGTGTTATTAGCTTCCCTGACAACGGTTGTCGAAAAGCGCTACTTAAACCATCCATGCAGTGCTATAACCATTCGATATACCCATCGGCTATCAGGCCATTTTTTTCGTCAAGGATGCAAAAGGGAACGCTATGAAACTTTTGACAAAGTTCAATTTGATTCTGCTGGTTATTTTTGGTGCGGGTGGTTTTCTCATCGCTCAATTTGCCTATAGTTTTCTGATTGGAAATGCGCGACGTGAGGTGATGGAGCAGGCGCAGTTGATGATGGCGAGTGCGAACTCTGTTCGCGACTACACTACCAACGACCTGAAGCCACTACTGGAGCAGAATCCGCGGCACCGTGTGCGCTTTCTTGCCGAAACAGTTCCGGCGCATGGGGCTTTAACGACCTTCACCAATCTTCGCAAGAACTACCCGGACTACTCCTATCGCGAGGCGACGCTCAATCCGACCAATCTGGAAGACCGCGCTTCAGACTGGGAAGCGGATATTATTCGCTATCTTCGCGACCATCCCGATGAGACGGAGAGGATCGGCGATCGGGAAACGGCAAATGGGCCGGCGGTTTTTCTGGCAAAGCCGCTCAAGGCTGTGCCTGCGTGCATGGAATGTCACAGCACTCCGTCAGCTGCGCCACAGGCGATGCTTGCTGTCTACGGATCGGCCAATGGCTTTGGTTGGAAGAATGGCGAGATTATCGGGGCGCAGATTATTTCTGTCCCGATGTCGGTGCCGGTTGCTATTGCCGATCGAGCGTACCACCGGTTGCTGATCTTTCTTATCGTAACGCTGGTGGTTACGATTCTCGCGTTGGATGCGGGTGTTTATTTCTTCGTGATTCGGCCGCTGAAGCTTGTCTCGGATACCGCGGACCGCGTGAGCCGCGGGGAAAAAGATGTCCCTCCGATCAAGATCAAGGGCAAAGACGAGGTGGCGACAGTGGCGGCGTCATTCAATCGCATGCAGGTAAGTCTGGCGAAGGCTCTGAGAATGATTGAGGAGGAGTAAGTAGCGGGCTTTCTAGAAGCGGCAGGACTTAAGGAATTTGGCACGGTCGGCGTCGGTTTCAATCTCCTTGGCAACTGCGCCGCACAAGTCTTCCAAGGTTGAGCAGCGCTTTGCAGCTCGCTTAACGATTGTTTCGGAAATGGGGCCAATGTAGGCCGCGAGTTCCTTACTGACTCGCTCGATGGTCTTAGGCTCGAAATGCTGTGTCCGGATTATGCTCGATGTGAAGGTATCGGTTGATGGCACAGAATTGCGATGCGTTGCTTCCGACTTGCTTGTGCTGTGACGAGGTCCATTCTGCTCGGGATCACTGAGATAGGGACGGAGTGCCTGGATCAGGACGTGTACATCGGACTTCCAGCGGGCATGCGTAAGTTCGACGGCATTGCGGTAGTGTAGATCCTTCAGGTCAGCTGGGAGTTGCTCTGCACTGGGCATCTTTGCACCGCGCACGAGTACGGGGATGACGGGAATGTCACGGCGAAGGGCGGAGGCAAGCTCCATGCGGACAAAGTCGTTTATGTTGTCGAGACGACGGTTTCCCATATTGTCCTTTGAATCGACCCAGTCGCGCCCGATGAGCGCGAGCAAAACGCTGCAATTTGCGACACTCTGATCGATGGCTTTTCTGAAGTCGCGTCCGGGTTCGATGGCGGCTACGTCCATGAATACGCGGTCCTGGCTGAAGTGGGATGTGAGGTCGTCGAAGAGACGACCAGCCTCACCTTCCGAATCGCTTCTTCGGTAGTTCACGAAGATGGAACGCAGAGCAGAACCTCCTGAAAGGAGCAGCAGACTTTGCAGAAATGCGCGAACCCTGCAAGTGTTTTGAAATCTTTCAACGAGTGTACTCCGGTGGTTTAGTGAGGTTCAATTGGAGACTCTGCTTGTGAACCATGAGATGTATCACAGAGGATCTATTCGGCGCGCAGTGCCTCTACGGGATTGACGGATGCAGCGCGGCGTGCGGGGATGTAGCTGGCGAGCAATGCTGCAAGTCCGAGGAGTAAGGCTACGCCTGCCAAGGTTGTCGCGTCGGATGAGCGGACATTGAAGAGTAGTTTGCGCATGAGGGTTGCGCTGGCGATGGAGCAGGCGATTCCAGTGACGATTCCAAGAGCGACTAAGATGCCGGCTTCTTTAAGAATGAGGTGATAAACGGAGCTGCGCTGCGCGCCGAGCGCCATGCGGACACCGATTTCGCGCGTGCGCTGGCTGACGGAGTAGGCGATGACGCCATAGAGACCGATTGCGCTGAGCAGCAGAGCCAGAACGGCGAACCCGCTTACCAACCACGCGGACGACCTGTGGAGATAGGCGGTAGATGAATCGTGGATGTGCTGCAGCATGGTGGCTTCGTTTCGAATGCCAAGGCTTGGGTCGATACTGCGAATCGTGGAGACAACGGCCGGCAGTATGGACTGCTCGGCCTGCGAAGTGCGCACGGATATTGAGAAGTAGTCTCTAATCTCTTGACTGTAGGGCTGGTAGATGGCGGGCCAAATGTCCGAGTCGAGAGAACCTTCGCGGATGTCGTCAACGACTCCGACAACTTCCTTGATCGACTTGGGAGTGAGTGTTGGGTCGCCAATCTTCTTGCCGATGGGGTCTTCGCCGGGGAAGTACTGCCTGGCCATCGTCTGGTTGATGATAATCACGCGTGGTCTAGATTGATCGTCGCCTTCAGTAAAAAAGCGGCCGCGCAGGAGTTTTGCTTTGATGGTGCTGAAATAGTTTGTTCCGACTTCGCGCTCGTTAGCTTGCTTGTGTTCGCCATCGTAGGGATGTCCCAGAACGCGGAACCAGGTGGTGTTGCCGTTGAAGCTCACGGGCAGAAGGCTGGATACATCGGCGGAGCGAACGCCGGGAAGACTATCGATGCGATGGATGATTTCGCGGCGGAGCGCAACCAACTTCTCATCTTTGTCGTAAGTGGTATCAGGCACAGCGACTTCAAGCGTGGCAAGATGATCGGGCGCAAAGCCGAGTTCAACATGGAGAAGCCGATAGAAGCTCTTGCCGAGAAGTCCTGCGCCTGACAGTAGGACAGTCGCGATCATCAATTCGACAACGACAAGGTTGGAGCCGAGACGGCGCCAAGTCATGCCAGCAGAGCCGCGACCACCTTCTGCGAGGTCTTCGCGCAGATTTGTTACGGATGTGCGCAACATGGGTGTGACTGAGAAGAGAACAGCCGCAAAAAGAGCGACGAGTACGGCAAAGAGCAGTATGCGTGGGTTGAGTCCGATTTCCTGGAAGAACGGCATTTCTGCCATCATGTCCCTGGGAATCAGTCTGACGAGAAGATGCATCATGCCATAGGCGGCGGCTAATCCCAGAGCAGTTCCGGCGAAGACAAGCACGAGGCCTTCGGTCACAAATTGCCGAATCAATCTAGCGCGCGACGCGCCCAGCGCGCCCCGCAAGGCCATTTCACGCCGACGGTTTTCCGAACGTACCAGCAGTAGGCTCGATACATTCAGGCAGGCAATCAACAGAAGCAGTCCCGCGCCGCATAGCAGCGTGAGCAGGATCGGGCGGATGTCGCCCACGATGGATTCGCTGAGTGGGGTGACAACTGCTTTTCGGCCGTGATTGGAATCGGGGTACTGCTTTTCAAGACGCGCTGCGATCTGAGCCAATTCCGTCTGTGCGGATTGGATTGAGACACCGGGTTTGAGACGGGCTACGCCAAAAAGATTGTGGCAGGCGCGTTCCTTTTCGCAGCCGTTGAGATCGCGCAGTGTGGTCCAGAATTCGGAGGCTCCTCGCGGCGCGAAATGAAATTCACGCGGCAGGACTCCGATGATGGTGTAGGGGTTGTCGTCTAGCGTGATTGTCTGGCCGACGATTTCGCGCCTTCCACCGAATCGGGTTTGCCATGTGGCATAGCTGAGGAGTACGACGCGCGGTCCTTGTGGCGTGCCCTCGACAGGTTGGAAATCATGGCCAAGGATTGGCTGGACGCCGAGCGTACCGAAAAAGCCAGCGCTCACGCGTGAAGCCATCACAGGCAATGCTCCCTCGGGCGCTCGCATGAGAAAGCTTCCTCCAGTCCATGCATCAAAGGCACTGAAGACGTTCTGCTGCTTATCCCAGTCGAGGTAGTCGTAATAGGAGAGATTGGCGCGGGGATTGAAACCGCCATATTCAGCGAGGTCGACGAGGCGCGAGGGATCTTTGTAAGGCAGAGGCTTGATCAGGGTCGCGTCGACAAAGGCGAAGATCGAGATGGATGCGCACATGCCGAGCGCAAGCATGAGGATGGCGACGCAGGCGAAGCCAGGATTCTTGTGAAGCTGGCGGGTGGCAAAGCGGAAATCCTGCCAGACGCTTTCGATGCGAAAGCCGACGATTTCCTGGGTCTTGTCTTTGAGCAGCGGCTCATTGCCGAATTGCCGGCGTGATACGTGCCGCGCTTCATCCGCGGGCAGGCCAGCAGATTGCATTTCCTGCCGGGCCTGATCGCGATGGAAGGCCATCTCTTCGTCTAAATCACGATTGAACTTGTCGCGGCTCAGAAGAATGCGGAGTTTGCGAAAGAAGAGCGCGATGGCCTGCATGACGGTTCCTCGTATTTATTCAGCACGTAATGCCTCTACGGGGTTGACGGATGCGGCGCGCCGCGCGGGGATGTAGCTGGCGAGGAGCGCTGAGAGTCCAAGCAAGACCGCGACAGCGCTGAGTGTGGGCACGTCCCAGGAGTGGACACCGAAGAGCAGCTTGCCCATCAGAGCGGTGAGTGCGAGCGAGCCGGCGAGTCCGGCGACGATGCCGATGGCGATGAGCCAAGTGGCTTCTTTCAGGATGAGCTGATAGACGGAGCTGCGCTGCGCACCGAGGGCGATGCGGACTCCGATTTCTCGTGTGCGCTGACTGACGGAATAGGCGATGACTCCGTAGAGGCCGACGACGCTGAGCAGAAGCGCGAGAATGGCGAAGCCGCCGACGAGCCATGCGGATGAGCGGTGCATGTAGGCGGTCTGCGAGTCGTTGATCTGCTGCGTCATGGTGGTTTCATTGCGGACGCCGATGTTGGGGTCGACGTTGCGGACGGCTTTGACGAGGTCGGGAAGTATGGCCTTCGGGTCCTGCGCGGTGCGCACGACGATGGTGAAGCCGTCGTCAGTGGATTGGGTGAAGGGATTGTAGACGGCGTAGCGGATGTCCTGATCGAGGCCGCCTTCGCGGATGTCGTCGACGACGCCGACGATCTGGCGCAGGGATTTGGGGTCGAGAGTGGTGTTACCGATTATCTGGCCGAGGGGATCTTCGTTGGGGAAGTACAGCTTTGCGAGTGTCTTGTTGATGATGATGACGGGAGTCGAAGATGCGGAGTCGGACTCATTGAAGAAGCGCCCGCTGATGAGTTTTGTCTGGATGGTCTGGAAGTAGTTCGCGCTGACGGAACGTTCGGGCGCGTCGTTGTGTTCGCCGTTGTAGGGATGGCCTTTGATGCGGAACCATGTCGTGTCGCAATTGCATGTGACTGGAGGATCGCTGGTGTGGGATACAGCGATGACTCCGGGGATCGCGGCGACGCTTTCGAGCACACGCTTGGAGAGCGCGATGGATTGCTCGGGTTTCGCGTAGGTTGCGTCGGGCGCGGCGATCTCGACCATGGCCAGATTTTCAGGAGTGAAATTGAGGTTGACGTGCAGCAGGCGATAGAAGCTCTTGCCAAGCAGGCCGGCTCCGGCGAGCAGGATGACGGCGATGGCGAGTTCGAGGGCTACGAGGTTTGAGCCGAGGCGCTTCCAGGTGGTTCCGGCGGCGCTGCGGCCGCCTTCGGCTAGGTCTTCTCGGAGATTCGCAATGGAGAGGCGAAGCGTCGGCGTGATGGAGAAAATCACTGCCGCAAATAATGCGAGAATTCCGGCGAAGGCGAGCACGCGCAGGTTCAGTCCCAGGCCTTGCAGGTAGGGCATGAATGTGAGCATGTCGTGCGGGATCAGTTTGAGGAGCAGGTGGATGGCTTCGTAGGCAGCGGCGAGGCCGGTGAGCATGGAGGCTGCAACGAGCACCATGCCTTCGGTGACAAACTGGCGGATGAGGCGCGCGGGCGATGCGCCGAGCGCTCCTCGGACGGCCATTTCACGCTTGCGATTTTCTGCACGGACAAGCAGCAGACTTGAGACGTTGACGCAAGCGATGAGCAGTAGCATGCCCGCTCCGCTGAGGAGGGTGAGCAGGATCGGGCGGATGTCACCGACGATGGCTTCGCTCAACGGCATGACGAGAGCGCCCTGTCCACGATTAGAGTCGGGGTATTGTTTTTCAAGCTGCGCTGCGATGGATTTTGTGTTGGCGAGCGCAGACTCTACAGAGACGCCGTCTTTAAGTCGTGCTATGGCGAAGAGATTGTGACAACTGCGACGCTTCTCGCAGTTGTTGGGATCGTGAAAGGTGGTCCAGAATTCGCCGTTGCCGCGCGGAGCGAAGTGAAAGTCGGCGGGCAACACGCCGATAACGGTGTAGGCCTTGTCGTCGAGGGTGAGGGGTTGACCTACGATGTCCCGCCTGCCGCCGAAACGCCTCTGCCAACTGCTATAGCTGAGCAGGACGGTGCGCGGCGCGCCGGGTGTGTCGTCGCTGTCATTGAAAACGCGACCGAGCGCCGGGGTGATGCCGAGCGTGTGGAAGAATCCGCCAGCCACGCGAGCAGCGGGAACCGTTTCCACTCCTGAAGGACCCTTCCAGAGGTAGCTTGCCCATCCCCACGCGTCAAAGGAGGCGAAGACTTTGTTGTCCTTTTTCCAGTCGAGGTAATCCTGGTAGGAGAGGTTGCATCGCGGGCAGAAGGTGGCGGTTTCGTAGACACCGACGAGGCGGGATGGATTTTGATAGGGCAGGGACTTGATCAGAGTCGCGTCGACGAATGAGAAGATGGCCATGCTGGCGGCGATGCCGAGCGTAAGCACGAGAATGGCGACGGTGGCGAAGCCGGGATTCTTGTGCAGTTGGCGCAGGGCGTAGCGGAAATCCTGCCAGACGCTCTCAATGCGGAAGCCGACTACTTCGTGTGACTTTTCTTTGAGCAGGGTTTCGTTGCCGAATTGACGGCGAGCCGCGTGCTGCGCGTCTGTTGACGGCAGGCCGCCATCAGATTTCATTTCCTGTTCAGTTTGCTCACGATGGAAGGCCATTTCTTCCTCCAACTCACGATTGAATTTGTCGCGGGTGAACAGAATGCACAGTTTGCGAAAAAAGAGTGCGATGGCTTGCATAGTGATTCCTGCCTGGGTTCTTTTTTCTTCAGATACGCGCTTGTGCGGTGGTCTGTTCCCGTGATCTACGATCTAATTCGTAGATATAGATTATCTATGGATAGAAAGTCAACGGCAAAGGCAGACAAATTTATCTATGCGAGCCAAATCTCCGGAGACTGGGGTTAGTTATGGCGGATCACTACTGATGCAGTAAGTTCTTCGCAATGAAGAGAGCATTGGCGGGACGTTCGGCCAAGCGGCGCATGAAGTAGGGGTACCATTCGGCCCCGAAAGGGACATAGACGCGGACGTTGAAGCCGTCGTGGACGAGGGCCTTTTGCAGATCACGGCGGACACCGTAGAGCATCTGGAATTCGAAGGTTTTCGGATCGACGTTGTTTTTTTGTACAAATTTTCTGGTGGCGGCGATCATTTCTTCGTCGTGCGTGGCAATGCCGTGATAGATGCCGCTCTTGAGTAGCTGATGAGTCAGCTTCACGAAGTTTGTGTCGACGTCTTTCTTGTCGGGGAAGGCAAGGTTAGCTGGTTCTTTGTAGGCGCCTTTGCAGAGGCGAATGCGTATGCCATTGGCTGTAAGGGTGCGGATGTCTTCTTCGCTCCGGAAAAGATAGGCCTGGATGACAATACCAACGTGGCCTTGATTTCCGGGTTTGGCATGAAGGCGGCGGACCATGTCGATGGTGGCCTGCGTGTACTCGCTGCCTTCCATGTCGACGCGAACGAAGGTGTGAGCAGCGATGGCGTGCTCGACCAGCCCCGCGACGATCTCTTCGGCAAGAGCGGGGTTGAGATCCATGCCCATTTGGGTAAGCTTGACGCTCACGTTGGCGTTCATGTCGGGCCGCACATGGATGGCGTCAAGCAGACGATGGTAGATATCAGCTGAATGACGGGCTTCCTCTGGAGTCGTTACGTTTTCGCCAAGGCTGTCGAGGGTGGATGCGATGCCAAGGCCGTGAAGGGCTTCAGCGGCATGGATAACCTCATCAAGGGTCATTCCGGCCACAAAACGGGAGGACATGCGACGGCCAAGTGAGGACTGCTCAGAGAAGTTGCGAAGAGTTGCGTTACGGGAAAGGGCGATGAAGGCAGAGCGCAAAATCGGCATATCGAAATCTTGAAATTAGGCGAACTTTCTATTCTCGCATAAGGATTAGGAGTATGATGATTCTTGAGGGAAAGACACTCCACTTCCCCAAAGATTTTCAGGCCGGTGCGTTTTTTCAGAAGTTTATTAATGTGAGCTGTTATGTGGTTGTAACGCCCGCACTAGTCCTTGCATCTTAAGAATGTAGGGTCAACCGGTAATAAAGCTGGAGGGTGTTCTCCAGCATTTTTGCGTGAAAAATGTAGCAAGTCATGTCAGCTCCTGTACGGGTGAACCGTGACAGGCGCAGTGGAGAATTCCAATGGTGAACAACTGCGCAAATCCTAAGTGTGACAAACCCCTGCACTACTTACGCGAAGGACGAGTCTTCGTTTTCGAAGTGCAGGACGATCGTTCAGGAAAGATAACCGGCAGCAAGCAGAGCCACCGCATAGAACATTACTGGCTCTGTGGAGCATGTTCACGACTTTTTGTAATGGAATATGAACGTGGAAAAGGCGT
>Ga0126381_100006689_pt1 | contig 12778 bp, 13 predicted proteins | sample PanSoiMetPlot_28_FD_96465 | JGI IMG/M metagenome (GOLD analysis project Ga0126381, IMG submission 96465) | Tropical forest soil microbial communities from Panama - MetaG Plot_28 | ecosystem: Environmental > Terrestrial > Soil > Tropical forest > Bulk soil | place: Panama | collected 2016-02-17
CGGCACAGGCGCAGACTGAGTCGATCGTGATCGACCCCTCGAAGCCAGCGGCGCCGACAACACCTTCGGACCAGAGCGCAAATTACATCCTGCCGTATTGCGAGGATCAGGCCCAGCAGGATTATCGGCGAGGGTTGTGCGTCGGTGCCATTTACGCCCTTGTCGTCGTACTCGTCGCGAACAAATACGCATGTGTCCCAGAGGGCGCTGCAGAATCCCAAGGAAGAAGCGTTGTGGTCCGCTATATCTCCGCAAGGCCGGAGCGGATGCACGAGCCGTTCCTCTCTCTCGCATCGGAAGCCATCAGAGATGCGTGGCCCTGCAGGTAGCCACCTGGCTAGCCAACCCTGGCGATTAACGCACCACGGCCGTCTGCACACCGCAGGCGGCCTTTCTATTTGTGCGCTACACTAGCCCCATGCCGACGACTCGCTACCGCGGCCCTCCGATGACGCTCACCAACATGCGCCACAACGGTGTGCGCTCACTGTTCGTCAGGTGCAGCTGTGCCACCACGAAACGGTCATGAACGTCGACCGTTTCGATCCGTAATCCGGCGCGTGCGATCTTCTGGCGCTAATGGACGGTCAATCCTTTCGATGGAATACTACGCTCATGTCATGGATGTGCTGATGGGGCATTTTGTGTATATTTGCGTCTTTATGCATTTGGTGGACGTTCAAGCCAGCGTTCGGTCCAGTTACCGGATGATGATGCTTCGCATGCGGTACAACATTATGCAGCGGCATAGCGGCGACGGCCGATATTGGGAGCAAGAAAAATGCGGCGATTAAGATGATACGCATTTGTCATATCTCCTTTGCCCATCAGCGGCCAAAGCCTAAAAAGGTCCGGCGTGCCGGTCGATTGGACCACGGGGCAATTCTACCGATCGTCCCTTCACGCCGGGGTGCCTTCGGCCCGCGCATGGTCTGCACCTGCTGCGGCGTCATCGGCGCCGACGTGCGGCCCAACTGGAGCGAGCGGCCACAGCGAGAGCCTGACCGGGATGCAGTGGCAGCGGTGATGAAGAGAGATTGTCAGGGAGCAAAGCGATGGACTGGCTTTACAGGACAACATCGATAGCGGGCATTCAAGTTCCCAACTGGTCGATCGTTGTGGGTGCCGTCGTCGTTCTACTTTTGCTCATCTACGCCTAGCGTTGAGCAAATCCGACCGGCGAAAGTGGCGGTCCCGACCGGGGGATGGGGGGCACTGGGGGGTACGATCGGGACCGCCTGCCTTTCCGGTGCGGGGAAGGCTTTCCCTTGTATCTCCGTTGTCCCCGCCGATTTTGAGCTAAATCAATGCCGCCGTGCCATCAGCGTGCGACTTTCGCTCACCATGCCGGCGCGTTATCCTCTGCGGATGCTTGATCCCTGCAGCCCCCTATTCGAGGCCAAAGAAGCGGCACGATATGCCTGCGAGAGCCAGGAGCAGCTTGCTCGGTTCAAGTCACAGGTTATGGCAGCAACCGACTCAATTCAGGCGACGCTCGTCGAGAGTAAGAAGCTCATCGTTGCCGCCAAGGCCGTTCTCGACAAACCTGTGTAAGCCGCATCTCTCAATCCCTCCGCTTCGCCATCAGCCGGCCGCGCTCGTTGGGCGGGACATTGTATTCCTCGATCGCTTGCTTGATCGCCGCCTCTTCGTCTGGCTGCTCGTACACAATGCCGACGAACTTCTGCCTGGCCGCGAGGTGGTAGACGGCCCACGAATGGGTCTGCTGTTTGGTCGTTTTCTTCGCCATGGTAGCCGCCATGGTAGCCCATTGGCGGGACTCAACAGATGAGGCCGCTGCGGGTGACCTGCGGACGAGCCAGTCGCCAGGGTGGCGATCAGCGCTTCAGCCGACGCCCGCCGCCGAAGGGTCGTGCAGGGCTGTTTCACCCTTTGCCATCGCCGATGAGCAAGGCGCGCTCCACGGCAGCAAGAAGAATTGCTCGATTTGCAGTGTCGGCCTTCGATAGTCGGATAAGTCCTTCGGCCGCCCTGGCCGGCTGAAAGCCGCACACGTGGGTAGCGACCACGAAGAAGCGCTCGAAGGCACCCGCTTTCGCCGCCCCCACCTCGCCGCAGACCACGTAGCCAGGCATCTGCGCGCTCGGATTGACGACGAGGCCACGGAAGCCCGGCATCACGTCCGCGTCGAGCCGCCGCAACACGGCGGCCTTGGCCACGTCGGGAACGTCGCGCTCGGCAACCGGCGGCTCCCGGGCGCGGCCACCATCGATACGATTGCGGACCCGGCGCGCACGGCGACAGGCATGGTCATGACCCCGCTCCAAGCGCCCACGCTCGCAGCACAGGGTGAAAGTGCCGCTAACAGACGCGGTCGACGTTCGGCAAACGCTCGCGACGAACGTCAGTTCGAGACGAACGTCAGTTCGAGGCCGACCGCGCCGGCGCTTTGTAGGTCTTGCTGAAGCCGTTGCGCGTGTTGGTCACCGTGAACGCGCCGTCGGATTGGGCGTTGACCTTGATCCAATAGGCCGGCCCGTTGTGCTGTGGGGGCGGCGGCACATTGGGGGCACCGATCGGCGGCGCCGGGATCGGCCCCATCGGCATGGCGGAGAGCGGATCGTCGAGGATGTTGGCGATGAAGATGCTCGGCACCGTGTATTCCTGGCCGCTTAGCTGCGAGAAATGCATCTGCCACAGATCCTCCAGGCCGGGCGAGGTGTGCACCACCCGCATGGTCTCCGGCTCGCCGCCCTTGCGGGTGCCGTTGTTCATGATGGCGACGCGCGGATGGGTGGCGTGGAACACGACCTCGGAGTTCGAGGTCGCCTGGCCGTGATGCAGGCCGAGGAACAGATCGACGGCGCCGATGCGCATGTTGGGACACATCAGCTCGAATTCCTTGTTGCGCGTCAGGTCGCCGAGGTGAACGGTGCGGAACTTTCCGAATTTGATGAAGACGCCGACCGACATCGGGTCCTCGGCATTGTTGTCGCCGGCCTTGAAGGTCGCGCAGTACGGATTGGGCGCGCCCGCCCCTGGCATCGGCGACTTGATGACCTCGCCGGCGGACGTCACCACGCGCACATCGAGGCCGGCAACCGTGATCTTGTCGCCCGCCTTGACCACCGTGTGCTTGGCGTTCGCGTAGAGCTGCGGATAGGTCTTGGCGATGAAATCGTCGGCGGCGGGCGCCGGTTGCACGTTGGCGCCGTGGTCGATGAAATGCTTGATCGGAATCCGCTTGGCAAGCTCGGCGACGCCGCCGAAATGATCGCCGTGCCAGTGCGTGATGATGAGATGGTCGATCTGGGTTAGCCGCGCGTCCTGAGTTGCCGCCAGAATGCGCTCGGCATCGCGGATCGCGGCTTCCGGCGCCACATTGCCGGTGTCAATGAGGAGCGATTCACCCGAAGGCGGCACGAACAATGTGGCGTTCCCGCCTTCCACATCGACGACATAAATGTCGAGGCCGGTGCGCGTCTGCGCGGCGACGGGTCCTGCAAGCAACAGGGCGGCACTCGCGGCAAGCCATAAGCTCCTTGGCATAGCGATCTCCCCTTTCGATCCCAATTTGTTATCTAATGGAACCGGGGCGATTGTAGACGGTCGGGCCGTTTTCGGAAGAGCCTGCATTGACCGTAGGTTGCGGCGCCGCGCGCAATCCCCCGGCTGGGGCCACCAAATTGCGTCACTGCATCATCACAAAGGGACGGCTACAATTGGTCCCTCACCGGGCCGGAGGTGAACATTGCAGACTATCGAAAGGTCGTACGTCCATGGAACTTCCCAAGCGGCTGGTCGACGGCTACCGCGCGTTTGTCGACAACCGCCTGCCGGTCGAGATCAGCCGATTCCGAACACTCGCCGCCACTGGCCAGCAGCCGGCAGTGATGATCATCGGTTGCTGCGACTCGCGCGTCTCGCCGGAGGTCATCTTTGACGCCCATCCGGGCGAGCTCTTCGTTGTGCGCAACGTCGCGAACTTGGTGCCGCCCTACTCGCCGACCGGTCTCACCCACGGTGTCTCGGCCGCGCTCGAGTTCGCGGTCCAGGTCCTCAGGGTCGGGCATATCATCGTGATGGGACATTCGCGCTGCGGCGGCGTGCGCGCCTTTGCGGAGCATCGCGAGCGGCCCACGCGCGGGGACTTCATCGACAACTGGATGCAGCTCATCGCGCCGGCGGCAGCGTCGCTCGAGCTTGGCCTTAATGGCGGCGGCGACCTCACGCGTCTGGAGCAGGCCTCAGTGGTGATGACCCTGGGCAACCTGATGACGTTCCCGTGGATTCAGCGGCGCGTCAGGACCGGCGAGCTCGAGCTCGTGGGCGCCTATTTCGATGTCGCAACCGGTGGCTTGCTGGCCTACGACCAGACGACCGGAAAGTTCGCCCCGGTCAGCCCAGTGGCGGCGGGAAGTCAGGAGCCGTTGCCGGCCGAGCCCGCTTCGGGCGCATGATGATGGGCGTTCGCAGGGATGAGGCCCTCGCGAAACATCAAGCCGGCGAGGCGAACAGATACAGCGCCGCGCACCGCTGCGCGCTCGCGTGCGGACCTGACCCAGCCGATGCGTGGCGCCCTCGCCCGGGCGCGATCCGTATCAGGCACCGACTGTCGCGAGCTGGACGATGCGCGCCAGGACGAGACCCGCCGCGACGATGAGATAGCCGCGCAGCACGATGAGCCAGATGCGGCTCAGCATGGTCAGCCGCATCGGCGGCAGCTCGCCGAGCGGCCGCATCCGCCAGATGTTGCGCTCGCGCGCGATCTGCTCTGTCGGCACAATGCTGTCGAGCGCCGGTTTGGTCGGCACGACCGCCGGCTCGGCGAAGCGAGCCCCGATGGCGACGATGACCGCGAGAATGCTGCCGCCGGCAAGAATGCCCTCGATCTGCGTCTCGCTGATGTCCGGGTAAAGCACCGCGGCGGTGAGGATCAGCGACAGCATCACCAGGACAGCGATGATGGCGCCGGTGAACAGGTTGAGCCCGCGCGAATTGACCCAAGGCCCCAGCACATCCCTGTCGTTGCACAGCAACAGCAGGAACACCGTGGCGCTCGGCAGTAGAACCCCGGCCAGCGCCTGCACCGCATTGGTCAGGAGCCCGAGCGGCGTGCCGGGGGTCAAGACCAGGACCGCGGACAACAGGACCAGACCGAAATAGACGCTGTAAAATCCCTTGGCGTCGTTGACCTTGCGATGCAGCGAATGCCGCAGCGACATGACGTCCCCGATCGCATAGGCGGTCGAGAGCGAGACCGCCGCCGCGCCGATGATGCAGGCATCGATGAGCGCGAGCGTGAACAGGATCGCCGGCAGCCGCCCGGCATGTTTCTCGATGCCGGCCGCGATCGCGCCGGTGTCGGCAAAGTTTCCGGCCTCCGCCTGGCCCGTGAAGACCGCTGCGGCGACGCCCAGGATCGCGACCGCCCCGATCATCACACAGGCAATGCCGATCCACAGATCGAGGCGCTCGTACCTGATGAAGCGCGGCGTGATGCGCTTATCGACCACGTAGCTCTGCTGGAAGAACAACTGCCAGGGCGCGACGGTGGTCCCGACAATGGCGATGATGAGCAGGATCACCTCGTTCAGCTGGCCGCCCTCAGGCAGCTGCGGCACGAAGAAGGCGTGCGCCAGCTGGCCGACCGGCGGATGCACCATCAGGATCAGCGGCACGAGCAGCAGACTGCCGAACACCAGAAGCACCGCGAAGCGCTCGAAGGCGCGGAAGTTGCCCATGCTCACCGCCGCCATGACCAGCGCGGCCGCGCCGAGGACCCCGACGCTCGTCGGCAGGCCGAGATAGCTGAAGGCCAGGCTAATGCCGATGAACTCGGTCACGATGGTCAGCGCGTTGAGCAGAAACAGATCGATGACGCTGAAGGCGCCCCAGAACTTGCCGAAGCGCGCCAGGATTAGCCGGGCATGGCCCACGCCCGAGACCGCGCCGAGGCGCAGGACCATCTCCTGGTTCACATAGAGGACCGGGATCAGCAGCATAAGGGTCCACAGGAGCGTGGTGCCGTAGTTCTGGCCAGCCTGCGCATAGGTGCTGAAGGCGCCGGCGTCATTGTCGCCTACCATCACGATGAGGCCGGGCCCGAGGATCGCGAGCAGCGTGGTGAGCCGGGCGCGCCAGCCGACGCGGGGGCCGTGGTCACCGAAGCGGATGGTGCCGAAGGCGCCGTTGATGTCGCCGATATGCGCCTCGTCGAGCACGGCGGCGCGCACTACCGGCTCTCTCTCGCGGCCCGAAGTAGCAAGAAACTCATTCATGGCTCACCTCCTGCGCCGCACGGCGCCGAGGCAAGCCTGGAGCCCTAAGGCTCCGCGCCGCCCCGGCCCCGATCGATCGCGGCCGATTTACGTCGAGGCATGTTCCCCATCGGGGTTCCCGCTGCCGCACGTACGCGCCCGGCAGCGGGACGACTAGGCTGCCCGTCCATCCGTCCATCTCCTTGTCACCGCATTGCCGGCTCCCGCCGAGAATGCCGTCGTGATCATGAAGTCTGTGGTTACGAAACTAGGCCCCGGCGCTTCGGCCGAGACCTCGTCAGCAGGCTCGAGCTGCCAAAAGCATTCGAGCCGGCCGTTGGTTGCCTCCCGACGCCAATGGCAGGCGAGGCGCTGCGGCCGCGCGGACCGCGGCGCAGCCGCACGGTGGGCGTCCGGACGATTGTCGTTGTGGTGCAGGCGCGCCGGCGTCGGCAAAATCTGCCGCCCAGCGTTGATTCGGGCGAGTTTGTTGAACATCGCTCACCTGCGCTTCTCCGCATCGCGGCAGCCGGTGAGCGTGAAGGTAAGCGATCGGCTATGTACGATCGCTTACCCTAACGCAGCCGATGCGGCCGCGACCGATCTCGATGTGCCCGGATGCCAAGGCCGGGTGAAGAGGACCCGGTCCATGTCATCCCCTAAAGGGTTACTGCCCATATTTCCGTTCGTTAGGATTGCGTCGCTGCCGAGTCGAAGTCGCCAAGACAAGTTCGCCGGCCGCGACGATATTCGTCACTTAGTCCCCGCATTTGCGGGTGTCAAGCACCTTTTGCCTATCCCCCCTGGAGGATACTTGCTATCCTCCGGCCAGGATATGAGAGAGGCCATGACGCACCATCATCATCCCGACATCATCAAGCGGCTCAGGCGCGCCGACGGTCATCTGCGGGTCATCATCAAGATGATCGAGGACGGGCGGTCCTGCGTCCAGCTGGCGCAGCAGCTGCAGGCGGTCGAGAGCGCAATCATGAATGCCAAGAAGGCCCTGATCCACGACCACATCGACCATTGCCTCGACCAGTCGATCCGCACGCCCGGCCGCAAGGGGAGCGCGGCCTTGCGGGGGTTCAAGGCCGTCACGAAATATTTGTGATAGCCGCCCAGCGTTCGCGGCTTCCCACGTCACGCCAGCGAGGTTGCCTATGACCGACGGTCACAGTCACGTCTTCCTGGGGGCGGAGCACGAGCAGAGCGAGCGCCGTACCTGGGCCGTCGTCTGGCTGTGCGGGGTCATGATGGTCGCCGAGATCGTCGGCGGCCTGCTGTTCGGCTCGATCGCGCTCGTCGCCGACGGCATGCATATGAGCACCCATGCGGGCGCCCTGCTGCTCGCGGCGCTGGCGTACAGCTTTGCGCGCCGGCATGCGGACGACCCGCTGTTCACCTTCGGGACCGGCAAGCTGGGCGACCTCGCCGGCTTCACCAGCGCGATCATCCTGGCCATGATCTCGCTGCTGATCGCCTATGAATCGATCAGCCGGATATTCGAGCCTGTGCCGATCCATTTTGCCGAGGCGATACCCATTGCCGGCCTCGGCCTTGCTGTCAACGTTGCGAGCGCCCTGCTGCTGAGCGGCGGACACGGGCACGATCGCAGCCACCGGCATGGCGCGCATGCGCACGAAGGGCATGATCACGACGAAGCCCTCACCATCGCGACCCCGGCCGACGCCTTTGCGCTCGAGATATTCGAGGACGGCGTGCCGCCGCGCTTCCGCCTGCGCGCCGTAGATGGCCCCCCTCCAGCGGCCGCAACGGTCGCGATCGAGACCGAACGGGCGGACGGAGCACTCCAGCGCTTCGCCATGGTGGCGCGCAACGGCTACCTCGAATCCGCTGAAGGGGTTCCGGAGCCGCACGCCTTCACCGCCCGGGTGCGCATCGGCGATGATGAGCACTCGGTCGCTTTCGAGGAGTACGACCACGGACATGCAAGCGTCTCGCGCGACTACAACACGCAGGCCGCTATCGTCCACGTCATCGCCGACGCCGCGGTCTCGGTGCTGGTGATCGTCGGTCTCGTGCTGGCGCTGACCTTCGGCTGGCTGTGGATGGACCCCCTCGCCGGCATCATCGGGGCGTGCGTCATTGCGAGCTGGGCCTACGGCCTCGTCCGCAGCACCGGCGCGATCCTGCTCGACATGAACCCGGACCGCGACCTGGAGCAGCGCCTGCGCCGGGCGATCGAAAGCGACGGCGACCAGCTCGCCGATCTGCATCTGTGGCGGCTCGGGCCGGGCCATCTCGGCGCCATCGTCTCGGTGATTACCGCCAAGCGCCGCGATCCCGACTACTACCGCGCGCGCCTCGCGCGGTTCCGGGCGCTGTCGCACCTCACGGTCGAGGTGAAGGTTGCTCCTTAAGCGGATCAACAGGCAAAACTACCAGGCGCGATGCCGGCGCTTGCCTTACCGATACCGCCGCGCGCACATTCCAAGCACCTGAGAGCTGATTCGGATGATCTTGACGCGGCGGCACGCGTTTCTCACGCTGCTCGGTGCGGTAGCGGCCGGTTTGCCACAACGATGCCTTCCGCCGCGCCAGTGTCTATGCCGCCTGGATACTGCAGTGCGCAAGCCCGCGAGCCTGCCGGTCGGGTCCGCGGCGAAGATCGAGCTCGCCATCAATCTCAAGACCGCCAAGGCCCCCGGCCTCGAAGTGACGCACACCCTCATCGCCGCTGCCGACACGGTGATCCAATGAACCTTGTGGGCAATCGCGCCTCAATGCTTGCCAATTTTTTTTGATTCCCGCACAAGGCCGAGCCGGCGCGCGACGAGGTGGCTGGAGAAACGACGGCAGCGACGAGAGCCTTGGAAAGATGAGCGGTGCGCGGAAGAAGGCCCCCGCCAAGCACGTCCAATATGCGGCGTTGCCTTACCGGCGCCGCAGCGATAATCGCACCCAGGTCATGCTGGTGACGGCGCGCGAGAGCGGACGCTGGGTCATCCCCAAGGGCTGGCCGAAGAAGAAGACGACACCGGCCGGCACGGCGGCGTGTGAAGCGCTCGAGGAGGCCGGTGTCGTCGGCACGGTCGGCCGCTCCTCGATCGGCTCCTACTCGATCAGGAAGCGATTGAAGAGCGGCGCCGTAGTCTCTTGCGTGGTGCGCGTGTTCCCGCTCAAGGTCAAGCGTCAGCAAAAGAGCTGGCCGGAGCGCGGCGAGCGCGACATCCAGTGGTTCTCGCGCGCCAAGGCCGCCAAGATCGTGCGCGAGCGCGCGCTGGCGGAAATCATCCTCAACCTGCCCAAGGCAAAGTGAACCAGCAGCGCATGCGCGCCACTCACCATGTTCTCCACCGCGCGGCCGGCGCTATCTTTCCGCGAGCGCCTTCAGGTTGGCGAGACCGATCTCAAAATCCCCGCCCACCATCTTGTCCATGTTGAAGAAGAGGCCGAGGATTTTGGCGGGGTAGGCGCAAACCCCGCGCATCGCCCAGGTCACCCGCGTGGCGCTGCCGCGGGGCTCGAGCGTGAAATTCACGACGTTGTGGCCCTCCATCGGCTTGATCATGTCGAGCTTGATCGTCACCTGCGATGGCACCGCGACCTCGGTGATCTCGATGCGCCCCTTGCCGACATGGGCATTGCCGTCCCACTCGTAGACCGCGCCCTTCCCGCTCGCCGCGCCGCTGAAGGTTCGCGTCATGCCCGGATCCTTCTTCTCGTAGGGCGACCAGCCCGACCAGTTCTGGAAGTCGTTGATCAGCGGGAAGATTTTTTCCGGCGCGGCGCCGATGGTCGTGGCGCGCTGAACCTCGAATGCGCCGGATTTGGTGACGGCCAGGATGAGGACTGCCGCGATCAGGACGACGACGGCGATGACAGCGATTTCCCAGATGGGCATGAGCCCCTCCTCGAGTTGAGACACGTCCGCAGGACGAACCGGGCGAACGTGCCCCGACACGGTTACGAAGATTTTTCTGCGGCTCCCGCCTCGGCGCGGCTCTCCTTCATGAGCCGATCGAGATGCATGCGGATGTGGGCGGCCTCGGCGGCGGTATGGGCAAGCGAGATGGCGCGGCCGAAGGCGTTGCGGGCCTCCTCGGCGCGGCCGAGCTGCATCAGAAAGGCGCCCTTGACGCCGAAGAAATGGAAATAGCCCGAAAGGCGTGCGGCGAGCGGCTCGATCATCTCCAAGGCCGCGGCCGCGCCACGCACCTTGGCGACCGCAACCGCGCGGTTCAGAGTGACGACCGGCGAAGGTTGCATCCGCTCGAGCACCGCATAGAGGCTGTCGATCTGCGCCCAGTCGGTGTCCTGCGGGCGCGCCGCGCGGGCATGCAGCGCCGCGATCGCGGCCTGGACCTGATACGGGGCGGGGCGATTGTGTCGCATCGCCTTGTCGATGAGCGCGAGCGCCTGCGCAATCTGATCGCGGTTCCAGAGGCTGCGGTCCTGCTCCTCCAGCAGCACGATCTGCCCGTCGGCATCGAAGCGCGCGGCGGCGCGGGCGTGCTGCAGCAGCAACAGCGCAAGCAGGCCCATGATCTCGGGCTCGCTCGGGAACAACCGCAGCAGCAAGCGCGCGAGGCGGATCGCCTCCGCGCAGAGCGGCGCGCGCAGCGGCACCTCGCCGTGGCTTGACGAATAGCCCTCGTTGAACAGGAGATAGATCATGGCCGCCACCGCGCCGAGCCGGCTCGCCCGTTCGGGCGCTCCCGGCGCCTCGAACGGGACACCGGCCTGGGCGACCGCGCGCTTGGCGCGGGTGATGCGCTGCTCCATGGCGGCCTCGCTCACCAGGAAGGCGTTTGCGATCTCGGAAACCGACAGACCGGAGACGATGCGCAGCGCGAGCGCAATCTGCTGGGTCGCCGGCAGGTCGGGATGGCAGCAGATGAACAGCAGGCGCAAGATGTCGTCGCGATAGTGCGTGTCGTCGAGCCGCTCGGCGAGCGCGCGCTCGGCATCGTCGAGGTCGGAGATGACCTCGTCGGGCGGCAGCGCCTCCTCCCGGCCACGCCGGCGCGCCGTATCGATCGCCACATTGCGGCCGACGAAGATGAGCCAGGCGGCCGGATCGCGCGGCGGACCATTCTCGCGCCAGTGCTTGAGCGCGCGCAGGCAGGCCTCCTGGAACGCCTCCTCGGCCGTGTCGAGATTGCGGAAGTAGCGTAGCAGCGCGCCGATCGCCTGCGGGCGGGCGGCGGTCAGCGCCTGCTCGATCCAGCTGAGGTCAGGGTCGCTCACTCATGTCGCTCCCGGGCAGGTAGAGGCGCACCGGCCTGATCTCATAGGCGCCGCCCGGATTAACGCGGGCGAGATCGCGCGCGAACTCGATCGCTTCCTCGAGCTGCGCGCAGTCGACCACATAGAAGCCGAGCAGCTGCTCTTTCGTCTCGGCGAACGGCCCGTCGAGGACGAGTGGCGGCTCCTGGTCCTTGCGGACGGTGGTGGCTGCCGTCGTCGGCATGAGGCGCACCGCCGGACCGAGCTTGCCGTTCTTGGCGAGCTTCTGATGCACCGTACTGAGCTTGGTCATGACGGCGTCGTCCTGCTCTTTGGTCCAAGAGAAGACGACGTCCTCGTCGTTGTAGCAAAAGATGGCATAGAGCATGGGTCCTCCTGTTCCCAAGGACGATTGACGAGCGTGCCCGCCGACACGGGTGTCCGGTCAAAAAGGGGCGCGGTCTGTAGATGGGTTGGGCCCCGCGAAGCCCCTCGCCCAAACGCACATGGCACCGCAAGCGATGGGTCTCGCAAGGGCTCGCTCACCTTACGTATTTAGATATTGACTTAATTAAGTACATAGCTCATCATTGGCAAATGCAGAGCCTTTCCGCGCTCGCCGAACCGACCCGCCGCCGCATTGTCGAAATGCTGGCGCAGGGTCAGCTGCCGGCCGGAGATATCGCCAAGCGCTTCGACATCAGCCCGCCGGCGGTGTCCCAGCACCTACAGACCCTCAAGCGGGCCGGCATCGTGCGGGCACGCGTGGATGCGCAGCGGCGCATCTACGAACTCGATCCGAAGGGATTTGCCGAGCTCGATCAGTGGCTCGACAATATCAAGCAGTTCTGGCGGACGCGGCTCGACGCTTTGGAGCGCGAGCTCCTTGCAGCGGCCGAGGGCGACGCGCCCGGCGGTGCGATACCTCGCAAAGGCGCACGTGATGAGTGAGGATGGTCAGCTCAAGCGCGTCGGCATGGTCGAGTTCGAGCGCGTACGTCCCGTACCGATCGTGCGGGTATGGGAATTTCTCACCGAGCCGAAGCGACTGCCGAGCTGGTTCGGCGAAGGCACCATCTAGCCGCGCGCGGGAGGCCCCGTGCGTCTGATGGGCGACCATTTCCGCGGCATCGTCACGCAGTGGAAGCCGCCGCGCCGCCTCATCTACAGCATCAACGTGTTCAATCCGGGCGAGGCCGAATCGCAGTTTCCAGAATCCTATCTGTCGCAGGAGCTTGCGCTGCGCGGCGACGACGTGGTGCTAACCCTGACCCACGTGCCGGTGCTCGAGCGCTTCGAGAAGCAAAACGCCATGGGCTGGCACACGTTCCTCGATATGCTGGACGCTGGTTTACGCGGAGAGC
>Ga0126381_100006691_pt1 | contig 12777 bp, 11 predicted proteins | sample PanSoiMetPlot_28_FD_96465 | JGI IMG/M metagenome (GOLD analysis project Ga0126381, IMG submission 96465) | Tropical forest soil microbial communities from Panama - MetaG Plot_28 | ecosystem: Environmental > Terrestrial > Soil > Tropical forest > Bulk soil | place: Panama | collected 2016-02-17
CACACCGTAATTCCCGGCTTCTTCGACATCGTCTATTCCCAGAATCGCGGCGTGGCCTTCGGCATTCTGAACGATTCCACTTCCGAATGGCGGACGGCCTTGCTGATCGGGCTTTCCGCCGCCGCCGTGATTCTGGTGAGTGCGGTGCTCTGGAGGGCCCGCCACATGGATCCGTTGCCGCTCTGGGGACTGTCGCTGATTCTAGGCGGCGCGGCCGGCAATGTCTTCGACCGCATTATATGGGGCCGCGTCACCGATTTCCTGGAATTCTACATCGGCCAATACCATTGGCCCACGTTTAACATCGCCGATTCGGCCATCGTGATCGGCAGCAGCCTGTTCCTACTCGACGCGCTTCGCTCCAAGCGTCCGGCTGCCAACGCACCCTAATGTATCCCGAGATTTTCCATCTTTCGTTTCTCCACACCTACGGCGTGCTCGTAGCGCTGGCCTTCCTGGCAGGCGTGTGGATGGCTGCAAAGCTCGCGAGGCGCGCGGGCCTCGACCCGGACGCCGTTACCAATCTCGCGCTCTATTGCGCCTTGGCCGCGATCGTGGGCGCCAAGCTCATGATGTTCGTGGTCGACTTCCGCTACTACGCCGACCATCCGAGCGAGATTGTATCCATGGCGACCCTACAGGCAGGAGGCGTTTTTTACGGCGGCCTCATCTGCGCACTGGCCGTCTCCTGGTGGTACATGCGGCGCGTCAACCTGCCGCTCGCGAGGACCGCCGACGTTTTCGCGCCTGCCATCGCGCTCGGCCACGGCATCGGTCGTCTCGGATGCTTTTCCGCCGGGTGCTGCTGGGGCGTCGAGTGCCACCGAGCATGGGCCGTTACGTTTACCAATCCCGTGGCCCACGATCTCGTCGGCGTTCCACTCAACGTGCCTGTGCATCCCACGCAGCTCTACGAAGCGCTGGCGGAGTTCTGTATCTTCGGGATTCTATACTGGTTCTTCGGCCGAGCCCACCGGACGGGCGCCGTTATCAGCCTCTACCTGATGCTTTACGGCGCGGCGCGGTTCGTGGTTGAATTCTTTCGCTATCACGAGCAGGGCAACCTGTGGGGCGGCCCGCTCGATACTTCGCAGTGGATCTCGATTGCCCTGTTCGCCATTGGCGCGGCGTTTTTCCTGAAGCGCCCGCGAGTCAGCACGATCGAGGCCGGCACGGCGGCCGCTCAACCCCGCGCCACACGGTGACCCCAGTCACAGCCAATCTTCATCGGTCGCAGAACAATGGAATCAGGAGGGATAGAGCCATGGCAGCCTTCAAATTCCCGATTCACCCCAAGAATCCCGAACGCATCTGCTGGGGTTGCGAGAAACTCTGTCCCGCCGATGACCTTGCCTGTGGCAACGGCACCATCCGCTCACCCCACCCGGTAGAACTGTTTGGCGAAGACTGGTTCGAATGGCTCCAGGAACACGAACAGACAACCGCCGCCTCCCAAGGATGAGTGGGGCAGACTGTCAGTCTGCGAGTGAAGTGCTTCGACTACGCCACGCCCTCCCTCGTTTACCATGGTTCCAGAGGAAGAGACATGCACTCCGATCGCGCCACTACGTGTGTCCTGATTGATCGAAACACTGAATACCGCGGCAAACAGGGCCTTGATTATTTTGCGGGCGTTTCGTCGGAGACCGCCGGCTCCAACGCGCTCTGCCTCCATAGAGTCACGATTCCTCCGCGCGGCCGCGCCAAGCCTCACCTGCATCAGAGCCACGAGAGCGCGGTCTACGTCCTTGCCGGCGAGGCCGGCATGTGGTACGGCGAAGGCCTCCGCGAACATGTCTGGATGCGCGCCGGAGATTTCGTGTACATCCCCGCGAACGTTCCGCACCTGCCCTATAACGCTAGCGAAACAGAGCCGTGCATCGGACTGATCGCCCGCACCGATCCCAACGAGCAGGAAAGCGTCACCCTGCTTCCCCTCCCCGACCCCGGAATCGCGCCGCGATAGGCCTGCTGCTGATGACTGGGTGGGATTGCCAGGGTGGCCAAGCGGCGGAAGGGAGCCCTCGGCGGTGGCACTGGCAACATCGCCCGTTCCAAACCGAAGTGGGCCATTTTCGCCGCTAAACGCATGGTAGGGTCAAAATCGACGTAGGGCAGACGATCGGTTTATGCCGTCTGCTGTCTTCCTCTGGGGATGGCAGACCGTCAGGTGGGACCCAATAACTTATTTGCTTGCAGAGGCTTAGTGACCCAAACGGGTCCGTTTGGGAAGAGCTCCTAGGAGCGGCGGCCCGCGCCAGTTCCGTTGCTTTATTCGACAGCATCAGTGAACCTGCCGCAGCAACCTGTTGAAATTGACCCCATCGATGCGCTTTTTCACCCAGAACAGCGCCAGACTTCCGCCCAAACCTTCGTAAATAGATAAAAGGACCTGTTGGTACTAAAATTGCCTTGTCCCACTGCGAAATTTTACGCGTTCAGAGGAGGTTGGTAGTGCGCCGCATACTTCGAGAGTGGGCCCACCTGATCCGTCCCGCGCTGGTCCTAGTTGCGGGACTGGCGCTGTTTCTCGTCCTCCGCGCCGCCGTCGTGCCTAAGGACTTCGGCAAGTACGGCCACTACCGGCCAGGCGCCCTCGACATGATCCGCCAGAAACCGATCGCCTTTGCCGGTCAGGGCGCCTGCATCATGTGCCATGACGACGAAGCTAAGACCCGCGCCTCAGGAAAACACGCCGGCGTACACTGCGAAGCCTGTCACGGCGCGCTGGCCGACCATGCCTCCGACCCGTCTGCACACCTTCCGCAACTGCCCGACGTAGCTAACCTCTGCCGGCGCTGTCATGAGAAGGATGCCGCTAAACCCGCCAACTTCCCCCAAGTCGTGACGGCCGAACATTCCGGCGGCGCGCTCTGCAATACGTGCCATCAGCCGCACAACCCCCATCTGTGAGCTAAGGAGACTGACATGGATATCAGCCGGCGCGATCTTTTTCATATAGGCGGCAAGCTACTGGTCCTTGCTTCTGTGGGCGCCACCCTCGACCAGATCACTGGCGCCGCCCCGCCCAGCGAAGCCTACCGTATGGCCGACCACTGGTGGGGCATGCTCATCGATATCGACAAGTGCATCGGCTGCGGCAACTGCGTCCGCGCCTGTTCCAAGGAGAATAACGTTCCCGAAGGCTACTTCCGTACCTGGGTGGAGCGCTATCAGATCCAAGAAGGCGCCCAACCGCAGGTCGACTCTCCCAACGGGGCCATGGAAGGCTTCCCGCTCCCGACCAGGGCCGATGTGAAGAGCTTCTTTGTCCCCAAGTTGTGCAACCACTGCGCAGACTCGCCGTGCACGCAGGTCTGCCCAGTGGGTGCAACTTTTATCAGTCCCGATGGCGTTGTGTTAATCGATCAAACCTACTGCCTGGGCTGCCGTTACTGCGTGCAGGCGTGCCCCTATGGCTGCCGCTATCTGCATCCCAAAACCGACACAGTCGATAAATGCACCCTGTGTTACCACCGCATCACCCAGGGATTGACTACGGCGTGCTGCGAGAACTGCCCCACCGGCGCCCGCCAGTTGGTGGATTTCAAAGATCCCAAGGACCCGGTGCACGAGTTTCTGCGCCATAACAAGGTACAGGTATTGAAGCCATATATGGCAACCCAGGCCAAAATCTACTACAAAGACCTGGATGGAGCAGTCCGATAAGGAGCGAGTAATGATTCCCGGCGTTGACGGTTTCATGTATCCCAACGAAGTGGAGCTGCAATGGAGCGTACTCATTGTGCTCTACCCCTACATCACCGGCCTGGTGGCAGGCGCGTTCATTCTCGCCTCTCTTGAGCGTGTGTTCAAGGTGGAAGCGGTGCGGCCGACCTACCGCCTGGCGCTGCTCACGGCACTTTCGTTCCTGCTGGTGGCGCCCCTGCCCTTACAACTTCACCTCGGCCATCCGGAGCGATCGCTCGAGATGTATCTCACACCGCACCGCTCGTCCGCCATGGCGATGTTCGGATTCGTTTACCTCTGGTACCTGATGGCCGTCCTCCTGGCGGAGGTCTGGCTGGAGTTCCGCGAGGAGATCGTACACCGCGCGCAAACGACAAAGGGCTGGCTGAGGCTGGTATACCACGCACTGACGCTCGGCTCTTACAACGTCAGCCCGGAGGCGCGGCGCATCGACGACAAGATTGGATACATCATCACCGTAATCGGAATTCCTTCCGCGTTCCTGCTCCACGGCTACGTAGGGTTCATTTTCGGATCGATCAAAGCCAACCCGTGGTGGTCTACACCGCTCATGCCCGTCGTGTTTCTCTTCTCGGCGATGGTATCGGGCATCGCCGCGGTGATGGTGCTCTACGTAGTCTCGTCGAAACTGCGGCGCATTGCCATCGATATGCGTTGCCTCGATACCATCGCGCGCTACCTCTTCTACACCTTCATCATCGACTTTACGCTGGAAATGCTCGACTTGATTCATCGCACGTATGAAGCGGATGAATCGTTCCGCAGCCTGGACTTCATGGTGCACACGCGGCTGTGGGGATCGCACGTGATTCTGCAGATCTTCTTCGGGACACTGGCGCCGCTGGCCTTGCTGGCGGCGACGCAGTTGCGGAGCTTCAGCGAGGCGCGCCGCCGCGCGATGTATATGACGGCAGGCGGTCTGACGCTCATCGGCATCTTCGCCATGCGCTGGAACATAGTCATCGGCGGTCAATTGTTTTCCAAGAGTTTCCTGGGATACACCACTTATAAGGTTGCGCTGACGGCGCGGGAAGGGTTGCTGCCCGCCATCGCTTTGATGCTGCTGCCGTTCGCGATTTTTCTGGTTCTGATCAAACTGCTCCCGCCGTGGACGGAAGGAAAAGCTACCGAAGCCTGAGGAGGTTGCCGTGCCGCAACCGAACTGGGACGCCCTCGAGGGCGAACTCCGCGACCTCGCCCGCCGCGTAGCGGAATTGGAAAGGTTTACCGGCATGGTGGGTCGCTCGGCGGAACTGCCGGCAGCCGCGCAAGCCGCGCCGGCGGCCGCGGGCATTTCATCCGGCACCGAAACGGCCGTGCTCGTGGCCATCGTGGGCCGCGCATTTCTGGGGCTCGCCGGCGCCTACCTGTTGCGCGCCGTCACCGAGTCCGGAACCGTGCCCGCCAAGGTGGGCGTGGCTGCGGCCATCCTGTATGCTCTCGGCTGGTTGGCCTGGGCCGCGCGCACTGCTCCCGAACGGCGTCTCGAAGCCGCCATTCACAGCCTTACGGGCGCCCTGGTGCTCTCTCCGCTTCTGTGGGAAGCCACCCTGCACTTCCACGCGATAGGCACGTGGGCAGCCGGTGCCATTCTGCTGCTGTTCACAGCCTTCGGGATGGCCGCGGCCTGGAGCAGAAACCTGGTCTACGTTTCGACCATCGCCACTCTCGCGGCTCTGGGAACCGCTTCCGGACTGCTCATCGCCACTCACGACGTCCTGCCCTTTACCGTTCTGTTTCTGGCTGTGGCCGAAACGTTGGAAGTCTCCGCCTGTCTCGATCATTGGTTGAACGAGCGGTGGCTGGCCGCGGCGGCCGCCGATCTCTCTGTTCTACTGGCTACGTGGCTCGTGACCAACGAACGCGGCTTGCCGGAAGTCTATGCTCCCATAGCGCACACGTGGCTGCTGGGAGTACAGGTGGCGCTGCTGGCGATTTATCTTTCCAGCACCATTGTGCGCACGCTGTTTTGCGGCTTCACCTTCACCGGATTTGAGATGGCGCAGTGCGCTGCGGCATTTGCGATCAGCGTGACCGGCGGCATCCGGCTTTCGCACACCGACCATCGCGCCGCGCCGGCCATGGCGCTGCTCATGCTGTGCTGTGCCGTTGCCTGTTACGTCGTGGCCTTTGTACTGCTGGAAGGGCGCGGATCGCGTGGCCGGAATTATTACGCCTATTCCACGTTCGGCCTGCTGCTGGCGCTGGCGGGCAGCCGCGTGCTGCTCTCGGGCAACGCCGCGGCCGGAGTGTGGGCGATGGCGGCCATCGCGTGCTTCGCCGCCTCGCGGATGCGGAACAGCCTTGCGCTCCAGATCCATGGAGGCGCTTATCTTCTGCTGGCTCTTGCCTGGGCCGGTACCTTTCAGGATGCCGCTTCCCTCGTGTTGGGCAACGGGCTATGGCCCGGAGCTCATTCGGCCATGCTCGCTGCGGCGGCGGCCGTCGCCGCCATCTGTTATGGTCTGTCGAGCCGGGGCGTGGCGGTGTTGCGACTGGTGCTGGCGGCGGCCTTCCTCTGGCCGGCTGCGGGGCTGGCTGCCGGCGTGCTGACCGGCGCCTATCACGCCTGGTTCGGCACCGGCGCCACGCACGCGTACTGCGCCACGCTGCGGACGGCGCTGCTCTCCGTCGCGGCTGTTGCGCTCGGCTGGTGCGCTGCGCGCTGGAAACGGCCCGAACTCTCCCACCTCGTTTACCCTGTCATGCTATTGGGAGCGTACCGGCTGGTAGCCGAAGACCTCCACCAGGAACGCAAGGTAGCACTGTTTTTTTCCCTGTTGGTCTACGGCGGAGCGCTGACGGTGTTGCCGAAAATGAAAAGCGCCCGTTCGTGATAGCTCGACCGCTCCCTCCGTTCGCGGCTGGGCCACGCGCACCGATTTCGGAGCCTTCCAGCTGTTCGCTGCCCGCCCCTAGTGCGCCATCGCGCAGCCTTGCTGGCTGACGCTGGGATTGTAAACCCAGTTCTGCTGGATCAGGTAGTGCATGCCGCCGAGGGTGACGTTGTACGAATTGCCGGTCACGGCGCCGAAGGTCCAAGCGCACTTGTCGGCGTTCTCCGCACCCGTCGCATCGTACCAGGCGTTCAATAGGGGATCGGTCGTGGACTCCTCCAATTCATGCGCGATAATCGACGCCATCCCGTCCGCTCCCGGGTCGCCGTTCGGTGCTGTCAGCCCGCCGGTGCCGAACATCGAACAGGAGTTGATACACTGCGCCGAATCGCCGATGAAAGCGAATTTCACGTACGCGCCGTTCATGGTGCCATAAGTGTGCCACCCGCAGTATTGCGAACAGAAGCCCGAGTTCTCCTTCACGTCCTGAGAGGCCAGCACAAAGTATACGCCGCTCGGATCGATCTGGCCGCGGAAGCAGTTCGCAATGGCGCTCGCGACAATATTGGCTACGCTCTGGTCCGTCAGATGGGTGCCTTGCGAGTAGTTGTCCGTGCAGGAGCCGGACAGCGTCACAGCATTCGCGACGTACGATTTGGTGGCCAGACCCGAATAGTAGGTGGCGTTGATGTTGAAGTACGAAGAGCCGCCGATGTTCTGGATCAGGTGGTTCAGGATGTTCGCGGCCATAGGATCGTAGCCGGCCGATGAGGTCGTCGTCCAGCCACCATACCAGATGTAGTAGGCGTGAGTTCCGCCCAGGATCACCGGTCCGTTGTGGTACGTGATCGGAACGATACCGCCCCCCTGGTTGCGGCCGTAATCTCGAGTCCTGTGGACAACTTTTTCTAATACGTCCTGGTTGTCGTTATCGCCGGCCGCCGAAAGAAGCCCGGTGCCCAGCAGCGCAAAGGCAGACACAATACACGTGAGACGATGCATCCCTGAAATTCCTCCTGGCCGGACGGGTTTACCCGCTATGATTTACCGGCTTTTGTGAATGTTATCACGAAAGGAGTTGTATTTTCTAATGCAAATCGTTTCCGTATTGGTTATTCGCGGTGGCGGCTGCCATTGGTGAGGCGCAGGATTCCGGCCGGATTTCCGTCTCGCAACTCCCCTGGGAGCAAAGCCTTAGGAGTATCCTGGAAGCACACGGCGCGAGTCCAGCGGTCGATCGCGCGACCGCCGACCGACGTACTATGCCCGTCGGAGGTGGAAGGATAAGGTCCTCCGTGTACCATGGCCTGGCACACTTCGACGCCCGTGGGGTAGCCGTTAAATACGATGCGGCCGACGCGGGTTTCGAGCGCGGCCACCAGTTGCCGGGCAGCCGCCTCGTCTCCCTCGGCCGTGTGGATGGTCGCCGTGAGGTTGGGTTCCATTCCGCGCGCCACGTCCAGCATGTCGTCGAGATTCCGCGAGCGCACCAGCACGGATTCCGGGCCGAAGATCTCCTCGCTTAGTTCGGGAGTATCGAGGAATGTGACAGCGTCGGCTTCGAACAGCGCCGGCGTCACGGCGACCGGACCGGCGGCGCCGGCGGCAGCGGCCGCCACGTGACACTTCGCCCGGCCGTGGTGGGCGCGCCGCTCCACTCCGCCGCAGTAGCTTTCGAAGATAGTGGCGTTGAGCATGGAAGCAGGCGCGGTGGCGCGCAGCTTCTCGGCGAGAGCGGAACCGAGGCGATCACCGGCCTCGCCCTGCGGCACCACCACAACACCGGGGTTGGTGCAGAACTGGCCAACGCCGAGCGTCACCGAGCCGTGCAGGCCGGCCGCGATCTCCGCGCCGCGCCGAGCAAGAGCGTTCGGCAGAATAAAGACCGGATTGATGCTGCTCATCTCGGCATAGAACGGAACCGGCTCCGCACGGCGGCGCGCGGTTTCGAGCAGCGCGAGTCCGCCCTTACGCGATCCCGTGAATCCGCCTCCGCGGATCAAAGGATGCGCCATCAAGCCCTCGCCGATGATGGCGCCCGCGCCGTAAAGTAGGGAGAAGATGCCCTCGGGCATTCCGGTTTTCACAGCAGCCTGCGCCACCGCCATGCCCACCAGTTCGGCCGTGCCGGGGTGCGAATGGTGCGCCTTTACCATCACGGGGCAGCCGGCGGCGAGTGCGGAGGCGGTGTCCCCCCCGGCCACCGAGAAGGCCAAAGGAAAATTGCTGGCGCAGAAGACGGCGACGGGACCGATGGGCCGCAGCATCGAACGCAGGTCTGGCTTGGGAGCAGGCTTGCGCTCGGGCTCGGCTGTGTCGATGCGGGCATCGACCCACGACCCTTCCTCCACAATGCCGGCGAAGAAGCGAAGCTGGAAACAGGTGCGGGCGCGCTCGCCGCGCACGCGGGCTTCAGGGAGCGCCGATTCGGCCATCACGCGCTCGATCAACAGATCGCCCAGAGCCTCGATTTGGGACGCGATCTCGCGCAGGAAATCGGCCTTCTTCTGCCGCTCCATGTCGCGGTAAACCGGGAATGCCGCGGCCGCAAGATGGGCGGCGCGGTCGAGGTCGTTTGCATCCGCCGAGTAGTAGGTTGGCTCCAGATTCTCGCCGGTGCTCGCCTTCACTCCGTGAAACGTCTTGCCGGAGCGAGCGGCGCGCGAGCGTCCAATGATAGAAGTGCCGAGAAGTTCCGTCGTGACAAGCTGCATGCAGCCATTTTACTGGATCGGAGAAGCGTCACTCGCTTCAACGTCGGGCGCACGCCAATCGAGCCGCACACCACTCGCTAACGCTCGCTTCCGATAGCAGCCGAGACCGTTAGGGAGCGGTGGTCGGCGGTAATACGCGCGCGCTGCTGCCCGCTACCCGAAGTCACTGTCAGAGTCACCGGCAGTGAACGGGCAGTTGCCCGCAGGGTGCGTGAACACGATGTTCTTCTCGTACACGCCCGGCGCCAGGCCGCTCCGGTTCACCTGCACCTGGATCGGGCTCGGCGGGTTGAAAGCTGGCGGTGTTACGTTCGTGCTGTAGATCCCCGGCGCCAGCGCGCCGCTCGGGACCGGGTTGCCATATTGATTCAGCACCGTGATGTCCAATCACAATATTCTAAGTAAAGTGAACTTATGCACAAATTGCGGCGCCTAGGCGTTCACTGCCCGATCGTCCCAGCCGATGAAGTGATGGTTAGCATAGCCGGCACCGTAAACGGGCGGTTACCTGCCGCGGTGGCGAACATGATGTACTTCTGATAGACACCCCGCTGGCAGGCCGGTCGGGTCCACTTGCAGCTGGATCGCGGCTGGCTTGTTGAAGGTCGAGTTCGGAAGCAATGCCGAATTTGTTAATATGCCCGCTATGAAACGCATTTCCGCCGTTCTTTCCGTGGTTCTGCTCGGCGTGCTTGTCGCGTCCGCGGCTGACCCCTACCGCAAGCCACCTCAAGCCGTATTGGATGTGCTCAACGCGCCGTCGACACCCATCCTGATGGTGAGCCCGACGGGCAACGAGGCTCTCTCGGGGCAGCTGGTGCGGTACCCGCCGATCTCGGAGCTTTCGCAGCGGATGCTGCGACTCGCGGGGCTGCGCATCAATCCGCAGACCAACGGACTGCACAACGCGCAGTTCGACAGCAAGCTGGTGCTGTGGAAGCTGGGGGGACGAGCGCAAACAGCGGTCGAACTGCCGCCGGGCGCTAAGTTGAATGCGGAACGCTGGAGTCCCGACGGCAGCCACTTCGCGTTCGCGAATACGACGGCGAGCGGAATTGAGTTGTGGGTAGGCGACAGCGGCACGGGCAAGGCACATAGGGTGGAAGGCGTGCGGCTCAACGCGGTGATGGGCGGGCGGGGCGATTCGCCGATCGGCAGCCGCACTCCCACGCCGGGCGGGGGACGCGGCGGACGCGGCGGCGCCGGCGGCGGCACGGTGCAGTGGATGCCGGACGGCAAGTCGCTGCTGGTTACGGTGGTGAAGGCGAATCGGGGGGCAGAGCCGGCCGAGTCCAGGGTGCCCGCCGGTCCGCATGTGCAGGAAAGCCTGGGCGGCGGCGCGCCCGTGGTGACGCACGAGGACATGCTGCAGAATCCGCACGACGAGGACGTGTTCGCCTACTATGCCACTGCGCAGTTGGCCACGGTCGATCTGGCCAGCGGCAAAGAGACTCCGGTGGGCAAGCCGGGGATCGTCACTGCGGCGCGCGTTTCGCCCAATGGAAAATATCTACTGGTGACGACCGTCCACAAGCCGTTCTCCTATTTATATCCGGCGAGTGAGTTTCCCAAGGATATCGAGGTCTGGGACATGGCGGGCCGAGTAGTGAAGAAGCTCGCCAGCCTGCCGCTGGAGGATCGCGTGCCAATCAACGGCGTGCCCACGGGGCCGCGGTATGTGGAATGGCGTCCGAGCGAGCCGGCGACGCTGCTGTGGGTGGAAGCGCTGGACGAGGGGGACCTGCGCAAACAGGCCGCCTTCCGCGACCAGATCGTCAGCCTGAAGGCTCCGTTCAACGGCGAGCCCGTGGAAGTCTTCAAGACCGAGCAGCGGTTCACCGGGATGCGAATGGCGGCCAAGGGCGGCATGGCGCTGGTGGAAGACTCCAATCGGCGGACGCGGCACGTGCGCACGTTCCTGATCGATCTGGACAAGCCGGGCGCGGAAGGCAAGCTGATCTGGGACCGCAACAACCAGGACCGGTATCACGATCCGGGCGTGGCGATGGAGAAGACGATGCCTAACGGCGGCGCGGCCGTCCTGCTGGATGGCGACAACATCTTCTTAGAGGGCGCGGGATCGTCGCCCGGCGGCGACCATCCGTTTCTGACCCGGTTCAACTTGGCCACGCACCAGACGGAGAAGCTGTTCCAGTCTGACGACGATCATTACGAGACCGTGGTCGCGCTGCTCGACGCCCACGCGGCGCGATTCCTCACGCGGCGGGAGAGCCCGACGGAGCCGCCCAATTACCTGGTACACACTACCGACGGCAAGACCTCGGCGGTGACGCACTTCCCCGACCCGCAGCCTTCCATCCGCAATATCCATAAAGAGCTGGTGAAGTACAAGCGGCCGGATGGCGTGGAGCTTTCGTTCACCCTTTATCTGCCGGCAGACCACAAGGCGGGCACGCGGCTGCCGACAGTGATCTGGGCCTATCCGTATGAATATAGCGATGCAGATACCGCTGGACAGGTGAGCGGCTCTACGCAGCGCTTCACGGAAATGACCGGCTACTCCGAGCTGTTCTTCGCGCTGGAAGGTTACGCGGTGCTGGCCAATACCGCGATGCCTGTGGTGGGGGCCGACCCCGATTCGGTGAACAACACGTACATCGACCAGATTGTGGCCGATGCCAAAGCGGCCATCGACAAGGCGAGCGAGATGGGCGTCACCGACCCGGCGCGCGTAGGCGTGGGCGGCCACAGCTACGGCGCCTTCATGACGGACAACTTGCTGGCGCATTGCGACCTGTTCAAGGCGGGAATCGCGGAGAGCGGTGCGCCCAACCGCACGCTGACTCCATTCGGGTTCCAGAGCGAGCGTCGCACTATCTGGCAGGCTCCGGACGTGTATCTCAAGATGTCGCCGTTCCTGTATGCCGATAAGATCAAGACGCCGCTCCTGCTGATCCACGGCGAAGCCGACGACAACGACGGCACATTCCCCATTCAATCAGAGCGCATGTACGAAGCCGTCCGCGGCAATGGCGGCACCGTGCGGCTGGTCTTCCTGCCATATGAAGCCCACGGGTACCGCGCCAAGGAGACCATCGAGCACGTCTTGTGGGAGAAGTTCGCGTGGTTCGATAAGTATGTGAAGGGAACGGCGTCGACGACGACGAGTAAGTAAAGCAGCTATCAGCTTTCAGCATACAGCCAACAGCTTCAAGATCAGCCCCGGCGGCGCGAAGCGCGCGGATTTTAGCTGTCTGCTGTCGGCTGTGTGCTGTCAGCTTCCCATCACCATCAGCACCAACCTCGATGGCCGCTGCTGGTCGTGATACACGGTCTGCGTGGCCTTGGTGGGCTTCGTTTCATTCGCTACCGGCGTCCCTGTGTTGGGGTTGCGGTCGAAGCGGGGGAAGTTGCTGCTGGAGATTTCCAGGCGAATGCGGTGGCCTCTCAGGAAAACGTTGCCGGTGACGCCGGCATCCACGGTGATCTGATACACCTGGCCGGGCACGGCCATTTCAGCGTGCTCCAGCGAGTTGCGGTAGCGCAGGCGCAGG
>Ga0126381_100006692_pt1 | contig 12776 bp, 13 predicted proteins | sample PanSoiMetPlot_28_FD_96465 | JGI IMG/M metagenome (GOLD analysis project Ga0126381, IMG submission 96465) | Tropical forest soil microbial communities from Panama - MetaG Plot_28 | ecosystem: Environmental > Terrestrial > Soil > Tropical forest > Bulk soil | place: Panama | collected 2016-02-17
AGGTCACTGCGGTCTTGGTCATAGCGAACTCCTGTGGACTGCGGTGATAGACGGTAAGGTAACGAAGGCCTGCCGCCGCCCGGCATGCGCACCTCGCCCGACGCGCACTTATCGACATCGACCGCGGTCCCGTTCAGAACATGGGAACCGCCCGCCTGTCGGCCTGGCGTCGCAAGGCATGTGCTGATTTTGATGCAGGATAGAACATTCCACTACTTCATTATTCTCACGATAATCGTACTCTCTACGCACGATTCTGCTGGGACGCCGACTGCCTATTGCAGCAGGGAAGCCGACTCGCATATCGTTGATTCGTAGGCACTTCCGTTTCACACGGCAGGGGCTACTGGTTCGATCCCATCCCGGTTATGAAACGCCGCCTCCCTGTCCTCCTCCTATTCTCCCTGGCCGCCTGCGGCTCGGGCTCTCATTCCACCGATCAAGCCGTCGAGGTGGCGGGAGTTTTCCATGTCAATCCGGTGCGACCGGTCGCGGAGCTGCTGCCGAGCGCCCTGGCCTCAACACCTCCTTCGGAGACTGGAGACTTTAGACCTGCGGATCTCGTCGAGCTGACTGTCCTCGATCCGACCATCAAGCTCGACATTCGCTATGCAACGACTCGCAATTTCCTCGGCACTCCGCTCTACAGCCAGGCGCGCGCCTTCATGCAACGACCGGCGGCGGAAGCCCTGGTGCGCGTGCAGCGCCCGCTGGCAGCTGAGGGTTACAGCCTTCTGGTGCACGACGCCTACCGGCCGTGGTACGTCACGAAGATATTCTGGGACGCCATGCCCCCGGAACTGCACAAATTTGTCGCCGATCCCGCCGAAGGGTCACGACACAATCGCGGTTGCGCCGTGGACTTGACGCTCTACGACCTGAAGACCGGGCGCGCGGTGAGCATGCCGAGTCTGTACGACGAGCCAACTGAGCGGGCGTACGCAAACTACAGCGGCGGAACCGCAGAACAGCGTCGCTTACGCGACCTCCTGCGGCAGCACATGGAAGCAGAGGGCTTCTCGGTCTACGAGTTCGAGTGGTGGCACTTCGATTACCGCGACTGGAAGGCGTACGCGATCCAGAACGTGCGCTTTGAAGATATCCGGTAACTCGATGAGCGCGTGACATCGGTCTCTCAGTTTCCGCGTGACGCGGAGGAGGACGCCTACCGGCGGCTCCAACTTGAGCGCTATCGGGTCCAACTACGGCCGAATGAGCCAATAGCTGACATACAACGCCAGCGACGCCGCCGAGCGTGTCGTAATGGGCCGCCTTCCTTCTGCCATGTGCGCCGCGTTGGTTGGCACCGCCGCCTTGGAGCCCTGCCTAGCCGACGATCCGAAAACCCAAAGCGACAGTCAGACTGAAGCGCCAACCGCATTCGCAGCCCCCGTCCGCGAGTGGGGTACCGGTGATGCCAAGAGTTATCTCGTTCCGGCGTACGAGATCCCAGCATTCCAGTTCCTGCTGAACCGCTTTGATCACTACGTTTTCGATGCCTCGACCTATCCGTCACCCATTTCGAACCTCCAGGCCAACCTGCGCCGCTCGTGGGTCGTCGACAATGACAAATTCTCGACGAATCAATTCCTGCACCCTTATCAGGGATCGATTTACCAGGGATTGGCGCGCTCGACCGGGCTCGATTTCTGGGAAGCCTCGGCCTACACCTTTGTGGGAAGCCTCTTATGGGAGGTAGCGGGCGAGAACACCAGCCCCTCGATCAACGACCAGATCGCGACCGGCATCGGTGGCAACTTCCTCGGTGAGCCGCTCTTTCGCATCGCGAGTCTCCTGCTGGAGACCGGCAGCGGTGGACGACCCGGCCTGTGGCGCGAGCTCGGCGCCGCACTCATTTCCCCGCCACTGGGATTTAATCGCCTGGTCTACGGCAAGCGCTTCGACCCGGTGTTCCGCAGCTACAACCCCGCCGTGTTCACCCGCGTCGATCTCAGCGCGACGCTCAGCTCGCACTTCTCTTCGAATGTCAGACTCAATCCGGACCTTACCGCGCCTGCAACGCAAACGTATCGAAGCGGTGCTGGCAGTGCGAGCTTTACGATCGGATACGGGCTGCCGGGCAAGCCGGAGTATTCATATGACCGGCCGTTCGATTACTTCAATTTTGAACTCACACTCGACAGCACCAACGGGGTGGAGTCGCTGTTCAGCCGCGGGTTGCTCTTTGGCACTGACTATGAAATCGGGCCGCGCTATCGGGGCGTTTGGGGTGTCTACGGACTTTATGACTACGCGGCACCGACGACCTTCAGGGTATCAAGCACTGGCGGGGCGATTGGCACGACGGCGCAGTCGATTCTGTCGCACAGTCTGGTGCTTCAAGGCACGGCGTTGGCTGGCGCCGGTTATGCAGCCGGTGGCGTCATACACGGTTCCGGCGTTACGACACCCGGCCCGATGGGCGAGGGCCAGCGCAACTACCACTACGGTGTTGCACCCGAAGCGATGCTCGCCACCCGATTGATTTTGGGCGACCGCGCCGCTCTTGATGCCACGGCCCGCGTTTACTACATCAGCCGCTTTGCTGCCACCGAAAGCAGAGGCAGCGAAACGATCAACAGAGTCGACCTTGCTCTCACGGTCCGAGTGCACAACCTGCACGCGATCACCATCCGATACGCGGAAATCAAGCCGGGACGGTCGCTACGCACAGCGGCCGGATTCCCACCAGAGAGTGGCGACATTCAGCATTGGCTACACGCTGCTAGGCGATACTCGCTTGGGTGCGGTCGACTGGCGCGCAAGTGAAGCAGGCGCCAGTCAGGATTGAACTGAACTCGGTTCGCGGCCAGGCACGCAAGCCCGCCCTCTCCCTACCAGGCGAGAGTCGCCGCGAGGAACGGACCGTTGAACTCGAGGGAGTCGAATCCCTTGCCGGGGCTGAAGTGGTAGGTAACGTGGCGCCAGCCGCCAAGCAGGTCCACGCCGTGGCCACCACGGATGCCGGCGGCGCTCTGCCACCTCAATGCGGAATCCGCGGCGCCCATATCGGCGTATAGAAAGCTGTGCCACTCTTTGCCCTGAGCCAGGCGAACCTTCGTGCGTACGAGGGCGTCCGTGTTCGTTAGTAACACTTCGCGCTCGTCCTGCTGCGCGCGAGTACTCGAGAGTCCGAGGTCGCTGCCGAAGGCGCGGCGCAGCCTGGCCACGAGGTCGGATAAGGATGTATCCACAGCAACGCTCAGGCCGGGCGCCGACCCTGCGACGCCACGGTTCATCACGTCGAAGTTGGCGGTGGGCTTTGCGGCCACGGTGGCGCCGCTGCGAGCGGCGCGGATATAGCCGTAGAGCGGGGCACCAGGTGGTAATGCATCCATCGAGTCGACACCGGCTGCTGGTGAGGCATGAGCACCAGCGTACACGAGCACGCCAACGACCATCGCAGACATGCGGCCCGTTTTCGCGGCAGGAGTTGATTTGCGCATCAACATAGACGAGGCGCACAGTGTTGAGGCTGGCTGCCTGAGCAGCAAACTCAATGTCTAACGAGCACATCAGAAAATCTGAACGTCAGGGCCGAAGTGGGGCCAGAGGGGGCTCGATATGTGGTTCGAGCGTTTGATGCGACATGCTACGACGGTTGTCGGTGCTCTATGGGTGTTCGGAGCGACCTTCGCCGGAGACACGTCACAAAACGCAGCTGTATCCTCGCTGATCGACCAGCTGGTTGGCGGCTGGCGACTGGCGTCGCGGGTCACGACAACGGCGGACGGAAGGGTTCTGGTCGATCCCGGACTATCCGTGATGCCCAACGGTGTACTGATCTACGATCGCTCTGGTCATGTTGCGGCGCAGCTCTCACGTCCTGGAAGAACGGTCGAGATGCTCGGGGATGAATGCCGCGCTGTGCAGAAAGTGAAAGGGACAAACGACACTGCACAAACCATCCTCGGCTACGACGCGTATTTCGGTACCTACACGATCGATGCCAAAGAGGGTGTCGTCACACATCACCTGGAAAGCGCATTGTTCCCAGGCGATATTGGCAAAGACATCAAGCGCAACTTCTCAATTTCGGGTGACACGCTGATGATTAGATTCCACACAACGATCGCTGACGGAACGTCAGTCGTACGTACGCTGCTTTGGACACGTATGAAATAGGGAGCGGCTGCATTGCGGCTGAGTCGCAGAACCACGGCGGGGAGCGCCAGACGGCAGTTCGGACATCTGCGGATGCGCTGCTCAGGGTAGAGAATGAGGCAGCCGGGGTGATCACGGTTATGGCCGCGAGAGTGCCCCAAGAAATCGCGCTGCAGTGGGTTGCTGGGTTAGTGGTTTGTCGCAACTTCACTATTAGCGGGATGCTCCCTATCGTTAGCAGCGACCCGGTCATCTCTTACGGGACAACGAGCCAGGCTCGCACTCGGGTGCGCCGCGCACCACGTATCAGACATGTTGTAAAGACCTGAACTCGCGCAACCTGCCAACAAGGGCGCGAACACAGCGATCAATAGAATTTTCATGGTGAGATGATGGCTAGGTCGGCTGAATCGGAATGTAGGACGTCGCCGGCTATTTCGGTCCCCTCACGCTGACTAATTCGACCACCCCTCCTGCTGACCACCTGAATGACGCGCGGCGACACGCTGTTCATGTTTGGTTCAGCGTAGGCGAACTTCAATGCAATTCGCGGTCTTACCGGTCGGCTCGGCTAACTCACGTTGTGGTTGCCCGAGCGAACGGGCGAGAACCGAGAACCCCGCCCTATCGACCGTCAGATGTCGTTGGGAATGACACGCGCGACAGCCACCCTCATGTTCGTTTTGGTGCCCTCGCGAGCAGTGCCCCTGCGCGTGTATTCGTCGAAGATCAGGTAGTGAACGACGTCGCGGAACGTCAGCTCACGGTCCGCGGGCCAGTCCGTAAAACTCTCCTCCGCACGTCTGACAACCTCGCCAGCACGAGCGGCTTGCGGGCCGAGGCGCCGCGCCACGATGCTTAAATAGAGGGCTCGCCTGTTCAACTCCGGGCGTTCACGGCGCTCCTGTCTGTACAACTCCAGTAGTTTGGCACTCGCGTCCTTAGCATAGCGCCGCTCTGCGCGAGCGAGGACTAGTCCTTGGCCGTATTCGTTCAGTTCTTCCAACACTTCTCGCAGAGTGGCCACTGAGCGCTCCCCAATCGCCGAGCGCTAGGATTCGCTCTCGAATGTGAATGTGTGCTGAACGGAGATACAGACCGCCACCCCACCGGCGGGCGGCGCCCTGGACCGAGCGCGCTGCTCGCCATCGAGTCTGCGTTCGAGGCCTTGCGGCCGAACGGCTCGTGAACGATTGATTGTGCGGGTCCGTGGGGAATTCTGGCTTCAGCCGCCTACAGCTGCCCGGTCCATTGGACCCCGCGTTGATCCGACTGCGTGCCTCACCTCAACGGTTGGAGCGGTTGCGTCAGACAAACATGAGTCCCAGCACGAGCAATGTAACGAGATGGGGAATCAGAATCGCAAGGACCGGCAGCAACTCGCGTTTTGTCAGCGATCGATTGTTCATGGCGCATCTCCGTCCGCTCTGCCGTCGGACCTCGCTTTCGTCAACCGTCCTCCAGGCCTCGCATGCGAAATTAGCTATCAACTCGCGGGCGATCTTTAGGGACTCCTTAGGAAGTTCTGATCTCTTGGATCCGTTTGCCATGGCACCAAGGCAGGACATCCGAGACTCGATGCTCGAGCGGCACTGTCTGCGGTGCGAGCTTTGTCCGCGGTCCGATTTTGGTCGACCAGCGCCCGGGCTGACCTGCTGCGATGATCTTGCTAGCTGCTTGCGCGGGGTTTGTAGGAGAACTTCTGCCCCGCCACAGCAGCCTCGGCCATTGCGCCGCCCTTTATGATGGTGAACACCGCGAGTCCCTTGTAGAAGCCACCACCATGGGTGGTTGCGTCACCGTTCTGCCCGCTGGTTTCGGCCGTGGTGCCGGTGGTGCCAGCGGTGCTGGAGGCGGCAGCTTTGATGGCTACGGCACTCACCCCGGCATCGAACTCAAAGTTTCCGGATGTGAATTCGTCGAAGGAGCGCTTGTCCTCGAAGAAGATGATCTGTCGATAAGCTTCCCCGCCCACCTGCAGTCCAACGCTCACCTGCGTCATGGCAGTGTCGCCGACGTATTGGCCGTTCTGATAGACACGGCCCGTGCCGTGCGCGCCGCCAACAATGAGACCGCCCTTGCCGATCGAAGGAAATACGGCGTAACCGTAGCTGTGATCGAAGTACCAGGCGCTCGCCCCCGCTTTCTTGAATGCGTCGGTGGTGTCGCTATAACTGTCGGCCAAGACGACGCCCGACAGTAGTGTCGCGGCGAGCAGTAAGGCTGTGGCACGAAGGGTTCTCATGTTATTTCTCTCCTGCAGCTGCCGGGGACAAGACTCTGTCTTCGGTTGAGCTTAGCGAAGTAGACCATGGTGGATACGTGCCCCTAAGGGAAGGTGCTGGAATCGCACTGGCCTCCCCTTGCTTGACCTGAAACGGGGCCGGTGGAAAAGTCAACTTGTCGCTATGAGTGCGCGACGATCGCGGGTTGTGGGTTCTGCGCCTGCAAATCTGGCGCGCCGGCAGTCGGTGCATGCGCGGCGCGCCAGTCAGTATCGCTCGCGAGTCCGCCTCAGAACTGAGGGTACTCAGGCTTGCGCACGATGCTGATAATCGGCACGCAACTTAGCGATGCGCGCCTCAAAGGCTGCTTTGGTATCGCCTTTTTCTTTATCCGCGCGTTGCTGCAGCGCCTGTACCCTCGCTTGCAAGTCCCGCGTGTTCTGCTGAGATCGCGCCTTCGCGCGCTCGAACCTGGCATTGAGCCGCTTGCTTTGCTCTTCAATCTGCTTTTGAAGCTTCGCCTTGCGATCAGCTCGGGCCTGCGCGTGTTCAGTTTTCAGCTGATCCAGTTGCGCTTTAGCAGCTACCGTCTCCCGTTTCCATTGATCTTCCTCGGCGCTGGACCTCGGCGTTCGGTATACGACTCCGCCGAGCGTCTCCATCCGCGTGTCGATCGGGGTCACCCAATCCTCCTCTACTTCTGCAACGACAGCGCACTTGCCAGAAGTCAATGCGGTGGACACGTCAGACACGAAATCGGCATCGACTCCGGCGGCGTACAAATCTCCGATCATCCCCGCCCACGCGCCCGCTGCGGCGCCAGCTACCACGCCGACGGGGCCAGCCAGGACGCCGATCACCGCACCAATAGCGGTACCTGCGAATGTCTTGATTGGGAAATCACCATCGACCTGCTTGGTGGACACGGTGCCGTCGGGGTTCTTTTTGATCACAGCCAGAGCGTCAACCTCGATGCTTCCTTGAGCATTTAGATCCGAAAGAGCGCGGGTGCCCTCGTACGCTGCCTTCTCATCGTTGAATACGACTGCCAGCATTTTGTCCATAGTCAGTCTCCTCAGTCGTGGCAGATGAACGCACCTCACCGTACGTCTGATTGCAGGAGACCGAAATCGGTCCTAAGTCCAATCGATTCGGCCAGAGAGTCCTTTTCTGGCCCAGGCTGCGGAGCAATGCCGTCCAGCTTGCGCTCCGGTTGACAGATTCAGAAGCCCTCTCCCGAGCGTCCGCTCGTTGATTCCTTCAAAGCGGGCATGGAACCGGTTACCGCTGGCACCTGAAGCATTCTCCGCCCGACGCGCCACGAACGAGGCCGCTCACGGGGCGTGAACTCACTATTGATAGCCAACGCCCATCACATAGTCTCGCAGCAACACCTCCTCATAATTGACCTCGCCGATGAGCGCAATCGCATTCGCGCGCGTGCAGGACACCTTGGGCTCGCCCATCGTCATCCAGAATCGCAGCGGATGGCAGAGTCCGCGAGCTCATGACCGTCCATACCTGTTGCAAGGCGGTCGCCTTGAAAGCGTGCAAGCGCGAGCTTGGGGATGGCGATGCACGGATTCGATGGTCGAGACAATCCACTGCGCAGGCGACGCTTCCACGTTGCCAGCCAAGACCGCCCGCCAAAGATCTGACCGTCAGCTTCGATATACGAGAATCGTGCGCAGTCTTCGGGGTGGTTCCTGCTCCAGCTGGCAGCCGAGCTTGCAAACGCGCGGCAGTCGCGCGAATGCTCGAGTTCCCTGACCAGGTCGTAAGTCACTTAGGAGGAGATTCATTTTGCCCGTCCCCCGTGTACTCATCGTCGGCGGTGGATTCGGCGGGCTGCACGCAGTACGTGCTCTCAAGAGCGCGCGGGTAGACGTAACGCTCATTGATAAGCGGAACTACCATCTGTTCCGTCCGATGCTGTATCAGGTCGCAACCGGACTGCTCTCGGCGGATCAGATTTCAGGCCCCCTGCGTTCTATCCTGAGTCATCAAAAGAACGTTGAAGTTCTGATGGATGAAGTCACCGGCATCAACCCCCACGATCGAACCGTTCAACTCCGGCAGCGGGATCTGTCCTACGACTTTCTCGTCCTGGCTACCGGAATTCGGTACAACTATTTTGGCCACGATGAGTGGCGGTCATTTGCACCGGGTCTGGAATCACTCGATGACGCCGACCTGATTCGCGGCAAGGTCTTGCTCGCATTCGAGCGCGCCGAGGAAATGGCCTCCTTTGCACAGGTTGCCGAGGAGGCGATTCAACGCGAGCTGACTTTCGCGCTGGTCGGTGCGGGGACGGTTGGGGTTGAGATGGCCAGCACACTCGCCGAAATGGCGCACATGGCTTTGGCCCGAGACTTTCGGCACATCGATACTACCTCAGCGCGAATTCTCCTGTACGAAGCAGGGCCGCGCGTTCTCCCCACCTATCCCGAGACTCTGTCAACGAGAGCGCGGCAACACCTCGAGAGTTTAGGTGTCGGTGTCCACACCGACGCTCGGGTAACGGACGTCGGTCCGGAGGGAATTGTCGTGAATGGGCAGCGAGTGCTGGCAGGCACCGTGCTCTGGTCGGCAGGGGTCGTTGCATCCCCGATCGGACAGTGGCTGCAAGCTGCAACGGACCGATACGGCAAGGTTATGGTGGAGCCCGACTTTTCGGTGCCGGGACATCCAGAGGTCTTTGCGATCGGTGACACCGCTCACGTCGTTGCTCCTGCACGCAATCTATTGGGTCTCAAAGAGCGCGCCCCGATAGTTATGCCAGGGGTAGCTCAACCTGCTATCCAGGAGGGGCAGTATGTTGCTCGTGTCATTCGCTGCCGTGCAGAGCAGCGTTCGGCGCCTAAGCCATTCTGCTATTGGGACAAAGGGGATCTCGCGATCGTAGGCCGCACCTATGCGGTCGCCGATTTACGGGTGGTACGGTTTGCAGGCTTTTTCGCTTGGCTCCTCTGGGCGTTGGTACACATCTATTCCCTTATTGGATTCGCGAATCGGGTGTTCGTGTTGCTGCAGTGGGCACTCGTCTTCTTGACGAAACGACGCCGCGTGAGGGTTTTTCCGACGCAAGACCCTTCAGAACTGAACCTTATTGGCCCAGGCGCTGCGTCCGCGGCCACGGCTTCTCAGAGAGGAAGCGGCCCACAACGCGGCAATGTTGCGGGCCGCCGGTAGGACAGGTCTATGGCGGGTTCGCGTGGTTGGAAGTCAACGCTTACTCTCGCCGGAGTCAGCGAGCGTCACTTGCCGCTCTTGGCGTTCGCCATTGAGGTGGCGATGATCTGCCAATTGCCACCCTTGCGGGACCACACGTGCAGGCTGTAGTGGGCGCCAGCACCCTTGGTGCTATGCGTCATAATGGCCATATCCGGATTCAAGAACGTAACTTTGTAGCCGGTCGGCTCATAACTCGTACCGGCGGGTGCCGCCTTGATATCAGCAAGCATCGCCTGTTTTCCCATCACACCGTTCTCGTCGACCGAGACGACTTTGTCAGCGAGCAACTTCTCCGACACGGTCTTGTCACCTTTGACTATGGATTCTCCCCATTGCTTATCCAGCGCTATGAGCGCCTCGGTATCGTCGGCAGCGTATGCAGCCGCCGCGAACATGACCAGAAATGTGGCGACAGTGACTAGAATTCTCTTCATATTGACTCTCCTCTGATGCCGGCCGCGCGCCCCCGGCTCGTATCAGCCGGCGGTTGTTCACTCAGTCGTCCGCGCTGGTCACGAAAACGGATACCGGGGCCGACGGAATGCCGTTGACGACCACCACCAGCTCGCTCGCCCCTCGCTCCTGACCGCGCGGCACATCGAAATGCGTCGAGACGAGTGCGCTCGAGGCTACGGCCATGCTGCTGTGGTTGTGCGTGCGGCTGTAGAAGACGTGACCGCTTGCCAGGTTCGTGATGCGCACCAGCGGGTAGTTGGTCGCCGACTGTGCGTCATCGCCATAGGCGGCCCCCTGCGACATACCGTTGAAGCGATATCCCGAAATTACGTACGAGCCGCCCGCGCTCACGGTCGTAGGGGCAGACGCGATCCGCGGCGCCCAGGCGGGGTCGTAATGCCCGGTCGGCGTGTACACCGAGACGAAAAAGAAGTCGGTCAACAGGATCTGGCCGGTCGGAAGAACCAGAAAGTTGCCGTAATACGAGCCATCGTTTGCGGCGTTGGGCGCGGGTGCGATCTTCCGGAGCTCCTCTCCGTTCCACTCAAGGAATGTGGATGGGGGGTCGCCGTAGCCGGGGCTGGCCATCATTAGAACCTTGCCGTTGGGTTCCAGGGCAGCCGGGCCGTCGGCGATGTTCAGTGCGCCCGGAAAGTTCGGGCCGGCCCGCCACGTCCCCCGGCGCGAGTCGTAGATCGCCGTGCTGCCCGGAAAGCCGGGGCCGCACGTATTCGAGCCGGTGTAGAAAACGGTCCCATTGGGGCGCAGCACCGCCGGTCCCACCTCGAAGGTGGGGCCAGTGGTTGGTTCCTGCGAGAGCTCACCGCAGTTCAACCACGAATCCCATAGCTGCACGATGGTGCTGCCCGCGCTCTCCCAACTGCCCGAGCCGGGATCGTAAATCTCAGAATTCGTCCCGGTTGGGTCGTATGGGAAAGTCTTGGTCGGGACGTAGGCGTCGACGGTGAGTACCTTGCCGTTCGGCAGGAGCGTCCATCCCTCTTCGTCGTTGATGTCGTACTTCCCGCTCCCGGTGGGCGTCCAGCTCAGGTCGCTCTCGTCGAACAGCGCGGCTTCTCTGGTGCAGCAGTTCGCCAGCATGAACGTGCCGTTGGGCAGGACGACGCCCTGGGCATCGCCGATCGTCGTCCATCCGGTGGGCGGCTTCACGCGCCGCCATTTGTCGCGCACCGGATCGTAGATCGCGCCCTGGTTCGTCCAGGCAGGCGTCAGCTCGTTATATTCGCCGCCCTCGATGATGACCCGCCCGTCGGGCAAGACAGCCGTCGCGTGATAGATCGGAGTGTAACCGGAAGGGGTCGAGGCGATCCGTGTCCAGGTCCCGTTCACGTAGTTGCCGAAGGCGTCCGGGGTAAGTTTCCACCAGTCTGTACAGCCTTCGTCAGATACCAGTACAGTACCGTCGGTAAGCAGAATCGGGGTGCTGACTCCGCAGTCGACGGGGTCAAGCACCGGCGGCTGATTGGTGAGCAGCTGCCACGTTCCGGAACCGCCTTCGTCGTCACCGCCAGCCGAAGCCACGGCAGCGGGCGCCAAGGCAAGAGGTGCGGCAGCGGTAACAGCCTTTTTCTGCGGTAGCGGTTTCAGCCGCGGGAATTGCAGCGACTGTGCACTTGCGAGGGACCATGTCAGGCAGCCAGCCAGCATGACCGCGCCTAATCGCAAGAGCTTGGCTTTTCTTCTCATAGCGCCTCCCCAGAGCTGTTTGGGCCGTCACGATTGCGTGCGAGCGCGCCACCCTATATCGCCCCTCGTGTCGGTGCAAATGGAAAATGCGTGCGACGCAGCATTTCGTAGAAGATTCACAACGCAGTAAATCAGATCCGACCTGCCGCAAGGAAAGTCGGACGATGCGCAGGAAGCTTCCGGTTACCGAAAGGGTAAACTAGCTCCGAAGCGTGGCTTTGCCGGCATTCAGGCGCTGGCCGAGATCGGGGGATACCGAAATGTTGAACTGCACTTCTTCAGCCACTCAAAGCAAATCGCGTGGAGTCGTCCTGCTGACACTCGCCGCCGTTGCCGTCGGTGCCTCACCGCTACGGGCGGATGTCATTACTGACTGGGACGCGAAGGCTTCTGCGGTTGCCTCACCGGCCGCGCTCGGAGAACGGGAGGCGACGCTCGTCGATTTGGCGATGTTCGATGCGGTGAACTCGGTCCTCCGTCAATACCACGGGTACGTGACTCGCGAGGATGGTTTCGAGCACGCCTCGGCCGAAGCTGCCGCCGCCAGTGCCGCCGCCACTGTGCTCGCCAAACTCCATCCTCAAAAGGCGGCCGAGTTCATGGCTGCACACGATGAGTACCTCAAGAGTCTCGCTGCCGAGCCTGCAGCAGTCGCGCTCGGCAAGCAGCTCGGTGAGCGGGTCGGACTCAAAGTATTCGATTCCCGAGCCCATGACGGCGCCACCGCCGCGGATGCGTATCGCCCCTTGACGCAACCCGGCGTCTACATTCCGACGACCATAATGGTCTGCCCGAGCTGGACGACGCTGAAGCCCTTTGTGCTCGAGCGTCCCGACCAGTTCCGCCCCGGACCACCGGTGGCTCTCTCCAGCAAGGACTGGGCTACCGACTACAACGAGATCAAGGCTTATGGCGCGCGTGACAGCACCCGGCGAACGGCCCCGGAAACCGAGACCGCGCGGTTCTGGCTCATGACCGGTCCCCAGGCCTATCACCCCATCGCTTGGCAGATCATTGCGGCACGCCATCTGAAACTCCTCGACAGCGCGC
>Ga0126381_100006693_pt1 | contig 12776 bp, 7 predicted proteins | sample PanSoiMetPlot_28_FD_96465 | JGI IMG/M metagenome (GOLD analysis project Ga0126381, IMG submission 96465) | Tropical forest soil microbial communities from Panama - MetaG Plot_28 | ecosystem: Environmental > Terrestrial > Soil > Tropical forest > Bulk soil | place: Panama | collected 2016-02-17
CACAACGCGGGCGCGCCACCGAACGCCACGAACAGCCGGAAGGCGAACCCGGTTCATCCGAAGGATTTGCCCCCGATGGAACGGTCGGAGCCGCCCAACACCGGAAATGCAAAAACGGACGAGAAATATCAAAAGCAACAAGCCAAATTGTACGAGAAGCAGAATCAGGACCGCCAGAAGTTGCAGCAGAGACAGGAACAAGAGCACGCGAAATATGAGAAACAGCAAGCCGCTCAAGCAAAACAACAGCAGCAGCCCGCGAGACAGGAACAACAGGCAGCGCAGAAAGAACAGCAGCAGCGCATGAACGAACAGCGGCAGCCGCAAATGGAGCAGCGGCACCAACAGCAGACGCAACAAATGGAGCAAAAACACACCCAGCAACGGCAGCAAATGCAACAGCGACAGACATCACCGTCGCACGCGAGCCCACCGCCAGCGCAAGGGCACCCGCAAGAACCACATCACCCATAAGGAAGCGGGCAGGACCCAGCCCTGCCTCCGTGTGGGTAGCAGAATAAAGGAGTAGGGGAATGCTTCTCGTTGCGAACGCCCGCAAACGGGTCGCCATTTCTCAGAGTCCGCCCGTACGCAACTGACAAAAAAGCGTGTCGGCCAGGGATCGAGCGATAAGCGCCGCTTGCCCTAGAAATGCGAGCTCATTTTGGGGCCCGAATCGGCCGGCCCGGGTGCCTGATACCCGGGTGTCTGATATAGGGCCACCAGCCGGGCCACGGTGATGGCGATGTAAAGGACGCCAGCCGCGGCTTCGAGAGCGGCGACAATGCGCGCTGGAGGATAAACGGCGACGATATCGCCGTAGCCAAGAGTGGTGAGCGAGGCAAGACTGAAGTAGAGGATTTTGCTTGGCTCGATGTGGCCCAGCAGAACGGTTCCGTTCTCGGCAAAGCAGCCGGGATGAAACGAATTGATTATGGTGAAGAGAACATACCAAATCAAGCCCATCAGGAAATAGACACTCACGGAAACGTAGAGTCGTCCGCTCGTGATGGCGCCGGGCTGGCCAAGGTAGTTAAACAAACTAATGGTCACCAGGCCGAGAAAGCCGGCCAAGACCAGGTCGCTGGCCAAGCGCAAAGGCGCCATCCCGCGGAGATTCGCATGACTGAGAAAAAGAAGAATCGCCGAGGCAATGGCGATAGGGATGGCACTGCGGAACAACACTTTGCGGCCGGCGAGCTCCAAAGTCGACGAGAGCAACATCAAATACATACTCACAACCAGCAAAGCTTCCCCAGCGCGGTTATTCTCGAGAAATGCGGTCAGAATGTAGAAGGACAACACGGAAAGAAGCAAAAAGATGGAACGCTGCTCCTGATTGAAGAACCTTTTCAAGGTGACACCCGTCAGAGCTCTCTGGGCGGCGCGCTGTGTTGGGACCATAATAAACAAAGTGGCGCCAGGAGGAAGCAATTAATGCGGGAGGGTGTGGAGACGTAGCCAGAAGGCAGCTGCCGAGGAGCAACGGGCCCGAGAGAATCGCCTTCCGGAAAGCTCAGAATTGAACGGCAGACTCCCGGGTCAGACCCTAGGGTCCTTTTTTCTGGGCGCCGACGACGGCAAAATCCGGTTCGATTTCAGAACCCTTCGCTAGCGAACCGCGTCTCGAGATCTTATAGATCGCAGAGTCAAGTGATAGGCTACGCGGCGCGTGAGGAATCTTCCGTGGATCCCTTGCGATAGATTCCAGGGTAACCGTTCAGTCCTGGGTCGCAACAACGCGAATCAGTTCTGAGGTGCCGGCGTATGCTGTGGACTCTGCGGCGCCGTCGTCGGCTGACTCCCATTCCTTTGTTGCTGTGGCTTCATCGCCGCGCGGTGGGCCGACGCGTGCTGCTGAACTTCCTTCTGCTGCTGCGGCGTTAATAGTTGGAAGATCTCGCCGGCCTCTATCCGCCGGTACCCCTGCAGCATCGCGTCTTTCTGCTCCGGCGACAACTGGTTGTCTCTCACTACCTTATCGAGGCGTACCTTCGTTTGCTTATGGATTTCCTCGATCTTTGCTTTCTGCTCATCCGTGTACGTCAAGCCCTCAAAATAATCGAGCGGCCCTGTGACTTTCTTCGGGACTGGACGAGGCGCGGAAGCAGGAGATGCCGTTGCCTGCTGAAGCGGCACAGGGGCCTGTGAACTGTTTTGTGCGAGGCTTGGCCCCGGGACAGTCGACAGCAACACCAATCCAGCTCCAGCCAACACAAACCTGGAAATGTCCTTCTTGTTCATGCCTCACCTTTCCACCGCAAAGAGAATCGTTCGTCTCACCCGTAACAATCTGACCAGTTCCCGGTCACTGCAATGATAGCCGCTTGAAATCGAACGGGCCGGTCACCGCTCCGGATACCGGCCAACGTGGTTCACCTCAGGAAAACGATGTGGGCGCCGACGCGCCCAGTGCGGGAGCACTCTCAAAGCCACGTTCCTCCCGCACGGCATCCTCGACGAGTTCCGATTTGAGCTGCCGTTCTTTCCACAACGCATAGATTGCTGGATAGACCATTAACTCCAGCAGGAACGATGTACAAATCCCACCAATCATCGGAGCCGCAATTCGCTTCATGATCTCCGAACCCGGCCCGGTTGCCCACAGGATCGGCACCAGCCCGATGCTCATTGTCGCAAAGGTCATGAATTTTGGCCGCAGCCGCTTTGCCGCTCCTTCCACAATCGCTTCGTAAACGTGCGCGCGCCGTAACACCGCGTGTTCGCGCCTCATCTTTTCGAACGCTAGGTCCAGATACAGCAGCATGAACACGCCCGTTTCCGCATCGATCCCCAACAGCGCGATTAACCCAACCCACACCGCAACGCTCAGGTTGTACCCGGCGAAATACAAAAACCACACCGCTCCCACTGCCGAGAACGGCACCGCCAACAAGACCATCATGCTCTTCGTCACGGAACGTGTATTCATGTACAGCAACAGGCAAATCAAGAGCACCGTGATCGGCACAACGTACACGAGGCGTTCTTTTACCCGCTGCATCACTTCATACTGCCCGCTCCAAGCGATGGAGTAGCCCGCCGGTAGCTTTATGTGACTGCGCAACAACCCGTTCGCTTCCTTGATGTAGCTGCCCGGATCGCGCCCCGATACGTCCACGTAGACGTAGCCGGTCAGCAGCCCATTTTCGTTGCGTATCATCGAAGGCCCGCTGGCGATCCGTATTTTTGCCAACTCGCTCAGTACCACCTGTTTCCGTCCCGCTCCGCTCACCGGAATGTTTCCGACGGCTTGTACATCACTGCGAAAATCGCGCAAGTACCGAACATTGACCCGGTAACGTTCGGGACCCGCCACGACGGTACTAATGTTGTCGCCGCCGACCGCGTTCTCGACAATGCTCTGCGCCTCTTCCATGCTGATTCCGTACCGCGCCAACTGCTCGCGATTCCATTCCAGATCTAGAAAGTGTCCTTCCGCCGTTCGTTCCGCCAGCACCGTGCGCGTTCCTTGCACCGAACGCAAGAGCCCTTCGAGTTCCGTACCGATCTTCTGGATTTGCTGCAAATCCGCTCCCGCAATCTTCAATCCCACCGGGGTGCGCACGCCAGTCGTGAGCATGTCAATCCGCCCCCGAATCGGCATGGTCCACGCGTTGTTCACGCCCGGAATCTTCAGGGCCGCGTTCATCTCGGTGACCAACTCCTCGGTGGAAAGCGTATCCTGCGTAAAGTGACGCAGGACTCTCTTGGCCCATTCCGGCGCCCAGGACGAGTACCACGTTTCCACCCGCGGCCACTGTGCCCGTGGCTTCAGTACAATCGTGGTCTCAAGCATCGACAGCGGCGCTGGATCCGTCGCGGTCTCCGCGCGTCCCGCCTTGCCCAGCACGTGATCCACTTGCGGGAATTGTCCGATCACCCGATCCGTCGCTTGCAGCAGTTGTTGAGCCTGCTGGATCGAAATCCCAGGCAATGTCGTCGGCATATACAGCAGGGTTTCTTCGTCCATCGGAGGGAACGATTCCGACCCCAATTCGAAGGACACCGGAACGGTCACCATCAGCAGCACCAGTGCCCCGCCCAGCACACACCACTTCCAGCGCAGCGTCCACCGCATGACCGGCTCATACACGCGAATCAGCGGTCCGCTCACCGGATGCGCTTCTTCGGCGGTCGCCTGTCCGATCAGCACCGCATTCGCAACCCGGCAAAGCCAGGCGGGCCGAAAATCGAAATTCTTCACCCGTGTCAGAAGCAGCCGTAATGCCGGGTCCAACGTGATAGCCAGCAAAGCCGCGACCACCATCGTCAGCGTCTTCGTGTATGCGAGCGGCCGGAACATCCTTCCTTCCTCCGCTTGCAGGGTCAGCACCGGCAGAAACGACACCGCGATCACCAGCAGCGCAAAAAATGTTGGCCCGGCTACCTCCTTGATCGCCGCAATCACGACTTCCCGGCGATCCTCTCGCCGCCCGCCTTTTTCCCAAAGCTCCAGCTTCTTGTGGGTTTGTTCCGCCACGATAATCGAGGCATCCACCAGTTCACTAAATGCAATCGCCACTCCCGCGAGCGACATGATGTTCGCGCTGATTCCCAGCAGCCGGAAAGGAATAAACGCCAACAGCACCGCCACCGGCATCGTTGCGATGGGTATGGCCGCGCTCGGGAAATGCCACAAGAACACCAGAATGATCAGCACGATCGCGATCACCACTTCGATGATCGTCTCGCGCACCGTCGCGATGGTGTGATGAATCAATTGCGAGCGGTCGTAAATGGGAAGCAGTTTCACTCCCTCCGGAAATCCCGGTTCGATCTCGCTGATCTTGGCCTTCACGCGATTGATGACGTCCAGAGCGTTTTCCCCGTTGCGCATTACCACCACGCCGGAGACCACTTCCCCCGTTCCGTCCAGGTCCGCAAGCCCGCGCCGCAGGTCCGGCCCTAACACCACTTGGCCCACATCTTTGATGCGAATCTGCGACCCGCTTTCGCTCACGCTGAGGGGAATATTCTCGAAATCTTCGCGCGACTTCGCGTACCCGCGGCCTCGCACCATGTACTCGGTTCCGCCAAACTCGAGCAGTCGCCCGCTCGATTCGACGTTACCCCCGCGCACCGCTTCCACGACGCGGCTCATCGGAATGCCATACGCTCGCAAACGATTGGGATCCAGGTTCACCTGGTACTGCCTGGTGTACCCGCCCACCGCCGCGACTTCCGCCACTCCCGGCACCGCGCGAAGGTAATAGTTCAAGCGCCAGTCTTGATAGGAACGCAAATCGGCCAAGCTATGCTTGCCTGTGGTATCTACCAATGCGTATTGAAAAACCCATCCGAGCGCCGTTGCATCCGGTCCCATTTCCGTCTTCACGCCCTCGGGCAGACGGGGCACCACACTCGACAGATATTCCACCACTCGCGAACGCGCCCAGTACAAATCCGTTCCGTCCGCAAACACCACATACACGTACGAATACCCAAAATCCGAGAAGCCCCGCACCGTCTTCACCCGCGGTGCCCCCAGCATCGACGTCACGATCGGATACGTCACTTGATCTTCGACCATGTCTGGACTGCGATCCCAGTGCGAAACGATGATCACTTGGGTGTCGCTCAGATCCGGCGCCGCATCGAGCGGCATCGTCTGCATCGCAAACCATCCGCCCACGCACCCCAGCGTAATCGTCGCCAACACGGCCAGCTTGTGCCGAACGGAAAAATCGATGATCTTATTTATCATTCCTAACTCCCGTGCTGGGGGTGGCTACCGGAGGCCGAAGCGGCGAGACCGTTCTGGAATTTCTCTTTGCACTGTGGTGAGCAGAAGTAAAAAGTTTCGCCGTGGAAGGAGGCGGTATTTCCAGAGGTCTCTGCCTTCGTACGATTCACATGTTTTCCACAGCTCGGATCTTTTGCCATCCCCGTGCTGCTTGCGTCGGAACCAGCGGTTATCTGGATGGGTGCTCCCGAAGGCACCATTCCGCCTTCGGTCGGCAGCGCTTTCAGCCGACTTTCTGAGTCGACCAAAAATGTTGCCGCTGCGACCACTCGCTCCCCGGCGTGCAATCCTTTCACGATTTCCACGCGTTCTCCCGAGCGCCAGCCCACTTCCACTTCGCGCGGTTCAAATACCCCCTCCGAGCGCTCCACGTACACCCGCGCCTGGGATCCCGAATCCACCAACGCGTCCACCGGAATCGTAATGCCGGCCGGCAGCCGCACCGGGATCTTCACGTCCACGAGCATATCGGGCCGCAGAATGAATCCCGGATTCGAAACTTCCAACCGCAACTTCACGGTGCCACCGCCCACTTCCGATTGCGGCAGGCTATCTGTGATTTTCGCGGACAATTCGCGGCCAATCCCGCTCAAAGCAATCGTAGCTGGGCCGCCTGGATGAAGGTGCGCCGCTTCCTGCTCACCCATCTCGGCTAGCACCCAAACGCGACTGAGATCCGCGATGCGATAGAACTCCATGTCGTGCTCGAAGTGCTGTCCCGCATTTATGTTTCGCGCCAGAATGAATCCGTTGACCGGGGACACCACATCGATGTTCTCGGGAAGCTGCCGACTCTCCGCAATGTGCCTGATTTGCACTTCGCTCATGCCGAGGTTCCGCAAGCGGTCCGTATACCCCTGAATGCTGCTTACACCTTGCTTCGAAACTGTCCCAGGATACGGCACCGTACGGTTTCCATCGGTACCTACCGAGCCCGGCACGCGCTCGCTGGCCGCGAGGAACCCGGAAGCCACGGCCAAGAACTCCGGCGAATAATAGCTCGCTAATTTCTGGTCTTTTTTGACGCGCGTACCCACGGAATCGTCAAATGTGTCCTGTATGAATCCGTCCACGCCCGAGTTCAGCTTGTACACACTCTTGTCCTCAGGAACGACCCGCCCCACGACCTCCACCGTATTTCTGCTACTGCCTTTCTCCACGGAGGCGAGGCGGATCCCGAGGAGCTTCTGCATGCCGCGATCAACGCTGACGGCTCCCGCGGGAAGCGTGGTTGGCGCGACCCCAGCTGCCGAAAATCGGGCGACATCTTCGGCATACACCGGCTCCAGCTTCATGCCGCAGTCCGGCGCAATTCCGGGTTTGTCGGACTTATAAGACGGATGCATCGGATCGAGGTAATAGAGCACATGCCGAACGGCGGCACTGCTGCTCGAAGCTTTTGAGCCATGACGCCCAATCATGTACGATATAGTTAATGCCGCGACGACAACAATTCCTAAGATTATGCGGCGCTTTTGGCTCATCCTATACTCCATTTCTCTGGCTCTGGACCTACGCGCTGTGCTTGGAGAGCGTTGGCGGAGTAACCAGCAAGAGGTGTGCCGTTCCAACGGAGCAAGAAGTGACGTCCCTAGCATAGGTGGAGCGCCCCACGACCGTCCTTGCGCTGGCGCAAACGGCATTCACACCATCAAAACGCATCGTGAAGCCCGGTTCGTCATCACACCTGCACCGATCGGAAACCTATAGATTTCGCCTCTCCTTGTGTCCTCGAGCTAGCAAAACTTAGTTGGCAAACAAACCCACGGACTTAGGCTCCGGTACCTGGGAGATGTTCAGCGAGGCATTGCATGAGTCGCCGGTCGACCTAGAACTATCTTCTTGTTCTTCAGTACTTCCCATTCCGAATGCCTTTCATTGTTTTGGCAGGCCAGTTGCCCATTTCATGCTCATCATTTACGACTTGGTGATCGCGTGCCCGCTGACGCCGGCAAAAGAACCGGGGGGAGAGATCTCTATGCGTAGTCGCTGGTGGTATTTCTGATGTCCGGACAATATTTCAGCTCAAAACGGAGAGATGTGGGAACGCCGGACGCGGGTTTTTGTAACTGCTGGGTGGAGTGCGCACTGTGGCGCCCCGAGTTTTGATGAGGAGAGCGCCAGGAACGCCGGGAAGAAGGCGCTACGTCCAGACGGAGTTCTGGGTTAAGGTGCCGCAGGCGGTGGGGTCGCGGTCGATGGCGCCTCTTTGCTCTGATGCTGCTCCTGTTGCCGCGCGGTGTGACGCTGGTCCATCATCCGCTGTTGCTCCGGCGCCAGCACTCTAAAAATCTCGCTGGTCTCCATGCGATGTAACCTCTGGATGATGGTTTCCTTCCGGTCTTGAGTTAACCCATCGTTCTTGAGTACAGCCTCCCTGCGCGACTCAACATTCTGACGAATTTGAGCAATCTTGGTTTTCTGGTCATCGGTTAACTGCAACCCATCTAATGGGAAAGTGTCCGCTTTGACGGAAGCCGCAGGTGAAGGCGGGTGGGGCGCTGCCGGCGCGGCAGACGAATTGGTTTGTGAACCAACCAGCCTCGAGGCTGCAAGCAAGAAAAGGAAAACAGATACAACCAGGACGCTCCCCACGAAACTCCCATTCCGACGCACGCATTTAGATGTAGTGCATTTTGTTTGCAACATAACTGCAAGAACTCCTTCTATGGTCCTTCGTCAAGCGCGAAAGCAAACTTCACAGTTGTACGAACGAGCTCCACAGAACATTGCTGTACCGTTTTGTAGAAGGCTCTAGTCTCAAGCATCTACCTTATGAGGGGTTGGCTTTTTGCGCTAGAGCAAGGAAGCGCGCAGCAGGGTCCTGGTTTCCAACCTTAGTTATTTAGCCTTCGGCGCCGGCGTTTGAACTTGCGGCTTTGAAAACAACGAGTCATCCAGTTTGGGATTCACTGTGACCGTCTCGATAATGATCTTCTCCGGGGGAACAGGAGTATCCCGGAGTCCCGTTGCGGTCTTGCTTACCGGAAGAACTCTTGTCTCCAAAATAAAGGGGATTTGGAGGCCGTTTATCGGGCGGTAGTCGCGGTAATACACCTCCACAGGGTGGTAGGTGCCATCGAGCCGCCTGGGTTGCCCTTCCACTTTGGTCTCTAAGAAGGTCTGCGAATCGACCCACACGTGGGTTACGTCGCCGTTCTTTAGGGTCAGCTTGAGCTTATAGGTATCGCGGCCCTCCACTTTTTCGATGCTGTCGAATTCGAGCCGGGTCCCCTTGGCGGCGTAATCGATCAGGAAGCCATCCAGTTGCGCCTGCTTGGAGGCCGATTTCATTTCTTCCGGCGAATAAGGCTCAACGTCCAGGCGATTGAGGTATGGCCGAAGCTTCCAGCCCTGGACTCCATCGAATACCTGGATGGCCGTTTGTTTGTTAAACTGCAGCTCAAACCGCACTTTGTCGGGGCGCTTCAGTTCCATCACGAACGGCAGCTGCACCTCCTCAGCCGGCCGATGAGGAAGTACGGCTCCTTGCGCGTTTCGCCCGCCTGGCGGTGGAACCGAAAGAGTAGCCCGCTGGTTGCCTCCGGCACCCAATTTCCCCATTAAAGTCATGGTTTGAACGCCCCGCCAAGCCTGCAAACCACCGCGCGCCGCAACGTTCTTTGCGACGATCTCTTCTGCGGACAACTGAGCTGCCGCAGGAGAAGTAGTCCCCGGCGCAGCGCTTAGGGAGAGCGCAAACGCAGCAGCAACCAGTATTGTCAAAGTCTTTCGGAACATATCAGGATCCTCACGTTGAACGGAATGTTACACGAACCTCGAACGAGTATAAAAGCTGACGAACAATGTTCTTTGCTCTTGCACAAGCTTGGGAAACGGTGCCGACCTCACTCGACTGACCTGTAGCGACTTAACTCCTCTATTTCCATTAGTTGCCCAAGGAATTTTGACAGCCGACTCTCGGCACGAGCCCAACCTGCTTGGGCCGTATCCCTCATTCCACCACGAGGCCGTTGGCATGAAATGACCCGATCACGATATCTACCCGGTGACCGCGTTTCACCGCAAGAGTCGGGTTCGAAAAAGCCATCCAGTAAACCATACCCTGTTTGGGTGTGCTGCTCTGGCGCAGTTTTCCGACCTTCTCCATCTGAGGGACCGAAAGCTTGACCCCAGCCTGCGAGTCGATCAACTGCGGCTCCGCCTTCTTGTCGTTGAGGGCAGCCGCTTTCGCAGGGTCCATCACCCGATAGTTGAATCGAATGAGCTCGCCCGACTCTGCCGCCTTTACGCGGAGTTCGTCCACGCCCCAAGCAGTCTCGTAATACATTTCCGCCCGGCCTGACAGGCGATTTATCGTAGAGCCTTGCCACGCCGGCGCTGGTGCTGGCTTCGCTGCCGCATTGCTCGGCTGGGAGGGAGCCGCGGGTTGGGCTGGTGCAGCGGGCGCTTGTCCACCCTGTGCTCCACCCGTGGCTTGCGGTAGGGCAGGAGAATCGGCTGGCTCTGCCGATAGAGCGCACAGGCCGCCAACTAGGACCACCGCTGACAGCACAACCGCCCAGAACGAGTTCCTATATCGCATGGCAAACTTACTCCTTAGTACCGAACTAAGCAATTCGAATTCCACGAGCGCCAGCTGCTCGCCGCTGGCTAAGTTACTCTATCTCATAATCTAAGGCGGTGTTACGAAGACAATGCTGCTCGCGGGGAACTCCCGCGAGCAGCAAATTACAGCGACTTAGTTCCTGTGGAACTTCCACTAGTCTATGGCACAACCAGGCCTAGGACTGAATCGCCATTCGCCGTTCCAGTACCGTTATTGGTGACCGAGAACGTGCCAATGCCGACGGTGGTTCCGGTTACCGCGATACTGAAGGTGCAGCTCGTTCCCGGTGCCAGCGGCGTGCTGAACGAGCACGTTGTTCCGGCCAAGCTAAAGCGGCCCGCAAGGTTGACTGGGAAGCTGGTCGCCGAGATGTCCAGCGGCGCAGTGCCAGTATTGGTAACGTTAACCACAGCCGTGCTCGCACCCGCCGTGAACACGAGCGTACGAACTCCCGCGAGGGTCAGGAGCGTTCCGCCCGTAGCGGCGTTGAAGCTGAGAGTACCGGCGCCGTGAGCCACTCCATTCCCAGTCAGTGTCACGGGAGTGGGAGTAACTACTGTGCCGAGTGAGTAGGCAACCGTCAGGGTTCGGTTAAAGGTTGCCGCCGTTGCCGGATCGAATGTTACGTTGATGGTGCACGACGCGCCCACCGCCAGCGCTGCACCGCAAGTACCTCCGTTGAGCAAGGGCCGTGCGAAGGGTTGCGGCGTCCCGCCACCGAAGGTGAAGTTACCACCGGCAAGAGCAACGTTGCCGGTATTGGTGACCGTCAGGGTCTGGGCGAAGCTGGTATCGCCTATCGGCTGGTTGAAGAATCCAAGACCGGGCGGGTTTACAGCGGCCGACCGGATTGCCGCCACACCGGAACCGAGTAATGCGACTGGCGAGCCGACCACACCCGCGATAGTGACAGTACCCGTGTAACTGGTAACCGCTGTTGGCGTAAACACGATGTTAATCGTGCAACTTGCTCCCGCAGCCAGAGTGCCGCCACAATTTGCCGCGCCACCTGCACCACGCGAGAATGGAGCCGTAACACCGATTGTTGGAATCGTGAAGATTGCACCCGTCCCGTTGGTCAGAGTCAGGGTCTGTGCTGCGCTCGTGGTTCCAGTAACCGTTCCGGCGAACAGCAGCTCGATCGGGGATACGAACACGGACGCGGCGGCTGTACCCGTTCCCTGAAACTCAATCGCGCCGATGTCGAACCGGGTCGGCACTGTAGGATCGGGCCGCGGATTTCCGAAGAAGTCGAAGTTCGGGTGCGCCTGGGCCACCGGGACATAATCGATTGCCGCCGAACCCGCGTTCAGAGCGTAGTTGGCAAAGAGAGGGCCATCACCGTAGTTGGTAAGCCCACTCGTACCAGGCAGCGCATCGTTGCTCAGCTCAAGTGGACCCCAGCTAACGTTGATCCAGTTGTTGCCCTCGTCCACCGTCGCCGATGGATTGAGGCTAAAGACCGGATTCGGAGTGGACGCGTCAACGATACCCGGCGGCACGCCATATCCATACGGACCTGCGCAGCCATCCGACACGCTGCACTCCGGCGGAACGCGCGAGCCGTTGCAATACTGGCTGACGATGCTGGGATTGACGCCCAAGTTATGAGATGGGCTGGCGGTTGTACCCGCATAGTCTTGCGGATCGTCCAGCAGCGAATACGTCGGGCTCAGAGTGAACCCCGAGCTGTGATTGCTCGGACCGGTGTCGCCACGAACGCCGATGTCCCAGTAGCTGACGCCCGTACTGCATTGACCGGAAATGGTCTGCGTCGGGGCGGCTGTCCCGGTAAAGGCATTGAATAGCGAGACGAGGTTTTGCTGGTTCAGGGTTCCTGTGCCCGCCGCGCCCACTCCGATGAGGAATGAACGATTCTGCCAGATGACGTTATTCTGAAGGATGGGGTTCGAGAACCCGGTGCAATTGGTGGCGCCGGTGGGGCAAGTAATGGTTAAGCCGGTAAAGGTGGTGGTCAGCAACGAGCTGTTCGGAGTGCTGGTCACGCCAGCCGATTGCGGGCACGAGGTCGTGCCGCTGCCTTGCACGCAGCTCCCCGCTGGTGCGCTGGACTCAGGGGTGCCGATGCTTTGCGTAAGGACGCCCGAGGAGGCAAGGGCATCGTTGCTGGAGATGGTGTTGTTCTGGATCGTAACGTTTAGCGAGTCTTGCAGCGATATTCCCGCGCCATCCCAACCTGCCAGATTGTTGACGATGATGTTGTTGGTAATGCTGGCCGAGTTCCAGTAGGTGAAGGCAGGGATCCCGCCCGTTGTCGGGCAAGTAACCAATGCCCCGGCGTTGGGGCGGACGCAGCGGTTCGGGAACGTAGACACATCACTGCCGTTGACCTGCTGGAGACGGATGCCGCCGCCGCTGCCGCTTTCGGCCATGTTGCCCTGAATCAGGTTGGCATTGATAACCAGATTGTGGCCGGTACCGTCACTCAGTCCCGGCGGG
>Ga0126381_100006695_pt1 | contig 12774 bp, 11 predicted proteins | sample PanSoiMetPlot_28_FD_96465 | JGI IMG/M metagenome (GOLD analysis project Ga0126381, IMG submission 96465) | Tropical forest soil microbial communities from Panama - MetaG Plot_28 | ecosystem: Environmental > Terrestrial > Soil > Tropical forest > Bulk soil | place: Panama | collected 2016-02-17
ACGAGTCCTTCCATCAGCGCCCCGAACGCCCACGCCATCAGCATGGTCTGGACCCGGATGTCCGCGGTCGCCTGGCGGATCAGCCAGGTTTTGAAGTCCCCGAAGGCTCCGGTGACCACGAGCGTGTTGTAGATCACCACGCCCCAGAACACGATCCAGTCGACCGACCAGACGCCCGTCGCGGCGCCGATGCCGTATGAGGCCATCGCGTTAACGAACGGGGTGCTCCACACGGTGATCGCGAGGATGATCGTGACCACCGAGCCGATGATCACGGCCCGCCACGCGTTCACCCTGAAGACGGCGAGTAAGACGAGCAGCACGGCGACCGGCACGAGGGCAAGCAGGGCGGAGCCGGCCACAGAGTTCAGCGGGTCAAGGACTTGAGTGAACGATTCCATCGCTAGCTCCTAGGAGGGAAGCGGGAAGCCGACGACATGCAGGCGCTACCCTTGCGGCCAGTCGCCCGGCTTGCCTGAAATGTTCGCCCAGGATCGCCGGGCTGACAAGGGTTAGCCATAGTTTGCCAGTGGACTTACCGTCTCGCCCCCGTTTAAACCTCTCGCTAGGCCTCGCCCGGTCTAGCTGGCCTTCGCCCCTATCTGACCGCAGTTGCGGATGGTCACTGGTCTTTCTGCAGTTCCCGGAGCGTGAACCCGGCCACGTGCTTGTAGTTCTCGGTGATCCGGGCGAGTTCCCCGGCGGTCACAAAGTCCTCAAGGCGCTCGAACGGGCGATCGCCGGTTCGCTCGTACACCTCCCGCAAGATCGCGTCAGGCGGGTTCTGCCGGTTGGCGAGCACGACCGCAGCGGTCGCCTCCCGGCGACGGTCCTCGTAGGCCGCCAGCGCGGCGACCGGGTCGCCGGGGTCAGCGGCCAGCGCGTCCGCGACCGCGCGGGCGTCCAGGATGGCCTGGCCGGCGCCGTTCGAGCCGCGGGGCACCATCGGGTGCGCGGCGTCGCCGAGCAGGGTCACCCGGCCATGGCTCCATCTCGGCAGCGGCTCGGCGTCCACCATCGGGTATTCGAGCAGGACCGTGGAGGCCCGCAGCAAGGCCGGCACGTCCAGCCAGTCGAACCGCCAGTCAGCGAAGCAGGGCAGGAAGTCCTCGAGCCGGCCCCGCTGCGTCCAGTCGCGATCCACCCGCCGCGGGGTCGTCAGCTCCGCGACCCAGTTGACCAGTTGCCTGCCCTGCTCGTCGGCGTGGTGGCGGACCGGGTAGACCACGAGCTTCCCGGTGGCCAGCCATCCGGCGCGGATCATGCTGGCGCCGGTCAGGATGGGCGGCCACACCGAGACCCCGCGCCACATCGCGACCCCGCAGTAGCGCGGCGGCCCCTCGTCCGGGAAGAACTGGGCCCGGACGGCCGAGTGGATGCCGTCCGCGGCGATGACCACGTCGGCCTCCAGTTCGGTCACCGTCCCGCCGGCTCGCTCGACGCGGGCGACTGCGCGGCGATCGTCCTGGTCCACCCGCGTCACGCGATGGCCGGTGGACACGGCGGCGGCGCCGAGCCGCTCGGTCACCGCGCCGAGCAGCACCTGGTGCAGGTCGGCCCGGTGGATCGAGTACTGGGGGTCCGGGTAGCCGGCGGCCCGGCCGGCCGGCTCGGCGTAGATGAGCTGGCCGAACCGGTTGTAGAAGACCGACTCGCGGGTCAGCACGGCGCGCCGCGACAGCTCTGCTTCCAGGCCCAGCTCGCCGAGCAGCCTGGACGCATGGGGCAGGATGTTGATCCCCACGCCGGCGGGCGCGAACGCGGTGGCGGCCTCCGCCACCTGGCAGGAGATTCCGGCGCGGTGCAGTTCGAGGGCGGTGGTCAGCCCGCCGATCCCGGCGCCGATCACCAGCACCGCCGGGTCCCGGTGGGCGGGCCCCTCTCGCCGTGACCCACCCGGCTCCGGCGGGCTCGTCATCACTGAACCTCTTCATCGGCCGATCCCACGCCAGAGTACGTGGGCGGCCACGGGGGCGACAGAAAAGAGCCCCGCCACAACTGGTGGCGGGGCTCTCCGGGCTTCGGTCCGTTCTGGTCAGTTCGACGGCGGGTGCATGAACATGACCATGTTCCCGGTGAAGAACTCCTCATTGATGATGAACGCGAACCCGATGAGGTACAGCAGGGCCATCGGTGCGATGGCCACCCACACCTTCCACTGCTCGCCGGCCTGCCGCTTCTCGATGACCCAGCGCTTGACCGGCGGCAGCCGGAGGATGACCAGCGGGAGGCTGATGGCCATGATCTGGTAGAAGCGCTGGTGGAAGACGGGGTCGCCGTCACCTTGCGGTCCGTCGAAGGGCCTGAACCCGTCGAGCAGGGCCAGGTGGAGGATGACCAGGCCCCAGATGACGTAAGTCATCTTCTGCAGTTTCTTCCACCACGTCCCCATCATCCGCTGCGCGGGCGTGTTGGCCGTGACCAGCAGCGGGGTGGCGACAAGGATGATCAGGAGCCCGGCCAGCAGGAACGTATGCCCGGCCAGCCGGCCGAAGATCCCTCCGGAGAAGTTGGTCGTGATGGCCGCGGTCGTCGAGTCCGAGATCCCGATGAGCGCGAAGAAGATGCCGTACCAGCGCCGGAGCGGGGCGAACCACCGCGCTCCCGTGAGCGTGATCAGCGGGGTGATCGACACGGCCACCAGGAAGCAGAACTCGCCGCCGCTGCCCAGGATGTCGGCCTCGACGAGGGTCAGCGAATCCTTCTCGTTCAGCGACAGCCACCCGCGCATGACAAAGATCCACGGGACGAACGCGGGGAGGCGCAGGAAGAACAGCGCGATCGTCCGCCTCTTGAACCGCGGGAAGGTCGTAGACGGCTGGGCCATCCAGTAGTCGATGGACCTTCTCTTGGCGCGTGACTCTACGTACCCCTCTTCCTCGTAGTCCGGATAAAGATCATCCTGATAGAGGTCATCAGCGTACGCGGTGTCCTGGTATGCGCCGTCGTCTGCGTAAGAACCAGGTTGTGGGATCGTACCTTGACTCACTTTTCTCCCTGCCTTCTCGTGCTATTCCCGGGCTGCATCCGGCCTCCGCATGCCGAATACAGCCCAGGTCTAGCTGTTTCGCAGGCTTCTGTTTGTGGTTACTCGGTCGTCCCCGCTGATGATGTGGTTACTTGGTCGGCTGAGCCGCCGGCGCCGCAGGCGCCGTGGTGGTCGGCTCCGGGGCCGGCGCACCTGGGTGGCCCGGGAACTGGTTGTCGGTGAGACCGGTCTCCGACGCGCCCGCGCCGTTCTCCCGGAAGATGAAGAAGCGGGGACCGTGGTCCACGAGCTGGGCGGCTCCGACGATGGCGCCCACCGCAGTCAGGGTGGCGAGTGTCGCCATCATCTTCTTCCCGGCGCGGGCCTGGCGGCCCTTCGTGTCCGGCTTGCCGGCTGACTTCCCGGGCCGGGCGCCTGGCTTGCCGGGCCTGGTGGCCGGACCCGCCGGCCTGGCGCCCGGCCTCGCGGGCCGGGCCGGCCGGTCGGGCCTGGTGCCTGGTCCGGCCGGCCGGGCGGGCGCGGTGGCCGGACCGGCCGGGGCGAGGGCAGGCCTGACCGGCCTGGGTGGCGCGATGGCCGGGGCCGGCATCGTCGCCAGCCCACGGGGGCTCGCCAGGTTCTCGCTGACGTAGGCCGCCACCCGGCTCAGCTCGTCCGACATCGCCATCAGGGCCGCCCGCATCTGGGCGGCTTCCTGCTCGGCGGCCTGCCGGATCGCGGTGGCCTGGTCGGTGGCCTGCTGGCGGATCGCGGCGGCTTCCTGCTCGGCGGCTTGGCGGATCGCGCTGGCCTGGTCCCACGGACCCGGCTCCCCGGCGTACGCGGCCATCTGGCCGCCGCGAGGCTGCAGGCCCGTGCCGGCGGCGTCGTCGGGAACGGCGTAGAGCCGCCGCCCGCCGTGAGCGCCCGCGTAGTCCTGGTCCGGATAAGCAGGTGCCGGATCGTAGTCCTGAGCCAGGGCGTACCCCTGCGCCGTGCCGTAGCTCTGCGCCGCGTTGTAGCCCTGGGCCGGCCCGTAATCCGGACCGGCGTCATAGCCCTGGGCCTGGGCGTAGCCGCCAGGGCCCGGGTCGTAGCCCTGGCCCGGGCCAGCGGCCCGGGCGACGGCGTTGCCCACGGCCGGGCCGACGGCCCGCAGCGCCGGGTTGCCCCGGGCGGCGGGGTTGCCCGGCCCTGGGCCTGCGGCCCGTGCGGCGGGGTTGCCCCGGCCGGGGCCCGCGGATCGTGCGGCGGGGTTGCCCCGGGCGGCGGGGTTGCCGGGTCCGGGGCCTGCGGCCCGTGCGGCCGGGTTACCGCGGGCGGCGGGGTTGCCGGGTCCGGGGCCTGCGGCCCGTGCGGCCGGGTTGCCGGGTCCCGGCCCTGCGGCGCGCGCGGCCGGGTTCCCCCGGGCCGCCGGGTTGCCGCGGGCGGCGGGGTTGCCGGGTCCGGGGCCTGCGGCCCGTGCGGCCGGGTTGCCGCGGGCGGCAGGATTGCCCCGCGCGGCCGGGTTGCCCGGGGCCGGGCGCTCGGGCCGGGCCGCGGGGTTGCCCCGCGGCGGGCGGTCGGGCTGGACGGGATACGGGCCTGAGTTGTAGCCCGCGTCGTATCCCGGGCCCGGAGGGCCGGGCTGGGCGGGGTACTGACCTGACTGGACCGGGTACGGGCCGGAGTTGTAGCCGGGGCCCGGGCCGTACCCCTGGTCATAATCCGGTCCTGGCCCGGGGCCCGGGCCAGGGTCGTACCCCGGGGCCGGGGCGTAGCCCTGGGCCGGGGGGGCAGGGTTGGCCCGGGGCGCCCGGCTGCCGGGGCCGGGTCCGGCCGGCCGCCGCTGCGGCAGGGGACCCGTCCCGTCGAGCGGGTTCACCTGGGCCTGCGGGCCCGGGTTGCCAGCCGGGACCCGTCCCGGCCCGGCTGGCCCCGGCGCCCGCCGCTCTGGTGCCTGCGGTGTGCGAACTCGCGGCACCGGAGCTGACGGGTGATCGGGATGTAGTTGGGGCGGCGGTCCGTCCCATTGCGGCCAGGAAGCTGTGCCGCCAAGGTCCGGCGGCCAGTCCGGATCGGCCGGCGCAGGGAGCCCGTTCGCCGGGGCGAGGGCTCCGTTGCTGGCCTGAGGTGCAAGCGTTCCGCCACGCCCAGGTCCCCACATGGCATTGGCGTCGGCTACGGGGTCTGCCACATCCACGGGCGACGAGAGGTACTCGGCTGAGCTGAACGGCACCCCATCGGGTGCCGACGGCAGCTCGGCATCGAACCTCCGGTGCTTTCCGGGGGCAACAGCGACCACGGGGCCTCCAACAGCGGAAGGGGCGCCCGAGCCAGGCGTTGGTCTCGGGCGGGGAGGGGAACGTGTTGCTTCCTCCCCCGCCGCACACTAGGCCATTTCGCGAAGTCCCGGACAGGGACGAATAGCTCTCAGGGGACGAATACCCCCTAGGGGGGGCCTAGTGGACCGCTCCGACCTGGGCAAATGGCTGGACCCGGTCGCGAGCCCTAAACACCGAGTGAACCAATCGCGCTCGGCGGCCGTCCTAGGCGGATCAATGTCACTTCGGCGATATATCACGGATCCGAGAATCATGCGGTCAGAACTCGGTATCCCGCTCCGCGGTACTCATCAGTTCCAGGCAGTCGCCGAGCGCGCGCAGGTAGGAACGGGATTCGGCCAGCAGCGGCGTCCAGTGCGCGCGATCGAAGTGGCCGGCCATGTCGTCAAGCCAGCACTGCTGGGTCTTCTGCCAGATGGAGTCGATCACCCGGAGCAGGTGATCTGCGTCCTCGTCGGGGCGATCGGGCATCGGTGCGTCCCCCGGGGCCTGGTCAGGACCCCGTCACCTGGAGGCCGCGCGCGGCCTCCAGGCGGGTGATGATGGCCAGCAGGTGGCTTTCGGTCCGCGGCAGGTCACGCTCGAGCAGATCCCGGAACCGCCCGGAGGTGCCCCGGAACGCGCCGGCCTCGTCCTCGACCCGTTGCTGCCAGCGCCGGACGTGATCCAGTCGCTCCTGCGCCTCTCGCACGGCCGATGCCTCGGCCGAGCAGTCCACGGGCCGGCCCGCGGCGGCCTCGGCGACCGCGGCCAGCTGGCAGGCGGCCAAGTCAGCCTCCCGGCGGGCCAGCAGAGACCGCCAGTAGCCCGCTTTTGCCTCCAGGGAGGCGCGCGTCGCCTCGATCTCCTGATCGCCTCGCTCGACCACCTCGCGCTGCGCGTGCCGGAACCGGGTCAGCGCGTCCCGGAACTCCTTGAGGGCCTCGATGTCGGCGTGGATCTCCTCCGCCACGTCCGTCATCCCGCCGACAGTTCACGGACCGCCCGGAGCCGCTCGACCAGAGACACCAGATAGGTCTCGTGCCCCTCGGTCGCGGCCAGGTACTTCTCCACTCCCGGGGTGACTTCCTCCAGCGCCTCGCCGAAACGGCGGTACATGTCATCGCGCCAGATCTCGCCGAGCTCTTCCCAGTGCGTGCGCATGAGCGAGAAGCTTTCCGCCAGCTCGCGGTTGAACTCGAGCAGGTGTGACCTGAAGGCGGCCAGCGCCTCGATATCACTAATGTTGATCTCAGTCACGATTCGCCTTTCCTGCGACCCAGATGAATGATGGCTATTTCACCATGCTGTAAAAGATGTCGGAGATAACGGCAAGATAGTAGTCGGCCGAATCCGGGAGGCTGGCCATGGCCTGATCGACCGAATTCCTCGACTGGCGATCAAGCCGGGTCACGTTCTTTACCGATGTCCCGAGCGGCCGCAGGCGCAGCGCGATCTCCAGTTTCCGCTCCGGGAAACCGCGCGGCAGCGTCCTCAGGGTATCGATCGCTGCCGCGGTTTCCTCTCGTGACATCTTGTCGTGTATGCGATTGAGCCGGGCGTAGAAATTACTGTGGACGGCCTCGTTCGCCCGCCCGCGCAGGCTGTCGGCCACCACCGTCTCGCCCGCGTGGTCGAGGAAGTCGGCCAGCCGCAGCACATCGTCCCACCGGCCCTGGCCGAGCAGCCCGTCCGCGAGGGCGATCGAGCTGCCGACGACCTTGGCCCACAAGATTCCCGCGTCGGCGTACGCGGCGAGCAGCCGGGCCTGCCGGTCTCCGTGATCATCGCCGGGCACCTCCTCGCCCGGCTTGGGGCTGAGCAGGTGGACCAGGCCGACCGCTTCCAGCAGTTTCCGTGTGGCCTCGAGCAGCTGGCCCGCCTCCTCGGCCAGCTCTCCGGCCCGTTCCTGCTCGCCGGCCAGGACGGTGTAGGTGACGATGGCGGGCCGCACGGCCTGGCGCAGGGAAAGGTAGGGCGACAGGGCCGTGGCCGGCGCATCGGCGGGCGGCGTGGTCGTGCCGGTTTCCCGTCGGGTGGTCATGCCGGTCTCCTGAAGGCGCTCTCGGCGAAGGCGTACAGGGAGGTGATCGAGTACGGCTTGAACTTCTCAACCTGCTCGTGAGGCCAGTCCGCATCCCGGAACAGGGCACGGTCGTCGGCCAGCCCGGCCGCTGCGGGCACCCCGAGGAGGGCGTCGCTTTCGGTGGGCGACTGCAGCCTCAGCGCCGCGCGCAGGGCGAACTGGCCGACACCGGAGCGCCGCAGGGCGCGCTCGGCGGTGGCGAAGCTGTCGGCCCAGATCACCACGTGGATGCCGACCTCCGGCCCGTGCTCGGCGAGGCGGGTCAGCGCCGCCGCGGCCTCGCTCTGCTTGCCCCACTCGGCCTCCGCGCCCAGTTCCTGCCAGCGGTGCAGGCCGGCGACGAGGAAGAACCGCTGGGGATCGGGCGGGCGCGGCGCGCCCCCGGCGTCGGCGAGCCGCGCGTCGAGCTCGGCGGTCAGGGCCCGCAGCGCGGCCAGGGCCGTCTGCGGGCCGACGATCTGAACCTCATGCGGCAGGTCCGTCACCGGGGCGAAGAAGCCGTGGAACGAGGAGGACGGGCGCGCGAATTCGGCGATCACGAACGAGGCGTCAGCGGGCGAGCGCTGGACCGCGGCGCTGAGCAGGGTCGCCAGCAGCAGTCCGTGGCCATGCCCCTCGTCCCCCACGATGAGCAGGTTCGACCGGACGAAGTTCTCGAACGTGGCGGTGGTGGCCGGCTTGATCTCGATCGCCTCGCCGAGCCAGGCCGCGGTCGTGGGACCGGGCTCCGGCCACCGGCCCGGATCTGCGGCAAAGGCCGCGCAGGCCGGGTTGGCCGCGAAGTCCGCGGGCGCGTCGGGGTCGAACGCGGCCGGCGGCGGGTAGGCCCGGCCCTCTCCCAGGGCGCGGATCACCCCGATCCACTCCAGCCGGTCCCGGGTGGGCAGCATCGCGATGCGCATGACCGGGTTGGCGCCCTCGCCGCGGCGGTCGTTGTAGATCGCGTCGCCGGCTCGGGTGAGTTTGGTGGCGGCCTCGTTCCCCTCGCCGAGGATCGCCTGGGAGACGCTGGGCAGCGTGCAGCCCAGGGCGATGCGCAGCGCCATCTGCTCGTAGGCGGGCCGCAGGTGCGCGGTCAGCGAGCCGCTGCCCGGTGACTGGGTGGCCAGGAGCAGGTGCAGCCCGAAGGCCGCGCCGCGCTTCGCGATGTCGGCCAGCAGGGCCCCGGCCTCCCGGGACAGCCGGTCCTCCTCGCTGAACAGCACCTGGAACTCATCCATGATCACCAGCGACCTGGGCAGGACCCGTCCGGTTTCTTTGCGGTACTCGGGGAGCTGGGTGACCTTCGCCTCCCGGCACAGCCGGGCCCGGCGCTCGATCTCGTCGTGGAAGCGGCGCAGCATGCTCAGGCCGAACTCGCGGTCGGTGCGCGAGGTGATCGCCCGGGCGTGCGGCAGCCTCTGGGTCAGGTAGGCGTCGAACTCCACCTCCTTGAAGTCCAGCAGGTAAAGCTCAAGCTCCTCCGGGGGGTACTTGAGGGCCAGCTGGGTGATCAGCACGTGCAGCAGGTTCGACTTGCCCATCCGCACGTCGCCGCCGACCAGGCCGTTGTGCACCCCGCGGGAGCCCATCACGAAGTGCTGCGGCTCGCCCTTGCTGTCCACGCCGATCTGCGCGTCCAGCCCGTCGGTGGTGTCGGCGGACCAGCGGTGCGCGGGCGGGATCGCGATCCGCGCGAACGGCAGGTCCCGCGAGTGAATGCCGGCGGCCGCGCCGACGGCGTCCAGCCAGGCGTTGACCTGCTGCGCCGGCGGCATCACGTCCGGCTCGATCACCCACCGCCCGAAATCCGGGTCATCCCAGGTGACGCCGCCCCGGGCGTCCACGTGCAGGGCCGTCGCAGTCGCGGTCAGGGCGGCCAGGCCGAGGCCGCGGGCCGCTTCCTGGCCGCGCTCGGCGGTCGCGAGGAGGTAGACGCCGGCCCGCGGCCCGTTGCGGGCCAGCCGGGCCAGCAGTTCGGCCGAGTACGTACTGATCCCGCCGGGGAAGCCCGCCAGGACCAGGACGTGGTATGGCACCGACACCCCGGTCGAGGCCTCGTTGTAGGCCTCGACCGAGTCGTAAACGTTGGTCAGCCTGGTCTGGGTCACCTCGACGACATGGTCGGTGAGCGTCTTCAGCAGCGCTTCGATCTCGGCGGCGCTGGACGCGACCCCGCTGCCCACCCGCAGCGCGGCCGGCAGCCGCAGGAAACCGCTCAGCTGCTCGCCCTGGCCCAGCGGATCGGCCAGCGCGAACCGCATCGTGCCCGGCCGCGTGGCCACGGCCAGCCGCAGGGTCAGGGCCTGCAGCAGCGAACGGGCACCGGCGGCGGCCTGGTTGTCCGCCGCGATCAGCAGGTGACCGTGCCCGGCGAGCCTGGCCACCGCGGGCACCGGAGGGATGCCGCTCCCGCTCGGCACGGTCAGCGCCCCCACCCGGACCCCGGTCGGCGCCGGCGCCTTCAGGTCGGGTGAGTAGTAGTCCCAGCGCGGGTCGCCGAAGTCGGCGAGCGCCCAGGGATGGCCGGCCGTGAGCAGGGCGACCGTACCGGGCAGGTCACCGGTGGCCTGGTCGTGGGCGGCCCTCGCGGTCGCGATCACGGTCTCGTGCGCGGCGTCCGCGTCGGCCTGCCAGGGGATGAGGCCTGGCCGCGCCGAACGGCCCGGCCGGGCCTGCTGGCCGCCGGGCGCGGCGAGGTTGTCCAGGTAATGCTCACGGCAGTAACGGACCGAGGCGACCGATTCGGCCAGGCGGAGGTATGCGTCGTGAATGTCGCGCTCGATCTCCTCGATGGGCATGCGGCGCCCCACGCTAACGCCGTCCGGGAGATCGGCAAGGTATCGGCACTAGAAGCTCGCTTGGTTAATGGCAATATGTTCGATTCTATTTTTACAACAGCACGTGACCAGAACGTGCACCGAGAGTTAGCCCGCCGGGTGGACACCGGCCACCAGGCACGCGTCCCGCTCAGGACCGTGGCGAGGCCGCCGGGGCACGAGCCAGCCCCGCCAGCCACGGCCGACCGAAAGCCATGACGGTACCAGCCATCGGCATCGGCCGCGCGGTGACCCCGGCCGTACCCGGCCTGCCCATTGTTGACCAAGGTACGCACAGTTACGCTTCGTGTACGAGCGGTCGCCGAGGGCCGCGCCAAGCGAGAGGCAACCCGTATGCATCGTCGTCCTCCCCGGCTGCTTGGCCGCGCTTTAGTGGTAGGCGTGCCGGTGCTCGGCCTGGCCCTGGCCTTCGGCCCGGCCGCTGGCGCCAGCACCGCCGGCGCTTCCCCCGGTGCCCGCGCGGCCGCGGCCGCCCGCAACGCGCTCGAGCACATCACCGTCGGCTGGCACAACGCCTTCCGGCGGGTGTCGGGATCTGCCTCCGGCGTCAGGGGCCTGTCCCAGGTGCAAAGCACTAACTGGTCGGGCTACGCCGACACGGGCAGCGGCTTCTCCACCGTGACCGGCCGCTGGACGGAGCCGACGGCCACCTGCTCCTCGCGGACGACGTCGCTCGCGGCCCTCTGGGTCGGCATCGACGGCTACAGCAGCAGCTCGGTGGAACAGGACGGCACGCTCGTCGAGTGCTACCGGGGCACCGCCTACTACTACACCTGGTGGGAGATGTACCCCACCAACGCCATCCAGGTGGTCGGCACGACCCTGCGGCCCGGCGATGCCATCAGCACCTCGGTGGTGCGCAGCGGCTCCAGCTACACGCTCAAGGTCACCGACTCCACGCACCCGGCCAATAGCTTCACCACCACCCAGGCCTGCTCGGGCTGCGCCAACTCCAGCGCCGAGTGGATCGCGGAGGCACCGAGCAGCTCATCCGGGGTGGAGCCGCTCTCCAACTTCCACAGCTGGACCGAGTCCGGCGCGACCGTGAAGGCCGGCTCGACCTCGGGAGTCATCTCGTCGTTCACCGACGACGAGATCACCATGATCGATTCCTCCGGGCTCGCCAAGGCCCTGCCCGGCGCGCTCAACGCCAGCGGCAACGGCTTCGGCGTCACCTGGGAGCGCAGCTCCTGACTTCCGGCCTTCCGTAACGGGCCGGCCCGGGGCGGGCCGGTCAGGCGCCCGCCCCAGGCCGGCCCGCCCGGCCGGCCACCCGCCGCGCCGGGCCCGTTATGGCTTAACGGCGATCAGGATGTCCCGCACGATCGCCTGGTCCACGCGGTGCCGGAACGCCAGGTACGGCCCGGAGTCCACCGGGTCGAGCCCGGCGCCGGCCAGGACGGCCGCGGCCGCCTCCCGCCGGGCGACCATTGTGTTCCATGCGATCCCGCACGCGCCGCCGCGGCGCAGCAGCCTGGCCCAGACCGGGGCGGCGTCGGCCAGCAGGCCGAGGGGGCTGCGCTCCAGGCCGGCTCGCGGCCGCCGGCTGCCGTGCTGGACGCCGTAGGGGGCGTCGGCCACGACCAGGTCGAACGTGTCGGGCCGGAAGAACTCCAGCGCGCGCGTGGTGTCGGCGTTGACCAGGTCCAGATGCTGGGTCACGCCCGCCTTGTAGTCTTCCTTCGCCGCCGCCAGGCTGATCCGCAGCCGCCGGCCCGCGACCTTCCCGCCCAGGCGCAGCGGCCCGTGCTCCGCGCGGTGCTTGACCCTCTTGCGCTTCAGCCAGGTCTGGATGAACGCCGAGTACGCGTCGAAGTCCTTGCGGTCGAGGTCGATCCCGGCGGCGTCGAACCCGTACATGAGCGCCTGGCTGAGGGTCGTGCCGCGGCCGCAGAGCGGATCGAGCACGGCGAACGACCGGTCGAGCATGGAGCGCGCGAACGCCGACGACAGCAGCGTCACGTTGAGCAGGAGCTTGGTGAACTGCTCGTTGGTCTTCCCCGGGTACTTCGGGATCGTGATCAGGTCGTCGTCGAACCGGTCCAGCGGCCGGAGCTCGACGGGCCGCAGCAGGCCGCCCTCCAGGCCGAACAGCGCGTAGGCCGACGACAGGTTGGCCAACAGCGCGGTGTCCCGGTCGCCGAGCCCGTCGGCCGAGAACGTGACGTAGGCCACGCCGCCGATCGTGTCCTCGGCCAGCTCGCCGAGCCGGCCGTCCAGGACGGACTGGCTGAACGCCTCCAGCTCGGCCCGGGTCAGGGCGGCCGACGCGCCGGAGTAGACGCGGTTGGCCGACGGCTGGACCAGCAGCGCGTACCGGGCCATCGGGCCTAGACGGACTCGAGGGCCGCCAGCCCGCTCAGGTCGACGCAGTTCCTGCCCCGCACCTCGACGAACACCATCAGCACGCGGGTGCAGGCCCGGCAGCGGACCACGGTGCCGGGCGCGCGCACGTACACCATGGTCTCGGCCACCGGCCCGACCCAGTCGCAGGAAGCGCACGTGCCGACCGCGGCGGTCATCTCGGCGCCGAAGACCTCGTGCAGCAGCCCGCCGATCGCGTTGCCGTCCAGAGCGTCCATCAGGGTCCTCCCGGTG
>Ga0126381_100006696_pt1 | contig 12773 bp, 8 predicted proteins | sample PanSoiMetPlot_28_FD_96465 | JGI IMG/M metagenome (GOLD analysis project Ga0126381, IMG submission 96465) | Tropical forest soil microbial communities from Panama - MetaG Plot_28 | ecosystem: Environmental > Terrestrial > Soil > Tropical forest > Bulk soil | place: Panama | collected 2016-02-17
CCATGGCTGCGCTGCGCAAAGATCCGCAACTCGCCCACAAGACCTACCAGTGCATCCGCCTGCCCGACGGCCGCGTCGGCAACTTCATCAAGGGGCAGAGGCGCCCGATCCGCGACGACATCCGGGACACCTCCCCACACGGCACGCTCGATATGGAGCGCGGCATCATCGTTTCCTGCAACGCCTACTTCGCGCAGCTCGGCACTTATGACGTCGGGCCCGAGCCGCTGCTCGCCACCGCCAACCTGCTGGGTATTTCCGTGGCGTCGCCGGCCACTGCCGGCGAGCTGCGCAAAACGATGCCCCAAGCCTCCTACGGTCAGGGGCAAGTGGTCGCAACGCCGTTCCAGATGGCGCGCGTGGCCGCCACCGTGTCGAACGGCGGCAACATGCCGCAGGGTCGCTGGATCACCGACGAAACCAACACGCGCACCAATGCCGCCCAAAGCGTGCTGCCGGCGGATGCGGCGCAGACCCTTGGGAAATTCATGCGCGAGGTCGTGACCTCCGGCACGGGCCGGCGTGCCGCCACCACCGTTCCCATCGCCGGCAAGACCGGCACCGCCGAGCTGGCAGACGCGCCGTCGCACGCCTGGTTCATCGGCTTCGCACCCTACGGCGCCGGCGCCCGCAAAATCGCCTTCTCCATCCTGGTGGAAAATGGAGTTTACGGCGGCACCGCGGCTGCGCCGGCCGCGGCCGAAATCGTAAACGCCGCGGTAAAGTTAGGTCTGATCCAGTGAGACTGTTTTCCGATATCGAAAAAACCATTGAGCGCGGCTTCCGCAAGTGGACCGAGCGCGTCTTCGGCCCAGCCCAGTCCGACGAGCTCCTGCTGGTTCACCGCGGCATCCTGGAAGAGATCGAAGGTAAGGTGCAGACGGTCGCGCGCGGCCGCCGGCTGTTCCCCTTCAACCGCCTCGTCGTGACGCTTGCCTCGCCCGATGCGGACCGGCGCGCGCTCTATGGGGCTGCATTCTCCGAGGGTGGCCGCCTCGAAGCCGACATCCGCGAAGCGCTCGAAGGCGCCGGCTGCGAGTTGGCCCGCACGTTTTCCGTGGAAGTGAAGACCGCCGACGAAGGCGATAAGGTATTCGCCATCGAGTACGGAACCGCGCCTGCCGCTGTTCCCACACCCGCCGCCAACCGCGGGCCCGCGCGCCTGGTCCCACTCAAAGGCAAAACCAACCGCGCCGAATACGAAATCACCAAGGCCCGTACGAACATCGGACGCATGGCGGAGCTGACCGACACCGATGAACGCGTTGTCCGCCGCAACGAGGTCGTGTTCGAGGACGGTATAGATGACGCCAACGCCACCGTGTCGCGCAAACACGCGCACATCGTCCGCGAAGACGGGATCTATCGCGTCTGCGACGATGGCAGCGAATACGGCACCCGCGTCTTCCGCGACGGTCGCCAGATCGAAGTCCCTGCCGGCAACCGCCGCGGCGAGCGCCTGCGTCCGGGGGACGAAATCTATCTCGGCAGGGCGTGCCTGAGGTTCGAAGAGTGAAGCCTTTTGCGCCAAACCGGCTCCCTTATGGTCGCGGCTCTGATGCGGGTGTGGACTTCATATCGGGCATGAACGTGAACGAGCGGGGCTTGGCCGGCTGACGGAGGCCTCTTGCGTATTCTCCTCGTAGAAGACGAGCCTCGCATGGCCGGGTTCATCGCCAAGGGCCTTCGCGAGCACTCCTACGCCGTCGACATCGCGCACGATGGCGAACAGGCCCTCTACAACGCTGCCGTCAACAGCTACGACCTGGTCATTCTCGACGTTCTGCTTCCCGGCCAGGACGGTTATAGCGTGTGCCGCGCCCTGCGCGCGGCAGGCATCGCCGCTCCCATCCTCATGTTGACAGCGCTCGATTCCGTGGACGACCGCGTGGCCGGCCTCGATTCCGGCGCCGACGACTACCTCGCCAAGCCCTTCGACTTCAAGGAGCTCCTTGCCCGCTTGCGCGCTCTGCTCCGCCGCCCGGCACAGGTGCGGCCTCAAACCATCCGCATCGACAACCTGATCATCGATACCGGCAGCCACACCGCCGCGCGCGGCGGCCGTTCGGTCAGTCTCACCGCCAAGGAGTACGCTCTGCTCGAATTCCTGGCGCGGAACGAAGACCGCGTGGTGGGTCGCGAACAGATTGCCGAGCACGTCTGGGATGAGCGTTTCGATCCCCTCTCCAACGTCATCGATGTCTACGTGAAGCGCCTGCGCGCCAAGCTCGACCACGGCCCCGGCCGCCGCCTCATCCACACTCGCCGCGGCGAGGGCTACATCCTCACCGCGCGTCCCGAGGCCGACGATGATTAGAAACCTCCGCTTCCGCATTACCGCCTGGTATGTGGCCTTCTTCTCCCTGTTATTCCTGGCGTTCGGCGCGTTTCTTTACGGATTCCTGTCGCACGCGCTGCTCAACCGCGTGGACAGTACGCTCATGTCGCAGGCCCGCACCGCGGCCGCTATGTTCGGCGACGAAATGGACGAAGAGCAGGGCGACCTGCTCAAAGCAGCGCAGGGCGTCACCGTCAATCTGAAGATGGATAACCGGGTCGCCATCCTGTCCGGCGGCCAGATCCTATCGTCCACCGGCCCCGTTCACCCGCACGAACTGGAAGCGATCCTCTCCCGTGCCGCGCCCGATAGCGCAATTCTCTCTTTGCCCGAGCTCGGCCGGCACGGCAAACATGCCGTGCGCATCGCCGCCACGGCCCGCGGCCAGACCGTCCTCATATTGGCCATCGCTGACCTGGATCCCGTGGCGTCGTCGCTGGCCGAAGTGCGCCACCTGCTCTGGATCTCCATGCCACTGCTGGTCGCGCTGGCCGCGCTCGGCGGTTACTGGCTGGCTTCACGCGGTCTCGCGCCATTGGGCACCATGGCCGAACAGGCTCGCCAGATTACCGGCAGCAATCTGGACCGCCGCCTCGACATCGGTGCCGCCAGCGAGGAACTGGAAAAACTGGCGGCGGCATTCAACGAACTCCTGGCGCGTCTCGATCAATCGTTTGAGAGCATGCGCCGCTTCGTTGCCGACGCCAGCCACGAGCTTCGCACCCCCACCGCGATCATTCGCGGCGAAGCCGACGTGGCCCTCACCCGCGAGCGCCAACCCGAAGAATACCGCGCATCCCTTGCCGTCATCCTCGAAGAAGGACGGCGCCTTTCACGCCTAGTGGACGACCTGCTGAACCTGGCGCGTGCCGACGCCGGCCACGTCAAGCTGCATGTCGAAGAGTTCTACTTCAACGACCTCATGGCCGAATGCTGCCGCTCCGTGCAGCCACTGGCCGCGGCTCGCTCCATCGAACTGGAATTCCGCGCCCCGGGCGACGTGCCGTTCCGCGGCGACCAGGACCTGCTCCGGCGCTTGGTCGTCAACTTGCTCGACAACGCGATCCGCTACACGCCGTCCGGCGGTAGAGTCTCCGCGGCGTTGGAAGCCAACGGCGCCGAAGTCCGCATCGCCATTGCGGACACCGGTTGCGGCATCGCGCCGGAATCAGCTCCCCACGTCTTCGACCGCTTCTATCGCGCCGACAAAGGGCGCTCGCGTGAGGACGGTGGCTTCGGCCTCGGTCTCGCCATCGTCAAATGGATCGCCGAATCCCACCATGGCGCCATCGACCTTGCCACGCAGCCTGGGGTGGGCACCACGTTCACGATCACGCTGCCGCGATAATGGTAGGGTCAGGCGGTCAGCCTGCGGAGCGAATGTCATTCGGTTCTGCGAGCGAAGCTCGCTATGCTTTCTCATCGAAGCGCCGATCTCCCCCATGCCAGCAGTTCGCCCGCTGCGACGCCATCGGCCGCTCTCTGCTTTGCTCCTTGCTCGCTCGGCTCCCGGCTGACCCGGTTCATTGTCCGTTCATCTCCCGCCGACTACAATGAAGGTTCCCATGCTGCACTCCCGTTTTCTCGCGGCTCTGTGGCTGGCGGCAGCTTGCGGCGCGCAGACGCCACCGGCAGCGCAGGCGGGCGCCAATCCTCCGATCAAACTCACGCTCAAGGACGCGCTGGATCGGGCGCGGCAGTACGGCCCCCAGTTCCTCACAGCCAACATCGCGGCGCAACTGGCGCACGAGAACACCGTTCAGGCAAGAGCCGCCCTTCTGCCTACCGTGAATGGCCTGAGCCAATTCATCTATACACAGCCGAACGGCAGCCCAAGCGGCGTCTTCGTTTCCAACGACGGACCGCGCGTCTACAATGATCAGGCGCTGGTACACGGCGATATCTGGAACCCCGGCAAGCGCGCAGACTATCGCGGTGCGATAGCAGCCGAAGCAGTGGCCCGCGCCAAGATGGACGTGGCCGCCCGCGGCCTTTTTGCAACCGTCGCACAGAACTTCTACGCCATGGCGGTCGCGGCCCGAAAGCTCGTTCACGCACAGCAGGCACTCCGCGAGACGCAAGACTTCCTCGCGATCACCCAGAAGCTCGAACAGGGCGGCGAGGCCGCGCATGCCGACGTCATCAAGGCGCAGATACAGCTCGAGCAGCGGCAGCGCGATCTTCAGGAGGCTCAGCTGACGCTCGATAAAGCCCGCATCGCTTTCGCCGTTCTGCTCTTTCCGGACTTCCGCCAGGACTTCACCATCGACGACGACCTCGAATCCGCGCAGCCCCTGCCCGCATTCCCCGAGGTGCAACAACTCGCCGGCCGCAACAATCCGGACATTCGCGCCGCCCAGGCTACCGTGCAGCAGCAGCAGTCCGCCATCCAATCCGCGCGCTGGGCTCTGTTTCCCACGCTGTCATTCGACTATTTCTTCGGCATCAATGCGAACCAGTTTGCCTTGCACAATGACCGCGGGCAGAATAACCTCGGCTCCGTTGCCCAAGCGCAGTTGAACATTCCCGTCTGGACCTGGGGCGCCACGCGCAGCAAAGTGCGCCAGGCCGAGCTCCAGCTCCAGCAGGCCAAGAACGATCTCAGCTTCACGCAGCGCACGCTTCTCTCCGAGCTCCAATCTTTCTACGAGGAAGCGCAGGTAGCGGCATCGCAGGTAGCTTCACTGCGTCTGTCCGAGAATCAATCGGCCGAAAGCCTGCGCCTCACCATCCTGCGCTACCAGGCCGGAGAAGTGACCGTGCTGGAGGTTGTGGACGCGGAGTCCACGTTGATTCAGGCGCGCAACGCTTACGACGACGGCCTCGCACGCTACCGCCTCGCGCTGGCGAACCTGCAAACCCTCACGGGGGTGTTCTAACCCATGCATCCGAAATTCCTGTTGCCGCTCGCCGCGTGTCTGCTGGTCGCCGTGGGCTGCTCCAAGAAAGAGGCCAAGGAGGCCGAGCCCATTTCGCCGGTGCAGGTGGCACCCGTCAAGATGGACAGCATCCGCCGCATCGTCGCCGCCGACGCCGCGCTCTTCCCGCACGACGCTTCCAACGTCATGCCGAAAATTCAAGCGCCCGTGCAGAGGTTCCTGGTGAACCGCGGCGATCATGTCAAGCAAGGCCAACTCCTGGCCGTGCTGGAGAATCGCGATCTGGTAGCCGCCGAAGCCGCCAGCAAGGGCCAGTTGGAGCAGGCGCAAGCGAACCTCACCAGCACGCAGCACGCCACCGTACCGGAATCTGTCGTGAAGGCCCAGACCGACGTACAGCAGTTTCAAGAGGCCTACGACGCTGCCAGGAAGGTGCTGGAAAGCCGTCAACAGCTCTTCAAACAGGGAGCGCTGCCCCGCAGGAACGTCGACGAGGCCGCGGTGAGCTACGCGCAGGCCAAAGCCTCGTTGGAAACCGCGCAGGAGCATTTACGCACCTTGCAGACCGCCGGCAAACAGGCGCAGATCGACGCCGCCAAAGCCGCCGTCACCACTGCCGACGGCCAATTTCGCTCCGCCCAGGCACAGGTCGCGTACTCCGAAGTGCGCGCGCTAATCTCCGGCGTCGTCTCGGACCGTCCCATCTATGCCGGCGACATGGCCCAGCCCGGCACGCCGCTGCTCACCATCGTCGATATCTCGCGCGTAGTGGCGCGTGCCAACGTTCCGCAGGCGCAGGCCGGGCAAATCAGGGTGGGCATGCCCGCCACCGTAAAGATCGCCGAAACCGGCCTCGAAGTCCCCGGCAAAGTAACGGTCGTGAGCCCGGCCACAGATCCTGCCAGCACCACCGTGCAGGTATGGGTACAGGCCGATAATCCCGGCGAGCGCCTCAAACCTGGCGCCACCGTACACGTCAGCATCGTCACGGAAGTCCTCAAGAATGTCACGGTCGTTCCCGCTACCGCCATTCTCCCCGGCGAAGAGGGAGGCACCGCTGTGCTCACGCTAGGCGCCGACAACACGGTCCACATCAAGAAAGTCGAAGTGGGCGTTCGCGAGCCCGACAAGGTTCAGATCCTCAGCGGCGTTTCCCCAGGCGACACGGTTGTTACCGTCGGCGGTTTGGGACTCGACGAAAACGCCAAGGTACGGGTTGTCCAGCCCGGCGAGAAAGAAGAAGAGCCCGAGCCGGCCGAGCCTGAGCGGCCGGCCGGCGACAAGAAGAAGTAGCGAGAGCCCCATGAGCGATGTAGCCACACCTCCGCCGCCCGTAGGCGAGGCCGAAACCGAGCATTGGACAACACGCCACGGCAAGCCCATCGTCTTCGTCATCCTGACTCTGGTCGCGGTCGGCATCTACCTGGCGATGAGCGTTCCCGTTTCCGTATTCCCGGAAACCAACTTCCCCCGCATCGTCATCGGCGTCGATAACGGCGTCTTCCCTATCGACCAGATGCTGGTCACCGTCACGCGTCCGCTCGAAGAGGCCGTGAATGTCGTCCCTGGCCTCGACCACCTGTGGTCCATTACCAGCCGCGGCTCCGCTGAAATCGACCTGTTCTTCAACTGGAACGTCGATATGTACCGCACGCTGGAGCTGGTGAACGCCGCCATCGCGCGCGCGCAGGCCTCGCTGCCCTCCACTGCCAAGATCACCGCCAATCGCCTGACCTTCGCGGCTTTTCCCATCATTGGCTACAGTCTGACTTCCGACACCATTCCCCAGACCCGCATTTGGGAGATCGCCAGCTATGACATGAAGCCCCGGCTGAACCGCACCAACGGCGTCTCCACAATTGTGGTGCAGGGCGGCCAGGTGCCGGAGTTCGAGGTGCAGCCCGACCCCACCAAGCTCCTCCAGACGTCCACTACCGTCCCCAATATTCTGGACGCTATCGGCCGCAGCAATATGATCGATTCCCCGGGCCTGATCGAAGCCAATCACCAGCTCGTCCTCAGCCTGGTGAGCGGCCAGACCAAGACGTCCGGCGAGATTTCAAACATCGTCATCAAGACCACTCCCTCCGGCGCGCCCATTCATATCGGCGACCTCGGCATCGTGCGGCCGTCCGTCATGCCGGTCTACACCATCGTCACTGCCAACGGTAGGCCGGCGGTCCTGCTCAATATCTATCGGCAACCCACTTCCAATACGGTCGCGGTGGCCAACGCGGTCCACCACGAAATCGGACAGATCCGCAAGACGCTGCCCGCAGGGGTCGAGCTGCGGCCGTTCTACGACCAGTCGGAAATCGTCACCGAATCCATCAAGAGCGTCCGCGACGCCATCCTCATCGGCCTGGTGCTCGCCTCCTTCATCATGGTGATCTTTCTGCGCGACTGGGGCACCTCGCTGGTCGCCGGCATGGTCATCCCCGCCACTATCGCCGTCACCTTCATCGCCATGAAGGCCTTCGGCATGAGCTTCAACCTCATGACTCTCGGAGGTCTCGCCGCAGCGGTTGGCCTCGTCATCGATGACGCGATCGTGGTGGTGGAGAACATCGTCATGCACCGCGACCGCGGCCAGTCGCGCGCCGAGGCCATCCGCGCCGCCATCCGCGAGTTGCGCGCTCCCCTGCTCGGCTCTACACTGACCCCCATCGTCGTCTTCGTTCCGCTCATCTCGATCACCGGCGTCGAAGGTGTTTTCTTCCGGGCTCTCGCCCTCACCGTCGGCATGGCGCTCCTCACTTCGCTGGCCCTAGCCCTCACCTGGACACCCACGCTCAGTCATTTCCTAATCCGCAGCCGCGGGCACCGCAACCCCGACGAGCACCAGGAAGTGCCTCGCTGGCTGATGCGCGCCTACGAACGCGTCCTCCGCTTCACCCTCGAGCACCGCCTCGTGCTCGGCCTTTTCGCGGTGGTCCTAGTCGGCGCCTCGTACTTCTGCTATACCCAACTCGGCTCCGACCTCCTGCCCGCAATGGACGAAGGCGGCTTCATCCTGGACTACATCATGCCCGCAGGCTCTTCGCTCCAGGAAACCGACCGAGTCCTGAAACACGTCGAGCAGATTCTGCATAACACGCCGGAAGTAGAAAGCATGTCGCGCCGCACCGGCCTCCAACTCGGCCTCGCCGCCGTGACCGAAGCCAACACCGGCGACATCTCGGTCAAGTTGAAGAAAGACCGCGAGCGCGGCGTCGAAGAAGTGATCTCCGACGTGCGCGCCAAGCTCACCAAGGCCGAGCCAGTGCTCGACATCGAATTTACACAGACCCTCCAGGACATGATCGGCGACCTAACCAGCGCCCCCGAGCCCTGCGTCATCAAACTCTTCTCCGAAAACCCAGACCTGCTCCGCGAGTGGGGACCGAAGGTCGCCGACAAGATCAAGAAGATTCGAGGCGTCGTGGACATCAAGAACGGAGTTGAAGACACCATCAGCGGCCCGGCAACCATTTTCAACGTCGATCCTGTGGTAGCCGGACGCGCCGGCTTCTCCCCGCAGGAAGTGGAGCTCGACACGAGCGCCATTCTGCAAGGCGAGCCCGCGCCCACGCCCGTGGTCGTGAACGCCCGAGCCTACACCATCCGCGTGCGCTTCCCCGAAGCCACGCGCGCCAACTTCGACGCGATCCGAAACACGCCGCTGGTCAGCAGCACGGGCAAGACCGGCACCGTCGGTTCTCTGGCCAGCATCCAGGAGCTTCCCGGCCAGATGCAGATCCGCCGCGAGAACCTGCAGCGCGACCTTCAGGTGACCGCCCGCTTCGAGGGCATGAACCTTGGCGATGGCATGGCTAAAGTGCAAGACGCGGTCAACGACCTCCACATCCCCCCTACCATCCGCATCTCGTACGGGGGACAGTTCGAAGAACAGCAGCGTTCCTTCAGAGAACTGGTGTTCGTGCTCATCCTTGCCATCCTGCTGGTATTCATCGTGCTGTTGTTCGAGTTCGGCAACTTCGCCGCGCCGCTCGCGGTTCTCTGTTCGGCACTGTTTTCCACCTCGGGCGTCTTCGTCGCGCTGCTGGTCACGGGCACTACCTTCAACCTTTCATCGTTCATGGGGCTCATCATGGTAGTCGGCATCGTAGCCAAGAACGGCATCCTGCTGCTCGACGCCGACCAGAGGTTCCGCGTCTCCGGCATACCGCCTGAAGAGGCCATGATGCAAGCCGGCGAGCGCCGCCTGCGCCCCATCATGATGACGGCACTGGCCACCGTGGCCGGTATGATTCCGCTGGCTCTCGGACTCGGCGCCGGATCGCAGATGCTGCAACCGCTGGCCATCGCGGTCATCGGCGGCATCCTGGCTTCGATGGTCCTCTCGCTCGTGGTGACGCCAGCCGTCCGGTTCTACCTCGGCGGAAGAAATCAATAAAAGAAGCCACCAGCCGTGAGCTTCGAGCGGCGAGCTAAACCTGGTCCAAGCCGCAGGCCAAGTTTTACTGGCGGCTCCAAGCTCGCAGCTTATCCAATCTCGAACCGGAAGCTCCAGAACACGCCCACCCTAAACGCGGTTCACAGTGCAGGCCGGGTTTTTCTCGCGAGCTCGTGGCTCGAAGCTCGCAGCTAATTCTCCACCGGCGTCTTCTCCGCCGAATCGACGACGATCACATCCAGCGGCGCCTTGCGCGGCTCCAGCTTTAGCCCCAGCAACTGTACCGCGTTGAACAGCGTATCGCCGGAGGAATGCTCCAGCATCTGCAACGCCTGCGGCGGCAGAGTGACGCCGTTCTTGAGCGCCGAGCGGATCAGCATCGCGGTGTAATCCTCTTCGGAAAGCGTCACGCTGAAGTCGTAGGTGCCCTTCAGCTCTGTCATGTCGATCACAGGCCGGTCCGCGAACATCGACATCATGTCGGCGAAGCGGGGCATCGGGATCTTTTTTCCTTCCAGCTTGTTGTTGGCGAATCCGAAGTACGAGCCATGCCCATAATCGACGTTCACTCCGCCGCGCCCACCCTGGGCCCTCACATCGATGCTGTTATCCACTGCGGGATCGGGCGGTTCTTCGGTCATCTTGATGCCGCCCTTGCCCACAACCAGGGCATAGACAGGAAACTCCTTCTGAATGCGATGAGTCTTCAATTTGAACCGGTCTTCCAGCAGCGATTGCAGCATCCCCCTTACCTGCTTGCCTTCGCCCTCCGGGATCTTGGCGCTCACCGCGTAACGCTCCTGCGTGATCCACTCCGGCCCTTCGATCTGATACGGCTTCACGTCATACGCGTACCGCATGTAATCGCGCAGCGAATAGGAGCTGCAGCTAAACTGCGCGCCGTCGATGCGGATGCCGATGTTGACGTCCGGCCCGGCGACGATCGAAGCCGCGGACTTTACCGAAGCCACCTCGAATTCCGGCTTCCCTGCCGCCTGCGCGAAAACAAAAGCCGACGCACCCAGTGCGACGAATCTCCAACTGATTGCCTGCATAGTCTTAAATACGGGCCCCCTCCCAAAATGTTCCGTTACCGTTTCACAACTGTCAGCGTCACCGCCGAGGCATACTGCCGCGAGTGATGCACCGAGTTGTGTGCGGCAATGCTCTTCACTTCGTCATAATTGTTACCGCCGGTGTTCAGGTTGCGGTCGAATCGCGGGAAGTTGCTGCTCGAGACCTCGATCCGGATCCTGTGGCCCGCCGCGAAGTAATTGCTGGTTGTCATGGGCGAGAGCTTTACCTGGTAGACGTTCCCCGGCTCCATCCACGCCAGCGGTTTATCGTAACCGTTGCGGTACCGGAGCCGCTGGATCGTCTCGTCCAGGTTGTACGCCGTTCCGTCCGGATACACGTCCAGCAGCTTCACGGTGACATCCGTGTCCTTAGCGTCGGAAGAAACGAATAGCGTCACGTCGATCGGCCCGCTCGCCTCGACCCCGTCCTTCAGCGGCTCGGAAGTGTAGACCAGAATGTCCGGCCGCGCCTCCATCTTGCGCTGGTCGAACGCTCCGCCCGTCACCGCATTGCCCGTGCAGCACACGTTGCCGCCATACGACGGAACCGGATCCGTCGGATCGTAAGTGAACGCATCCGCGGAATCGGACGCGGGCGCCGACGTTGCCAGCGCCCCATCGCCATTCAGCGTGTTGGCTTTGCCGCCGCTCGAAAGGTACAGGGTCATCGGCTGCGCGCCGCGCGGAGGCCAGGAGTCCGACGACTGCCACTTGTTCATGCCCATCGTGAAGTACCTTACCTTGGGCATGTTCTCCAGAACGTGGTTGTCTTCGCCCTTCAAAAAGTGATCGAACCAGCCGTAAGTCAGCTCGTCGTAATTCAACCGCGCGTCGCCCATGCTGCGCTCGCCGACGATCGTATTCTCTGTGGCGCGCTTGTAGCCGCAGTGCAGAGTCGGCGCGATGACCGCGTACTGCTCGTTGGACACTTCGCCTTTCGCCGTCTTCCGCACATGGTTGTACGCCGCCAGATTCGGTCCGATAGAAACGTCGTACCACGACATGAACCAGAAGCCCGGCACGTTGACCTGCATGTCGTCGTGCCACAGCCCGCCGCGATACCAGGCCGGATCGTTGGGCGTCCGCTTGATCATCGCCCCTCCGGTGGAAACCTCCATGCGGTCCGCGAAGATCCCTTCGGGCCCGCCCACGACCTTGATGATGTCCATTTCCGGCAGGTGTCGCAGCGCTTGCGACCAATCCACCGGCGGCATCTGCGGCGCCAGGTCGAAGAAGTGCGAGGCGTTGATCAACTCCTCTTGCGTCGTGCTCGACGGAAACATCGGTCGCACCTGGTTCTGGATGCCGTAGTCGTAGATCCAGGAAATAAACAGCATCTGCACCGCGCCGCCGCGGTACCAGTTGCCCTGCTCGTAATACGGGCCGACCTTGCCGATGCCGGCGCCGAAACCCTGCACGTTGAACGTGGCCAGCGCAGGATCGTTCTGCGCCACCACGGCAAGCTGCCACTCGGCGGTCACAACGACGTTTGCGTGCGGCCGCTACCCGCGTTTGTGCGTCGTTTTGAGGTAGCCGCTAGCCCGCACTTCTCACATTATCAATTCGCCGCCGGCCACTTGACGCGTCAAACCGAGCTGAGCCGCCGAGTTCCGAGTGTCTGGTGGTGTCTCTCACGCGCGAACCGAGTCGTGTCCCGGACGGCTCGGATTGCGTGTGTTGGCGGGCGCATCTGAGCGAGCTTCGCCGCTGGCCGTGTGCGCGGCGAGGATTGCTCAGGCCGTCTTGACTGCCCGGCTGAGAGCGCTGTGGGCCTCGGCAAAGATGGCCTTGTACGGACATCCAGACGCCATGGCGAATTTGATCCGGCGGACACTGATGGTGACGAGGGCGCCTATCTTGAACAGCTTGCGGCGGATCGTGCCGCAGGTCGCGTCAGCGAGATCGGTGGTCTGCAAGGCAAGACCGCGCAGGCTGTTGACGAGAACATACGCCATCGAGGCAAACCACAGCCGAAGCTGGTTAGCCGCCATGGTGCGCGTCGATGTGCGGTCAGCGAACAAGTCGATCTGACATTCCTTGATGCGGTTCTCCATTTCGCCGCGGGCGCAGTAGATGTTTTCATA